>Ga0183260_10003526_pt1 | contig 12602 bp, 8 predicted proteins | sample AntDrymUQ4972206_2_FD_129768 | JGI IMG/M metagenome (GOLD analysis project Ga0183260, IMG submission 129768) | Polar desert sand microbial communities from Dry Valleys, Antarctica - metaG UQ497 (22.06) (version 2) (version 2) | ecosystem: Environmental > Terrestrial > Soil > Desert | place...
CATCCCCGAGAGCGAGGTCGTCGAGGACGTCCTGCTGGCTCGTACTGCGCTCAAGCGACTCGTGGAGCCGTCGGAGGTCGCCGAGATGGTGGCCTTCCTCTGCGGTCCCGCCTCGTCGTCGGTCACCGGCTCGTCCTTCATGCTCGACGGCGGCTGGACCGCCGCGTAGCCACCTCCCACCGTCCCAGCACCACCCGAAAGGAACACCGCATGACCACCCAGTCAGTTTCCAGTCACGACACGGGCAGCGGACCCCAACAGAGTTCGATCGTCAAGGTCGTCTTCGCCAGCCTCGTCGGCACCGCCGTCGAGTGGTACGACTTCTTCCTCTACGGATCGGCCGCGGCGCTGGTCTTCGGCACCCTGTTCTTCCCGGAGTCGGAGCCGGTCACCGCAACGCTGCTCGCCTTCGGCACCTACGCCCTCGGCTTCGTCGCGCGACCCCTCGGTGGCGTGGTGTTCGGTCATTTCGGTGACCGGGTGGGCCGCAAGAAGATGCTGGTCGTCGCGCTGATGCTGATGGGGGTCGCGACGTTCGCGATCGGGCTGCTGCCGACGTACGCCACGATCGGCGTGGCCGCCCCGATCCTGCTACTGGTCTGCCGGCTCCTGCAGGGCTTCGCGGTCGGTGGCGAGTGGGGTGGCGCGGTGCTGATGGCCGCCGAACACGGCGACGAGAAGAACCGCGGCTTCTGGTCCTCGTGGCCGCAGGCCGGCGTCCCGCTCGGCAACCTGATGGCGACCGGGGTGCTGTTCCTGCTCGCCGCGGTCCAGAGCGACGCCGACTTCGAGGCGTGGGGCTGGCGGATCCCGTTCCTGCTGTCCGCCGTCCTGGTCCTGATCGGCCTCTACGTCCGCCTCCAGCTCGAGGAGTCACCGGTCTACCGGGAGGCCAAGGACGAAATCGCCGGGAAGCAGCAGGCCGACTCGCACCTGCCGCTCTTCGAGGTGATCAAGAACTACCCCAAGGAAGTCCTCATCGCGATGGGCATGCGGATGGCGGAGAACATCTCCTACTACATCTTCACGATCATCTCCATCACGTACGTGACGACCTATCTCGAGGCAGACAAGGATCTGATCCTCAAGATGCTGTTGATCGCGGCGGCCTTCCAGTTCTTCCTGATTCCTGCGCTCGGCGCGCTCTCCGACCGGGTGGGACGTCGCCCGCTCTACCTCGTCGGCGCTGTCGGTGTGGCCGCCTGGTCCTTCGTGTTCTTCGGCCTGCTCGAGAACATGACGTCGGGCAGCGTGCTGCTCGCCGTGTCCGTCGGACTGTTCTTCCACTCCCTGATGTACGCGCCGCAGGCCGCGTTCTTCTCCGAGCTGTTCGGCACCTCGGTGCGCTACACCGGCGCCTCGGTCGGCTACCAGCTGGCCTCGATCTTCGCCGGAGCGTTGGCACCGATCATCGCCCTCGAGCTGCTGGGTGACGACATCGCCAACGCCAACACGTTCGCCGTCGGCGTCTACGTCACGATCGCCTCGGTGATCACCGTCATCGCGGTGCTTGTCGCCAAGGAGACCAAGGCAACGTCGCTGCGCCACGACCGGGTCGTCCGGGACGCCCACCGCTAGCGTCCCGACTCAGCCCAGGTCGGGAAGTAGGCCGTGGACCAGGTCGTACGTCGCCTGGTCCGCGGCGGCGACCAGTCCTGTCGGCTCGCCGCCCTGGGGTGAGTACGGCGTGCCGTCGAAGCCGCCGAGGTGCCCGCCCGCCTCGGTGAGCAGCAGCGATCCGGGCGCGTGGTCCCACGGCTTGGCCTTGCGGTAGACGGCGTAGTCGGCCTCGCCCTCGACGAGCTTCGGGTAGTCGACCCCGCAGCAGACCCAGGTCAGCTCGAGGGCCGTCAGCGTCCCCAGCGCGCGGCCGAGCCAGGAGCGACGCGAGGTCACCCCGCGCAGCCGGTCGCCGACCGGAGGCCGGGTCAGCCGCGCCCCGTCGCGCCAGGCGCCGGCACCGCGTTCGGCCACGTACGCCACCCGGTGCTGCGGCTGCCAGATCCAGCTGCGCACCGTCTCGCCCCCGCGGATCTCGGCCACCATCATGGCGTGGTCGGGGGAGCCGTGGACGAAGTTGCGGGTGCCGTCGACCGGATCGATGGTGAACGCGTGGTCGGCCGCCGAGAACTGGTCCAGCAGTACGGGATCACGGGAGGTCGCCTCCTCGCCGAGCATCACCGCGCCGGGGTAGGCCGCGCTCAGGGCGTCGATGAGGAGCCGCTCGGCCTCCTGGTCGGCGACCGTGACCAGGTCGCCAGGTCCCTTCTCGCTCACGTCGCCGGAGCCGAGGGACCGGAACCGGGGGACCACCACCTCTTCGGCCACGTCCCGCACCAGGTCCAGGACGGCCTCGGTATCCATCCCCGTCGCCATGGGCCCAACCTACTTGCCGGTCAGGTTTGTGACGGCCGCGCGCCGATTCGGCCGACAGCGGTAACGGTCCGGTAACGATGCCGTGCCGCCCTTCCCTCCGGACGGCCCCGGCGAGGTCAGGTGCTCTCGTACTCGGGACCTGCTCGCCGCTCCGCGGCGGGCGCCGAGTCACGCTCGGCGTCACCGGGATCGCCGATGAAGCACCTGGGAGGAATCATCTTGAGAAGGAACCGGCTCGTCGCGATCGCGACCGCCTCACTCGTCGGGGCAGCCTTGCTGCCCCTCGCCGCCGCGTCCTCCGGGGCATCCCCGGCCCCGGCGCCCGCTCCGGCGTCCGACGCCTCGGACATCAGCACCGACTACGGCCACACGCCGCCCGCGCCGAAGTGGAAGCAGCGTTACGACGCGATCCAGAAGCAGGCTGTGGAACAGCGAGTCCGCACCGGCAACGGGCGTGAAGTCCAGCAGCTGGGCAAGGGCGTCTACGGCCGCGCCGGCACGACCGGCACCGAGAAGATCTTCGTCGTGCTCGCGGAGTTCGGGACCACCGACACTCGGCCTACCCCGACGGTGACAGCGACGCCCAGCGCGTCAACGGTCCGAAGCACAATCAGATTCCCAAGCCGGATCGCTCGGTCGACAACTCCACGTTGTGGGAGAAGAACTACAACCAGGACTACTTCGACAACATCTACTTCAACCGGATGCGCAAGTTCTACGAGCGCGAGTCCTCCGGTAAGTACTCCATCGACGGCGACGTGACCGAGTGGGTCCGAGTTCCCTTCAACGAGGCGCGCTACGGACGCGACTTCTGCGGCGACATCGTTTGCAACAACACCTGGTACCTGATCCGGGATGGCCTCGCCTACTGGGTCGACGGCAAGCTCGAGGCCGGCTGGACCATGAAGCGCATCAACCGCTACCTGAGGACCTTCGACGAGCTCGACCGCTACGACTTCGACGGTGACGGCGACTTCAAGGAGCCGGACGGCTACATCGACCACTTCCAGATCGTGCACGCCGGTGGCGACCAGGCCGACGGCGACCCGATCTACGGTGAGGACGCGATCTGGTCCCACCGCTGGAACGCACAGATCCAGCCCTACGGCACCGGCCCCGCGGGCGGCGCGCCGATCGGTGGCGTGAACATCGGCGAGGGCGGTCCCTCCGATGGCGGCGCCGTCCAGGTGCCCGACCACCGCACCAAGCTCTGGGTGAACGACTACACCATCCAGCCCGAGAACGGCGGGCTCAGCGTCTTCGCGCACGAGTACGGCCACGACCTCGGCCTGCCCGACCACTACGACACCTCCGGCAACACCGGTGGCGCCGAGAACAGCGTCGGCTTCTGGTCGCTCATGTCGCAGTCGCGAGGCACCTTGCCGCAGGATGACGGGATCGGCGACCGGCCGATGCCGTTCGGCGCCTGGGACAAGTTGCAGCTCGGCTGGCTCGACTACTCGATCGCCAACCCGCGCCTGCGCGGCTCGGCCCACAAGATCCGGCCCGCGCAGTCCTCGGACGCCTCCAGCGTCGATGACGGCGTCGTCGTGCTGTTGCCCGACAAGAAGGTCGTCTCCGAGCTCGGTGCTCCCTGTGCCGACTGCGGCGACAAGTACTTCTACAGCGACAAGGGTGACAACATCAACACCACCATGACCCGTACGGTCGCGGGTGGTGGCGACCTGACCGCCCAGGTTCGCTACGAGATCGAGGACGGCTGGGACTACGCGTTCCTCGAGGCCTCCAGCGACGGCGGCCAGACGTGGGAGGCTCTCGACACCAGCGAGAACTACGATGGCGACGACCAGAGCGGGCTCGACCCGACTGACGTCGGCATCAGCGGCACCACGGATGGCGAGTGGGTCGTGCTGACCGCAACCGTTCCCGATGGCACCAACGCCCTGCGCTGGCGCTACGTCACCGACGGCGCTTACGCACTGTCGGGCTTCCAGGTGGACAACATCGTCCTGGACGGCGAGACGATCGGTACCGCCGAGACCGACGACGAGGGCTGGGTGTTCGACGGCTTCCGGATCACCACCGGTTCGGAGACCAACACCTTCCTGAACGCCTACCTGGTGGAGAACCGGCAGTACGTGGGTGGGGACATGACGTTGGCCCACCTGTACAACTTCGCCGGCTACGAGGACCGCCCGAACTGGGTGGACTTCTTCAGGAACAGTCCTGGTGCGCTCATCAACTACTGGGACACCTCGCAGTCCGACAACAACGTCGGCGACCACCCGGGTGAGGGTCTGATCCTGCCGGTCGACGCGCACCCGACCTACGACGTCGGGCCCGACGGGACGCTGCTCCGGCCGCGGATCGCCACGCGCGACTCGACCTTCTCGCTGGAGCGGACCAAGCGGGCCGTGCTGCACCAGAACGGCGTCAGGTACGTCCTGCCCCGTCTGGCCGCACAGCCCCGGTTCAACGACATGCGGGACTGGTGGCAGGCCGACGCCGAGGGCGAGGACCGCTACGACGCCAGCTGGTACGGCGTCGACGTACCGAAGACCGGAACCATCGTCAAGGTGGTCCGGGTCAACAAGGCGGGTGTCATGACCGTCCGCGTCCGCTGACGCACCTGTAGCACAGCACCATCCAGCTCGGCCCCCGGAGACCTCGGTCTCCGGGGGCCGAGCTGTTGTCCGGCCTACCCGACGCCCACCACCCGGCGTAGGTTCGGCCCATGGCTCAGCTCTCGACAGCACGCGGTGAGACGACCCCGGCACTCCTGGAGGAGACGATCGGCGCCAACCTGGTGGCGACCGTGGCGAGGCATCCCGAGCGCGAGGCGCTGGTCGAGGTCGGGAGCGGCCGACGGTGGACGTGGGGCGAGCTCGACTCCGACGTGAACGCCCTCGCCCGCGGGTTGATGGCAGCTGGGGTCGAGAAGGGTGACCGGGTCGGGATCTGGGCGCCCAACTGCGCGGAGTGGACGCTGACCCAGTACGCCACGGCGAAGATCGGCGCGATCCTGGTCAACGTCAACCCGGCCTACCGCACCCACGAGTTCGCCTACGCCGTCAACCAGAGCGGGCTGTCGCTGCTGGTCACCGCGTCGTCGTTCAAGACCAGCGACTACGCCGCGATGGTCGCGGAGACTCGCGACGAGTGCCCGGGCCTGCGCCGGGTCGTGCACCTCGGCACCCACGAGTGGCAGCAGCTGCTGGCGGAGGAGGACGGACTGCCCGACGGGGCGGTCGCCGAGCGGATGGCCGGGCTGACACCCGACGACCCGATCAACATCCAGTACACGTCCGGCACGACCGGCCGCCCCAAGGGAGCCACCCTCAGCCACCGCAACATCCTCAACAACGGCTTCTTCACGACCGAGCTGATCAACTTCTCCGAGGCCGACCGGCTCTGCATCCCGGTGCCCTTCTACCACTGCTTCGGGATGGTGATGGGCAACCTCGGGTGCACCACCCACGGCGCGACGATGGTGATCCCGGCGCCGGGCTTCGACCCCGAGATCACGTTGCGCACCATCGAGCAGGAGAGGTGCACGGGCGTGTACGGCGTGCCCACCATGTTCATCGCGATGCAGAACCACCCGGACTTCGCCTCCTTCGACCTCTCCTCGCTGCGCACCGGTGTCATGGCCGGCTCGATCTGCCCGGTCGAGGTGATGAAGGGGTGCATCGAGGAGATGAACATGGCCGAGGTGTCGATCTGCTACGGCATGACCGAGACCAGCCCGGTGTCCACCCAGACCCGCGCAGAAGACGACCTCGACCGCCGTACCGCGACCATCGGTCGGGTCCACCCGCACGTCGAGGTGAAGGTCGTCGACCCCTCCACCGGGGAGACGGTGGAGCGCGGCGAGCCCGGCGAGCTCTGCACCCGCGGCTACTCCGTGATGCTCGGCTACTGGGAGGACGACGAGAAGACCAGCGAGGCCATCGACGATGGCGGCTGGATGCACACCGGCGACCTCGCCGAGATGCGCGAGGACGGGTACTGCGCCATCGTCGGCCGGATCAAGGACATGGTGATCCGGGGCGGCGAGAACGTCTACCCGCGCGAGATCGAGGAGTTCCTCTACACACACCCGGACGTCGAGGACGTCCAGGTGGTCGGCGTCCCCGACGAGAGGTACGGCGAGGAGCTGTGTGCGTGGGTCCGAATGAAGTCCGGCGCCGAACCACTCGATGCGAACGCCGTCCGGGCGTTCGCCGACGGGAAGCTCGCCCACTACAAGATCCCGCGCTACGTCCGGGTCGGCGACGAGTTCCCGATGACCGTGACCGGGAAGATCCGCAAGGTCGAGATGCGCGAGAAGTCAGCGGCCGAACTCGGTCTGGGCTGACGCCGGCTCAGCGGCTGATCGCGACCGGGATCCGGACTTCGACGCCGTCGGCGCCGGTCCACACGACCTGGCCCTGGTCGAGGCCGCCGACCAGCGAACCGCCGCCCACGGTGACGCGGTACGACGCCGAGCGTCCGGGCCGCAGGGTCAGCGTGGCCGGAGACACCTGCACGTCGTAGCTGTCGAAGCCGGTGACGGAGACCTGCCAGGTCCCGCTAGTGGCGCCGACGTTGGTGAGCCGGCGGTGCGAGGTCGACTCGCCCCGCACCAGCAGCGAGGGCGTGTTGACGTCGTCGAGATCGCCGCGCAGCCAGGAGCGGTAGTCACCGCCGCCGATCGTGTAGGCGAGGGACGTCTGCTGGGCCGCGTCGAGCCGCAGCTCGCCGGCGCCGGCCCGCAGCGGACCGCCGGCCGGGTCGGAGCTCGTGGCGAGCGCCGAGCGGACGACCGGGGCCGTCCAGTCGTGACGGGCCAGCAGCACCGCGGCGGCGCCGCTGGTCCAGGCCGTGGCCGCCGAGGTCCCTGAGGCGAAGGTCCAAGGTGAGCCGGAGTGGGCCGGGGCGGTGCCGGCGAGCACGCCGGTCGCGGGAGCCACCAGGTCCGGTTTGACGAAGCTGCCGCCCGGGTCGCCGTCGGACGACCAGGGCGCCACGCGCGTGGCGGTGCCGGCCGGGGGGCCGGTGGGGCGCAGCGTGACCCGGGTCTGCGGATGGCGTGCTGCCCAGCGGGTCACCCGGTCGCCGCCGGACTCGTCGAGGTGGACGGTGGGGACGGCGTGGAGGTCGTGTGCGGGTGAGCCCGGACGGGTGTCGATGAGGACCATGCCGACGCCGCCGGCGCGCTCGACCGCGGCGGACTTCTCGATCCGGCCGAGCGTGCCTCGCTCGCAGGCCACAATGCGGTCCGTGGCCGCAGCGGCGTCCAGCGAGCCCGGCGTACACATCTGGGCGTCCAGGCGGGTGCTCCCCTGCGCGGAGATGGCACGGCCGAGCACGATCCGCGCCGACACCGGCCGTCGGGCGGTCATGGTCCCGGCCACGCTGCGACCGCCGAAGTCGACCGCACCGGTGTGGTCGTTGGTGGTGAGGCCGCCGACCGTGGTCACCCAGGGAGAGATGTGGCTGGCGTAGTCGCCGGCGGTGCCGTTCCCGGCCGCGGCGACCACGACGATTCCGGCCTCGGCGGCACCGAGCAGCGCCCGTTCCACGGTGTCCAGGCCTGCGCCGCCGCTGACGGACAGGTTGAGGACGTCCACTCCGTCGCCGGTGGCCCGGTCGATGGCGGCGACCAGGTCGGCGGTCGAGCAGCCGTCGTCACGCGGGTCGGACGCGCTCCAGCAGGCCTTGTAGGCCGCAAGCCGGGCTAGCGGCGCGACGCCGCCGAAGGTTGCGCGGAGACCGGGCGCCTCGACCGACACGTCCGCGTTGCCCGCCGCGATGGACGCCATCTGCGTGCCGTGGCCGCGTACGTCGCGGGGCGAGAGGGGTTCGTCGGAGGCCAGCCGGTCCACGCCGAAGCCGGTCACGAACCAGCTCGCGCCGACCAGCTTGTCGTTGCAGACGCCGCGCGACCAGTCCTCGCCGGGCTGGCACCGCCCGGAGAATCCGCTCGGTCCGGCGGCCGGGGCCGAGCCCAGCCCCGGCGAGTCAGCGAAGAGCGGGCTGTCGGGCCAGATGCCGGTGTCGACGACCCCCACCACCACGCCCTGCCCGCCGCGCCCTCGCGTCGGCACCGCCGCCGCCGCAGCGGGCGCCGTGGCGAGCGTGCGTACGGCGTTCTCCTCGACGGCCTCGACCTGAGGAGCGTTGCGCAGGGTCTCGACCTGCTCGGGCGTGAGCTCTAGGGCGACGCCGCTCAGCGCGGTGGTCCAGCGGTAGACGGGCGACGCGGCGCCGACCCTGGCCAGTGCGACGTCTTGCTGGCCGGTGAGCACGGTCCGGTAGCCGGCGGCCGTGAGCGGGCCGCGATAGCCGGCCGTGCCGGCGCCGTCGAAGGTGACCAGGTGCAGGATCGTGGGAGCGTCGTCGGTCTCGGCGGCCGTGACGGGCGACAGCAGTGCCCCGGTCGCCAGCGTCAGGGCAGCACCGAGCGCGACGGGTGCGGCGCCTCGACGCCACCCGTGACGGCCACCCGGTCGTGTCACCTCACCCCACCTGTCCCACTCGTTGGCGAAAGAGACAGTCTCCCTCACCTGCGCAAGTCGGTCAGCCGGACAGTGAATCGTCGGTCGTCTCAACCCCCAACTACTCTGACCCCATGTCCGCGCCGCTGTCGGTCGGGTTCGACCTCGACATGACCCTGATCGACACCGTTCCGGGGTTCGGATCGGTGCTGCGGGCGCTCGGTGACGAGCTCGGCGTCGCGTTCCCGGTCGAGGAGATGACCTCGCGGCTCGGGCCGCCGCTGGACCACCTGCTGGGTCCCCACCTGGCCGTGGACGCCGTCGCGCCGGCCGTCCACCGCTTCCGCACGCTCTACCCCGCCCACGCGATCGAGCCGGTCTCGCTGCTGCCCGGCGCCGCGGAGGCCGTCGCGGCCGTGAGGCAGGCCGGTGGTCGGGTCGTCGTCGTCACCGGCAAGTACACCCCGAACGCGTTGCTCCACCTCGACCACCTCGGCGTCGACCACGACGCGCTCGCGGGCGAGGTCTGGGGGATCGGCAAGGCCGAGGCGTTACGGAGCGAGGGGTGCACCGTCTACGTCGGCGACCACGTCCACGACGTCGAGGGCGCGCTCGCGGCCGGTGCGACGAGCGTCTCGGTGCTGAGCGGCGGCTGCACCCGCGAGGAGTTGCTCGCCGCGGGCACCCATGCGGTGCTGGACGACCTGACCGCGTTCCCCGCCTGGTTCGCCGACCACCTGCTCGAGACCCGGCTGGCGGCGCTCAACGAGGACCTGCGCCGACGCGGGTCCGTGCTGGTCGCCTACAGCGGCGGAGCGGACAGCGCGTTCCTGCTGGCCGCGGCGGTGCGTGCCCTCGGGCCCGAGTGCGTCGCGGCCGCGACCGGCTACTCCGACTCCTTGCCCGAGTCCGAGCGTGACCCTGCCCGTGAGTTCGCCGAGTCGCTGGGGGTCCGGGTTCTCACACCCGAGACTCACGAGATGGAGCGTGCAGGCTACCGGGCGAACAGCGGCGAGCGCTGCTTCTTCTGTAAGGCCGAGCTGCTCGACGTGCTCACCCCGCTGGCCGCCGGCCTCGGGCTGGCGCGCGTCGCGACGGGCACCAACGCCGATGACGTGGTCGCCGGCTTCCGACCGGGCATCCGGGCGGCCGCCGAGCGCGGCGCGGTCACGCCCCTGGCCGACGCCGGACTCACCAAGGCCCAGATCCGGACGGCGTCACAGGCTTGGTCGCTGCCGACGTGGGACAAGCCGCAGGCTGCGTGCCTGTCCTCGCGGATCGCCTACGGCATCGAGGTGACCCCCCGACGGCTGGCCCGGGTCGAGCGGGCCGAGGCGGCCGTCCGGGACGGCGCCGCCGCGCTCGGCGTACTCCTGCGCGACCTGCGGGTCCGTGACCTCGGCGATCGGGCGACCGTCGAGGTCGACGCACGGCTGCTGCCACTCGACGCCGCGGTCGAGGCGAGGCTGCTGGTGGCGGTACGGGACGCCGGGTTCGACGAGGCCGACCTGGACCCCCGCGGGTTCCGCTCCGGGTCCATGAACGACCTCCTCTGAATCTCTGTCACGCGGTGTCTCCGGCCGTCCGGGTGGTCCGGGCGCACGGCGGCATGGTCGGCGTCGGCTCGGAGTCGGACCACGGATCTCGGTTCCGTGTCGTGCTGCCCACCGGCGCCGTCTGAGCCCACGCGATACCCGGTTGGCCCCCCGAGGGAGGGGGACCTATCGTTGGTCGCCGCCGGGGCGACAGGTCACGGCTGCGACGGAAGGTCAAGGGCGTGCCGAGCGGCAAGGTGAAGTGGTTCGACCCCGCGAAGGGTTTTGGGTTCCTGTCCCAGGAGGACGGTCCCGACGTCTACGTCCACGCCGACGCGCTGCCCGAGGGCGTCACGACCCTGAAGAACGGCGCCCGCGTGGAGTTCGGCATCGCGCAGGGTCGTCGTGGCGACCAGGCGCTTCAGGTCCGCGTGCTCGACGCTCCCGCCTCGGTCCAGCGCAACCAGTCCCAGGCGAAGCGCAAGACACCCGAGGAGATGGCGACGATCGTGGAGGACACCATCCGGCTGCTCGACGACGTCGGCGAGACCTACCGTCGCGGTCGGCACCCCGAGGCCAAGACCGCCCGGCCCACGGCCAAACTGCTGCGCGCGCTGGCCGACGAGCTCGAGCTCTGAGCCGACCCGGCTAGCCGGCCGGCGCGGTCGCCAGCGTCCTGCCTCGTGGCCGGGTAACCAGCACGAAGACCGCCCACGCGGTGAGGACGGCCACCGCCACGCCCAGGCCGAGCCGGGCCGGCTCGAGGGGGAGCGCGATCCCGACGAAGCCGCCGATCACCCACGCCAGCTGCAGGGTCGTGTCGCTGCGCGCGAACGCGCTGGCCTGGACTCGCGCCGGGACGTCGCGCTGGATGCTGGCGTCCAGGCAGAACTTGGCCAACGACTGCGCCAGGCCCGCCGTCAGTCCCAGCAGCACCAGGGTCAGCACGCCGTAGAAGAGGGCACAGACCAGCGTCGACCCGGCCACCGTGACCAGGGCCAGCACGACCGTCACGCCCGGGTTGATGCGCTTGAGGAGTGAGGCCAGGAGGATGCCCAGGGCGTTGCCGGCGCCGGCGGCACCGATGACCAGACCGATCAGGATCTCGGCCCGCAGCCCGGAATCGGGTGGGTTCTCGCGCAGCAGGAACGCCATGAACATGAGGAGGAATCCGGACAGCCAGCGCGGGCCACAGTTGGCTCGCAGCGCGAACGCGACCGCCGGCGGGATCCGTACCCGCATCCGGTTCTTCCCGGTGGTGGCGGACACCGGGCCACGGAGCACCAGCTCCTGCTCGCCGGCCGAGGAGTCCACCTTCTCGGGCAGCCGGATGGCGCACACGGTGGCGATGACGAAGAGCGCGAACGCGAAGCGCAGCGACCACTCCGGGCCGGCCAGGGAGCACAACGCCGCCAGCGGCGCCGACACCGTGGCGCCGACGGTGCCGGCCATCGAGACCCGGCCGTTGGCACGGACCAGGGTGAAGTCGCGCGGGAGCAGCCGGGGGACGGCCGCGGCCCGGGTGACGCCGTACGCCTTGGACGAGACCAGGACGCCGAGCGCGGCGGCGAAGAGCCACGGTGAGTCGCCGGACACGGACGTGGCCAGGCCCCAGCAGAGGAAGGCACGCAGCGCCATGGTGGCGCCGATGGCCCAGCGTCTGCCATGGGCGAAGCGGTCCAGGAACGGACCGAGCAGCGGGGCCACGATGGCGAACGGGAGCATCGTCAGGGCGAGAAACAGGGCGACCTGCCCGCGCGCCTCGCCCGACGGAACCTGGAAGAACAGGGAACCGGCCAGCGAGATCGCGACCGCCGTGTCTCCGGCCGTGTTGAAGAAGTGCATCTGGATCAGGCGCGAGAGACCCGACTCGCCGGCGCCCTCGGCCTCGGACGCGCGCTGCGCCTGCCGCACGGTGAACCGGCTCGCCCGGGTCGTCACGCGCGCCGCGCCGGCCGCGCCACGCGCAGTTGCCCGGGCGCCGACCCTCAGCCCGCGACCCATCGTCCGTGCCCGTTCCCCGCGCGGACGGACCCCGGTCGGCGCCTCCGGCGCGTCCTCGGGTCGCTGGTCGGTCATGGCCCCATCCTGCCCAATGCCACCCACGGCGAGACGTTCGGCGCCCCGACCTGACAGGGAACGTGAGGATTTGTGATGATGTGACCGTGACTACCACCCTGCGCACCAAGGCCGACAGTGTCGCCGTCAAGGCGGTCGACGACGCGCGCACGGCGCTGGTCGCGGAAGCGGG
>Ga0183260_10003527_pt1 | contig 12602 bp, 12 predicted proteins | sample AntDrymUQ4972206_2_FD_129768 | JGI IMG/M metagenome (GOLD analysis project Ga0183260, IMG submission 129768) | Polar desert sand microbial communities from Dry Valleys, Antarctica - metaG UQ497 (22.06) (version 2) (version 2) | ecosystem: Environmental > Terrestrial > Soil > Desert | place...
CAGCGCATCCGTGAGGTGTCGGCCGAGGTCGACGCGCTGAACCGCGAGGCCGCCAATCTCTCCGCCGCGCTGAGCAAGGCGAGCAGCACCCGGGCGAGTCGAGGCGGAAGTGTCGACGGCAAGGTGTCCGCTTTCGAGGGCAAGGTCTCCGGTTCCGGTATGGCATGGCCGCTTCGCGGCCCCGTCACCTCCGAGTACGGCTACAGATGGGGACGTCAGCACGCCGGTATCGACATCGGCGTCGGCTCGGGGACGCCGATCCACGCTGCGAAGGCCGGCACCGTCATCCACGCCGGCACGATGGGCGGGTACGGCAACGTGGTGATCGTCGACCACGGCGGGGGTCTCACCACGCTGTACGCGCACCAAAGCCGTCTCGGCTCTCGCGACGGTCAGAGCGTCGACCAGGGGCAGGTGATCGGGTACGTCGGCTCCACCGGCCACTCGACCGGCCCGCATCTGCACTTCGAGACGCGGGTCAACGGCAACGCGCAGAACCCCCGGCGCTACCTGCCCTAGCGGGGCGTTTGGCTCGGCCCGCGCGCCGCGCCGTACGGTTCCCGGCGTGACCGAGCTTGAGATCGTTGGGGGCGGCAAGATGGGTGAGGCGCTGCTCGCCGGTCTGCTGCGGGCGAAGTGGGCCGAGCCGAGTGCCGTCGCCGTCGTGGAGCCCGTCGCGGAGCGCCGCCGCCAACTCGCGGCAATTTACCCGGGCGTCGAAGTCCGGGCCGAGCCGGGCGAAGCATCCGGAGCGGTGATCGCCGTGAAGCCTGCCGATGTCCCCGCCGCCGCACGGGGTATCGCCGGCGCAGGGTCACGGCGCGTCCTGTCGATCGCCGCGGGCGTGGGGACGCGCGCGATCGAGGAGCACTTCCCTGCGGGGACACCGGTCGTGCGGGCGATGCCGAACACACCTGCGCTCGTCGGGGCGGGAGCGTCGGCCATCGCTCTCGGTACGTCCGCGTCAGCGGACGACGCGGCATGGGCCAAGTCGATCCTCGAGGCCGTCGGCGTCGTCGTCACGGTGCCGGAAGCCCAACTCGACGCCGTGACTGGACTGTCCGGATCGGGCCCGGCGTACGTGTTCCTCGTCGCCGAGGCGATGATCGACGCGGGCGAGCGCGCCGGCCTGCCGCGCGAGATCGCAGAGACGCTGGCGAAGCAGACGCTGCTCGGAGCGAGCCGTCTGATGGTGGAGACGGGCACGCCGCCCGCAGAGCTGCGCGCTGCGGTCACGTCGCCGAACGGGACGACCGTTGCCGGTCTCGCCGTTCTTGACGATCGCGACGTGCGGGGCGCATTCGTCGCGGCCGTCGAGGCCGCGACCGCGCGGTCGCGCGAGCTAGGCGCATCGCGGTGACGCGCACGTACGACACCGTCTCGTTCCTGTCGGACTACGGGCACACGGACGAGTTCGTCGGCGTTGTCACGTCGGTCATCCGCGGCATCGCACCTGGCGCGGTGGTGATCGACCTCACCCACGACATATCCGCGCACGACATCCGAGCGGGGGCGCTCGCGCTTGCGAGAGCGGTGCCGTACGTCGCCAGTGGTGTCGTGCTCGCAGTCGTCGACCCGGGCGTTGGTACGGCCAGGCGTGCCGTCGCGGTCGAGGTGGCGGGCGGCGAGGGCGTCTTCGTCGGCCCTGACAACGGCCTACTGGCCGCCGCGGTCGCGCTGACGGGGGGTGCCGAACGCGTGGTGGCTCTCACCAACCCCGAGTATCAGCTCGTCGCGCCCGGCCCGACGTTCGCGGGGCGCGACGTGTTCGCCCCCGCGGCCGCGCACCTGTGCGCAGGCGTCGATCTGTCCGAACTCGGTGAGGCGGTCGACCCGGTGGGCTTGCTGCCCGGGATGGTGCCGATCGCCCGCGACGAGAACGGCGGCATCGCTGCGGAGGTGCTGTGGATCGACCGTTACGGAAACGTGCAGCTCAACGTCGACGGTGACGAAGCCGCGCGTCTCGGGACGACGCTGCGGATTCGCCTCGGCGAAGGCGGGCGCGTGGTGCGCGTCGTGCCTACGTATGCCGATGTCGGCCCCGGCGATGTCGGCGTGGTCATCGACTCGCACGGGTTGCTGTCACTCGTGTGCGACCGGGCGTCTGCGGCGGAGGCGCTCGGGCTCAGGCCGGGCGACGCCGTCGCGCTCGGCGCCGCGTTCGACGTGGAGTCCGCATAGCGTGCTGCGATGCGCCCTGCGACGACTATCGCTTTGATCGTCCTGCTCGTGTTGATCGTCGGCGCGGCGGTGCTCCAATTCGTGTTGCTGGCCGACTGAGGTTCAGAACGCAGGCGGGTTGCCGCGAATCCGGTCCAGCACGTCGACGACGCGCGGCGGTGGCGTCGGCGCAGCCGGCGGCGCGGGAGCGGGAGCCCGTTGCACGGCCTGTGGTGCGCGCGGCGCGGGGGCCGGGGCGGGGGCTGCCGCGCTCCGCGGGGCCGTAGCGGTGACTGCGGGTCGGGGAGCCGAGGTGACTGCGGTGCGCGGTACCGGGGCGGCGGCCGGCGCGGGCGCGCTGCTCGACCCGGCGACGGCCATGAACTCGTGGGCCGTATAGATGATCCCGGCGGTCACGACTGCTCCCACGCCGATGTGGGTGAATCGCGGCTCGATGATGTTCTTGAAATGACCGGGGCTGTTCACGAACGCGGTCATGAGGTCGGAAACGCTCGGACCAACGCCGACGTTCTCCCCCAGCGAGGTCCAGTTCGATGTCACTCCCGAGCGCAGATCAACCCGGTGGGAGATCACGCCCGCCTCGGCCATGCGGTAGGACCAGTCGCGGGCGATACCCGAGAGCTCGCCGTCGACGCGCAGCGATCCGAGCCCTCGCTCGACCCGGATGCGGTTGATGGCGGCGACGAAGGCGCTCTCGTCGCCCGGCGACGCCTGCGCTGCGGTTATGGCCACACTTGCCGAGGTCGTCGCCACGGTCGACGCAAGAGCGAGCACGGCGACCACCGCCACGGCCCTGACCACGCGGAAACGTCTCACCTGTACTTATCGGCGCGCCCGTCCGGTCTGCACACCATCCGAACGGGCCATTCCCACCCTGGACGCGGGCCGGTCAGGACATGGCCCATCCGGGTGCATTCCTAGGATGCGCTGCGTGAATCTCGCCACCATCGTCGATGGCCACCCGGAGGATGCGCCGGCGTTGCTCAGCCGCGGCAACGTCACCACCTACGGCGAGCTCCGCCGCCAGATCGCGGAGCTGCGTGGAGGGCTCGTGCGCCTCGGCGTCGAGCCTGGCGACCGTGTCGCGCTCGCCACTGCGAACAACTGGTTCTTTGTGGTCGCCTATTTCGCGACGCTCGGCGTCGGTGCGGTCGCGGTGCCGGTGAACCCTGCCAGCCCGACCGCCGAGCTCCAAGGGGAGCTCGCCTCGGTCCGGCCGCGCGTTCTCATCGCGGGCCCGTCGGCATCCGAGGGCGTCAAGGGGCTCGACGCGGAACGGCTCGGCCTCGCGCACGTGGTCGCGCCCGAAAACGCGGGTATGGACCGGGCAACCCCGTTCGAAGACCTCATGGGCGGCGACGAGGCGCCCCTCGTCGACCGCGCGACCGATGATCTCGCGGTCCTCATCTTCACTGCGGGCACCGGCGGTTCGCCGAAGGCGGCGATGCTCACCCATGGCAACCTCCGCGCGAACATCGACCAGGCGCAGGCGCAGCCGGGCCGAGAGCTCGTGCCGTCCGATGTCGCGTTCGGCGTCCTGCCGATGTTCCACATCTTCGGGCTCAACGTCGTGCTCGGCTTGACGCTCGCGGCCGGCGGGTCCGTCGTGCTGGTCGAGCGCTTCGACCCGACCTCCGCGTTCGACACCATCCGCGAGCGCGGCGTCACGATCCTCGCCGGCGCACCGACGATGTTCTCCGCGATGCTCGATGTCCCCCGCGTCGCGCCCGACGCGCTCGCGTCGCTACGGCTGGCGGTGAGCGGCGCGGCGGCGCTGCCGCCCGATGTCGCGACGCGGTTCGCAGAGCGCTTCGGCATCCCGATCCGGCAGGGGTATGGGCTGACGGAAGCGGCTCCGATCGTCACGTCGTCGGTGATCGAAGGCGACCCGAAGCCGTACGCGATCGGCGTCGTTCTGCCCGGCATCGAGGTGCGCCTCGTCGATGAAGAAGGCGAGGACGCACTCGAGGGCGATGCCGGCGAGATCTGGGTGCGCGGCCCAAACGTCTTCGCGGGCTACTGGGAGGACGAGGAAGCCACGGCACGGGCCCTCACGGCCGACGGGTGGCTGCGGACCGGCGACGTGGCGGTCACGGACGACGACGGGTTCCTGTACCTCATCGATCGCGCGAAGGACCTCATCATCGTGTCCGGCTTCAACGTGTACCCGGCCGAGGTCGAGGACGTGCTCGCCTCCCACGAGGGCGTCGCCGAGGTCGCGGTCGTCGGCGTCGACCACCCGCACTCGGGAGAAACCGTCAAGGCGTTCGTCGTGGCGCGGCCCGGCGTCCACCTCGAGGAGGACCAGCTGATCGACTTCGCGGCCACGAGGCTGGCGCGCTACAAGTGCCCGACGAAGATCACTTTCGTCGACGAGCTACCGCATGGACTCGGCGGCAAGCTGCTGCGACGCGCGCTCCGGTAGGAGACCCACGCGGGGTCGATTCGGCGTCGTCGCCACGACAAACCCCGCGAACAGCAGCACGATGCCGATGCCGAGCATCACGACGAACCCCCGCATCTCGCCGAGCACCGAGTTGAGCAGGCCGCTGGCGCCGTTGGCGGCGACGCCGGCGGCGAGGAGCAGGTTGGCCACGGTGTGGCGTGCCCGGCGGGTGCGTGCCGCGCTCCACGCGGCGCCGGCGAACACCACGACGGCCCCGACACCGGATCCGACGGCGGCGAAGATGCGCGGCCCGGCGTCGAAGACCTCCGATCCGCGCGCCAACTCGTCCACGGGCAGCGCGGCCCGCAGCGGGCTCGCCATCACGACACCCACTCCGATGGCAACGAGCACGGTTACCAAGGCACCGACGGCGTCGCCCACGGCGCGGCCAAAGTGGAAATACACCGTCCCGACGGCGAGGACCGGCACGGTCGCGACGGCCCCGGCGCCGTAAAAGGTCCGGAACACGGGGGGCGTCCAGCCGCCGGCTACGCCGAGGGCGAGGGCGAACGAGGCAACCGAATAGAGCGCGAACGCCACCGCCCACGCGAGCTCGTGGCGGCGGCGGCGCAGCAGCCAGCGCTCCCAGGTCGCCAAGCTGAAGGCGCCGGCCAGGACGGCCGCGCCTGATGCGAGCGCGGTGTCGATCATCGCCGCGCATCCTAAGGAGCGGCCCGCTCTCACTCTTCAACAGGCTCTTCGGGGCCCGCGCACGGGGGCCGTCAATTTGTTGAAAGGATGTGGCACGCTGGCGCCTCGGGGGAGAGCCGGCAATGGGACCCTCAAGGAGACCGACGCGGGACGATGACAAGCCACTACGACGTGCTCGGGATCCGCACCAACTCCGAGCCCGAGACGATCAAGCGCGCGTACTACAAGCGCGCGCGGGCCTATCACCCCGACGCGCACGCCGGATCGACCGACGCCGTGATCGAGGAGGCCGAGCGGGCAATGGCCGCCCTCAACGCCGCGTGGAACACGCTCAGCGATCCGCTGCTACGGAGCGAGTACGACCGTGCGCTGGAGCAGGAGCAGGCCGCGGAGGTGATGGTGCGCGGCGGTCAGCGCCGCGCCGCGGCCGCCCCGAAGACGCCGCCGACAGCGCTGCTCGGCGCCGGGTTCAGCTATTGGATGGCCGGGCTGGGCTCGCAGGGTCGGCGGGACGGACAGCGGCGCATCAGTCTGACGGTATCGGGCGACGCGTCGTTCGCTGCGCTGCGATCACTCGCTCCGGACCGGCTATGGGCGCTGCATGCGGACGGATCGAAGATCGACGACGACGAGCTCGTGAACCTCCAGGGCATGACCGATCTACTGATGCTCGACCTCGCGGGCACCGCGGTCAGCGACGCCGGCCTGCTCCACCTGCAAGGTCTCGACAATCTCGAGCACCTCAGCCTCTGGAACACCAAGATCACCGATGCCGGCCTCGCACTCGTGTCGCGCCTGCACAACTTGCGCCACCTGGGCATCGGCGGCACGGCCATCACCGACGCGGGGCTCGCGCATCTCCACACCCTGAGTCGTCTGCGCGTCTTGCAGATCTGGGGCACGCGAGTCACTGGTCATGGGCTCCAGCATCTCCACGGGCTGCGCGAGCTCGAGATCGTGAGTCTTCCGACACGGGTGCGCAGCGGCCACCGGCGCCGGCTCCGCGCCGCGCTGGCGGGCGCGCTCGTCGCTTGACCGACGCAATCCGCGAAGGCGCGGTCACCGATCTCGACGTCGTCGCGGTCGTCGCCGGCGGAGACGGATTGGCGCGCACGAACGACGGCCAAGTCGTCTTCGTTACCGGCGCGCTCCCCGGTGAACGCGTCCGGGTGCACGTCACGGAGGCGAGGCGCGACTTTGCCCGAGCCGCAGTAACCGACGTGCTCGTCGGATCGCTCGATCGCGCCGCGCCGCCATGCGGGTTCGTGGCCCTCGGCTGCGGCGGGTGTGGCTGGCAGCACGTTCGCGCCGGCGCGCAGTTGGCGCTCAAGCGATCCATCGTCGTCGACTCGTTGCGCCGGCTCGCCCGAATCGACGACCCTCCCGTTACCGACGGGATCGCCCTGCCCGCCGAGGGCTACCGCACCACGCTCAAATTGGCGGTCGACGCCGAGGGGCGCCCGGCGTTGCACCGCAACGCGAGCCACGATCTCGTGGCCATCGACGCGTGCCTCGTCGCCCACCCGCTGCTCGCCGATCTCGTGGCGACCGGCCGGTGGCCGGGTGCGCGTTCGGTAACGCTGCGGTGCGGCGCGCGCACGGGCGAGACGCTCGTGAAGGTGTCGCCGAATCGCGCCGGCGGGTCCAGCGGCGAGCACTTCCACGAGATCGCCGCCGGTCGGCGGTGGCGGATCTCAGCGGCGTCGTTCTTTCAGGCCCGCGCAGACGGTGCCGACGTGCTTGCCGACACCGTCACCGCTTTGGTGCGCGCAGGCGGGTCGAGTACCGCGGTCGACCTCTATTGCGGCGTCGGCTTGTTCGCCGGTGCACTCGCCGACGCCGGCGTCGATGTCGTCGCGGCAGTCGAGGGCTCGCGCGCCTCGGTGCTCGACGCCCGCCACAACCTCGGCTCGGCGATCCCCGTCGTTCACGCGGACATCGCGAAGTGGGCACCGGTTGCGGCCGAAGCGGTTGTCGCCGATCCCGCCCGCGTGGGATTGGGCCGCGCCGGCGTCGCGGTCGTCGCCGGGTGCTCACCAGAGCAGATCATCCTCGTGAGTTGCGACGCCGCATCGCTCGGACGAGATGCCCGGCTTCTGGCCGAGGCGGGATTCAGCCTCGACACGTCCGTGCCCGTCGACCTGTTCCCGCACACCCCGCACGTGGAGGTCGTCAGCCGGTTCGTGCGCCGCTGACCCGCATTCGGCGCGATCGTGCGTATGTGAATCCCGCGTAGGATCGGGGGATGGCCGAGCGCCGCACCCCCATCCCCGAGGCGACGGTCGCTCGTCTGCCGCTGTATCTCCGCGTGCTGGTCGAGGCCGCCGAGGCCCACACGCCCACCATCTCCTCGGAGCGACTGGCTTCGCTCGCCGGCGTTAACGCGGCCAAGGTTCGGAAGGACCTTTCGTACCTCGGGAGCCTCGGTACGCGCGGCGTGGGATACGACGTCGAGTTCCTCCTGTTCGAGATCAGCCGCGAGTTGGGCCTGACGAAGGACTGGCCCGTTGTCATCGTCGGACTCGGCAATCTCGGGCACGCGCTGGCCAATTACAAAGGCTTCACTGCCCGCGGGTTCCGCGTCGTCGGCCTCGTCGATGCCGACGAGAAGCGCGTCGGGGAGGACATCGGCGGCATCAAGGTGCGACACATCTCGGAGCTCACGGCGCTGGCAAAGGAAGTGGAGCCGTCGATCGGCGTCATCGCCACGCCCGCGGCGGTCGCACAGGAAGTGGCGGACCTCCTCGTCGGCGCCGGGGTGACCTCGATCCTGAACTTCGCTCCGGTCGTCATCGCGGTCCCGGAGACCGTGGCGGTGCGCAAGGTCGACCTGTCCATCGAGCTGCAGATCCTGAGCTTCTACCAACACCGGCGCGGGCTCACCGCGTGATCGAATCGCCGCTGTACCCGGTCAACCTGGTGCTCGCCGGCCGTCCATGCCTGGTCGTCGGCGGCGGGACCGTGGCGGCGCGCAAGACCGAGGGGCTCCTGGCGTGCGGGGCGGTGGTCACGGTCATCGCACCGGACGTCTCGCCAGAGCTCGAAGGCCACGACGGGGTGCACATCGAACGCCGCCCGTTCGCGGCCGGCGACTGCGCCGGCCACTGGTTGGTGATCGTGGCTACGGACGATCGCAGTGTCAATGCCGCCGTTGCCGCCGACGCCACCGCGGCGGGTATCTGGGTCAACGCCGCCGACGACCCCGACAATTGCTCCGTAACGCTGCCCGCTGTGCACCGGCGGGGCGACGTCACGATCGCGGTGGGAACCGGTGGTCGGAGCCCAGCGGTCGCATCGTGGCTACGCGACCGCGTCGCCGCCAGCCTCGGCCCGGACATCGACGAGCTGCTCACGGTTGTCGCCGAGGTCCGAAGCGAGCTCCACGCCGCCAAGCGGCCGACGGAGGGGCTGGGTTGGCGTAAGGCACTCGACTCCGACATGCTCATGCTCATCCGCGCCGGCCAGGTCGAAGCCGCCAGACAGCGTCTTCGGGAACATGTCGGTGGCGCGGTGTCCAAACAGTCAGAAGCGTCCGCGCTGCACCCGTAGTCACCTAAGTCGTCCAAGGAGCGCCTGAGAGCGTGTCGTTCGTCCTCGTCGGCCTGAACCATAAGAGCGCCCCGCTCGACCTCCTGGAGCGGGTGTGCCTGGCCGACGCGGCGCGTGCCAAGTTGCTCGTCGAGATCGCCAGCCGGCCAGAGATCGGTGAAGCCGTCGTCGTGTCGACGTGTCAGCGCACGGAGCTCTTCGCAGTCGCTGAGCGCTTCCATCCGGCGGTAGGCGATCTCCGCGATGCGCTAGCGGCCGTCAGCGGTGTGCCGGTCGCGGATCTGGCGCTCCACGTGGTCGAGCTCCACGGCGACGACGCCGCCCGGCACCTGTTCCGTCTCGCGTGCGGACTGGAATCGTCGGTCGTCGGTGAGACCGAGATTCTCGGACAGGTGCGCACCGCGGCCGAGGAGGCCGCCGAGGCAGCTACGGCAGGACCGGAGCTGTCGGCGTTGTTTCGCCGAGCTGTTGCCGTAGGGCGCCGGGCGCGGGCCACCACCGGGATCGCGCGCGGCGTGGCATCCGTCTCTGCGGCCGCAGTGGCCATGGCGGCCGACCGGCTCGGAGGATTAGCGGGCCGGGCCGTGGTGGTGCTCGGCGCCGGAACGGTGGGCGAGGGGATGGCCGTCGCGCTGGCCGGTGCGGCCGATCCCGGTGCGGTGGTCGTCGCCAACCGCAGCCGAGCCCGAGCCTCGGCGCTTGCCCGCCGGATCGGGGGTCGGGCGGTCGACTTCGGGGCGCTGGCGAACGAGTTGCTCGACGCAGACGTGCTCTTGACGTCGACGGGCGCGACCGAGACGGTAGTCACGAAGGCCGACCTCGAAGCGGTGCAGCACGAGCGCGGTGGGCGCGACCTTCTGGTCGTGGACGTCGCGGTGCCGCGTGACGTCGCTCCCAACGCCCGCACGGTCGAGGGTGTCACGTTGCTCGACATGGACGACCTGCGGACCTTTGCGGCGCTCGGCGAGGCGGGCCGGCGTCGCGAGGTAGCCGCGGTCGAGGCGCTCATCGAAGCGGGACTCGACGACCACCACGCCACGATGAGCGGGAGACGCGCCGCGCCGTTGATCACGGAGCTGCGGGCGCGCGCCGAGCAGATGCGGGTAGCGGAGCTCGATCGCATCGAAGCCCGGCTCGGCGGTCTCGACGAGCGGGAGCGTGAAGCGGTCGACGCGCTGACGCGCAGCATGGTCGCCAAGCTGCTCCACGAGCCGACCGTGCGCCTGAAGCAGGCGGCCGGTACCGCCAAGGGTGACCGGTTGGCCGCGTCGCTGCGCGAGTTGTTCGACCTCGACCCGTGAGTCCCGCGCCGCTGCGCATCGCAACGCGGGGGAGCGAGCTGGCGCGGTGGCAGGCGGACCGCGTTGCACACCTCCTGGACGTCGACGTCGACATCATCGTGGTCTCGACGACGGGCGATCGGCGAACGGATTTGCCGCTCTCCGAGCTCGGCGGGCGTGGTGTGTTCGTGAAGGAGGTCCAGCAAGCCGTCATCGACGGGCGTGCCGATCTTGCTGTCCATTCGGCCAAGGACCTGCCGTCTGCACCGGAGCTCCAACCACCGGGGCTCGTGCTCGGAGCATTCCCCGAACGCGGCGATGTGCGCGATGCGCTCGTCGGCTCGACGCTCGACACGCTTGCGCCGGGGGCGATAGTCGGGACTGGTAGTCCCCGCCGGCTCGCGCAACTCGCAAACGCCCGTCCCGACCTCACGTTCGCCGGATTGCGGGGGAACATCGCTGCTCGGCTGGCGCGTGTCGGTGCGCTCGACGCCGTCGTCGTCGCCAACGCTGCGCTCGAGCGCCTCGGCCGGGAGGACGAGGCCGCTGAGCTGCTCGACCCGGCCCAATTCGTGCCGCAGGTCGGCCAGGGCGCCCTGGCGGTGGAGTGTCGCAAGGACGACGATCGATCAGTGGCGGCTCTCGCGGGGATCGACGACGCCTTCGTCCGCGCCGCGGTCGAAGCAGAGCGCGCGTTCCTCGCGTCGGTGGGGGGTGGGTGCGACCTGCCCGTCGGCGCGCACGCCACGCGGAATGAGTGCGACAGTGACAGTGATCGGGGCCTGACGTTGACGGGCCTGACGTTGACGGGCCTGACGTTGACGGGGATGTTGGCGTCGCCCGACGGTCGCGTCGTACTGCGCCACACGGACGCAGGTACGGACCCGGGCGCGCTCGGTGCGGCGGTTGCGTCCGCGCTGCTCGACGGCGCGGGCGGCCGCGAGATGTTCTCGGTCCTGCCGTGACCGTGTACCTCGTCGGCGCGGGGCCAGGCGATCCCGGGCTGCTGACGCGTCGCGGCGCAGACCTGCTCGCCCGCGCCGAGGTCGTGGTCTACGACCGGCTGTCGGTCATCGACCTGCTCGATCTCGCCCCGGACTCGGCTGAGCGCGTGAACGTCGGCAAGACGCCGGGCAGCCCGTCGACGGATCAGGATGCGATCAACGACCTCCTGATAGACCGGGGGCGCAAGGGGCTCACCGTGGTGCGCCTGAAGGGCGGCGACCCGTTCGTATTCGCGCGCGGCGGGGAGGAGGCACTTGCTCTGGCGCGCGCCGGTGTCGCCTTCGAGGTCGTTCCCGGAGTCACCTCCGCGATCGCCGCCCCCGCATACGCGGGCGTGCCGCTCACGACCCGCGGGATGGCGACGAGCTTCACGGTCGTGACCGGGCACGAGGACCCGTGGGCGGCGAGTGAAACCGACTGGGAAGCGGTTGCGCGCATGGGAACCAGCGGCGGCACGATCGCCGTGCTGATGGGTGTCGCCACGCGGGGTGCGATAGCGCAGCGTCTCATCGAGGGCGGGCTCGATCCTGCCACCGCGGTAGCGGCCGTCACCTGGGGAACGCGCCCGGAGCAGATCGTGGTCGGCACGACGCTCGCCGAGCTAGGTGACGCACCGATCGAATCGCCCGCCACGATCGTGATCGGCGCGGTAGCGGGTCTGCGCGATGAGCTCCAGTGGTTCGACAAGCGCGAGTTGTCGGGTCGAACGATCGCCGTCGCCGCACCTACTCCGAGCGCGCTTGCTGATCGACTTCGCGAGGCACTCCGCGAGGCTGGCGGTCACGTCGTGCCGATCGCGACGTCGGTGCTGGTCCCGGCTGCTGACGGCGGTGCTGCACTGGCCGCCGTCGCCGCTGACCTCGGCCGCTTCGCGTGGGTGGCGTTCACGTCGGTGACAACCGTGGCCGCACTAGACGACCACGTGCGCGACGCCCGAGCGTTCGGCGCGGCGCGCGTCGCGGCCGTCGGTCCCGCCACCGCCGCCGCTCTCACCGATCACCTCGGCATCGTCGCCGACCTCGTGGCGGAGCGGTCGAGCGGATCGGAGCTCGCGGCTGCGTTGGGTGACGCGCCCGATCTCGGCTCGTCGATCCTCGTGCCGCAGGCGGCCGGCGCCCGCCCCGAGCTCGTCGAAGGGCTCCGGACACGCGGATGGAGCGTCGAGGAGGTTGAGGCCTACCGGTCGGAGCCCGCCCCGCGGCCGGCCGAAGACGTGCTCGCCCGGGCAAGGGACGCCGATGCGGTCGTATTCACCGCCCCGTCTTCGGTCGCCGCCTTCGTTGCGCTGCTCGAAGGCGTGGCGCCCGCGGCTGCGGTGGCGATGGGCCCGACGACGGCGGACGCGGCCGTCCGTGCGGGTGTGGCACGTGACCGGCTGGTGACACCCGCCGAAGTGTCTGTTCCGGGGATTGTCGCCGCGCTCGTACGCTTGCTCTCGTGACGACGCCGTTCCCCGCCCGACGCATGCGGCGGCTCCGTCGCACCGCGGC
>Ga0183260_10003528_pt1 | contig 12601 bp, 12 predicted proteins | sample AntDrymUQ4972206_2_FD_129768 | JGI IMG/M metagenome (GOLD analysis project Ga0183260, IMG submission 129768) | Polar desert sand microbial communities from Dry Valleys, Antarctica - metaG UQ497 (22.06) (version 2) (version 2) | ecosystem: Environmental > Terrestrial > Soil > Desert | place...
CGCGAAATACGAGCACATCTTCACGGCGCGCTTTCCGGGGTCCTCAGCGGCCTGGGTCAACGCACTGACCAACGGCGGCCCAATGCCGCGCCAGCCCGGCCTCGTCTGGTGCGACGTTCGTGCTACTCGTCTCTTTTCGCACCGACGCGCGAGTCGCCGTGGGAATCAGCGGCAGCTTCGGGCTAGCGCGCCCATAGCCACTCACGAGGGCTGAGGCTTCGGGAAACAGGGTCCCGTTCCGTCGAAAGGGGCTGTGCCCACGCTTGGCGAGCGCGGACTCGTCGTGAGCGGCCTCGGCCACTCCGAGGCACGCCCGGCTTAAGGCCCGGATAAGCGCGATTTGTCAACCTCCTCGACATGCCGGGAGTCAAGCGTCCAGGAGCTCGGATCAAAGGCGCATACAGAGCCACGGAGGCCGCGGCGAGGCTCGAGCCGAACTGGCGAGCCGCTCTCTGCGCGAGGGCTGGCTGGACCTGCCGGTTGGCGACGACTCGACCGCGCCGCGCTGACCGTCTCGACGACGACTCGACGGGGCCGCGCTGACCGAGGGACCGCGCCGCCCTAACCGAGCGACCGCGCCGCCCTAACCGAGCGACCGCGCCGCGATAGAGTTTCGCCCGATGTCCACCGAGCCCGAGGTCGAGCTTCAGTCCTCAGCGGCGAGCACCGGCGTGCCTTCCGTTCCGGTACTGCCCGGGGAACCCTCGCAAAAGCAACGGGCGGTTCGCCGCGTGCTCTCGTTCGCGCTGTTCCTGTTGGGATTCGCCCTCGTCTGGGAGGGCGCGAAATGGCTCGCGGGCGACAAGTGGCGTCTCACGTCGATTGGCTACGAGCACACGCCGCCGTTCCGGATCCAGCAGCTGAGCGACCTCAACCTCCCGCACCTGTGGGACATCGTCGCGTCCTTTGGTGAGCCATTCCAGCGCAACGCGAACTACAGCCTGCTCAACTACCTGATCGACCAGGCGCTGTTCACATGGGGCGAGGCGCTGATCGGCTTCGGCGTTGGCGCGGCCATCGGGATCGCCCTTGCCAGCATCCTTGTCCACTCGGGCCTGCTCGAGCGGGCGTTCGTGCCCTATGTCGTGGCCAGCCAGACCGTGCCCATCGTGGCGCTTGCCCCGCTGATCGTCGTCAGCTTTGGCCGGGGCCTGACCAGCATCGTGATCATCGCGACCTATCTGACGTTTTTCCCTGTCACGATCGCGGTCATGCGCGGCCTACGCTCGCCCGATCCGCGCGCCGTAGAGCTGATGCGCTCGTACGCCGGCTCGCGCTGGGACATCTACCGCAAGGTTCGCCTGCCCGCGTCGGTCCCGTATCTATTCACGGCGCTCAAGATCGCGGCCGCGGCGAGCCTCGTCGGCACGATCATCGGTGAGGGACCGGGCGGCGTGCAGCAAGGCCTCGGCCGCGCAATCCTGACGTTCAACCAGCAATACATCACCGGTCCGGAAAAGCTGTGGGCCACCATCATCGTCGCGGCCGGCGTCGGGCTCCTCTTCTTCATGCTCGTTCAGGCTGCGGAGGCTTTCGTCGTCCGTCAACGCGGCGGCCGGGCGCGGACCGCGTGACGACCAACCCCGCGGCCGCCGCCGTCCGCCTCGAGGGGATCGAGCAGTTCTTCACGACCAGCGCCGGCGGGATGAAGGCCCTGGAGAACATCAACCTGACCATCCAGCCGGGTGAGTTCGTGTCGCTGATCGGCCCGTCGGGCTGCGGCAAGAGCACGCTGCTGCGGATCGTCGGCGACCTTATTCAGCCTACTGGCGGAGTGGTTGAGGTCAACGGAAAGTCCGCGCACGAGGCCCGCGTTCGGCGCGAGTACGGGATGGTTTTTCAGGCGCCTGTGCTGTTCGACTGGCGCACGGTCGAAGCGAACGTCCGACTGCCGCTCGAGCTGATGGGCATGGAGCGGCGGCAGCGCGAAGCGCGAGTCAGGGAGATGCTCGAGCTGGTGGAGCTGGGCAGCTTTATGCGCCACTACCCGCACCAGCTCTCGGGCGGCATGCAGCAGCGCGTCGCGATCGCGCGCGCGCTTGCGCTCGAGCCCACGCTCCTGCTGATGGACGAGCCATTCGGCGCGCTCGACGAGATGACTCGCGAGCGTCTGAACAGCGAAGTGCTGCGTATCTGGGGTCAGACCAAGACCACTGTGATCTTCGTCACGCACTCCATCCCGGAAGCGGTCTTCCTCTCGACGCGGGTGGTGGTGATGAGTCCACGTCCGGGTCGGATCACGCACATCATCGACATCGACCTCGCGCAGCCCCGCAACGACCAATCGCGCGAGACCGAACGCTACTTTGAGCTGGTCACGGAAGTCCGTGAGGGTCTCCGCGGCCGACGTGGCAGCGGCTCCGAAGGACGGCTGCGCGTCGAAGGAGGCATCGGTTGACGGTGGCGGCGCGCAGCGTCGGGCCGACGACCGGGCCACGTACGAGCTCGCGCATCATGCGTTTGCTCGTGCGCTCTGTGCCGCCGCTGCTCGTGCTGATGATCGTCATCGTCCTGTGGGAGATGAGCGCGTCGGGCGCCGGGAGGCGCGTCATCCCGCCACCGTCGGCGATCCTGAACGCGGGAGTCGAGAACTTCGAGCAACTGCGGCGAGCGGCGTTTGCCACGACCTACGAGGCCATCGGTGGCTTCATTCTGGGAACGGTCGGCGGCCTGCTAGTCGCGTTCGCGACGTCGAGATGGGTCGTGGCGCGTGACGTCCTGCTTCCCGTCGCCATCGCCAGCAGCGCGATCCCGACCATCGCCGTGGCGCCAATTCTCAACAACTGGTTCGGCGTCCTGAATCCCGCCTCGAAGATGATGATGGCCGCGCTGCTCGTCTTCTTTCCGGTGCTCATCAACGTGACCCGCGGCCTGGTTGAGGTCAAGCCCGCATCGGTTGAGCTGATGCGCTCCTACGCGGCGAGTGACCTGGCCGTCCTGCGCAAGTTGCGCGTGCCCAACATGCTGCCGTTCCTGTTCACGGCGATGAAGGTCGGCGCCACGCTTGCATTCATCGGAGCCCTCGTGGGGGAGTACTTCGGCGGCTCCTCCGACGTGCTCGGATTCGTCGTTCTTACGTCGATGAGCAGTGGCAGCTTCGCCCTTGCCTGGGCTGGCATCCTGATCGGCGCAGCGGCGGCGATCGTGGCGTACCTGATCGTCTCGATCATCGAGCGCGTCGCCATCCCCTGGCGTTCGGAGCTCGAGGCGAGCTAGACACAGGCGCGGCTTACGTCCCGGTCCCTGTTTCCGCTATCGTGGCCGCGGAAGACGCGACGCGGCATGTGAGACGCCGCCGCGCTCGGAGGAGGAATCGACCGCTTGCTCGCGGTCGGCAGGGAGGAATCACATGCGCGACTGGAAAAAGTCGCTCGGCCTGGTGGCCACAACCGCCTTGTTGATCGGCGCGTGCAATAGCGGTCCGGGCGCGACCACACGTCCGTCGACCGGGGCGTCGGCCGCACCGTCAACCGGGGCTACTGCCGCGCCGTCGGGAGCAGCTTCGAGCGGTCCGTTGACGGAAGTCTCGCTTCAGCTGCAGTGGGCGCCTCAGGCGCAGTTCGCCGGCTATTTCGCGGCCGACCGCGAGCGCTTCTACGCGGACGAGGGACTCGAGGTGAACCTTCTGCCGGGCGGCCCTGACGTGCTGCCTCACGTTGTGGGTTCGGACCCGAATGGCCCCGAGTTCACCATCTCGTGGGTGCCCAAGGTGCTCGAGGTGCGAGCGAATGACCAGTCGGACCTAGTCAACCTCGCGCAGATCTTCCAGCGTTCGGGCACGCGCTCCGTGTCCTGGGCAGCCGGCAAGGGGCCAGTGCCAGTGAGCGCCGAGAACATCACTGAGCCCGCGCAGTTCGCCGGCAAGAAGATCGGTGGCTGGGCCTTTGGCAACGAGTACGAAGTCACGGCTGCGGCGCTCAAGGAAGGGCTCGTCAAGAACGAGGACTACACGCTCGTTGTTCAGCCGTTCGACATGAGCCTGCTCCTCAACCGCGCGATCGACGTCGCTGAGGCGATGATCTACAACGAGTACGCACAGGTACTCGAGGCGACCAACGCCGAGACCAACGCGCTTTATCTGCCCGAAGACCTCAACGTGATCGACTACAACGAAGTCGGCACGGCGATGCTCCAGGATGCGATTTTCGCCCGTGAGGCGTGGCTCGCGGAAGACGGCAACGAGGACATCGCGGAGAGGTTCCTGCGCGCCTCGTTCAAGGGCTGGATGTTCTGCCGGGACAATCCTGACGAATGCATCCAGTACACGGTTGATGCCGGGTCAACGCTCCCGGCTGGTCACCAAGCATGGATGATGAACGAGATCAACCCGCTGATCTGGCCATCGCCTGATGGCATCGGCCAGATGCCTGTCGCTACCTGGGACCAGACGGTCCAAGTCGCGATCGACGCCGCGATCATCCCCGGTGAGCCCGACGAGGGCGCGTACCGGACAGACCTCGCCGAGGCCGCCCGCGCGGGCATCGAAGGCGACGTCAACGGCACCGGTTTCGTGAAGGGCACCGTCGAGGTCACGCCCGGCGGCGTATAGACGTCGTCCGCACCGTCCGATAAAGGGCCGGCTCGCAAGGCCGGCCCTTTGGATTCAGATTCCCCGGGTTCGCCGACGGTCGATCGATTAGGACCTAGCCTCCGGCGCGGGCGTCCAGCGCGCGCCCCCAGCCGAGCGCTCGCACGGCCACCAGCGCCGCAAACGCCGCAGCCACCAGCAGCGCGGCTGCTGCGATCGATGCATCAAGGTCACCGGATTGGAACTCGCCGTACACCACGAGCGGAAGCGTCTGTGTGCGGCCTGCCACGTTGCCGGCGAACATGATCGTCGCGCCGAATTCGCCGAGCGCCCGCGCCCATGTCATCACCAATCCCGCGGCGAGCGCGGGCGCGGCGAGTGGCACCGTGATCCAACGAAGGACGTGGCGCTCGGCCGCACCATCGACTCGTGCAGCGTCCTCGAGCTCGCGATCAACTGCGGCGATGCCAGCCCGCGCGGACCGGACGAAGAACGGCGCCGCAACGAACACCTGGGCCAGGATCACAGCGAGCGTGCTGAACGGGATCGTCAGCCCGACCGCGTCGAGTGAGCCGCCGATCAACCCACGGCTGCCGAAAACGAGCAGCAGCGCCAAGCCAGCCACCGACGGCGGGAGGACGATCGGAAGATCGACCACCGACTCCAGCAATCCGGACCAGCGCGACCGATGGCGAGCGAGGAAAAGAGCGAGCGGCATCCCGAAGACGACGACGATAAAAAGGCTCGAGCTCGTGGTCAGGGTGCTCAGGACGAGGGCATCGATCACAGCGGGGTTGGCCACAGCTGCGAGCACACTTCCACCTAGGATCGAACGAGCCACGAGCACTAGGACAGGCAGGGCCAGGAAGGTGACGGCGATCGACGCGACCGCCGCCAGCCCGATGGCCGGGCGACGGGTCATGGCGCTGGCGAGAAGCCGAGATCAACCAGGATGGTCTGACCTCCGGCACCGCGAATCCAATCGAGCAGGTCGCGGGAGGCCACCGGGTGCTGTGTCCGCTTGAGGATGACTCCCGAATAGGTTGCCACCACGTCCGCCTCTATCGGGATCTCCACGGATTGAACGGAGGCCGCTCCCGCGTCGGTGACGTACACGATCGCGGCATCGCCTTCGCCGAGCTCGATCTTGGAGACGACGGCACCCACGTTGTCCTCTCGTGACGCGATGTTGGCCGCGTACGCAGCCGCGAAGTCCGGCGGGTAACCGGGCAGAGCGGCGAGGTTCGTGACGAGCTGCTCGGCATAACGCGTTATCGGCACGTCCTCGCCCGCGGCGATGACCGCGACGTTGGGGCGCGCCAGGTCGGCCGCGGACGTGATTCCGGCCGGATTCTCTTCCGGCACAACGACGATCAAGTGGTTGGTCGCAAACGGCATGGGTGGGCCATCGGAAAGCCCCGAATCGAACAGTGCCTGTGGATTGGCCGTGTCGGCTGCCAGGAAGAGATCGGCCGGCGCGCCCTGCTCTATCTGAACGCGCAACGATCCCGACGATCCGGTGGCGGGCGTGACTGCCGAAACGCGCCCGGTCGCTTCATACGCGGTCGCGAACTCGTCCAGTGCGTGGCTTAGGGATGATGCCCCGAACACTTGAAGGTTCGGGGGCGCGCATGCACATGCCGCTTCCACGCAACCTGATGCGACGAAGACGAGGAGTGCAAGCATCGGCACAAGACGGATCAAGTCCGTCTCTCCCTGCCGGACGGCACCTCGACGATAACGTTCGTGGCTTTGACGACGCAGATCGCCTCGTCGCCGACGCGCAGCCCCATTTCGATTACTGCCTCGGCCGTCATGAGGCTCACCAGGCGATTGGGTCCCGATTGCACCTCCACTACGGCCGCAACGCGATCCTTCTCGATCCGGGTGACGACGCCCGTGAACCGATTGCGCGCCGATTGGGCGACTATTGGACGGTCCGTCCCCGCGCGCCGGCGATCGTCCAAGAGCCGTTGCACCTCCGCAAGCGGAACCAACCTCTGGCCGCCCGCGGTTCGAGTGAGCTTGAGCCGACCATCCCGCTGCCAGCGGCGCACGGTTTCCACCGAAACGCCGAGCATCTCGGCCGCCTCTCCGATTCGGATCTCGCCTGGAATACCAGTCATGTGAGTAATGTTGCCGTTGATTCGGCCCGATGTCTAGATATCACGCCCAGAGGAGCGCTCAAACAGCGGACGTAAAGGTTCTCGTCGTAGCAGCCCCGATGTCTCAGCGGCCGTCGCGGTGGAGATCCGTCCTGGTGAACGTGAAGAGCTGGTGGTCGGCCAGTGGATGAGTTTCGCCGCCAAATCGGGTTACTCCGACTGACCCCAGGCTGTCCGGCACCGGCTCGAAAGTTACCTCCTCGAAGCCTGCCTCGGTCAGCCAGCGCCTGATGGATGGTGTGAGATCGGGCGGCCGGCGATGGCGAGTCCAGATAACCGTCGCTCCGGGCGCACACAATTGGGGTAGCGCTCGAACGGTTTGTTCAATGTCTTCGTCACTGACGTTGCCGAAAACGCCGCAGGCCAGGACGAGGTCGGCCGGCGTCGCACCTGCGTAAGCCCGCGCGTGGCCTGCGTCGCCAGCGACGACCTCCAGATCTTTCAGACCCAGAGCGGCGACTCGAGCGCGAGCAACGGCGGCCAGCGCCGGATCGAGCTCGACGAGTCGCCCCACGATGTCACGCCGCGCCACGACATCAAGAGCGCCGAGCAGGTCTCGGGCCTCGCCAGCGCACATGCTTATCACCCGCACCGGCGACCGCTCTTCTCGAATCAGCGTTGCCCGGATCCAGCGCTGGACGACCTCCAGCCGCCGGCGGAGCGGCGTGTCGCTGTCGTAGTCGGCATGCCAGGCGGCCCAGTCCATCGCCCGCTCAGCCGGTCTTGCCGGTCCCGAACTGGCGGTCGCCGGCGTCGCCTAGTCCGGGCATGATGTAGCCCCGCTCGTTCAGCTGGCGGTCCAGCGCCGCGCAGTAGATATGGACGTCTGGGTGAGCCTCGGTCACGGCTTGCACGCCCTCCGGAGCCGCGATCAGGTTTACCAACTTGATCCGGACCGGCGTTACGGCGCCCCACTTCTTGAGCACCTCGATCGCGGCCGTAGCCGAACCGCCCGTGGCCAGCATCGGGTCTAGGATCAGGCACAGGTCGACGGTCGCTGAGTCGGGCAGCTTGTTGTAGTACTCAACCGGCCGCAGCGTGTGCTCGTCGCGGAACAAACCCAGGTGCCAGACCTCTGCCGTGGGCATGAGCTCGAGCATCGCGTCGACCATGCCCAGACCGGCGCGCAGGATGGGCACGAGGCCGATTCGGTCAGCCAGTTCGGCCCCTTCGATCTCCTCGAGCGGCGTCCGGACACTCCGCGGCGAGACGCGCGCATCGAGCAGCGCCTCGTACCCAAGTAACCACGAAATCTCACGCACGAGCTCGCGGAACTTCTTTGGCTCGGTCGAGTCATCGCGCAGCAGCGCGAGCTTGTGAAGCACGGCCGGATGGGACGAGACATGCAGGCGCGGGAAGTGCTCCATCGGGCGGATTGTAGAAGCGCCCGGCTTCCGCCCGAACCGGTCATTGGGCAGCGGTCATTGACGGCTGTGGCGAGGCGAGGCGCTAACATCGCTAAGCATGTCCCAGACACGAATCCGAGCGGGCGGCACCGAGGCAGCGATGCCCGCTTCGACGGTTCAAACGCCGCGATCGACGACACGGACGACGGGACGGCCCGCCCTTCCGCGAGCTAGGTGGCCACGTGGCGTCGCGGCTCCGGTTCTGGTTGAGGTTCGGCGCGGGGCATTCGTCGAGAGTCGTCATCGCGGCCATGTCGTGCAGGTCGATGACCGTGGCCGAGTCGAGCGCGGTATCGGTGATCCCGACTACGTGACGTCGCTTCGTTCGGCGGTCAAGCCCTTCGCACTGGCGGCCCTGATCGAGGCCGGTGGCGGAGAGGCTTTTCACCTCACCGGGCCTGAGCTGGCGGTCATGACCGCGTCGCACGACGGCGAGGATGCGCACGTGCGCACGCTCCAGGCCGTTCTGCGTCGCGCCGGGCTGAGCCAGTCGTTGCTGGCGTGCGGGACGGAGCTCGCGCCGATCGACAAGATCACTGCTGCGCGGCTGGCCCGCGAGGGCGAGGCGCCGGGGCCGATTCGCCACATGTGCTCAGGTTTCCACGTCGCCAGTCTCTTGCTGGCCCGACACGCCGGATGGACGCTGGCCGACTACTGGCGTCCCGAGCATCCCACTCAGCGGGCGGTCCGCGAAGTCATAGGGCGCATATTCGGCGTCAAACAGAGCGAGATGATGGCGGCGATCGACAACTGTGGCGTCCAGACGTATGCCTTTCCGCTGACGACGATTGCACGCGCCTTCTGCCTGCTGGCCGACCCGGCTGCTGTCGCCGACGCCGCGCGCAAGCCCCTGGTCCCTACATTGACGACGATCCGCGACGCGATGATCGGCGCACCCGAGATGGTCGGTGGCACGCACGAATCGACCGACACGAAACTGATGCGCTCGCTGCCAGGTCTGTTGGTCTGCAAGGGAGGCGCGGAGGGCCTGCGCGGCATCGGTCTGCTCCCCGCGGCGCGTGGCGCGACCTCGGCCGCGGCTGGCGTGGCGATCAAGATCGAGGATGGCGATGGCGACTCGCGCGCCAACAAGTCGGTGAGCGTCGAGGCCCTGGCGCAGTTGGGCGTGCTCGATGGCCCGGCGCTCGAGAGGCTCAATTCGGTCCACTGGCCGCCGTCGCGCGATCCGCGCGGCATCGAGATAGCCATGAGCGTGCCGGCCTTCCAGTTGGCGCCACTCTCCGAGCTGGCCTGAGCCGGACTTCCGGAACAATAGCGATGGCCCAGACCTTCGATCCATACCGCGCGCTGGGCGTGCGACGCGATGCCACCGATGCTGATGTCAAGGCTGCCCACCGACGACTGGCAAAGCGGTTCCACCCCGACGCGGAGAGCGGCGACAGGGACAGATTTCTGCGCGTGCAGGAGGCCTACAAGGTCCTGACTGACCCGCTCCTGCGACGCGAGTGGGACGCCCGACACGCGCCGGGGCCGATGCGCGCGGACCGACCATCGCCCGCTGCGCCCGGAACTGCGGCGCGACCGCGAACCCCGCGCCGCCAGCCGCGGCCGCCGAAGCAGGAAGGGGCACCGCGCACGGCGGACGGGGAGAGTCGTGGACCGCAGAACGCCGAAGGTCCCGATTCAGCCGCCCGCCGGCCGCGCAGCTCGCGCGCCTACACATGGTCCGCGGCCGAGGTTCCATGGTGGGAGGAAGGCACGAGCGAAAGCCGCCGCCAGCCCGGACGAAAGCGGCCGGCGCGAGGACCCGCTCAGAGGCCCGTCGGTGCGCAGCAAGGTCCGCCGCAGGCCGAGCCTGCGCCAGGCGCAGCGAACCCATTCGACGTCTACAACCGATCGAGCGGCGCGGCGTGGTCGATGGCTGCGCGCGCGTATTTCCGTCGCGGCGACCAGGAACTACCGCGGCGCGGTACCTTCCAGTACGAGGGCACTCAGGTGCTTACCGGTGCGCGGGCACGGACCCACGCCGAGGCCGAGTCGGTCCGCCGTGCCGCCGAGGCAAACAGGGAGCCGGCAGCCGCTTCGGCCGCGGCATCCGGCCCGGGCGCTTTCACGTACACCGCGTCGGGCGTTTCTCGCGACGCGCTACGCATCCACCAGGTGCGCCAGGCGTGGCGCCGCCGGACGAGTGCTGCGACCTGGCCGACCCTTCGTGAGCGCCTGCTCTACGCGTTGCTGGGGTGGATACCGGCAGCACTCGTGATCGGCTATGGGGGAGCGCTCGCAACAGGTTGCGAAGGCCCCGGAAACGGCTGCCCGGCTTACCTCGAAACCATCCAGGCGCTCGCCATCGCGCTCGTCCTCGGCGTGCTGGTCGCCCTGCCCAAGGTTGCCTATGTTGCCGCCATGTCGGCAATCGGGGCCCTGTTCGTCGGCCTCGTCGTCGTCGGCGTGATGGCCGTGGCCGGCGTCGAGTTGCCCCTGACAATGGACCTGACCGCGCTGCTGGGCGGAGCGCTGGCCGCCGGATACGCAGGCACCACGGCCATCGTGCTGCTCCGGAACCCAGGCTCGAAACCGTGGTTCACCGGGGCTCGGGCTTGAGCGTTCGTGTCCGGATCGCGCCCAGCCCAACCGGGCCGTTGCACCTCGGCACAGCTCGAACGGCCCTCTTCAACTACCTGTTCGCGCGGCGCGAGGGTGGGACGTTCATCCTGCGCATGGAGGACACCGACGTCGCGCGCTCGACGCTCGACTACGAACGCGACATCCTCGACGGCCTGCACTGGCTGGGCATGGAGTGGGACGAAGGGCCGGAGGTCGCGGGCATGCCCGCCAAGGGACCTTACGGACCGTACCGCCAGATGCAGCGGCTGGGCCATTACACCGCCGCCGCCGAGAGGCTGCTGGCGGAGGACAAGGCCTATCACTGCTATTGCACGCAGGAGGAGCTGGCCGCCGACCGGACGGCCCAGGAAGCGGCCCACCAGCCGCCGCACTACGTCGGCCGCTGCGCGCACTTGACCGCGGATGAGCGGCGACAGCGAGAGGCTGAGGGCCGCAAGCCTGTCATCCGCTTCCGGGTCGGCGAGGGGATCGTCAAGTTCGACGACATCGTCCGCGGCCACGTCGAGTTCAACACGACGGCGTTGGGCGGCGACCTCGTGATCGTCCGCTCAGACGGCACGCCGCTATACCACTTCACGGTGGTTGTCGACGACATCGAGATGGAGATCAGCCACGTCATTCGCGGCGAGGACCACCTCTCGAACACCCCCAAACACATCCTGCTGTTCAAGGCGCTGGGGGCCGATGTGCCCACCTTCGCCCACCTCCCGCTGATCCTCAATCCAGACCGGACCAAGATGTCCAAGCGCAAGAGCCAGACCGCAGTGGCCGACTATCGCGCGCAGGGCTTCATTCCCGAGGCATTCGTGAACTTCCTCGCGCTGCTCGGCTGGTCGAGCGGGACGGAGGAGGAGATCTTCTCGCTCGACGAGATTTCCGAACGATTTGATCTGCCGAGCGTCCATTCGGCCGGTGCGGTGTTCGACCGGGAGCGTCTCGAGTGGCTGAATGGGCAGTGGATCCGCAAGCTGACCGACGAGGAGCTGGTCGAACGATCGCTGCCCTTCCTGATCCGCGACCTGGAGAAGGTACGCGACGGAGGTCGCGTGGTCCACATGCCCGGCCCAGACGATCTGCGGCCACTCATCCCGATCATCCGCGAACGGCTGCCCACCCTGGCCGCGATCGGACCGCTGGTCGACTTCCTCTTCGTCGAGGAGGTGAGCGCGAGCCCGGACGCGCTCATTCCGAAGCGCTGGGATGGCGCGACCACGGCGGCTGCGCTCAAACAGGCGCACGAGGTGATCGCCAGGGTTGGCGAGGTGAGCTTTGAGGCCGATGAGCTCGAGACACCGTTGCGCGCCTTGGCCGAGGAACGCGGCTGGAAGCCGGGCGATCTGTTCATGGCAATCCGCGTCGCTGTCACGGGCCGCACGGCGACGCCACCCTTGTTCGACACGCTCGTCGCGCTTGGCTACGCGCGGACACTGGAGCGACTCGACGCGGCGCGCGAGTTGGTGGAAGACCTGGGTACGTAGAGCGGTCCAATGTCGGCCACGCTGACATAACCGGCCCAGCGAAGCCTCAAGGGCCCGCGAATCCGGCAGTTTCCGAGCGTGGTCGACCGGCCTCTGCACGGAATCGCACCGAACAAACCGGCTTACGGCTTCGATGAGACCGTTTTGTCAACCTCATCGACATTGAGCGTTCTTAGCCGTGCGTTGATTGACTGATGCAGGCTGTAACGCGCACAGTCGCGCACGATGACCCTGCCCGCACGGTTGGTGATCCTTGCTGTCCTGCTGGTGGCAGGGTGCGGCGCGCCAGTCCCGACGCCCACGGCGAACGGAACCCCCGCACAGACAATTTCGCCGACGGGAACTCCCGGGCCGTCACCGACACTGACCCACACTGTGGGGCCGATCCATACCCCACTGCCGACTTCGGGGTATGTCCCCCCATCCCCGGCCACC
>Ga0183260_10003529_pt1 | contig 12600 bp, 11 predicted proteins | sample AntDrymUQ4972206_2_FD_129768 | JGI IMG/M metagenome (GOLD analysis project Ga0183260, IMG submission 129768) | Polar desert sand microbial communities from Dry Valleys, Antarctica - metaG UQ497 (22.06) (version 2) (version 2) | ecosystem: Environmental > Terrestrial > Soil > Desert | place...
GCCCTGGGCATGGGTCGCGATGCCGCGGCCCGCTTCGCCTTCCTGCTGGGAGTCCCGGCGCTGTTCGGAGCGATGTTGGTGCAGCTGCCCGAGCTCAGGGGCTCGGGCCTGGGGCTGGGGGCAGGGATCGCCGGCTTTGTGGCCTCCCTGGTGACGTCCTACGCTTCGATCTGGGGGCTCCTGCGCTATCTCAGGACCAACAGCCTGTACCCGTTCGCTCTCTACTGTGTAATTGCGGGCGTGGCGTTCTTACTGCTGGTTTGAGTCAGGCCGGTGGGAGCCCGGCCGGCGTCGGCCGAAGAGAGGAGCACGGGCGGCACCGGGAGGGTCCTGGGGTCCGAAACGAGTCTCGACCGGCGCCGCCGCGCAAATCCTTCACAGAGGATGAGCACTGCCCCGACCAACGCCGCCGCCGACACCAGCAGGGCTCCAATACCGATCCCTATGACTGCGACCTTGACGACGGCGAGGAGCTGAAACACAGGTCCATCCTTGTGAGTAGCTGTTGCTTCCTGTGTCCCATCGTCGGCTCTAGGCCGTTTCTGGTAAACCCCCCAACCGGGGGAAAACGCCTCCCCCGAATGGGGGGTCCCGGAACCTTCTGGGCCGAGTGGTGGATCAGATGCTCTCAATGGTCATGCTGCAACCACCCGGCAGGCGTTAGCTGCCGGCGACCGTCATCTCTGCCACCAGCGTGGTCGCTCCCCCGTAAGACCCGCCGAACGGGAGCCAGCGCAGGTCCGAGGCCACCGCCTCGATGCCCTTGAGAATCTCGAGCATGGGGGCCGCGATCGTGACTTCCTTGACCGCCTGAGCCGGGGTCCCGCCCTCGAGCAGCCGTCCGGTGGCGCCGACCGAGAAGTCTCCCGTGACCGGGTTGGCGCCGGAGTGGACACCGTGGAAGTCCTCGACGAGCAGCGCTCTCCCGGCGCGCTCCAGCACCTCCGAGCGGCTTTCCCCGGTGGAGTCGATGGCGAGATTCGAGGGCGACGGGTGGGGTGCCGACTTGAACGAGCCGCGCGCGGCGTTGCCGGTCGAGCCCCGGCCCTCCCGGCGGGCGCTGGTGGTGTCGTAGAGAAATGATGTCAACACGCCTTTGGAGATGACCTCGGTGCGGCCGGTGGGGACGCCCTCAGCGTCCCAGGGGGCTGCTCCGGGTGCTCCTTCGCGACGACCGTCGTCCACCATCGTGAGCCCGGGGGCCGCGATCTGCTCGCCGAGCCTCCCCGCCAGCAGCGAGCGTCCCTTCTGCACGGCCTCTCCGACCAGCGCGCTTCCGAGCACTCCCAGGAACTGGCCCGCCACATAGGGCTCGAACACGACCGGCATCCGCCCGGACGGGATCTTGGCCGCGCCCAGAACTCCGAGAGCACGTTCGGCGGCCGCCCGGCCCACCGCTTCCGCGTCGAGGGCGGCGATCCCCCTGGCGAGGTCGAACTCGAAGCCGATCTCGGTGTCGTCGCCCTCGGTGGCGATGGCCATCGAGTAGCACCACGCGTCGGTGCGCCGGTAGAGGCCCGAGATCCCGGTCGAAGTCGCCAGCCCGATCTCCGCATCGGAATCCGAGTAGACGGCCTCCTCGACCGCCCGGATGCGGGGGTCGAGCGAACGCGTGGCGCGCTCCAGCTCGAGGGCGAAGGACACCTTGTCGTCCGAGGACACTCGGGCGTGGGCGTCGTCTACGAGCCCCGTCACCTCGGGAGGCGCCTGAGCCCACGCCGGAGCCAGAGCCACGGCCTCATCGGGAGTCGAGTGGGCTGCGTTGTCGCGCGCTTGGCCTACCAGCTGGTCGAGGCTTTGCTCGCCGAGGTCGGTGGTGTAGGCGAAGCCGACGCGGCCCCCGGATACCACGCGCACTCCGGCCCCCCGGGGCTCGGCCGATGACAGCGACTCGACCTCTCCCGAGTAGACCTTGACGTTGAAGCTCTTTTCGTGGGTCACGAACGCCTCGACCTCCTCGGAGGACTGCGCCCGCCCGGCGAGCGAAGCGGCCAGCTTCTGCAGATCGCTCACGCCTCGGTCCCTCCCACCGTGACCTTGCCGAGCAACACGGTGGGCATGCCGTTGGTCACCGGAGCCGCCTGCCCATCCTTGCCGCAGACGCCCTCCTTGCGGTCGAAATCGGAGCCCACGGCTTCGATGACCTCGAGCACACGCGGCCCGTTGCCGATGAGGTTGGCTCCCTTGATCGGATAGGTGACCTCGCCGTTCTCGATCATGTAGGCCTCGGCCATGCCGAACACGAAGTTGCCGGTGGCGGGGTTCACTTCGCCTCCGGCGAAGGTCGCTGCGTACACGCCCCTCTCCACCGAGGAGAAGATCCCCTCGGGCGCGTCGGGGCCGGGAAGAAGATAGGTGTTGGTCATGCGCACGATCGGGAGGTGGGCATAGGACTGCCGGCGTCCGTTGCCTGTAGGAGGGTGCCCGATCTTGGCCGCCGACAGCAGATCCGACATGTGCCCGACCAGCACCCCCTTGTCGAACAGCACCGTTCGCTGGGCGGGGATGCCCTCGTCGTCGACCCCGAAGGAGCCCCACGCGCCCTGATCGGAGCCGTCGTCGACGATCGTCACGCTCTCGGAGCCGAAGCGTTCGCCGTTCCTGTTCGCATAGACGCTGGCGTCCTTGACCAGCGTGTCGGCTTCAAGGCCGTGGCCGCAGGCCTCGTGAATGAGCACTCCGCCCGAGCCGGGCGCCAGCACGACCGGGAACTCCCCCGCCGGCGAGGGCCTCGCCTCGAGCATGCGCAGAGCCTTGCGGGCGGCCCGCTCGCCGAGATCGGCGGGGTCGTGGACGCTCAACAGTTCGAATCCTCCGGAGTGCCCCGGCGCCTCGAACCCCGTGGCGATCTCCCCGTTCCTGGCCGCAACCACCTGGACCGCAAAACGGACTCGAGTCCTGTCGTCCTCGGCGATGCGTCCGTCCGAGGAGGCGATGAGGACGTGCTGCTGGACGTCGGCGTAGGAAGCCGACACCTGCCGTACCGCGGCCCCCTGGGAGCGGGCCGCCTCATTGGCTCGACTGAGGGCCTCCGCCTTGGCCGCAGCCCCGACTTCCTCGGGCGCATGCTTGACGGGGTGCGTGGGCCCAACGCTGCGCCGGAGATCCGCCGCCACCGTGCCCTCGGCCCCCGAGAGTCCCGCGCGCGCCGCTTGAGCCGCCTCGGAGAGCCCCTGCTCGGTGAGCAGGTTCGTGTAGGCGTAGGAGGCTCTCTCTCCGGAGATCACGCGCACCCCGGCTCCCGCCTCCCTCCCGGAGGCGACGTCCTCGACCCGGGAATCGTCGAGCCGCAGGGCCGTCGAGCTGCGCCGCTCCACGAACAGCTCGGCGAGATCGCCTCCGCGCGCGAGGGCCTCGGTGAGCGTGCGCCGGATGAGGGTCTCGTCGAGCATGGCGACTGAGGATAGTGGATCGAGGCGGCAAGGTGGGGGCCGGACCCGCGGGCCACGATCGTGGTGGCAAACGCGGACCGAGGACATCTACCGACGAAAAACCGTGGGCAGCAGCGGACTGTGGACATTTGCCACCCCCAGCCGAGCCACCCGGCCCCGATCAGCCGGAAGCTCGACCCAACACCACGGCCTCACCCCTAGTGAATTTGTGCGCGAGGACCAAAAGGATGTACCCTTGTTGGCGGCCAACCCTCTCTGAAACGGCACATTCACGACAAAAGGAGCCCCCTCTGTCGCACGCGCACGCTGAAGAAAGTTATTACAGCCCTGAGCAGAGAGACCGTCTTCGCCTTATACATTCCCGCATCATCGAAGCCCGCAGGGAGCTCGATGCCCTGATCGGCGACGCCTACCTCCGGCCGCGTGCTTCGATCGTGCCGGTGCACTTCCTGGACCTGGCCTCCGCCGTCGAGAAGCTGCGCTGGGCCGAGAAGGAGTGGCGCGAGCTCGAGCGCGAGCAGCGCATGGTGGAGGTCCACTCTCTGGCTTTCGACCAGCCCGTCGAAAGCAGCGCCCGCTAAACCATTTCTGCAGACAGAAACTCGTTCTGAGCGGAACCGGCCCGCACGAACGCTAGCGGGGAGCCATCCTCAGCGCGCCGTCGAGGCGAATCGTGGCCCCATTGATCATCTGGTTCTCGACGATGTGGCGGACCAGCGCGGCGTACTCGCCCGGACGGCCGAGCCTGGTCGGGTGCGGCACCGCCAGCGCCAGCGAATCCCTCGCCTTCTGAGGAAGCCCTGCGAGCATCGGCGTGTCGAACGTGCCGGGAGCGATGGCGACACAGCGAATGAGTTTCTCGGCCAGATCGCGCGCCACCGGCAGCGTCAGTGATCTAACGCCCCCCTTGGAGGCTGCATAGGCGACCTGCCCGATCTGGCCCTCGAAGGCGGCGACGCTGGCGGTGTTGATGATTACCCCGCGCTCATCATCGACCGGCTCCTGGTGAATCATGCGGGCCGCCGCCAGGCGGATGACGTTGAACGTACCTATGAGGTTGATGCGGATGACGGTCTCGAAGCGGCCCAAGTCGTGGGGATCGCCGTCGCGGTTGAGCACCCTGCCGGGCCAACCCACTCCCGCGCAGTTGACCACGATATGTAGCCCGCCGAGCTCGTAGCAGGCATCGATGGCGGCCGCTACCTGATCGGCGTCGGTGACGTCGGTGGGACAGAAGCGAGCCCTGTCTCCCAGCGCCGACGCGGCGTCCTCGCCTACAGAGTCCGGGAGGTCGGCGAGCACCACTGCGGCCCCGGCCCCCGCTAATTCTTCTGCCGTCGCTCGGCCCAGCCCCGATGCTCCCCCGGTGATGAGCGCGACCTTGCCGTCGATATTCAATGGGTTCCCCTTGCTCGGTTAGTTGCCTGCGACCACCCCCTTCGGGAGCGACCGCGGCTGCGACGGACCTTTAGGAGGCCTCGGCCACAACCTCTCCGCTTGACAGGACGAGGCCATCTTCGCATCTGCTCTCCACACGACCGTCCGAGAACTGCTCGTGATAAAGGGACGCGTAGGCGCCGTCGCGCCGGAGCAACTCAGTGTGAGTGCCGCGCTCGACGATGCGGCCGCCATCCATGTACACGATGGTGTCGGCTGCCAGGATCGTCGACAGCCTGTGGGCGATGGCGACTGTGGTGCGCCCCTTCGTGAGGGGCGCGAGCGCCTGCTGCACGAGACGCTCGGAGTGAGTGTCGAGGGCGCTGGTGGCCTCGTCGAGGATCAGTATGCGGGGGTCCTTGAGGATGACGCGAGCGATGGCAAGACGCTGCTTCTCGCCTCCGGAAAGCTTGTAACCGCGCTCGCCGACCACGGTGTCGAGGCCCTCGGGCATCTCGTCGAGGCGCTCCCAGATGTGAGCGGCCCGCGCCGCCTCTTCGATCTCTTCGTCGGAGGCTTCGGGGTTGCCGTAGCGCAGGTTGTCTCTCACCGAAGAGTTGAACAGATAGGTCTCCTGAGTAACCACCCCGACGGCGTCGCCGAGCGAGGCCAGTTGAATGTCGCGCACGTCGATCCCGTCGATGGTCACGCTGCCCCGATTGACGTCGTAGAGCCGCGGCAGAAGGTAAGTCAGCGTGGTCTTGCCCGCCCCCGAGGGACCGACGAGGGCGACCAGCTCCCCGGGCCGCGCCACCAGATCGATGTTCTGTATCGTCCACACGCGGTCATCCGGACGTTCCAAGGTGCCGGCGCGGTCGTAGTGAAACCAGACGTCGTTGAAACGAACCTCGCCCGTCACCTCACCCGCGGACAGCTCGATGGCGCCGTCGCGATCGGTTATCTCGCGTTCGAGGTCCAAGTACTCGAAGATGCGGTCGAACAGCGCCAGCGACGACTGGATCTCGACCCCGACGTTCAAGAGCTGACCTGCGGGGAAGAACAACCGGCTCTGCAGGGTCGTGAACGCAACCAGGGTGCCCGGAGTGAGGGCTTGGGCGCCGGGATTGCGGATCTCGAAGTATCCGGCAGCGAGATAGACGAACGCAGGAGTGATCGAGAAGAAAATTCCCACCAACGAGAAGAAGCCGCGGCCCACCATCGTGCGGCGGACCTCGAGATCCGACAGACGCTGATTCTCCTTGCGGAAGCGCTCGATCTCGTACGACTGGCGCCCGAAAGACTTGGACAGCAGGATGCCGGACACCGATAGCGTCTCTTGCATGTGGGCGGTGAGGTCTGCAAGCGATTCCTGCGTCAGGCCCGAGACTTCTCGTCGGATGCGTCCTACCCGGCGGCTTATCACCAGGAACACCGGAAGGATCCCCAACGAGAGCAGGGTTAGACGCCAGTTCAAGTAAGCCATTGCCACCACCGTCGAGAGCACGATTGCGATGTTCGACAGGATGCTCGAGGCGGTATCGGTGAGCACCGCCTGCACGCCACCGACATCGTTCGAAAGGCGGGACTGGATCTCCCCGGTCCGGGTCGACGTGAAAAACCGCAGCGGCATGTGCTGAAGGTGCGCGTAGAGAGAGTTACGCAAGTCGCGCATCACGTTCTGGCCCACGACGTTGTTGATGAAGGTCTGCCACAGGCCGAGCCCTCCGCTGAGGATCGGCATCAGGATCATCAGCCCTGCGACGATAAGCAGCAGACGCATACGTTCGTCGTCCGGTAGCCCGTCGACGTTGGCGAAGACCTGATCGAACACGACCTTGATCAGCAGTGGGTTGACGAGCCCGATCGCGGAGATGACCAGGATCAACAACGCCACCACCGAAACGCGCGCCTTGTAGGGGGCGAAGGTGTGGACGATGCGCCGGAAGGTTCCGGGCCGCGCCGGAGTCTCGGGTTGCTCGGGCGGTATTATGCGGTGTGGTCTAGCGATGACTTCCTCCTACTTAAGGAAACCCAGCGGCCCTAGCTCCCATTCCCGCCGTTGAGGTGCGCGACCTTTTCCTCAAAAGGAGCGCTGGGCGCTGCTGACGTAGATAAGGTCGCTCAGGAGACGCGCAGGGCCACAACTACGCCGTCGCGCGTGGGCACGATCGTGCTCCTATAGTCGGGGTCGGAGGCGATCAGCCCGTTCAGCTCCTGAATCGCCTCCGTCCAGGCGTCCCCCTCGGCCGCCTTGGCAACACGCCCCGACCACAGCACGTTGTCGCAGATGAAGAACCCGCCCACGCGCACTCGTGAACGCGCCCGTTTCCACGCTTCCGGATATCCGCCCTTGTCGATGTCGCAGTAGACGATGTCGAACTCTCCTTCGACTTCGTCGAAGACATCGAAGGCGGGGGCGACGTGATAGCGGATGGGCCCGTCGAGTTCCGCTCTGCCCAAAAAATCGAGCGCCTTGGTTTCGTTGCCGGCATCGGTGTCGGTCAAGTGGATCTCACCGTCGGCTCCGGTGGCACGAGCGAACCAGTAGGCCGAATAGCCGAAGCCCGAGCCCATCTCGAAGATACGCCGGGCGGCGATGGCGCGGGCGAGCACCTCGAGAGTCCTCCCGCACAGCCGGCCGATAATGGGGAACTCTTCGCGTTCGGCGAGCGCCTCCATCTCGAGCAGCACCGGCTCATCGTCGCCCGAGGCCAGGGTGGCCATGTAGCGCTCGACCTCGGGGGCGACAATATCCATGGGCTACAAACTATCCCCGAGCACGAGAGCCCGCAGCACGTCGTGCAGGCCCTGATTAGCCGCCACCACACCCCGGCCATCCCCCAGCGGGGGGAGCAGCGGCGTGATCACGCCACCGGCCTCCGCAATCAACAGCTCTCCGGCCGCCCGGTCCCACACGTTCATGTCCGCCTCGAAGAAGGCGTCGACCCTCCCGCAAGCGCACCAGGCGAGGTCGAGGGCGGCGGACCCTGCCCGCCTTATGTCGCGGACCTCGGGGAGCAGGCGGAGCACGACCTCGGCCTGGGCCCGGCGGATGCGGGAGTCGTAGGAGAAGCCGGTGGCGACGAGAGCCTGGGACAGGTCTTGCTGCGGGGACACGGTAATGGGCTCACCGTTGCGGCGCGCCCCCTTGCCCCGGATCGCCGTGTACAGCTCGGTGCGCGGCGGGTCGAAGATGACTCCGGCGAGCCAGCCGCCCTCGTCCGCCACCGCGACGCTCACGCACCACTGTGGGATTCCATAGAGGAAGTCCACGGTGCCATCCAGGGGATCGATGACCCAGGTCAGCCCGGTCTCCGAATCGCCCGCGGCCCCCTCCTCTGAGATGAGCCCGTCCCCCGGCCTCTCTCGACGAAGGAGGCCGACGATGAGCTCCTGCGAGTCGCGGTCCGCGTCACTCACAACATCGGTAGGGGTCGACTTTGTCGAAACCCCCTGCGCGGGGCCCCCGAAGCGCTCGAGGAGGAGCCCACCGGCGCCGGTCGCCGCCCGGGAGGCGATCTCTAGCAACTCGGAAGCGGGGGGAGTGGTGGCTGTCATCGGGGGAAGATAGCGCCATGGTGCGACGCTCCGGTGCCGCGGCCCGGCGCTGGGCCCGCCTCCTCCTGGGACTGTGGCTGTTCGCCGTGGGCACATTCATGACTCTTCAATCGAGGCTCGGTCTGTCTCCCTGGGACGTGCTCAACGACGGCCTGAGACGCAGGACTCCCCTTTCCTTTGGCGCCGCGGTGATTCTCGTAGGCGTCGCGCTGGTTGTTGCGACAAGGGTGGCGGGCGTGAGACCGGGGCCCGGCACGATCACCAACATGCTCCTGATCGGAGTCTTCGTCGACCTCCTTCTGGCCCTGGGCATCACCACCGGCGCCTCAACCTGGCCCTACTGGGCCCGGATCGTCCTGACCGTCGCAGGGATCGTTCTGGTCGGGCTCGGTACGGCCCTCTATATCGGGGCGGAGCTGGGAGCTGGGCCGCGCGACGGGCTCATGGTTCTCATAGCGACGCGCGCTCGCGTGCGGGTCGGAGTGGCGCGGGCATTGGTCGAGGGCGCGGCGCTCCTGGCCGGTGCGTTGCTGGGCGGAAAATTGGGCGTGGGGACGATCCTGTTCGCGCTCGGTATCGGGCCCGCGGTCGACATCTGGTTCCGAGTCTTCGGCATGGACGCCTCCGGGCGCCCGACCGAGGCGACGCGGTGATTCTCAGGGTTTCTTGGCGCTCTGTTCGACCAGCTGCCACGCCTTGCGGGCCGCGATCAAGACCGGGTCCCACACCGGCGAGAACGGAGGCGCGTAAGAGAGGTCGATGTTCAAGAGCTCGGCGACCGACATCTCGTTCCAGATGGCCGTGGCCAGCACGTCGATGCGCTTGGCCGCACCCTCCTTGCCCACGATCTGGGCGCCGAGAAGCCGCCCGGAGCCGCGCTCGGCGAGGAGCTTGGTCTTGATTGGTTGTGTTTCCGGGTAGTAGCCGGCGCGGGTGGTCGAATCCACGGTGGCGGTGATGAAGGTGAACCCCGCGCCCCCCGCTTCGTCTTCGTTGAGGCCGGTGCGCCCCACCTCGGTGTCGCAGAGCTTGGACACCGCCGTCCCGATCACTCCGGGGAAGGTCGCGTAGCCGCCTCCGAGGTTGATCCCCGCCACTCTCCCCTCCTTGTTGGCGTGTGTTCCGAGAGCCATCGAAACGGAGCGGCGGGACACACGGTGGAACTTCTCGGAGCAGTCACCCGCGGCCCACACTGCTTCTACACCGGTCTGCATGCGCCGGTCGACGGAGATCGCTCCCGAGGGGCCTATCGGGATGCCGGCGGCCTCGGCGAGCTCGACGTTGGGAGCCACGCCGAGACCCAGCACCACGATGTCCGCGGGAATAGTCCGTTTGCTCGTGACCACGGCCGAAACCCAGCCGTCCTTGGCTTCGAACGCCTCGACCCGCTCCGAGCTATGGAAGGCGATGCCCATGCTTTCCATGGCATCAGCGATCAGCGCAGCGATATCCTCGTCGAGGCTCGGCATCGGATGAGAGGACGCCTCCACGACCGCCACGTCGAGGCCCCGCATCTTGAACGCCTCGGCCATCTCGAGCCCGATGTAGCCGCCGCCGACGACTGCGGCCCTCTGAGGCCGGCGCTCGCGCATCGCCTCGAAGATGGCCCTGCCGTCGTCAAGGATCTGCACTCCGAAGATGCCGTCGGCGTCCGCGTGAGGAAGCGACGGGCGCCTGGGCGTGGCGCCGGTGGCGACGAGGAGCTTATCGAAGCCCTCCCACGCCTCGGCGCCGTCGTCTGAGCTCGTGACCTTCACGGCTCCCTTGTCGAGGTCGATCTCGGTGACCTCGTGGCGGATGCGGGCGTCGATGTCCTGCTTGGAGGCGAACTCCTCGGGCGTGCGCACGATGAGCTTGTCGATTTCCTGTACGGCTCCGCCGACGAAGTAGGGGATCCCGCAAGCAGAGTAGGAGAGGTAGTTGCCCCGATCGAAGGCGACAATCGAGAGCTCCTGGGGGCCGCGCAGGCGGCGTGCCTGGGACGCCGCGCTCATACCGGCCGCATCGCCGCCTATAACCACGAGCCGCTCTGTCATTTGGAGGATCGTATGACCCTCGGGCGGCCACTCGGGTTCAGATGTCCGGGCCGGGCGGCTCAGGTAGCCAATCGCGCTCCGAGCGCCTGCGAGTACCAAATCGGTATTGAGCGCGTTACGCGCGTTCGAGTAACCGCGCCGCGCCGCCGCGCCCGACCCTCTTATCCTGATAGGGATGAATCAGGATGGGGGTCAGCTTCGATTCGGCGAGTACATGCTCGGGCTTGAGGGTCTCGCTCTGCTCCGGATGGGAGCCTCCGGCGACGTAAGCGCGGTGCCGGCCCGGGTCGAAGAGATGATCGACTTCGCGGGCCGCCTCGACGAACCGGAGCTGGCGGCTTCCCGCTATCTGCCCGCCTCCGACGTCCAGCCCGGCTACGACGTGTGGGCCAACACCTACGACGACCGCGACAACCCCTTGATCCGCACCGAGGAGCCGGCGCTCAAACAGGTCTTCGAAGACCTCCCCGAGGGTCCGGTCCTGGATGCGGCTTGCGGCACTGGACGTCTGGCCTCCCTGCTCATTTCGCGCCACCGTGTGATCGGAGTCGACAGCTCTCCCGAGATGCTGAACCGAGCCCGAGAAAAGGTTCCCAACGCAGAGTTCCTGGACGGAGATCTCGGCGCGCTGCCCGTAGAAACCGCCTCTGTCGCTTCGGCCGTGTGCGCGCTCGCGCTCTCGCACTTGCCCACGCTGGGCCCGGCGGTCAAGGAACTGGCGCGTGTTGTCGCATCTGGGGGCCGCGTAGTGATCTCCAACGTGCATCCCATCGTGACCGGGATTCTGGGATGGCGGGCGTGGTTCGCTCATCCCGACGGATCACGATCCTTCATTCCAGAGTACGTCCACTCCCATGCCGACTACATCGAGGCGTTCACCACAGCCGAGCTAGAGGTCATAAGCTGTCTGGAGCCGCCTATACCCCCGGACCTGGCGCGCGCCATGGGCGGGGGCATAGCCGACGATTGTGCAGAGATAGCGGTAACGGGGCTGTCCGGGGCGCTGATCTGGGTGCTGGGCCGGCCCTGATCCGGTCTCCGGGGGCCGGGCCGTTCGGGGCAGTCAAGTCCGCCACCGGCTTGACTTACTCACTTCTGCCGCCATACAGTACGCTAGCGACCGGCAAGACAGGTCGGTCTAGAGGGGGAGTTGCTGCAATTTGAAGACTTTTCCGTTTACCTCGGAGTCTGTAACCGAGGGGCATCCCGACAAAGTCGCCGACCAAATCTCCGATGTTGTTCTCGATGCGGTCCTTGCCGAAGACATACTCGGCCGGGTGGCCTGTGAGACGCTCGTCACCACCGGTCTGGTCGTAGTCGCCGGGGAGATCACCACCACGGCATCGGTGGACATACCGAAGCTGGTCCGAAACAAGATTCGTGACATCGGTTATGACCGCGCCGAGTACGGATTCGACGCCGATACTTGCGGCGTAATCGTCGCCGTGGACAAGCAGTCGGAGGACATCGCGCAGGGCGTCGACTCGTCCTACGAGTCTCAGCACAACGGTGCGAACACCGACCTCTTCGATCACGTCGGAGCCGGCGACCAGGGCATGATGTTCGGCTACGCATGCCGCGAGAACGAAGAGCTCATGCCACTTCCAATCATGCTTGCGCACAAGATCACCAAACGACTCGCGCAGGTTCGCAAGGACGGTGTGCTGCCCTACTTGCGCCCGGACGGAAAGGCTCAGGTCACGGTTCGCTACGAGTACGACTCTGAGGGTCACGAGCGTCCCGTTGAGGTTGTGCGAGTACTGGTTTCCACTCAGCACGCCGAGGGACTCGATGCTCAGACGCGCATCAAACCCGACGTCATCGAGCACGTGCTCCAGCCGATTCTCCCGAGCGAGCTCTACGACGAGCGCCGCTTTGGAGAGCGCGACTTCGTGCTGGTCAATCCCACCGGAAAATTCGTCACCGGCGGGCCCATGGGAGATACGGGCCTGACGGGTCGCAAGATTGTGGTCGACACCTATGGGGGTGCAGCAAGACACGGCGGAGGAGCGTTCTCTGGAAAAGACCCCACCAAAGTGGACCGTTCCGCAGCTTACGCAGCCCGCTACGTCGCCAAGAACGTCGTCGCCGCCGACCTTGCCGAGCGCTGCGAACTTCAAGTCGCATACGCCATCGGAGTGGCTCGGCCCATCTCGATCAAGGTCGACTGCTTCGGAACCGAGCACATCCCACTGGAACGGATCGAAGAGCTCGTCCTTGAACACTTCGACCTGCGC
>Ga0183260_10003530_pt1 | contig 12598 bp, 10 predicted proteins | sample AntDrymUQ4972206_2_FD_129768 | JGI IMG/M metagenome (GOLD analysis project Ga0183260, IMG submission 129768) | Polar desert sand microbial communities from Dry Valleys, Antarctica - metaG UQ497 (22.06) (version 2) (version 2) | ecosystem: Environmental > Terrestrial > Soil > Desert | place...
GCCCGCGGCGAAGCCTGCGGCACCGGCCAGGCCCGCGGCGAAGCCTGCGGCACCGGCCAGGCCCGCGGCGAAGCCTGCGGCACCGGCCAGGCCCGCGGCGAAGCCTGCGGCACCGGCCAAGCCGGCGGCGAAGAAGCCGGCCGCGACCAAGACGGCCGCGACCAAGACGGCCGCGACCAAGACGGCGGCGAAGAAGCCGGCCGCGAAGAAGCCCGGCTCGTGAGCGGGTCGGCACCCGAGCTCGACACCGCGACGCAGGAGTCGATGGCCGCGGTCGAGCAGGCCGGGCAGCGCCTCGAGGCGCTGGCCGGGACCCCGGTCGCCGGGCACGTCCCCGTCTTCGACGAGGTCCACGACGTGCTGCAGTCGACCCTGGCCGGTCTCGACGAGCGCTAGCGCGGGTGGCGGCGTGATGGTGCGGCGCGCCCGTCTCGACGCCGAGCTGGTCCGCCGCGGGCTGGCCCGCAGCCGTGAGCACGCCGCGTCGGTCATCGCCTCGGGCCACGTCCGGGTCGGCGGCCTCGTCGCGACAAAGGCGGCGTCCGGCGTCGACGACGGCACCTCAATCGTCGTCGACGAGGGCGCCGCGGACACCTACGTCTCGCGCGGCGCGCACAAGCTGACCGGAGCGCTGGACGCGTTCCCCGTGCTGGACGTGACCGGCCGCCGGTGCCTCGACGCCGGTGCCTCGACCGGCGGGTTCACCGACGTGCTGCTGCGCCGCGGGGCCGCCCAGGTGGTCGCCGTGGACGTCGGCTACGGCCAGCTCGCCTGGTCGCTGCGCAGCGATGACCGGGTCGTCGTGCTCGACCGCACCAACGTCCGGGCCGTCACTGCCGACGCGGTCGGGGGACCGGTCGACCTCGTCGTCGGCGACCTGTCGTTCATCTCGCTGGTCACGGTGCTGCCGGCCCTGGTCGGCGTCTGCACGCCCGAGGGCGACCTGCTGCTGATGGTCAAGCCGCAGTTCGAGGTCGGCCGCGCTCGCATCGGCAGCGGCGGTGTCGTCCGGGACCCACAGCTGCGGGTCGAGAGCGTCGTGACGGTCGCGCGCGCGGCCCGCGACCTGGGACTCGGCATGGCAGGGGTCGTCGCGAGCCCCCTACCCGGACCGGCCGGCAACGTGGAGTACTTCCTGTGGCTGTGCGCCGATGCACCGCCGATGGATGAGTCTGCGGTCCGCGCGGCCGTCGAGGCCGGCCCGCAGTGACCGCGCGCACCGTGCTGCTGGTCACGCACACCGGGCGGCCGCCGGCCCGGGCGGCCGCCGTCGGGGTCGCGGCGGCGCTCGTCGCGAACGGCGTAGGCGTGCGCGTGGTCGACGGCGAGGTCGGTGACCTCGACGTCGGGCCGATCGAGGTGGTCACCCCGGACGGCGCGTGCGACGGCGTCGAGCTGGTCGTCGTCCTCGGCGGGGACGGGACGCTGCTCCGGGCCGCCGAGCTCGCCCGGCCGTACGGCACGCCCCTGCTCGGGGTCAACCTCGGGCACATGGGATTCCTCGCCGAGAGCGAGCCGGACGTGCTCGAGCGCACACTCGACCACGTCCTGCGGTCGGACTACACGGTGACCGACCGGCTGACCGTCGAGGTCGTAGTCCGCCACGCCGGACGACCCGACTGGCATGGCTGGGCGCTCAACGAGGTCTCCGTCGAGAAGGCCGCTCGCGAGCGCATGATCGAGGTTGTGGCGGAGGTGGACGGCCGGCCGCTGTCCCGCTACGGGTGCGACGGCCTCGTCGTGGCGACCCCCACCGGCTCGACGGCCTACGCGTTCTCCGCCGGCGGCCCGATCGTCTCGCCGGACGTCGCTGCGCTGGTCATGGTCCCGATCAGCGCGCACGCCCTGTTCTCCCGCCCGCTGGTGCTCTCCCCGGCGGCGCCGATCGCCGTCGAGCTGCTCGCGCACTCGGCAGAGGCAATCGTCACCTGCGACGGTCGGCGTACGACGGCACTTCTGCCCGGCGGCCGGGTCGAGCTGCGGGCCGGCGCGCAGCCGGTCCGCCTCGCCCACGTGCACCCGATCTCGTTCACGGAGCGGCTGGTGCGCAAGTTCGAGCTGCCGGTCGAGGGCTGGCGGGGCGGCGCCGCCGGGTCCTGAGGCCCGCGCGCCGCCCGGGCGACCTCCGACCCGGCCTCTACGATCGCGACATGCTCGAGGAGGTGCGGATCCGGGGGCTCGGCGTCATCGACGACGCCGTCCTCGAGCTCGGCCCCGGACTCACCGTCGTCACGGGGGAGACCGGCGCCGGGAAGACGATGGTGATCCACGGCCTGGCCCTGCTTGCTGGTGAACGGGCGGATGCGGGGCTGGTCCGGCCGGGCGCGGACCGCGCGTTCGTCGAGGCCCGGCTCACGGTGCCGGCCAACGGCGCGGCCGCCCGCCGCGCCGCCGACGCCGGCGGCGAGCTCGACGATGACGGGACGCTCGTGGTCTCCCGGACGGTGGCGGCCGAGGGCGGCCGCTCCCGCGCCCACGTCGGCGGCCATGCCGTGCCGCTCGGGGTACTCGGTGACGTCTGCGGCTCGCTGCTCGCGCTGCACGGCCAGCACGACCAGCAGCGGCTGACCGCGCCGGCCGAGCAGCGCGCTCTGCTCGATCGCTTCGGGGGGGCCGACGTGCACAACCAGCTGGCCGGGCACCGAGGCGCCTACGACCGCTGGCGCCGCGCCGGCGTCGAGATCCGCGACGTCACGTCGCAGCGTCGCGAGCGAGCGCAGGAGGCCGAGCTGCTGCGCGCCGGCGTCGCCGAGATCACCGCTGTCGACCCGATGCCCGGGGAGGAGGATTCCCTCGCCACGGAGGTGGCGCGGCTGGCGCATGCCGACCAGCTACGTACCGCCGCCGGGTCGGCGCAGGCCGAGCTGACCGGAGACCCGGCCGCGGCCGACGACGCCGACGCCGCGACCTACGTCGGCCGGGCGCGGTCCCAACTGGCGGCGGCGGCCGGCCTCGACCCCGAGCTCGACGCACTGGCCGCGCGGGTGGCCGAGGCGTCATACCTGCTCGTGGACTGCGCCGCCGACCTTTCGGCGTACGCCGCGACCGTCGACGCCGACCCGGCTCGGCTCTCCGCCGCGCAGCAGCGGCAGGCCGCGCTGACCGCACTCACCCGTCGCTACTCCGATGACCTTGCGGGCGTCCTCTCCTGGGCGCGGCAGGCGGAGGCGCGACTGGCCGAGCTGGTCGACGACGACGCCCGGCTCGAGGAGCTGCGCGCGCGACGGCAGGCCGCCGAGGACGAGCTCGACATCGGCGTCCCGGCGCTCACTGCGGCGCGCACCGCCGCCGCGGCCCGGCTCGGCGCGGCGGTCACCGCTGAGGTGGCCGCGCTCGCCATGCCGCACGCGCGGGTCGAGGTCCGCGTCGGCCCGGCCGGCAGCGACCCGGAGGGCCCGCTTGTCGGGGGCGTTCGGATCGCGTGCGGACCCGAGGGGGCCGACGTCGTCGAGCTGCTGCTGACGCCGCATCCCGGCGCGCCGCCCCGCGCGCTCGCCAAGGGCGCGTCCGGGGGCGAGCTGTCCCGGGTGATGCTCGCTCTCGAGGTGTCCTTGGCCGGCACCGACCCGGTGTCCACCATGGTCTTCGACGAGGTCGACGCGGGCGTCGGGGGCGCCGCCGCGGTCGAGGTCGGCCGTCGCCTGGCCAGGCTGGCCCGGACGCACCAGGTCCTCGTCGTGACGCACCTGCCGCAGGTAGCCGCCTTCGCCGATCGACACCTGCGGGTGGTGAAGTCCGACGACGGCAGCGTGACCGCGAGTGATGTCGTCGTGCTCGACGACGCCGAGCGGGTGATCGAGCTCTCCCGGATGCTGGCCGGCCTCTCGGACAGCTCGCTGGCGCGTGGTCACGCGGAGGAGCTGCTCGCGGTCGCCGCCGCTGACAAGGCCGGCTAAGCGTTGCGGCCGGGGTCGCGCGCGGCGCGCGGGCGGGCGGACCTCGCTCTGGCAGACTCCTCGATGTGAAGCTCGCGACCCTTCGGCGCACCCGGCCGGCCATCCCGCCCGGGGTCGCCGGACCTGTTCGGGCCGACCGCCGTACCAAGGACCTCACCAAGCGGCTGCGCCCGGGCGACATCGCGCTGATCGACCACGTGGACCTCGACCGGGTGAGTGCCGAGGCCCTCGTCGCCTGCGGCGTGACGGCCGTCGTGAACACGGCGCCGAGCATCTCCGGGCGCTACCCGAACCTCGGTCCGGAGATCCTCGTCGCCGCCGGCGTCGTCCTCGTCGACGACGTCGACCCCGACGTGTTCAGCCGGGTCCGCGACGGCGAGCTGCTGCGGATCGACGGCGACGCGCTGCTGCGGGGCGAGACCGTCGTGGCGCGCGGCGTCCTGCAGACGCCGGCAACGGTCATCGCGCTGATGGCCGAGGCCCGGGCCGGCCTGTCGGTCCAGATCGAGGCGTTCGCGGCCAACACGATGGACTACGTCCGCAGCGAGCGGGACCTGCTCTTCGACGGCGTCGGCGTGCCCGAGCTGCGCACCCAGCTGCGCGGCCGGCACGCGCTCATCGTCGTCCGTGGCTACCACTACAAGGAGGACCTCGCGTCGTTGCGGCCCTACATCCGCGAGTACCGCCCGGTGCTGATCGGCGTCGACGGCGGCGCCGACGCCCTGGCGGAGGAGGGCTATCGCCCCGACATCATCATCGGCGACCTGGACTCGGTCTCGACCGATGTGCTGCGCTGCGGTGCGGAGATCGTCGTGCACGCCTACCCCGACGGCCGCGCGCCGGGGATGGCGCGGGTCGAGGACCTCGACCTCCGCGCTACGTCGTTCCCGATGGCCGGCACGAGCGAGGATGCGGCGATGCTGCTCGCGGACGAGCTCGGCGCGGAGCTCATCGTCGCCGTGGGCAGCCACGCCACCCTCGTCGAGTTCCTCGACAAGGGCCGCGCCGGTATGGCGTCGACCTTCCTCACCCGGCTTCGCGTCGGCGGCAAGCTGGTCGATGCGAAGGGCGTGTCCAGGCTCTATCGCAGCCGGATCAAGGGCAGCTCGCTGGTCCTGCTCGTCGCGGCGGCGATGACGACGATGATCGTCGCGCTGGCGATCTCGCCGGTCGCCGCGCTGTACGGCGACTTCATCGCCGACGCCTGGCACGACTTCACGTTCTGGGTGCGCGGTCTCTAGATGATCGACTTCCGCTACCACGTCGTCTCGATCATCGCGGTGTTCCTCGCGCTTGGCACCGGCATCGTGCTGGGCAGTACCGCGTTGGACCGGCCGATCATCGACGACCTCAAGCGCCGCACCGAGGGGCTGTCGCAGGACAAGGCCGAGCAGCAGGAGCAGATCCTCGAGCTCAAGGACCGGGAGGCCGACGCCCGAGCGTTCGCCTCGGGCGTGGGCAGCATCGTCCTGCCCGGAAGGCTGACCGGCCAGCGGGTCAGCGTCCTGATGGCGCCGGGAGCGTCGCGCGACGTGCGTGACTCGCTCACCGCGTCGGTGCGCGCGGCCGGTGGCCGCGTCGTCAGCCAGATCCGGCTGCTGCCCCGCCTCGTCGATCCGGCCGCGGCGGCCGTGATCGACGAGGTTGTCTCCGCCGTCGCGACCGGGACCGAGCTGCCGAGCGGCACCGTGCCGAGGGCGGCCGCGCAGCTCGCTGCGGTGCTCGACGCCGACGGAGCCGCCGACACCGAGGAGGCCCGAGCCGGCACCACCCGTGTCGTGAGCGCCTACCGCGAGGCGGGCCTCCTCGCGGTGGACGGCGACGAACCGGTGCGCCCCGGCGACCTGGTGCTGATGGTGCTCGGCCCGCTCGACGACAAGCTCCGTGCCGCCGACGACGCGGCCCGCGAGGCCGTCGTCAAGCCGCTGGTCGCGGTGGTCAGCGCGTTCGTCGGACAGGGGGCGGTCGTGCTGGCCGCGCCGTCGGACGCCGCCGTCGACGGCACCGTGCTGCGGACCGTCCGCGACGACGCGGCGCTGGCCGCGCGTCTGTCGTCGGTTGACACCGCCGGCACCCCGGCCGGCAACGTGGTGACCGTCCTCGCGCTGTCCGACGCCGTACGCCGCCAGTTCGGCCACTACGGCAGCGGGCCGGGCGCCACGGCACCGCTGCCGACGCCGGAGCCGGCCGCCGCGTGACCGGCTCGCCGGGCTGGCGGGCCGTGCTGGTCGCCGCAGCGACGGCGGGTACCTGGTTGGTCTGGCTCGGGCTGGCCCGCGCGACCGCACCACGCTCGAGGTGGCAGCGAAGCAACTTCCGCGGCGCGGCCGTGACGCTCGCGGGGGGGTTGGCCGGACTCGTCGCGATCGCGCTCGGTGCCGCCCTGCTCGCCGGCGGCGTGGGCGTGACGGGCGCGCGCTCCGACGTCCGCCGGATCGCCCTCGCGGTGCTCGTCGCCGCTGGCGCGGCCGGCGTCATCGGGCTGGTCGACGACCTCCTCGGGGACAGCCGGACGAAGGGGTTCCGCGGCCATCTCGGCGCGCTGCGACATGGCCGGGCCAGCACCGGGCTGGCGAAGGTGGTGGTCATCGTGGCCGGCGCCGCGGTCGCGGCGATGGTGCTGGGCGACGGCGCGTTCGGCCGGCAGCAGCTGGTGGACACCGGGGTCATCGCGGGGTCGGCCAACCTGATCAACCTGCTCGACCTGCGGCCGGGCCGCGCACTGAAAGCGGTGCTCGCGGTCGCCCTCCCGGTGACGTTCCTCGCCGACAGCGCGCCCGGGCTCGTCGCCGCATGGCCGGCCGGTGTCGCTGCCGGCCTGCTTTCGCCCGACCTCTCCGAGCGGTCGATGCTCGGCGACGGCGGCGCCAACGCGCTCGGTGCAGCCGTGGGGACGGTGCTGGCCGCATCCGGCGGCCTGCTGGCCTCCGCCCTCGTCCTTGCCGGGCTGGTCGCGCTGACCGCGACCAGCGAGGTCGTCAGCTTCTCCGCTCTCATCGAGCGCACTCCCGGGCTGCGGGGCCTCGACCGGCTCGGCCGGCGCCCGTGACCCTGGCCTCCTCGCCGGCCGCGCGCGGCATCGCCCGGGCCGCGCTCGCCGTGGCGCTGGTCACGGTCGTCGCGCGGATCGTCGGCCTCGGCCGTACCGTCGTCCTGGCCGCGACCGTCGGCGACAGCGCGTTCGTCGGCAACACCTACGGTGCCGCGAACACGCTGCCCAACATCGTGTTCGAGATCGTCGCCGGCGGCGCCCTCGCCGCCGTCGTCGTACCGGTTCTCGCGGCCGACGTAGCGCGCGGCGATGCCGACCGGGTCCGCCGGACCGCGAGCGGGATCCTGACCTGGACCGTCGTCGTCCTCACTCCCGTCGCGATCGCCGGCGCGATCGCCGCAAGGCCGCTCATGGGCGTACTCGTGGGACAGGTCGACGACCCCGGAGTACGTGCCGCGCAGGTCGACCTCGGCGCGCGGATGCTGCTCGTCTTCATGCCGCAGGTCGTGCTCTACGGCGTCGGGATCGTCCTGGCCGGAGTCCTGCAGGCGCACCGCCGGTTCCTCGGCCCGGCGCTGGCGCCGCTGCTGTCGAGCCTCGTCGTCGTCTCGGCGTACCTTGCGTACGCCGGGGTCGCCGGGCCCGGCCTGCCGGGGACGGTGTCGCGGCGCGAAGAGCTCATCCTCTCCGTCGGCACGACCTGCGGGGTCGCCGCGCTGAGCCTGTCGCTGCTCGTACCGGCGTCGCTGCTCGGGCTGCGCCTGCGACCGTCACTGCGCCTGCCCGTCGGCGTCGGCGCGCAAGTGCGACGGCTCGCGCTGGCCGCCGGCGCGGGGGTGGTGGCCCAGCAGGTGGCGCTGCTCGTCGCGCTGGTGGTGACGAATGGGCGCCCCGGGGCGGTGATCGCCTACCAGCTGGCATACACCGTCTTCCTCCTCCCGTGGGGTGTCCTGGCGGTGCCGCTGGCCACCAGCGCGTTCCCGGCGATGGCGGCCGATGCCGGCGACGCGCCGGCCCGGTTCGCCTCGACGGTGTCGGCCGCCGCCCGATCGATGGTCGCGGTCTGCGCGCTCGCGTCCGCGGTGCTCTGGGCGGTGCACCGTCCGCTCGCCGGTCTGCTGCCGTACGAGCCGGGTGGTGCGTCCGTCGTCGATGGCCGCCGCGCGGTCGCGGCCGGCATCGCCGCGCTCGTCGTCGGCCTGGTGCCGTACGGGCTTCTCGCGCTGCTCACCCGCGCGCTGTTCGCACGGGGGCGAGCGCTGCACGCCGGTGGCGCGACGGTCACCGGGTTCGTGGTCGTCGCCGTGACCACCGCGGTGCTCGGTGCGCGCTGGCCGGACGAGCCGGTGCGCGCGGTTGCTGTCGCGCACACGGCCGGCATCACCGTCGCGGCCGTCCTGCTCCTTCTCGCGCTGCGTCGCGATGCGGGCGCTGCCGCGACGCGAGGGATGCGGCGCGTGCTCGCGACGTCGCTGCCGGCCGGCGTCGCGTCGGCCGTGGCCGGTCGGCTGGTCGCCGACCGCATGGCCGACGGCACGACGGACGCGACCCGCCTCGCGGGCACCTGCGCGGCGGTCGCCGTCGCGGTGGCCACCGTGCACATCGGCGTCCTCGCCGCAACGCGGTCGCCGGAGCTGTCCGGCGCGCTCGGCGCCCTCGGGCGGTGGCGCCATGGCTGATGCGGACCTCCGCGGCCTCGAGCTCGGAGTCGTGGTCGCCACCACCGCTGGCGGCACCGGACGGCACGTTCGGGCCGTGGTCGACGCCGCGGTGGGCGCCGGCGCGCATGTGCTCGTGGCCGGTCCGGCCGCGACCGACACGGCATTCGGCTTCTCCTCCGCCGGCGCCACGTTCCGCGACGTCCCGATCGCACCGGGCATCGCGCCGGTCAAGGACGTCGTCGCCTGGCGACGGGCCCGTGCGGCGCTGCGCGGTCGGCCCCTCGTCCACGCGCACGGCCTGCGGGCCGGCTTCGTCGCGTCCGCGGCCCTCCCTCGCGACGTCCCGCTCGTGGTGACCTGGCACAACGCGGTGCTCGGTGGTGGCGCCCGCGCCCGGGCGCTGTCGATGCTCGAGCGGCGGGTGGCCCGCCGCGCGGACGTCACGCTGTGCGTCAGCGCCGACCTGGTACGACGCGTCGACGGGCTGGGCGGTCGCGACGTGCGCCTCGCGCCGGTCGGGTCGACGATGCCGAGCCGGTCGGGCGCCGACCCGGCGGTGACCCGTGCGTCACTCGGGGTCGGCGACGGCGAGCGCCTCGTCCTCGCGATAGGTCGGCTGCACCCGCAGAAGGGCTTCGACGTCCTTGTCCACGCGGCAGCCTCGCTCGACCCGGCCCAACGGGTGCGGGTCGTCGTCGCCGGCGACGGACCGGAGCGCGCCGCTCTCGAGGAGCTCGTCCGCCGTACCGGCGCGCCGGTGGACCTCATCGGCTGGCGCACGGACACCGGTGACCTGCTGGCCGCCGCCGACCTCGTCGTGCTGCCGAGCCGGTGGGAGGGCAGCCCGCTGTCCGCCCACGAGACGCTGCTGGCCGGCCGGCCGCTGCTCGCCACCGCGGTCGGCGGTCTCCCCGAGCTGCTCGGCGACGGCGCCGCGGAGCTGGTCCCGGCCGAGGATCCGGCGGCGTTCGCCGCCGCGATGTCGACCCTGCTGACCGACGACGTCCGGCGCGCCGCGCTCGCGGCCGCGGGTCTGGCGCGCGGCGGCGGGTGGCCGGACGGGCCGACCGCGGCGCGACGGGTGCTCGACGTCTACGCCGAGCTGGCGGCCGGACGATGAACCGCGCCCGCTGCGCCGCGATCATCGTCGGCCTGGTCAGTGGCGTCCTCGCCACCGCAGTGCCCGCCACGGCAGGGCCTGCGGGCGCGGCGCCGGTGCGGCAGGCGGACCGGGTGATCGTCGTCGGCCTGCCCGGGCTCGACTGGTCCGATGTGGACGCGTCGCGCACTCCGGCGCTGGCCCGGCTGGCCGCCGAGGGCGCCGTCGGGTCGCTGTCCGTGCGTGCGGCGTCGGCGGTGACCCGGCGCTACGACGGATGGGTGACCTTCTCCGCCGGCAACCGCGCCCGCGCCCTGACCGCCGCGCGGGGGGACGATGGCCCGCTCCCGCCGCAAGGCCAGGAGGACCTGCCGGCGCCGCGGCCGGGTCCCTCGCCGACGGTCGTCGACCCGGCGGTCGGACCGATCCAGTCGAACAACGACCGGCTCTCCTTCGACACGCGGATCGGGGCGCTCGGTACGGCGCTGCGCGGCGCCGGGCTGCGCACCGCGGCCGCCGGCCGCGGTGGCGTGCTCGGCGCGGCGGACGAGTCGGGGACGGTCGACGTCCACGGCACGGCGGCCGAGGTCCTGGCGAGCGACGCCGACCTCGTCGTCGTGGAGGACGTCTCCGCCTACGTCGCGCACGGTGACGACGAGCTGGCGCGGATCGACACCACGGTCGCGGCGGCGGTCGCCGCCCGCGGTCCGCGGGACCTGCTGCTCGTCCTCGGCACCAGCCACCGCCGGCTCGACCCGCCGCACCTGCAGCTGGTGGTGGCTTCCGGACCCGGGTTCACCGGCGGCCGGCTCCGCTCCGCCTCGACCCGGCGCGCGCCGTTCGTGCAGCTGATCGACGCGGCGCCCACCGTCCTGTTCGCGCTCGGCGTCGACCCGCCGGACGGCATGGTCGGCCAGCGCATGCGCCCGGCCGGGGGACGCGGCGCGGACGAGCTGGCTCGGCTCGTGGATCACGACGTCGCGGCGACCGCGCACCGCCGCTACGTCCCGCCGTTCTTCTTCCTCCTCGTGCTGGCCCAGCTTCTCCTCTACGGCTATGCCTGGTGGGCGCTGCGCGGTCGGACCGACGGGTCGAGAGGCGGCATCCGCCGGTTGACCCGGCAGGCGTCGCTCGCGTTCGCCGCGGTGCCGGCGGCGACGTATCTCGCGCAGCTCGTCCCGTGGTGGCGTCACGGCCTCGGCGTCCTGCTCGCGGTGGTGGCCGCCTTCGTGGCGGCGACCTTCGTCCTCGCCACGGCGGGGCCGTGGCGCCGGACCGTCCTCGGCCCGCCCGGTGCGGTTGCCGCCGTGACGGCGCTGGTCCTCGCGGTCGACCTCGTCACGGGCGCGCGTCTGCAGCTGTCCAGCCTGGCCGGGTACTCGCCGCTGGTCGCCGGGCGCTTCGCCGGCGTGGGCAACGTGGCCTTCGCGGTCTTCGCGACGAGCGCGCTCCTCGCGACGGCGGCGTTCTGCGAGCACCTTCGGTCGCGTGCCACGGTCGCCGTCGTCACGCTGGTGGGCGTCGCCGCGGTGGCGATCGACGGCAGCCCTGTGTGGGGTAGCGACTTCGGCGGCGTGATCGCGCTCGTGCCGGGCTTCGTCGTGCTGGGGCTGCTGCTCACCGGCCGGCGGGTCTCGTGGCGGACGGCCGTCGTCGCGTCGGTCGTCGCGGTCGCGGTCGTGGCGGCGTTCGCGTTGCTCGACTACTCGCGACCCGAGGAGGCGCGATCCCACCTCGGCCGCTTCGTCGGCCAGGTGCGCGACGGCGGCGCGGGCACCATCGTCAAGCGCAAGGCGCAGGCCAACGTCCGGCTGCTGACGCACAGCGTCCTCACCCTCGTCGTGCCGATCGCCGTCGGGTTCCTTGCCTTCGTGCTGCTCAAGCCGTGGGGCGGGCTGCGCCGCGCGCTGCACCGGACGCCCGCGCTGCGCGCCGGGCTGGTCGCCGTGCTGGTGATGGGCGTCGTCGGGTTCGCGGCCAACGACTCCGGTGTCGCCGTGCCGGCGCTCGCACTCACCCTGGCAGTGCCGATCGCGCTGACCGCGTCCGTCCGCACGGCTGAGATCGAGGCCGAGGAGGGCTCACGTGGACGACCCGACGAGTGAGCTGCTGGCCCTCGACCCGGAGGAGTTCACCGCGGCGCGTGACGCGCTGGCCAAGCGGCTGCACGCCGGAGGCGATCGCGAGGCCGCGGCGGCGGTCAGGTCGCTGCGCCGACCGACCGTTCCCGTGTGGCTGCTCAACCGTGTCGCCCGCGAGTCGCCCGACGTCGTGGCGGCGGCGGTCGATGTCGGTGTAGACCTTCGCGTGGCACAGGAGGCGGCGCTGCGCGAGCGCGACGGCACCGCGCTGCGCGGTCTCGCCGCTCGCCGAAGGAAGGTTGTCGAGGACGTCGTCACGGCCGTCGTATTGGCGGCGCAGTCGCATGGCCGGGCCGTCTCGGCGGCCCACCGCGACGTGGTCACCGCCACCGTCGAGGTCGCGCTCGCGGACGCCGCGCTGGCCGCCGAGTGGGCGTCCGCCCGCCTGACCGAGACGCGCGCCGTGTCGGGATTCGGCTTGGTGACCGGAGACGTCGAGAAGGCCCCGGCGCGCGAGACGCCTGGTGTCGCGAAGCCATCACCCGAGTCGACCGGACCGGCTGAGTCGTTCGACGAGCGACTCGCCGCGGCGGGGGAGAAGGCGGCCCGCCTGCGGGCCGAGGCCGACGCCGCGCGCGCCGAGGTCGAGCACCGGTTGGCCGAGTGGACCGGGGCCGAGCGAGCGGCCAAGCAGGCCCGGCAGGCGCTGCGCGAGGCGGAGCGGGCCGCGAGCCGGGCGGACCTGCTCGCCGCCACCGCGGAGCAGGCGGCGTGGGAGGTCGGCGAGCGCGCGCGGCGCTGATTCGTCGATCGCGCTGCTCGGGCAGGTTCCGTCGCGACAGGGTCGGGGTACGCCGGGGTCAGCAGCA
>Ga0183260_10003531_pt1 | contig 12598 bp, 13 predicted proteins | sample AntDrymUQ4972206_2_FD_129768 | JGI IMG/M metagenome (GOLD analysis project Ga0183260, IMG submission 129768) | Polar desert sand microbial communities from Dry Valleys, Antarctica - metaG UQ497 (22.06) (version 2) (version 2) | ecosystem: Environmental > Terrestrial > Soil > Desert | place...
CCGGTGCGACGACCTCGCGGCTGGCGCCGGGCTCGTTCGAGCCGGCAGAACCGTCGGTGCACACCACGTAGTGCACGTCACAACCGGCCCTGGCCCACTTGGCGATGGTGCCGCCGCACATGAACTCCGCGTCGTCAGGGTGCGCGAACAGCACGAGGGCGCTCGCGAAAGATCGTTCCTGCATGAGCTCCAGAGTATCGACGCTCCGCGGAAGCGGCGCGCATGCTCGGCCCGGGGCCCGCGGCATGGTTCGATGACGCTCGTGACCGACGACGCGCGACGCATCGCGGAGCTCGAGCGCGGCTTCCGCCGCGACGGATTGCCGAACCTCATCCTCGATTTCTCCGCCGCCGAGGACGTGTTCACGCGGGCGATCCCGTTCCTCACGCTCGTATTCGTGCTCGAGGTGATGAACGCCGCCGACATCGGGGCCGGATGGGCCAACCTGCTGTTCGTGCTCGGGGGCGCGGTGATCATGCTGGGTGCCTTCGGCGTGCTGAACCTCGCACGCGGCCGCCGGTTCTTCTCGGTGCCGGCGCGAGTCGGCACGCCGGAGCTCCTTGCGTTCGTGCTGCTCCCCGCTCTGCTCCCCGTCGTGTTCAGCCGCCAGCTGATGTTCGGCTTCAACACGCTGCTCGCCAACTCGGCATTGCTGCTGCTCGTGTACCTCGTGGTCGGCTTCGGACTGCTCTCGATCGTGCGGTGGGCGGGCGCGCGCTTCTTCCAGCAGCTCGCCGCGTCGGTGACGGTGCTCGTGCGCGCGGTGCCGGTGTTGCTGTTCTTCTCGCTCGTGATGTTCTTCACCACCGAGATCTGGCAGGTCTTCACGACCCCGGGGCCGGGTGCGTTCTGGTCCGCGATGGCGCTGTTCGTGGTGCTCGCGATGGTCTTCCTCGCGGTGCGCCTGCCCGGGGTCGTGCGCGAGGTGCAAGGGGAGCCGGAGATCGGTGACGAGCCGCTGCGCCGCAGGGAACGCATCAACCTCGCCGCCGTGGCCTTGATCAGCGAGATGTTGCAGGTGATGTTCGTGAGCGCCGCGATCTGGCTCTTCTATATCGTGCTCGGCGCGTTGCTCGTGAACTCGAGCGTTCGCGACACGTGGCTGCTGATACCGGATCGCCTGATCTTCACGATCGCGTGGTTCGGCGATCGGGTTCAGGTGAACGAAGCCCTGCTGCGCGTCGCGACCGGCGTCGCCGCGTTCGCCGGGCTCTACTACGCGGTCACGATCCTCGTCGACGCCGCGTATCGCGACCAGTTCGTCGACTCGTTGAGCCAGGAGCTGCGCGACACGTTCAGGCGGCGGTCCGAGTATCTCGAGCTGCAGCGCCGCCGAGGAGTGCCCATCGCGCCACCGCCGCAGTAGGTTCTCGCTCGGGCACCAATCGGCCGAACCGTGGATCGCGGCAAAGAAGGAGATGGAGAGGACGAGCGACGCCGTCGGATTCGAGGGTTCGGTCAAGCCGTTGTTCCGCCCCGAAGATCGAGATGCGATGCTGTCCGTGTTCGACCTGTGGGAGTTCGGGGACGTTCGCGACAACGCGACCGCCATCCTCGAGCGCCTCGATGCCGGTGACATGCCGTGCGACGGCCCTGGCCCCGGGAGCGCGTCGCCGTGTTCTCGGAATGGATCGCATCGGACATGGCGCCCTGAACCGGCCTACGCCGGCCGAAGCATGCGCAAGAACGTGACCTCGTTGCCGTCCTCGAACCGACGGTCATACACCTCGCCGCGCTCGAAGCCCGCGTTCTGATAGCACCTGATCGCGCGCTCGTTCCACGGGCAGACGTCGAGGGCGAACCATGTCGGCGACCAACGCTCGCGCGAGAAGTCCAGCGCCGCATGCACGAGCTCCACGCCGATGCCTCGTCCGGTGAGGTCCGGGCGAAGGCCCAGGCCGATCTCGACCTCCACCAGCGTGCCGGCCTCTGACTCCGACTCGCCCGCGACCAGCTCGAGGAACCCCGCCAGCTCACCGGAGCCGGCGTCGTCGGCCGCGAACCACGACGCGCCCCAGCGCGACTCATCGCGCATCTCGTCGTCCAGCGACTGATCTCGAGACACGTCGTACGCGTCGTACGGCGGTGGGTATCGCCAGTTCGTGACCCCGTCGGCATCTGCCTCGGTGAACGGCCTGATGGTGAACCGCATGACGGCGCATGGTCTCATGGCGGTTGCGGGGCGTCTGAGCCCGGTAGCGTTCGAGGCGTGATCGAACCCGGTGAGCGCAGATGCTGAGGAGGGCGGTCGACGCCGTGCTCGAAACGAGCGTGGTCGGAAGCTTCACCAAGATCGGCTACGAGGCACGCGCGCGCATGCACGACTGGCAGGACCTCGGCGAGCTGCGCATGCCCGGAAAGACCGTCGTGATCACCGGCGGCAACTCGGGGCTCGGCCTCGTTGCGGCCAGGGCGCTCGCCCGTTCGGGCGCTGCGGTGCGCATCGTGGCCCGCGACGCCGGGCGAGGTGAGAACGCCGCCGCCGAGGTCTCGGCGCTCGGCGGCGAGCGGGCGGCGATGTACGTGGCCGATCTCTCGTCGCTCACCGACGTGCGACGGCTCGCCGGTGAGATCGTCGATCGCGAGTCGCGGCTCGACGTGCTCGTGCACAACGCCGGGGCGCTGCTTCCCGAACGACGCGAGTCGGTCGAGGGCCACGAGATGACGTTCGCCACCATGGTGCTCGGACCGTTCCTGCTGACGAGCGAGCTCGCCCCCATGCTGCGTTCGACGCCCGGCGGCGCGCGCGTGCTCTGGGTCGCGAGCGGCGGCATGTACACGCAATCGCTCGATGTCGACGCGCTCCAGATGGGCACCGACGACTACGACGGCACCAAGGCCTACGCGCGCGCCAAGCGGGCGCAGGTCGTGCTCTCGGAGGGTTGGGCCCAGCGGCTCCGCGGCGACGGTGTCGTGGTGCACGCGATGCATCCGGGCTGGGCCGACACACCAGGCCTCGAGACTGGGCTTCCCGGGTTCCGCACGCTGCTCGGGCCGATCCTGCGATCTCCCGATCAGGGCGCCGACACGATCGTATGGCTCGCCGCCGCCGAGGAGCCCGGTCAGGTCACCGGCAAGTTCTGGTTGGATCGCGCCCCCCGCTCAACCGAGAAACTCGTGCACTCGGGAGCGACACCTGAGGAACGCGCGAAGCTCTGGGCGCTGTGCGAACGGCTCACGTCAGCCGATCCACGTTCGCGATCGTGAGACACCGGGCACGGGCTTCCATCGCGCGAGCGGATCCTCGAGTAGGCGACCGTCCTCGAGTTTGACTCCGGTGCGGCCCACTGTTTTGCTCAGACGATGACCGACGACTATTCCGAGGAAACCTACGGCGCCAGGATCGCTGAGGTCTACGACGAGCGGTATCTCGGCGCGTTCGGAGACGACACCTCGCAGGCGGTCTCGTTCCTCAAGCGTTCGGGCGGGGATGGTCCGGTTCTCGAGCTCGGGATCGGAACCGGCCGAGTCGCCTTGCCGCTCGCCGAGCAGGGCGTCGAGGTGCACGGCATCGACGCGTCCGAAGCCATGGTCGCGAAGCTCCGTGCGAAGGGGGGAGCCGGGAACGGCATCCCGATCACGATCGGGAGTTTCGCCGATTTCTCGCTCGAGACCCGGTTCACGGTGATCTACGTCGTCTTCAACACGTTCTTCGGCGCACGGCACCGGTTCGGGAAGCTCCGGCGCCCCCGGCGACGCGACGGCAACGCCAGCCGTCGCGACGACGAGGGCGAGCATGACAAGGCAGAGCGCGGAACGTCGCATTCCCCGCTGGTATCGGCTGCAGCGATGGCCGGGCTTGACCCGTCCCTGTCGATCATTCCGGCCGATCGAGCCTGATCGTCGAGAGCATCGCCTCGGTCTGCTCGACGGCGCCCACGAGCCACGCGCCGCTCTGGGAGCCGCGCAGATCGTCTCGCGGGAAGACGTACTGGTTCAGTGCCTCGTCGGAGCCGAGCTGCAGTCCGCGGCCGGCGAGATAGTCCCCGAGCGCGAACTCCCAGCTGAAGATTGCGGTGCCGTCGTCGAACGCATGCACTGTGTAGGTCATGAAGGCGTTCGGGCGCGCCTCGTACAGGGCGGCGTCGCGCCGGCCGAACGCGCGTTGCTCGCTGGGGCGGAAACCGAGCTTCGCCAACGCCTCCCCGAACTCCATGCGTGGAGCTTGGCAGACGACTCAACGAACGACGGCGAGCGGCCCCGACCCGTCGCCCGGCGCGACCGGGTCGGCGCCTGCATCGAGCGCGGCCGGCTCGGCGGTGGAGGCCCGGGCACGCGCGATCGAGCCTCTGGCCTTGCCGAGCTGCGAGCGGAACTCGTCGGCACCGTTCACGATCATGGTGCCGGCGCGCGCGAACCGGTTCTCGACCACGGACTCCAGCGAATCGAGCACGCCGCCGATCTCGGCGAGGCACACCTGCACGTCGGCGGCGTCGCCGAATCGCTGCACGAGGGCATACAGGAAGAGCACGATCGGCAGCGCGGACGAATACGGCACGATCACGACGCCGCGGGAGTACGCCTCGGCATGCGCGCGGCGCAGGACCTCGTAGGCGGCGTCGGGCACCGCAGCCACGGCGACCGGGGAGGTCACGGCCGGATCGAGGTACTGGGCGACCTCTCGGGCCCGCAGCGTGACCGCCTTCTCGACTGCGCGCGCGCACGCATCGCGCTCGACCCCGTCGCAGGCCGCCTCGAGCGCCTCGAGCTCGGCGAGAGCGGTCCACTTCGAGTCGATCGGCAGCCGGCGCCCGTCGGGCAGGAGCAGCCCGAACTCCACGACCTTTCCCCCGACCCGGAAGTCGGTCACGAGCATGGTGGGCGGCAGCGCGGAGAGGTGATCTCGCAAGACGTGCTCGCCGGCACGGCCCTTCGACGCGCCGCCCGCAAGCACCGTGGAGAGCCGGCGGATGACCTCGCGCTGCTCCCCGTCGGCGCCGCGGCGCTCCTGCTCGCGCGCGGCCAGCTCGTTCAGCGCGCGGCGAGCGCCCTCGACGCCCGCGCGCACCTGCTCACCGGCGACGTCGCGCGCCGCTGCCGCGTCGGCGAGTCGCCGCATCTCGGCTGCCTGCACCTCGAGACGGGCCTCCATGCGCGCCGTGGCGGCGTCGCGAGCGGCCGCTGCGCCGTCGTCGGGCAGGCCCAGATCGCTCGTGCGGCGCTTGGTCGCCACCAGTACGCCGGCCACGAGTCCGATGACGAGCGCAAGCAACACGACACCGATCTGTTCGCTCACGGGTTCCTCCTGAGGTCGGGGAAGTTCGCGGCACGACCGTAGCCACGCCCTCTGACACCCCGCCAGCTATCGTCGCCGGGTGCGCGACGATCCCCACCCACGCATCACCCCGCCCCGGCGCGACGGCGATCTCGTGCGAGCTCCCGCCCGGTCGGCGGGCATCGCGGTCGCGTTGTTCGCCGTCGTCGCACTGCTCGCGATCGTCGTCGCGACCGACCCGGTCGCGCCGCGGTTCCTGCAGGGGCTGGACGACGCCTGGAGGCGCACCGTGCTCGCCTGGCCCGACCGGACCCGTCGACTCGGCGAGGCGCTCGAGCAGATCGGCGCCGGAGTGGTCATGGTGCCCCTTCGCATCGTGGTCGCAGCCTGGCTCGCGCTCCGCCGCCGTCGCTGGGATCTCGCGGCGTGGCTCCTCGGCTGGGCCGCCGCCGACGCGCTGACCTGGGTGCTCAAGCCCGGCCTCGCCAGGGAGCGCCCGACCGCGACCGATGCGCGCAACCCCTTCACGTCGTTCCCGAGCGCTCACGCCAAGACCGCCGCCCAGGTGGCTGTCGGCCTTGTGCTGGTCGCCACGAGCCCGTGGGTCGCGAGGTGGCGGTGGTATGCCCTGGCCGCCGCCTGGACCGCCCTGATGGCGCTGTCACGAACGGTCGTCGATCACCACTGGCTCTCCGACGTCGTCGCAGGCTCGCTGCTCGGCACGGCGGCAGCCCTGCTCGCGGCCGCGGGCGTCCAGCTGCTCCGTGAACGAGACAGACAGCCCGCGGCTGCGCCACCATGACGGCTGTGTTCGGCCACCTTCGAGCCGGGTTCCGCGAGCACCGGCGCACCGCGACCCGCGTCGGCGTCGGCCTGCTCGCCGGGGCGCTGGCGCTGCTCGTCGTCGGCGGCACGATCCGCGTGTTGCGCGCCGCCGACCGGGAACCGCCGCCCGCGGCGGCCACGGGCGGTCGAGCGGTCGAGTGGACCGCCGCGATCGACACGGCGATCACCGGCCTCGCGGTCGAAGACGGGCGGCTCTACGTCTCGAGCGATCAGCTGACGATCTTCCCGACGATCTGCCCGGTCGTCGCAGGCGATTGCCCACCTCGCTGGCGAGGGGTCGTTCCCGACGGACCGCTCTCGGTGCCGACGGCGCGGGACGACCGCGTCTTCGTGGGGTCGTCCGAGGGGCAGGTGTACGCCTTCCCGGCGACGTGCGACGGCGAGGGGTGCGCGCCGGAGTGGGTCGGCGTGGCGGGATCGGGCCCGGTCTCACAGCCCGCTGCCAACTTCGACCTCGTCTACGTCACGTCGGACGAGCTCTTCGCGTTCCCGGCCGCATGCGCGAGCGACGACCTCGCCTGCCCTCCGGCATGGATCGCCGACGTGTCGGGGCGTCCGGCCCCCGGACCGCCCGCGCTCGGCAACGGCCTGGTCGTCGTGGCCTCCGCCTCGACCCGAGGCGGGGTCGCCGCGTACCCCGCGGTGTGCGGCGACGGATGCGAGCCGGCGTGGACCGGACGCACCGACGGTCCGGCGACCTCGGTGGCGATCGGCGACGGGTTCGCCTACACGGTGGCACGCGGACAGCTCATGGCGTTCCCGCTGTCGTGCACGGCACGGTGCCAGCCAGAGTGGCGAGGGACGTTCGCGCCGGGGGCGTCGTTCGCCACGGGCGCATCGAGCGCGCCCGCGTTCGCCGACGGGCGGGTGCTCGTGGGAGACGACGAGGGCCGGTTGTGGGTCTTCCGCTCGACGTGCGACGACGAGCGCTGCGACCCGACCGAACGCTTCGAGGTGGCCACGACCCCCTTGGGGACCCCTGCGATCGACGGAGAACGCGCGATCGTGACCTCGGCGAACGGCGCGATCGCGCGCGTGCTCCTCGATTGCGGTCCCGACGACCCCTGCGACCCGGTGCGCGTCCGCACACTCGGCGCCCCCGCGATCGCCCCGGCGGTGCTTGGTCCCGACGCGACGTTCGTCGGAGCCCGCGACGGTTCCCTCGAAGCCTTCAAGTGGTAGACGTATCGGCGTGAGCGCGCACGGGATCGACGCCGCCAAGGTCGAAGAGCTCAAGGCCCGCGAGGACGCGCGGTTCGGCGAGTCACATCCTCGCTGCATCGAGACGTGGCACCGGGCCGCAGAGGTGATGCCCAACGGCGTGCCGATGTCGTGGCTCCGCACCTCGTACGACCATCCGCCGCTGTGGGTCGACGACGCCAAGGGTTCCCGCTTCCGCGACGTCGACGGCAACGAGTACGCCGACTTCAACATCGCCGACATGTCGATGTTCACCGGCTACGGCCCGGAGCCGGTCGTCGAAGCCGTCTCGCGGCGCATCGCCGCAGGATCGCAGTTCATGCTTCCGAACGAGGATTCCATCTGGGTGGCCACCGAGCTCGGACGGCGATACGGGCTGCCGCAGTGGCAGTTCACGCTCAGCGCGACCCATGCGAACCTCGAGGTCATCCGCGTGGCGCGCGTCGCGACCGGCCGCGAGAAGGTGCTGTTCTTCCACGGCAAGTACCACGGCCACTTCGACGAGGCGCTCGTCGAGCTCGAGGGCGGCGAGCTCGTCGCAGAGGAAGCCGGGCTGCCGCGCGACGTCATGCGCAACGTCGTGATGGTGCCGTTCAACGACATCGACGCCCTGCGCTCGGCCCTCGAGACCCGCGAGATCGCGATCGTGACGACCGAGCCCGTGCTCACGAACGCCGTCGGGTTGCTGGTGCCGGAACCGGGCTTCCACGAGGCGCTGCGCGCCGCCACCCGCGAGAACGGCACCCTGCTCTGCTACGACGAGACCCACACGCAGGTGGTCGGCCCCGGAGGTCTGACGGCCACGTGGAACCTTGAGCCCGACGTCATCACGGTGGGCAAGTCGATCGCCGCCGGCGTGCCGCTCGGCGCGTACGGCATGACCGACGAGGTCGCCGAGACGCTCCGTCGGCCGGCCGGGCGCGACGACGAGAAGCCGGTGGTCGCGACGGGCGGCACGCTGTTCGGCAACCCCTTGTCGATGGCGGCCGCGAAGGCCGCGATGGGCGAGGTGCTCACGCCCGAGGCCTACAGCCACACGCAGGCGCTCGGCACGCGCCTCGCCGACGGCATCGAGGCAGTCATCGAGACCGCCGGCCTGCCCTGGACGACCCACCGGTTCTGGCCCCGCTCGGGCTACACGTTCGCGCGAGCGATGCCACGCAACGCCGACGAGGCCTACGAGACACTCGACGTGCCGCTGCGCCGTCTGATGCGGGTCTACTTCGCGAACCGTGGCGTCTGGGAGGCGATCGTCGGAGCGGGCCCGACGTGCTGCGTGCCCGCCGGCGAGGGCGACGTCGACTGCTACGTCGAGGCGTTCGGCTCGCTCATCGGGGAGCTCACCTCGTGACGCCCCCGCCGCGGATCGAGATCATCCGGGTGGCGGGCGCGACCTACCGCGACGTCGGACGTCAGCTCGGAGAGCTCGCGCGCGACCGCCTGCACGCAGAGGCCGAGGAGGCGCTCGAGGACCTGCCCTCCGGCCGTTCCGTCGAGCAGCAGCGCACGCTCGCTCAGGAGTACCGGGCGTTCACGGAACCACGGTTGCCGTGGCTCGTGGAAGAGCTCGACGGCATCGCGGAAGCGGCCGGGCTCGACCCCCTCATGTTCTTCGCGGCCTCGATCGAGGAGCTCTGGTACGAGCCTCGGCAGAAGGCTGACCTTGCAGGCGCGCGGCGACGCGCGACGCAGGGTCGATGCAGTGACGTCGTGGCGGGGCCTGCCGCGACCGCCGACGGCCATCTGCTCGTGGGCCACACGAACGACCTGCGCCCCGCAGCCGAGGAGCACATCGTCGGCATCGAGCAGCAGGTCGACGGCGATCCGACGATCTTCCAGCTCGGAGGCGTGCCGTGGCTGAGTGTCGGCTGGAACTCCGCCGGCCTCTCCCTCACCGGCAACGAGCTCTCGCCCAACGACGAGCGGCTCGGCATCTCCCGCTCGCATCAGGTGCTCGAGATGATGCGCGCCCGATCGGTCGGCGAGATGATCGGCATGTCGCTGCGCCCCGATCGCGCATCGAGCTACAACAACGTGCTCACGAGCTGCGACGGGGCCGTCGCGAACGTCGAGGGAAGCGCCACCGACGCCGAGGTCACCGGCCTCGATGACGACGGCCACCTCGTGCATACGAACCACTACGTGTGCGATCGCATGGTGCCGTTCGAGGGCGATCCGACGTACGCCGTGCGGTCGGCGGTTCGCTACGACCGCGCGCGCGAGTTGATCGCCGATCGGGCGCCGGGCACGGTCACGCCGGGCGCGATGCGCGAGGTCCTGAGCGACCACGAAACGAAGCCCGACTCACTGTGCCGTCATCCCGAGTTCGGAGCGCCCGACTCGAAGACGGTGTTCTGGTGCGTCGCCGACGTGACCGACGGCCACATCACGTTCGGCCGTGGTAACCCGTGCGACTCCGAGGCCCAGGAATACGTGTTCGCCGACTACCCGCGCCACTGATCCTCAGCGCGCCCGGGAGGCCTCGATCGCCGCGATCGTCGCGTCGTCGCCGCTCGCTCGAGCCATCTCGAGGACGCTCGTGCCCTCGTCGTTCGTGGCCGCCGGATCGGCGCCGGCGTCGAGCAACAGCCTGACGCTCGCGACGTCGCCGTTGTGCGCGGCCGAGTGCAACGGGGTCCAGCCGCCCGACTGACGCACGTCAGGGTTCGCGCCCGCCTCGAGCAGCACGCCGACGACGTCAGTGTGTCTTCCGCTCACCGCCGAGTGCAGTGGGGTGCCGGTCATCCAACCGGTGCCGTGCGCATCTATGTCGGCGCCGTGGGTCACGAGCAGCCGCGCCGCCTCCGCGCGACCGAAGAAAGCCGCGAAGTGCACCGCGGTGAACCCGTCACCGCTCGGTGCGTCGACCGGTACATGGCGGTCGGACTGCAGCAGATGGCTGAGCCGGTCGAGATCGCCGGCCGCCGCCGCCTCGAGCAGGTCCATCTCGGCGACCCGCGACTGCAGCGCCTCGATCATGGCCCGGTCGAACCGATAGCGAGCCCGCATGAGCGCCGACACGCCCTCGGCGTCGCGTGAGGTCGCGAGCGCCGGGTCGGCTGCGAGCATCGAGCGAACGCGGTCGACCTCGCCCGCGTCGATCGCGCCGAACAACTCCTCCGATGTGCTTGCCATCGGCCGCCTCCTCGGGTTGTATTTGCCTAGCCTAACTAAATATGTCACCGTACGCACGGTGACCACGCCCAGGCGCACTTCCCCAGCGCGAGACGTGGATGCGGTGGCCGACCGGCTCCATTCGGCCGCGATCCACCTGTTGCGTCGCCTGCGCGTCGAGGACGAGGCGCTGGGCATCTCTGCCCCGCGCCTGTCCGCGCTCTCGGTGCTCGTCTTCGCCGGTCCGCAGCGCGTCGGCGAGCTCGCGCAGATCGAGCAGGTAGAGCCACCGACGATGACGCGGCTCGTCGACGGACTCGAACACGACGGCTACGTGACCCGCTCCCCCGACCCCGACGACGCCCGCGCCGTGCAGGTGCGCGCGACCGACCGGGGCCGCGAGGCCTTGTTGGAGGGGCGCCGTCGCCGGCTGGAGACCTTCAGCGCACTGCTCGCGACGCTTCCACGCAGAGAGCTCGAGCAACTGGGCCGAGGCGTGGCGGCGCTGGAGCGGGCGCTCGCGGCCGAACGTTAGCCGGTGTCGATCTCGCGCAGACGCCCGGTGCGCACGTCGTAGAACAGGCCGGTCACGTCCTCGAACGCGAGACGGGCATCGCCCTCGATCGCCCGCACGTCGCCGGTCAGTGTGGCCAGCGCGTCGTCGAACGGCAGGAAGTCGGTCGAGACGCTCTGCCCCGTGATCTCGGCGACGCGCTCGCGGAGCCTGTCGTTGGTCGCGCCGAGCAACCCACAGTCGGTGTGGTGGATCACCACCGCCTCGCGCGTGCCAAGCACGCCCGAAGAGAGCATCAGCGACCGCACCACGTCGTCGGTGACACGGCCGCCTGCGTTGCGGATCACGTGAGCCTCGCCGAGCGAGAGGCCGAGGGCGTCCTCGGGTCGCAGACGCGCGTCCATGCACGCGACGACGGCCACCCGTCGCGTCGGCGGCGCCGGGCGATCGCGGTCAGCCATATCTGCGGCATAGTGCGCGTTCGCCGCGAGCGCCTCGTCGCGGAAGCTCACCGCGGTGCCCGGCCCGCGACCACGCCCCCGCCCTTCCACACGGTGCGAGGGACTTGCAACGCCGTGATGTCCTGGAGCGGATCGGCGTCGTAGAGCACGAGATCGGCGAGCGCGCCTTCGCGCACGACGCCGACGTCGGGAAGGCGTAGCAGCTCCGCACCGTTCGACGTGGCGGCGACCATGGCGTCGAGGGGCTTCATGCCCCAAGCGACCAGGCGCGCAAGCTCGAGCGGCGCACCCCCATGGGGATTGAACGGCGTGCCAGCGTCGGTGCTGCACACCTGGCGCACCTTCGCCTTGAGCGCGATCGCGCTGCTGCGCTCGTGGTCGTCGATCACGCTGCTGATCTTGGCCAGCGCGTAGTCGGGCGTGCCCTCGGGGTTGTCGAGCATGCCGAAGGCGGCCGACAGGGTCGCGCCGCGGAAGGTGCCCCGCTCGACCATGCGACGTGCGGTCGGACCGGTGAGCTGCACGCAATGCTCCACGGAATCGACCCCGGCCGTCACCGAACGAGTGATGCCCTCCGCGCCGATCGCGTGCGCGGCGACGCCCCGGTTCCACTTGTGGGCCTCGTCGACGGCCGCCCCCAGCTCCTCGGGAGTGAACGCGGTTAAGGTCGCCCCGATGCCGGGGGTGAGCACGCCGCCGGTCGCGATGACCTTGATCGCCGTGGCGCCCCCGCGGATCTCCTCGCGCACGGCCTGGCGCATCGCGTCGGCCCCGTCGACCTGGCGGGCGAAGACGATGTTGTGACCATGCCCTCCCGTGATCGTGAGGGCGCGCCCCGCGGCCACCAGGCGCGGCCCGGGGACGGTGCCGGCATCGATGGCGCCTGCGAGCTCACACGTGCCTACCCCGCCCAGGTCGCGCACGGTGGTCACGCCGGCGGCCAGGTGCCGGGCCGCGTTCGCCACGGACTTGATCGGCGCGGTCATGGGGGAGGCGTTGAGCAGCGCCATCTCTTCGGCGAACTCCCCCGTGCCGTCGAAGTTCAGATGCACATGGCAGTCGACGAGGCCCGGCGTCAAGGTGCGTCCGGAGCCCGCGACCGCGCGGGCGTCTCGCGCCTCACGAGGTGCCCGCGTGTGCGCGCCCACCCACGCCACGCGCTGACCGTCGATCAGCACCCCGTGGCGCCGTCGCACCCGGAGCCCGTCGAACAACGTGACGTCGGCGACGTACGTGCGGGCCACGGTC
>Ga0183260_10003532_pt1 | contig 12595 bp, 9 predicted proteins | sample AntDrymUQ4972206_2_FD_129768 | JGI IMG/M metagenome (GOLD analysis project Ga0183260, IMG submission 129768) | Polar desert sand microbial communities from Dry Valleys, Antarctica - metaG UQ497 (22.06) (version 2) (version 2) | ecosystem: Environmental > Terrestrial > Soil > Desert | place...
CGACGGTATGGAAGGTGCTGCGGCGGGCGGGGATCTCGCGACCGCCCAGGACCGAGCGGGGCGCGGCCAACCGCTACGAGTGGCCCTGTCCCGGCGACCTCCTGCACATGGACGTCTCCCGCTCCGCCCGCTTCCTGCGCCCCGGACATCGCGTCACTGGCAATCGCTCGCACCGTCTGCCGGGCTGGATGAAGCCCGAGACGCGCGTCGGCTACGACTTCGCGCACGCGATCGTCGACGATCGCTCTCGGCTCGCCTACATCGAGCTCCACCGAGACGAGCGGGCGGCCACTGTTACCGGCTTCCTCGAGCGAGCGCTCGCCTTCTTCCAAGCGCACGGCATCGCCTGCACGCGGCTGATGACCGACGGATGAAAGTCAAGTGGTCTGGACGGTGGCGGGCTCCTTTGTCAGAGTGGTGGCGGGTGCGGGTGACTGACGAAGCGAAGCGCAGACCGTTGGGGCTTCACGGAGTCTGCCGCGCGGCTTTGCCCTTCGAGGGCCTCTGAGATGCGCGCCCCGGTGTAGCGCCCGCACCCGCTTTCGGCGGGGCGCTCGCCTTCCAGTCGTTGACGAGGCGGCGGTAGGACGCCTCGGCCTGGCGGGAGAGCTCGCGCTCGGCATCGAAGACGGCCTTCGACTTGCCGCCGGCGATGCCCTTGCGGCCCTTCTGGGGTGGCGCGCCTGAGAGCAGCTCCAGCTTGCGGATCTTGCTTCGGGTCATCGCCGGCCGGGCGAAGGGGTAGTCCTGCTCGCTGGTCAGCATGTGCCAGAAGAGCACGACGAGCTTGCGCGCGGTCGCGGTGGCCGCGTTCTGCGGTCCGCGACGGGCGCGCACGCGCTCGAAGAAGGCGCGCAGAGGACCGGGGGTGAGCATCACCTTCCAGGCCACCTCGCCGAGCATATGCCGGGCCTCGAGGCGCCCGTCTTGGAGATGCGACCGTGCCGGGCGGGGCCGCTGCCGGACTGGCGCACACGCGGGTCGAGCCCGAGGTAGCTGACGAGCTTGCGCGGCGAGGGGAAGCGGCGGATGTCGCCCACCGAGGCCATGAAGGTGGCCGCGGTCTGCACGTTGACTCCGGGGACGCTCAGCAGCCGCAGCACCTTGGGCCAGGCGAGGGCGTGTCTTGCGATCTCGCGATCGAGCGCAGCGACCTCCGCGTCGAGGAAGTCGACCTGGCGCAGGCAGCCGTCGAGGGTCAGGCGCTCGTCGGCGGGCAGCTCGAGCTGCGCCAGCCAGCGCCGGCCGGCTTTGCCGAAGGCATCGGTCACCGGCGGGCGCTCGCACAGGGTGCGCGCCAACTCGCCGTGCGCCTCGTTTTTCGCCCGTGTCCTCGCGCGCACGAGCCGCTCCCGGCGGTTCGTCAGTCGGCGCAGCGTCCGCGTCTTCTCGTCGGGCGTCCACACCTCCTCCAGCAGGCCCGATCTCAGCAGACGTGCGAGCGTCCTCGCGTCCAGCCGGGCCGTCTTCGCCTTCGCCTCGGTGATCCGTCTCCGCTTGCGGGTGTTGGCGACCACCACTCGGATCCCCTGGCGCTCGAGCACCGAGACGATCGCGTCGGTGCCGGTCGTCGCCTCCAGGGCGACGGCCTCCCTCGGCACCAGGCTCTGCGCGAACAGCTCCAGCGCCGGCACCCGCGTCGCGATCCGCCCTGCCGACCTGACGCCATCCTCGTCGGCGACCGCGACCTCGCAGAAGTCACGGTGCACGTCCAGTCCAAACCAGCGCATGAGCGCCTCCTCCCTCGACGAGTGAGCGGGAGCGCGGCGGGACACACGACAAGGACGGATTCGTGCTCTCAGCACACCGGGTCAAGTCGCAGGGGCGGCCACGAACAACGTCGAGCGCGCAGCTCATCGGTCAGATCGGCCTGCCCGCCCGCGTCTCCCTTCAACACCCCATGTCCCGGAAGCACCATGCTCCCAAAGGGGGGCAGACGGCAGTTTCATGCCCCGACAACGCCTTCGCCTACGTCAAGAACCGCTCGCTGCGTGAGCTGCTCGCGGCTCGAGGGATCCGCCACCTGACGACCGAGCCCTACCGGCCGCGCACCAACGGCAAGGTCTGTGTCTCAAGATGGTGGTGCCGTCCGGTTGGACGGAGAGGTGCTCACTCCCGTCGGTCTGACTCAGGCAAAAGGCATGTCGAGGACGCGCTTTGTGATCGTTGCTTCCGCTGACCTGCGTTCGATTTGTCGACCGGCGGGCAGGGGGCGGGCCGGCGAAGGTGACTTGATAGGAGTCTCGCGCCGGAGCGGCTGCACCGACACAGAAGCGTCCCTCGCCGGCCCTGCCTCGACTCTATCCACGAGACAGGAGGCCACTCATGATCGTCGGGATCGATGTGCACAAACGCGCGCACGTCGCCGCGCTTCTGGACGAGCGCGGCGGCGAGCTCGGGACGCTCGACTTCGCCAACAGCCCGGAAGGGATGCGGCGGCTACGCAGCTGGCTCGTTGCGCATGACGCCGGCGAGGCGGTCGTCGGCGTTGAGAGTCCGGCTGGCTACGGTCGGCTACTCGTCGCTTCGCTGGAAACGGCAGGACATCAGGTGCTCAACGTGCCGGCCTGGCGCACGCATCGCGAGCGCGGTCGTCACGGACCCGGCAAGACCGATCCTGGCGACGCGATCGCCGTCGCCCAGGTCGTGCTGCGCAAACGGGCCGAGCTCGGTCCTGCGCTCGAGCCCGAGCTCGTGCGGGCGTTGGCGCTGCTCGAGCTGCAACGACGCCGCCTCGTCCGCGACCGCACCCAGGCGATCCAGCGGCTCCGCGCCGACTGGAATCAAGTCGACCCGGTCGCCGAGGCGCGCGTCGTCAATCTCACCCGCCAGCGCGAGCTGCGCCGGCTCAAGCGGGTCAGCTTCGGCGATGGCCTCGTCGAGCAGGTCGCAGCCCGCTGCATCCGTGATCTCGCCCGCGACATCGAGGACCTCAACCAGCGCATCGCCGCCCTCGACACCGAGATCGCGCAGCTGCTCACAGAGCACGGCAACCCTGTCGCGGACCTCCACGGCGCCGACCCCCAGATCGCCGCGGCGGTGATCGCACACGCCGGCGATGTCCGCCGCTTCCGAAACGCGGCCGCCTTCGCCCGCTTCTGCGGCGCCGCCCCGATCCCCTGCGGCTCAGGCCAAACAGCGGGCCGCCACCGCCTCCACCGCGGCGGCAACCGCCAACTCAACGCCGCCCTCTACCGCATCGCCATCGTCCAAGCCCGCCACCACCCACCAGCCCGCGCCTACCTCGCCCGCAAGATCGCCGAAGGCAAAACACCACGGGAGGCGCGGCGCGCGCTGAAACGACACCTCGCCAACGTCATCTACCGCCGCCTCTACGCCTGGGCCGAAGCAACCCCAGCGCTCAACACTTGACATAGGAGAATCGAGCGCTTCCACCAGACGATGGCGCGCGAATGGGCTTACGGGCTCGTCTATCGCTCAAACCACGAGCGGGCGGACGCCCTGCCACACTGGCTCCAGCACTACAACCACAACAGACCGCACAGCTCACTCGCAGGACAATCCCCGATCAGCCGCGTTCACAACGTCTGGCAGGACAACTAGCTAGCGGGGCAGCGGTCGTCCCGGCCACCGTGGCGGTGGAGAAGAATGAATGCCGATCGAGCCTCCCGCGACTGCGTCCCATGACCAGCGCAGAGGTCCCAGCCGCGGGCGGAAGAGGATCATTGCAGAGTCGCCGATGCCGAATCGTGTTCCGACCGATCCGTCAGCCCGTGTCGGACGGCTGCTTCGTAGGACGGCCGTTCCGGCTCCGTCGAAGAGTCGGCCGCCGGGCACGGTGATCGGGCTGTCCCCTGGCCCATTCGCCGCGCTGGCCACGATGCTCGAGACGCCCAAGCTTCAGGGCCGGCCGGGCGTGGGCAATCCGCGAGGCCGCGGAAGTGGACGACGTCTCCGGCCGCATGACCGCGTCGTCTATGCGGGAGGCGGTGCGCCAGGCGCGGGCGGGGCTCTCGCCGCCGCCGGCCTGACGAAGTACGTCGCCGCGGCGCTCCGGGATGCGCACCTCCCAGTTACGCTCCATGCGCCTCGGCCATGGCTGGATCCCTCGGCATAGTCATCACGACCTTCAACCGCGCTCCGCTGGTGCGGCGTGCCATCGAGTCCGTCCTCGGCCAAGACGACCAAAAGCTTGACCTCGTGATCGTCGACGACGGGTCGGACGACGACGTGGAGGGCGCGCTCGCCGGCCTTCCGCTCGTTCGCGTTCTGCGTCAGCCCAATCTGGGCGTCAGCGCTGCCCGGAACCATGGCCTCAGGGAGTGCCGCGCCGATTGGGTACTGATATTCGACGACGACGACGTGCTCGTGCCCGGCGCGCTCGCGACCGTCCGCGCTGGGCTGGCGACGCTCTCCGAGGCCGAGCGGTGTCCGGTCGTGATGTTCGCAAGCAGCAACAGCAGCCAGGAGGCGGCGTTTGCGCGCCTGGGCGCTGCCGACTTGCTCGAAGGACGCAATCGCGGCGACTTGATTCCGGTCATTCAGCGCGACGTCTTCTTGGGGGACGGGCTAGCCTACCCCGACACGCGCGTCGGCGGGGAGCACCTGCTGTGGATCGATGTCGCGCAGCGGTACGGGATCCCGGCCTGGGACACGGTGATTGTGCAGGTACTTCGCGACCCGCGGGTCGAGCGCTTGACATCGGCCGTGACGCAGGTCAGGCGCGCGCGCGAGCACGCTCTCGTTCAGGAGGAGACGCTCGCGCGCTTCGGGGAGCTCTTCCGCAAGTCGCATTCGGGCGAGTACGTCCGGCGCCGGCTGGGCGCCGCGACGTACCGCCTGCTCGCCGGCGACCGCGGCGAGGCCCGCCGGCACCTGCGCGCGTCGGGTCTCCCGCGCCGCGATCCGCGCCGGCTCGCGCTCACGCTCCTAACCCATGCCCCCGCCGGGCTGACACGGCGCACATTCATCCTGTTCCGGCGCGTGCGCCACCGCATCTGACCGTGCTCGCGCGCTCGGTGTCGTTCAACGTCGCCGGCGGGGTCGGCAGCCTGGCGATCGGCTTCGTCGCCTCCATCGTGACGGCACGCCTGCTGGGCCCGGCCGACCGCGGCGTGCTCGCGCTGATCACGTACGCCGTCGTCGTCGTCGCCGAGGTCGTGGGGCTCGCGCTGCCGTACGCGGTCGTCTTCCTTGCGAGCAAGCCCGGTGCGCGGCGCGGTGCGCTGCTCGGCAACTCTCTCGCGTGGGGCGCGCTGCTCGCGGTCGTCTTCGTCCCCGGCTTCTGGCTGCTCGCCGAGCCGCTGGCGGAGGCGTTCTCGAAGGGTAGCGGCGAGGCCGCGTGGGTCGTCGGCGGGCTCCTCGTGCCACTGATGTTCCTCGACTGGAGCATCCACAACCAGCTGTTCGGGAAGCTGCGGTTCGGGCTGCTGAACGTGCTGTTCGTGCTGTCGCGGCTGGTCGCGCTCGCGTCGGTCGTGGTGCTCGTCGGCCTGCTCGACCTCGGCGTGCTGGGCGCGCTGCTGGCAAGCATGATCGCCGCCGGGTTCATGATCGCCGCGTCGCTCGCAGTGATCCTTCGCGAGGCCCGTCCGGAGCTCGACTTGCCGCTTCTCCGCACGATGCTGTCCTACGGCGCGCGCGTCTCAGTCGGGTCGATCTTCCAGATCGTCAACTACCGCGCCGACCTGCTCGTGCTGCAGTTCTACGTGCCGCTGTCGAGCGTTGGGTACTACGTTGTGGCGCAACTCGTCGCCGAGCTCGCACTGGCGGCGGCGTCGGCGTTCCAGACGAGCCTGACGACCCTCTCGTCGCACTACGAGGGTGACGAGCGTCAAGCACAGATGACCATCTCGTCGCTCCGCCACCAGGGCGTGCTGACAGCGCTAACGATCGGCGTGAACGCTGCGGCGGGCTCACTCGTGATCCTGTTCGCGTACGGTCCGGATTTTCGAGCGGCGCTCGTGCCGATGCTCATCCTCCTGCCCGGGATGTGGTTCCTGGCGACCGCGAAGGTCGTCACCGGCGACCTGCGCGGGCGCGGCCGGCCTGGCCTGTCGTCCACGCTGGCCGGGCTGACGGTGTTCATTACGTTGGCGCTCGACTTCGCTCTCATCCCGCCGTTCGGCGTCAACGGAGCGGCGGTCGCCTCGCTGATTGCCTATACGTTCTTCGGGCTGCTGTCGCTGGCCGTCCTTTCTCGCACCACCGGCGTGCCGGTTCGCACCCTCGTCCTGCCGACGAATGTCGAGTTCGATGCCTACCGGACGCTCTGGCGGCGTGCGCTCGGCTGGTTGGGAAGGAGACAGCTGTGATGGTGACGGTCGGGATCGACACGCACGAGCGCAGCCGCATGGTGGTAGTGGTCGATAAGCACGCCCGCGACTCGCGTGGATCACGATCGGAACAACCCTCGCGCGACCACTTGCAGCTGCTCGCCTGGGCAGCTCCGATAGGGGTGAGTAGCTGTGAGAGAACCTGCATGACCTCGCTCAACCCAACGCGCAACCTCGACAAGCTCAGCGCGTCGACAGTCTCGTCGCCCGGGTTGCCTGCGAAGCCGCCAACCGCTGCCGCGAGCTCACGGTCGAGATCGCGCAGTTCGAGCGCGACATCGGCGCGCCCGTCGCGACGCCCGCTCTCTTGCTAATCGAGATCTGCGGGTGCGGCGAAGATTCTCGGCGAGACCGTCGGCATCGAGCGCTTCCGCTCAGCCGCTGGTTATCCACACCGGCAGCGCACCGCTCCCGGTCTGGTCATCCAACTGGGGGCGTCACCGGCTCAGCCGCTTGGGCAGCCGCCAGCTCAACGCCGCCTCGCACCGATCGCGCTCACCCAGGCGCACTGGCACCTCGGCGCCCTGCGCGCCGCAATGACAGATCGACAGCGGCCTGGAAGCCCTCCGCATCCTCAAACGCCGCCTCTCAGACGCTGTCTACCGCGCCTTTAGAGCCGATCTCGCCAGCCAATTCACTCTCGCCGCATGAGCGCAATTTCACAGAGGAGCAAGCGTCCGCTTCGAGGCCGCGGCTCGTTGTCTCAGGTCAAGCTTCTAGTCGAGATAGCGGCGGGCCCAGAGCTCGAGGTTGAGGACGCGCCAGAGCTCGTAGCCGGCGGCCGCGCCGCTCTCCAGATGATCTTTCAGGCGTCGTCTCGCCCGGTGTGCGTTCACCAGACCTCGGCGCTCGAGCTCGGGCGAGGCGAAGACCTCCGCGGCGACGCGGCCGAGTGACCCACGGAGCAGTTGCTCCTGCGGCACGCGGAAGCCCATCTTGTCGCAGCGATCGCGCACGAGAGGCGGCAGGAGGTCGGCGAACGCGTCGCGGAGGACTGCCTTCGTCCGGCCGGCCCGGATCAGATCGTCGCCGCGGAGCGAGAACGCGAGCTCCACGAGCCGGTGGTCGAGGAACGGTACTCGGGCCTCGATCGAGTGCGCCATGGAGTTCCGATCTTCGTAGCGCAAAAGCTCGGGGAGCTGCGTCCGCGTGAGCAGGGCCGCGAGGTGCCGGCGCAACGCATCCGGGAACGGGTTCGCGCCGAATTCTCTCGCTCCGCGCCGGCTGCGGATACCCGGGTGCACAAGTTCGAGGGCGCCGCTGCGCCTCGCGCGGACCCGATCGGCAGCCCGCTCCGGCATCGCCGCCCTCACGACCGCGGCCGCCGCGGCGGCCGCGCCGAGGCGATGGACACGACGGAGCGCCGTCGTCTCGGCGACGAGCCGACGGGCCGAACGCACGCCGAGCAGGTCGAGCAGGCGAGGGCCGAAGCTGACGGTGTAGCCGGCGAAGATCTCGTCTCCGCCCTGGCCGTCGAGCATGACGGTGATCCCCGCCTCACGCGCCGCGGCCATCACGTACCACTGCGCCGCGATGCTGAGTGAGCCGAACGGCTCGTCCTGGTCCCACACGATTGCGGGCAGGTCACGGACGAGACGGTCACTGTCGAACGTGATCCAGTGCGCGTCGACGCCCGTTCGATCCACCACCGCGCGCGCGAAGGGGCGTTCGTCGAACCCCTCCTCGGTGAAGTAGGCCGTGAAGGTCTTCCGGGTCACCGCGCCATGCTCGTCCAGCCCGTCGTCGAGGAGCCGGCGGACGCCGACGACGATCGCAGACGAGTCGATGCCGCCGGACAGGCAGGTTCCGACCGGGACGTCGCTGCGCACGTGCAGCCGTAGCGATTCGAGAACGGCCGCGCGCACCGCCTCGACGGGGTCGTCCGGCCGTTCGCCGCCCTCGAGCGTCCAGTAGCGCTCGATGCGAAGAGCTTCGTGGTCGAACGTGAGCGTGTGAGCGGCGGGGAGACGTACGATGCCGTCGGCGAACGTCTCGTCGTCGCGGTCCGTGTGGGCGTACGCCAGGTAGTCGCGGATCACGCGTTCATTCGGCGCCAGCGGGCCGTACGCCGCCCGGAACGCCTTCAGCTCGCTCGCGAACGTGAGGCGGCGGCCGTCGAGCCGGTAGAGGAAGGGCTTGATGCCGAAGCGGTCGCGCGAGCAGAACAGCCGCCTGCGCTCGTCGTCCCAGATTGCGAACGCCCACATGCCGCGAAAGCGTTCGACGCAGCGTGGTCCCCAGGCGGCGTACGCGGCGAGCAGCACCTCGCTGTCGGTCTCCGTCTCGAACCGGTAGCCGAGGCAATCGAGCTCGGGACGCAGCTCGCGGTAGTTGTAGAGCTCGCCGTTGAAGATCAGCCGAAGGCGGCCCGTGGGATCGGTCAACGGCTGCCGTCCGGCCGGAGAAAGGTCGAGGATCGCCAGGCGGCGATGCGCGAGGCCCACGCCGGCTCCGACCCAGGCGTCGCGATCGTCGGGACCCCGATGGCCGAGCGCGGACGCGAGCGCGTCCAGCTCTGTCGCCTCGATCGCGCCTCCGAAGTCGACGATGCCGGCGAGCCCGCACATCGTCAGTCCATCCCGGCTTGATCGTCGCCGCGGGCCTCGAGCCCTGCGGCAAGTCCGGCCGCGAGCCACAGTTGCGCCGTCCCCTCGATCGCGTCCGACAGCAGCGCGTTGACGAGCCCTGCGGCGAAGAAGCCGCCCGTAAGCGCGGTGTGCGCCCTCGTCGCACCAACGCTGCTGCGCCAGACGGCCGAGAGCCGTGCCGCGGTGGCCGCCAGCAGGACGGCCACCGCGACGAGCCCGACGACACCCAGCTCGGCGGCGGACTCCAGGAGAATGTTGTGCGGATACTGGAAGACGGGCTCGAGCTCGGCGAAGCCGCCGGTGCCGAGACCGAGCAGGGGCTGCTCTAGGAACGCGTCCACGGCCCGCCCCCAGAGCTCGAGCCGTCCGTTCGACGAGACCCCCTCCTGGCTCCCGATCAGGAACGAGGTCGAGCGCTCGATCGCCTCGCCGGGCACGAGCAGCGGCACGATCGCGACGGCCACGCTAGCCGCCGCCGCAACGGTCAAAAGGCGGGCGCGAACCCGCTTGTCCGCGAGCGACAGCGAAACCAGCACGAGGAGCCCGACGACGAGCGCGAGCACCGGGCCACGGGATCCCGCTGCGAGAAGGGAGATGCCGAGCAGCGGGAGCGCGGCGAGCGCCACGGTGCGCAGCCAATTGGCACGTGCCGCCAGTACGAAGGAAACGGCGATCAGGATGCCGGTCGCCGCCTGCCGTCCCGCCAGGATCGGATTGATGTCGACCGAGTTGGTGAACCGGCCGGAGTAGAGGTCCTCGGCTGTACCCGACAGGAACTGCTGGACCAACAAGACGGCGCTGGCCACGGCGAGGCCGAGGGCCAGGGTCAGGTACATGTCGAAGCGTGCCGCGTTCCTCGCGATCAGCACGCCCGCGAGGAGCAGGAGCACGTTCTGCGCGAGGAAGAGCTGCACCTTGGCGCCTGCGTACTCCCCGGGCTGCAGGCGGGCCAGCAGCAGCACCGCGAGCACAGCCGTTGCGCCCACCGAGATCCTGAGCAGGCGGCTTTCGATTTTGGCGGTCTCGCCGCGAACCGCCGCCAGCGCGAGGCCGAGCGCCAGCCAGGCGGTAAGGGACACGAACACGGCCCTGTCGGGCAGCGGATTGCTCCCGAGCAACGCGATCCCTAAGGTCGGGAGGCCAGCGAGCGCGACCGGGTAGACGATGGATCGCGCGGCGAGCACGACGGCCGGCAGGGCGACGAGCGCCAGGCCGACGAGCGCCAGGCCAAGCCGCGGATCGGCGTACGCCGGATAGATGACGATTGGCGCCGCGAGGGCAGCGAGCAGCAGGAGGGCGTGATCGCGTCGGGTCAGAGCGTGTGTACGGGCTGGCGCCGCTCGCAGGGCGGAAGCAATGGCCGGTACGCCGTCGGCAGCGACTTGCGGTTCGTGCTGCCGGCCTGGGCGACTACGATCGCTTCGTCGGCCGACTCCGACAGGAGCGACGCATCCGCCAGGTTGGCGAGGGGGATTGTGTCCACGACGACAAGGTCGACCTCGCTTGAGAGCGACTCGAGCAGCGTGCCAAGGTGAGGGCTGACGAGCACGCTGTCCGGTCTCCGCGACCTCGTGCCGGCGGGCAGCAGCAGTTTGTTCGATCGCGGATCGTCCGGCGTTCGGCCGTGCGCGATGAGGTTCGTCAGCCAAGTGTTCGCGACGTACACGAGACGGGTGGAGGGCGTGCGCGTCCGGATATCGCCGTCGACCAAAAGCTCCCGGTTCCCCACGCGCACGGCGGCGCGCGCGAGGAGGCCCTCTACGATGGAGGTCTTGACGCGTGCCGCGTCTATCAGCGTGGCGGAGGTGGTGACGACTTCCTGGCTGGCCTGCTGGAGGCCGAGCGCCTCGCTTCCCGCCGCCGAGACCTCCGGGTCGACCTGGTTGGGCACGCTCGCCGAGTACACCTTGTCCGCGAGCCGCGTCACGAGCATCGCGAGGGAGGCGCAAAACGATCTGGCGACGAGCCACTTGCCCCGCCAGAGCAGGTCGGACGTGTCCGTCACGACGGCCGGTCGGCCCATAAGCATCGACATGCACTCGGCGGGGAACGAATGAGCGCAGCGTACACTCCCGTGTTCTGCCGGGCTTGCGAACGAAGGGGGTCTGCCCGAAAAAGTGGCCGCGGTGGATGACAGGCGACAAGTGGTGCGAGGTGAGGCAGGAGGACGAAGCATCGCGCGACGAGGCGTCTATCAGGCGTTCCGGGTTACCCTCTGGACAGGCCCTTAATGCGTCTCGCATACGTGTGCTACCTCTCAACGCTGCGCGAGAGCGGCGTTACGCGGAAGCTGGAGGCTCAAGTCGCCGCCTGGCGGGACGCGGGGCACGATGCGCGCCTCCACGTCCTCGTCCCTGTTGGCGGCGCGGCGCGGAGGCGCCTGCTCGAACTGGAGGCGTCCGGAGCGTCGGTCGTGACGTTCGCCTCGGCCGCCCGCAGGCTCACGGCTACCCGCGAGCTGGCGCGCCGGATAGCCCGTGAGGCACCGGACGCCGTCTACATGCGCTACGACCTCTTCACGCCGCCGTTGCCGCTCCTGCTGCGGGACCTGCTGCTCGTCGTCGAGGTGAACAGCAACACCGCGGAGTGGCGCGGCCACCGGGGCACAATGGCACGGGCGTACAACGCGGTTCACGGCCGGCTGGTGGTCGCCCGCGCCAGCGGCTTCGTCGTCGTTGCGCGCGAGCTACGCGACGCGTCGGCGTCCACCGGGAAGCCGTGCGTCGTGGTCTCGAACGGATACGACCTCTGCGCGGCGGGAACGCTGCCCCCGCCCGGGAACGAGCGGCCACGGCTGGTGTTCCTCGGGGAGCCGGCGCCGTGGCAGGGGGCCGACAAGCTCGTAGCGCTCGCCCGGCTCCTGCCCGACGTGGACGTCGACATCGTCGGTTATAGGGCCGACCAGCTCCCCGGCGCGCCCGGCAACGTCACTTGCCACAGCGTGCTCACGCGCGAGGAGTTCGAGCCGATTCTCGCCAGCGCCGACGTGGCCGTCGGCACGCTCGCGCTGCACCGCAAAGAGATGAGCGAGGCGTCGCCGCTGAAACTACGCGAGTACCTGGCCTACGGCCTGCCCGCCATCGTCGCCTATGAGGACACCGACTTTCCCGCGCCGCAGCCGTTCCTCCTGCGGCTCCGGAACGCGGAGGACAGCATCGACGTCGCGGCGGCGGAGCGCGTCCGGGAGTTCGTGGCCTCCTGGCGGGGTCGACGCGTGCCGCGCGATGCCGTCGCCCACCTCGACATCCACGTTAAGGAGGCGGAGCGCCTCGAGTTCGTGGAGAGCCTGCTGCGCGCCCGGAGGCTTGATGTGAAACGGAGGGATCCGCGGCCGCGAAGCCGACGCCCTTAGGGCTCGTGGGCGGTCGGTGATCCGCGCGAGCGGGTCCGGGGCTTGCGCCAGCTACTTCTACTCGCGGGACGACACTCGGGCGCCGAGAGGGCGAAGCGGTGCCAGCCCGGCCGACGGCCAGAATCGTGCGAGGTAGCTCCAGCAAGTCCTCATCGTGTCACGATCAAGGTCGCACGTGCAATCGAGTCGCTGCTGGCCGTTCCGAGTGCTACCTGAGCTTTGTTCGCCGCCGAAAGCTTACTCACTGACAAGTACGGTAAGTAATCGTAGTCGCGCCGAGGGGATCGTCGATCTGATCCGAGGACATCCAGGCGATGGACGTTCGCGCGGACGGAGACGGTTCAAGAGCGACTCGCCCG
>Ga0183260_10003534_pt1 | contig 12592 bp, 10 predicted proteins | sample AntDrymUQ4972206_2_FD_129768 | JGI IMG/M metagenome (GOLD analysis project Ga0183260, IMG submission 129768) | Polar desert sand microbial communities from Dry Valleys, Antarctica - metaG UQ497 (22.06) (version 2) (version 2) | ecosystem: Environmental > Terrestrial > Soil > Desert | place...
CCCTTCGAGGAAAGTCCGGACATCACAGGGCAGGGTGGTCGGTAACGCCGACCCGGGGAAACCCGCGGGACAGTGCCACAGAAAACACACCGCCCAAGCTCGCGGCCGGCATGTGAGGCCGCGAGACGGCAAGGTTGAAATGGTGCGGTAAGAGCGCACCGGCGCCGTGGTGACGCGGCGGCCAGGCAAACCCCACTCGATGCAAGGCCAAGCAGGACCGTTTGCAGGTTGCCCGCCGAGGTCCAGGTCGGCCGCTCAGATGGATGGCTGCTCATGACAGAATCCGGCTTACAGGTCTGCTACGGGAAGGGCCCTCGGGAACGGGGGCCCTTCCTATAGCCGCGTTGCGTACCCCGTTCGCCCCCACTTTCCCGCGCGAACGGACCAATTGGTATGTCACGCCTACCAAAGGGCTCCACCGACCCAAGTGAGACCCGTCACGTTCGCCGCTTGCCGCCCGGGCGCCTAGGTGCGAACATGCGTTCGCCTTGATCGTCTGTGCGCTGATCCCCCGCTTCGAGCTCGCCGCCGCCGCCGGCGGCCGTGAGGCGCTGGCCGCCGGCCCCGTCGCGCTCGCTCCCGAGGCCGGGCGCGAGCAGCTGATCGGCGAGGTCTCGGCCGCCGCCGAGGCCTACGGCGTGCGCGCCGGCCTGCGGCTGGGCGAGGCGCTCGCGCGCTGCCCGGCGCTGCGGCTCGTCCCGCCGGACCCCGCCGGCGTCGCCGACGAATGGGACCGCCTGGTCGGCGCCCTGGAGGGGATCGGCGCCGAGGTGGAGCCCGGCCGGCCGGGTCTCGCGTGGTTCGACGCCCAGGGGCTTCGCTCCCTCCACGGCGGGAGCCTCGAGGGGGTGATCGCCGCCGCCCGGCGCGCGTTGGCCGTGCCCGTGCGGATCGGCGCGGCGCCCTCGCGCTTCGCCGCGCTGGCCGCCGCCAGCGCCGCCCGCGCCCGCCGGGCCGAGCTCACGCCCGCCGGCACCGCCGCCCTGCGCGCCTACCTCGCCCCGCTCCCGGTGCGGCTGCTGGTCCTGCGGCCGGAGACCGCGGCGCTGCCCGACGTGCTCGAGCGCTTCGGGATCCGCACGCTCGGCGAGCTGGCCGCGCTCCCGCGCGCGGCGCTCGCGGATCGCTTCGGCACCGGCGGCCTCTTCGCGCGCGACCTCGCGCGCGGCCGTGACACACCGCTGCGCCCCCGGGTCGCCGCCGAGCGCCTGGAGGAGCGGCTCGAGCTGCCCGAGTCCGCTTCCGGCCCCCAGCTCGAGCGCGCGCTCGGCCTGCTTATCGACCGCATGCTCGCCCGCCGCGAGCGCCGCGGCCGCACGCTGCGTGCGGCCGTGCTGTCGGCGAAGCTGGTGGAGGGCGGCACCTGGCGCGCGCGCGTGACCTTCCGCGAGGCGCTGGCCGACCCGCGCCGCATGCGCCTCGTCCTCGTCCCCAAGCTGGCCGGCCTGCCCGCTCCCGCCGAGATCCTGCGCCTGCGCGCCGAGGGCCTGGGCCCGCCGGCGGCAGACCAGCGCTCGCTGCTGGCCGAGCCCGCCGCCATCCGCGCCGCCCGGCTGCGCGAGGCCGTCCGCCAGGCCCGCTCGGTCGCGGGGCCCGAAGCGGCGCTGCGCATCCTGCCCGTCGACCCCGACTCGCGCGTGCCCGAGCGCCGGCTCGCGCTGACGCCCTGGGAGCCGTGACCGGGTGAAGCGCCCCCGCCGCCTCTCCGAGCCCCGTCCCGCGCGCGTGCACGCCTCCGAGCATGGGCGGCCCGAGGCGGTCGACGGCCGCGCGGTGGAGGCCGTGCGCGAGTCCTGGCTGGTGGAAGACCGCTGGTGGACGCCGCAGCCGGTGCGCCGGCGCTACTGGGAGGTCGTCACCACCTGCGGGCGCGACCTCGTGATCTTCCGCGATCTCCAGGAGGGGCGGTGGTTCACCCAGCGCTGAGCAGCGCCGCCGCCGCGTCCCCGCCCAGCCGCACGGCGTAATTGGTGCCGCGGTCCTCGGGATAGATCTGGGTCGTGTTGGCGAGCACGAGGCCCGGCACGCCCGTGCGCAGCGGGGGGATGCGCTCGCCGTAGCCGACGGTCACGATCGGCTGCGCGGCCGGCTCGCGGTGCAGCCAGCGCTCGCGCACCCACGCCCGCTCGAAGGCCGGGTTGATGCGCCGCAGCCCCGGCTCGTAGCGCGCGAGCAGCTCGTCGGCGCCCAGCGAGAGCAGCTCGTCGCCCGCGGCGAGGTAGTTGGCCACGTAGAGGAAGCGCCGCCCGCCGTAGCGCTCGGGCCCGACCAGGTTCGTGTGCTCGATCACGCCGACGAACGGCAGCTCGGGATCGGCGATGTTGGTCCAGTAGAACGGCGTGAAGCCGCGGTCGAGCTCGAGCAGCAGGCACAGCGCCGTGTGGTACTCGATGCCGGCGAGCCGGGCGAGGTACTCGCCGCCGATCGCGCCCGCCAGCTCGTCGTCGAGCAGCGCGCGGAACACGTCGTTGGGGACGGTCGCGACCACGGCGTCGTAGCGCTCCGTCCCGCCGGCGTCGAAGCCGCGCGGGTCGTGGCCGCCGCGGAAGGACCCGGGCGCGCCCGCGAGGAGCTCGAAGCCCTCCGCGCGGTGGGAGAGCCGCTTCACCGGCCGGTCGATCAGCACGCGCCCGCCGCCCGCCTCGATCGAGGACCGCAGCGCCGCGAACAGCGGCTCCCACGAGCGCCGCGGGTAGCCGAGCAGCTCCTGGCTCGCCTCCTTGCCCTGCAGCCGGCGCCGCATGGTCAGCTTCCCCCACAGCCACGCCATCGAGATGTCGTCGGCGCGGTCGCCGAACTTCCCGCGCAGCAGCGGCCCCCAGACCTTCGCGTAGGCCTCCGCGCCCATCGCGGCGACGATCCAGTCGCGCGCGGTCCGCTGCTCGAACGGCTCCACCTCGCGCGCGCCCCGCTGCAGCCGCAGCACGGCGAGGCCCATGCGCAGCCGCGAGCGCAGCGAGAGCGGCCGGAAGCGCAGCAGGTGCAGCGGGCTCGTGAACGGCCACGATCGCCCTTCGAGGAAGAACGCCACCGACGACGGGCGCCACTCGAGCTCGTCGGGCATCCCCAGCTCCTCGTAGAGCTCGGCGATGTGGCGGTCGCTCGTGAACAGGTGGTGGTAGTAGCGCTCGAGCAGGTGGCCGGAGCCGACGTCGAGCGTCGCGGCCTGGCCGCCCAGCCCCGGCCAGCGCTCGTACACGTCGCAGGCGTGCCCGCGGGAGGTGAGCCGGTGCGCGCAGGTGAGCCCCGCGACGCCGGCGCCGATGACCGCGACCCTCATTCCCCGCGGCGCTCGAGGCCCCGCGCGGCGGCCGTCGCCCCCTCGTCGGGGTCCACGTTCTCGGCCCGCGCGACCACGTACAGCGGCCGCTGCTTGACCTCGTCGTAGATCCGCCCGAGGTACTCGCCGATCATGCCGAGCGCGAGCAGCTGGATGCCGCCGATCAGCAGCACCGCGAACAGCAGCGAGGGGACGCCGCGCTCGTAGATGCCCGTGTAGCGCGCCACGATCGTGAGCGGCAGCAGGAACAGGGCGACCGCCGCGCACGCGAAGCCGGCGAGCGCCGAGACCTGCAGCGGGAAGTTCGAGAACGAGGTGATCCCGTCGAGCGCGAAGCGCAGCATCCGGCCGAGCGGGAACTTCGTCTCCCCGGCGGGGCGCGCGGCACGGTCGTACTCGACGACGGCCCGCCGGAAGCCGACCCACGAGCTCATCCCGCGCAGGAAGCGCGAGCGCTCGCGCAGGCGCAGCAGGGCGTCGAGCGGCGCGCGGTCGAACAGCCGGAAGTCACCCGCGTTGGGCTCGAGGTCGACCTGCGCGAGGCGCCCGATGACCGCGTAGAACCAGCGGGCCGTCATGAGCTTCAGGCGGGTCTCCCCGGCCCGTGCGCGGCGCTTGGCGACGACGATGTCGGCTCCCTCGCGCCAGCGGTCGACCAGCTCTCCGATCACCTCCGGCGGGTCCTGGAGGTCGCCGTCGATCATCACGACGACGTCCCCGGCGGCGTGGTCCAGGCCGGCGGTGATCGCCATCTGGTGGCCGAAGGGCCGCGAGAGGTGCAGCACGCGGACGCGCGGGTCGCGGGCGGCGACCTCGTCGAGGATCTCGGCGGTGCCGTCGGTGGAGCCGTCGTCGACGACGATCAGCTCGTGGGGCACGGCTTCCAGCGCCGAGCCGACCCGCTCGCAGAACTCGCGCGCGAGCTCCTCCTCGTCGAGCATCGGGGCCACCACGCTGAGTAGCCGCAGCTCACGCATGACGGCCGGAGTGTAAGCGTTGCCGTCCTCCGGGTATGCGAACATGCGTTCGTGTCGTACGTCGAGCTCCACGCCCACTCCGCCTTCTCGTTCCTGGACGGGGCCTCGCTGCCCGACGAGCTGGCGGGCGCGGCGGCGGAGCTGGGCTACGGGGCGATGGCGCTGACCGACCACAACTCCGTCTCGGGGTCGATGGAGTTCGCCCAGGCGGCGGGAGCGCTGGGCCTGCGGGCGATCCACGGGGCGGAAGTGGACCTGGAGGACGGGCGGCACCTCACGCTGCTGGTCGAGGACACGCGCGGCTGGCGCAACCTGAGCCGGATCCTCACGCGGGCGCACGCGCGCTCTCGCGTAACTGCCGAGTCGCGCGGAGCGGTCTCCGCCGCACTCCAAGAGCGGAGCGCGACTCGGCCACCAGTCTCTCCGCCGGCGGTGCCGCTGGAGACGGTGGAGGAGCACGCGGAGGGGCTGGTGTGCCTGAGCGGCTGCGCGCGCCAGGGCGTGCGCGACGAGCCGACGATGCGCCGCCTGCTGGGCGCCTTCGGGCGCGAGCGGCTGCGCGTGGAGCTCCAGCGCCCGTTCCAGCGCCATGACCGCACGCTCAACCGGGGGCTGTCCGCGCTCGCCGCGCGGCTGGGGCTGGCGTGCGTGGCCACGGGGAACGTCCACGCGCACGCGCGCTCGCGGGCACCGCTGCAGGACGCCTTCGTGGCACTGCGCAACCACACGACGCTCGATGCCTCCGAGCCCGTGCGCCGCGGCAACTTCGCCCACGTGCTGGCCTCGCCCGCCGCGATGGCGGCGCGCTTCGAGGACCACCCGGCGGCGGTGGCCGCGAGCGTGGAGCTGGCCGAGCGCCTGCGCTTCGACCTGGGAACCGACCTCGGCTACCGCTATCCGGGCGCCGAGGACTCCGGCGCGCTGCGCAAGCTGGCCGAGCTGTGCTGGGCGAAGATGGGCGAGCGCTACCCGTCCGAACACGCCCGCCACGCGGACGCGCACGCGCGCCTGGAGGAGGAGCTGCGGGTGATCGGGGCGCTCGGCCTGCCGGGGTTCTTCCTGCTGCACCGCGACCTGCTCGAGCTCGCGCGCGAGGTGGCGGCCGAGGTCCGCGGGGCGGACACCGCGCGCGCCCTGCTGCCGCCGGGGCGCGGCCGGGGCTCCTCCGTGTCCTCGATCGTCTGCTACCTCACGGGCCTCTCGCACATCGACCCGGTCGAGAACGAGCTGTTCCTCGGGCGCTTCCTCAACGAGGAGCTGACCGCGCTGCCGGACATCGACCTGGACTTCCCGCGCGACGTCCGCGAGGTGCTGATCCCGCGCGTGCACGAGCGCTACGGGCGCGAGCGCTCGGCGCTGGTGGCCGCGTTCCCGACCTTCCGCGCGCGGGGGGCGATCCGCGAGCTGGGCAAGGTGCTCGGCCTGCCGCCGGGCGAGCTCGAGCGGGCGGCGCGCGGAGCGGAGCCGTGGGCGGTGCGCGGCGTGACGCGTGACGTGGAGACGGCGCTGGGCCTGGAGCCGGGCGGGCCGCCGTCGCCGGTGGTCGATCCGGACCCGCGCATGAACGCGCCGGCGCCGTTCGCGATGACCGGGGCCGAGTGGCTCGAGGCGGTCAACGGGCGCGACCCGGCGAAGGCGGAGGAGCATGCGGCGGCGGCGAGCGAGGCCCGCTACGCCGCGCTGCCCGGCCGCTGGAGCTGGCTGGCGCGGCTGTGCGACGAGGCCTACGGGCTCCCGCGCCACCTCTCCCAGCACTCGGGCGGGATGATCGTCTCCACCCGTCCGCTGATCGACTGCTGCCCCGTGCTGCCGGCGGCGATGGAGGGCCGCCAGCTGTGCCAGTGGGACAAGGACTCCTGCGCGGACGCGGGCTTCCTGAAGATTGACCTGCTCGGCCTGGGGATGCTCTCGGCGGTCGAGCGCTGCGTGGAGTCGATCGCCCGGGTGAGGGGCGAGCGGATCGACCTCTCACGCATCCCGTTCGACGACCCTGAGACCTATTCGGCCATCCAGGACGCCGACACGATGGGGGTCTTCCAGATCGAGAGCCGGGCGCAGATGCAGTCGCTGCACCGCACGCGCCCCGAGTCGCTGGACGACCTCACGATCCAGGTGGCGATCGTGCGCCCGGGGCCGATCCTCGGCGGGGCGGTGAACCCCTACATCTCCCGCCGCCAGCGGATGCGCGAGGACCCGGACTTCGTCGTGCCCTACGACCATCCGTCGCTGGAGCCCGTGCTGCGCGACACGCTCGGCACGATCATCTTCCAGGACCAGGTGATCGAGTGCTCGATGGCGTTCGCCGGCTTCTCCCCGGGCGAGGCCGAGGGGCTGCGCCGGGCGATGAGCCGCAAGCGCTCCGCGGCCGCGATCGAGGCCTACCACCAGCGCTTCGTCGACGGCGCCGCGCGCACGCACGGCGTGGACGAGGAGACCGCCGAGCGCGTGTACTCGATGATCGTCGGCTTCTCCGGCTTCGGCTTTCCCAAGGCCCACGGCGCGGCGTTCGGGCTGCTCGCCTACCAGTCGACCTGGCTGCGCGTCCACTACGGCCCCGAGTTCCTGTGCGCGCTGCTCAACGAGCAGCCGATGGGCTTCTACGCCTCCGACACCCTCGCCCACGAGGCCCAGCGCCGCGGGATCGAGCTGCTCCCGGCCGACGTCAACCAGAGCGAGGCGGAGTGCACCGTCGCCGCCGCGCCGGCGCCCGCTCCCGCGTCGAGCGTCGACTTCGTCAGCCCCAGCCGGACAAGGTCGACTCTCGACTGTCCGTCCCGCCCTCCGGCCGCCGCGCTCGGCGGGTCGGTGCGGCTGGGGCTCGGCTACGTCAACGGGGTCCGCGCCGACGAGGTGGCGGCGCTCGTCGCGACCCGGAAGGAGGGTGGGCGCTTCCGCTCGCTGGCGGACCTCGCGTCGCGCGCGGGGGCGGGGCGGCCGTCGCTGGAGAAGCTCGCGTGGGCGGGCGCGTGCGACGTGCTGGCCGGCGTCCCGGCGGAGGCGGGCGGCGCCAACCGTGCGCGCCGTGCCGCCCTCTGGCAGCTCGGCGTCGCCGTTCCCGGCGATTCTGTCTCGGCCAGGGGCCTCGCCACCGCTTCGCCCGAGGGGACCCAGCTTGCCCTGCCGCTCGGCGTCCCGGCGCCGCCGCCCCTGCGGCGGCTGGAGCCGTGGGAGGCGATGGTGGCCGACTACGCGGCCACCGGCCTCACCCTCGGCGCGCACCCGATGGCGCTGCTGCGCGAGCGGCTGCCGGCCGGCACGGTCTCCTGCCGCGACCTGGAGACGCTGCGCCACGAGGCCCCGGTGCGCATCGGCGGCCTCGTCGTCGCGCGCCAGCGGCCCGGCACGGCCAAGGGGATCGTCTTCCTCCTGCTCGAGGACGAGTTCGGGACGATCAACCTCATCGTCCCGCCGGACGTCTACGAGCGCCACCGCCTCATGGTGCGCACCGAGCCGCTGATCATCGCCCAGGGCCGGCTGGAGAAGCTGGCGATCGCCGGCGGCGCGATCAACGTCTTCGTCCGCACCCTGGAGCCGCTCGTCACGCCCGACGACGAGCGAAGCGGTGACGAGGCCCCCGGCCGAGGCAGGATGGCCGGAGTGGTCGAGCTCGCCGAGCGCCGGGCGGCGGCGGCCGCCGCCGAGTCTCCCGCGGAGCGCACCGCCGCCGAGGCCGACCCGAGCGCCATCCTGGCCGAATTCCGCGGCGTCGCGCCGGCCGTGCAGAGCTTCGCGGCGGGGAGGCGGCGGTGAGCGGCGCACCAGCCGTCCGAACAAGTAGTCTGCGCGCCGCATGACCACGCTGCTCTTCGTCCTCGTCTGGGTCGCCCTGGGGCTGGGGCTGCTGCTGATCGCCCTGAGCGGCGGCCCGAGCGGCGCGCTGCAGCGGCTGCAGTCGCAGAGTCGCGGCGGGCGCAAGGTCGCCGTGGTCGCCTTCGCTCTGGCGCTCCTCGTGCTCGGCGTCGGCGTGCCCTTCGCGGTCATCTCGGCGGTGGAGGCCCGCGACGACATCCCGGCGGCCAACGTGAGCAACCTCACCGAGGACGAGCAGCACGGCCGCGAGCTGTTCGGCCGCCGCTGCGCCCAGTGCCACACGCTCGCGGCGGCCAAGGCGGTCGCCCAGGTCGGCCCGAACCTGGACCAGCTGCGGCCGCCGAAGGAGCTGGTGCTCGACGCGATCGCCAAAGGCCGCGCCCGCGGCGCCGGCCAGATGTCGCCGCAGCTCTACGTGGGCAAGGAGGCCGACGACGTCGCGAGCTTCGTCGCCAAGGCCGTCGGCCAGACCGGCTCGCCGCCCGGGCCCGACGCGAAGTGACGGCGGGCGGCCCGCCCTTCCGCGGGCCCGGCGCGAAGTGACGGCGGGCGGCCGCCTCGCGCCGCGGACTTTGTCGCAAACACCGCAAAATGCCGTTGAGCAGGGCTTTTCGCAGCTGTTACGATGCCGCTTCGCATCCGCTGAGTTCCTGCTCCGAACCACCGGCGAAGCCGCTGGAAATGGGCAGGAAGCGGGGGACCCAGGCAGTTCGGGGCGAGTCGCCGTCCGGGGCATCCGGTCGCCGTAGCGCCGCTCTCTCGGCGCGAGCCCGTCAGCTAACCCCGTAAGCCGAGGAAGAGGACGGACATGTCAGACAGCCAGGCCCGTATCGCACGGGACGACGTCTACGACCACGAGCACGAGGAGCCGCGGTCCGGCCGCCGGCGGCGCCCGGTCGCCGACTGGGGAGTGGGCGACGACGTCTTCGAGTACATGCCGCGCAACCGCTTCTCCCGCGCCGCGGAGGGCCCGCCGCGCGAGCGCCGCTTCTCGACCCGCGAAGGAGCCGAGCGTCCGCCGGCCCGACCGATCGCGGGCGAGCCGGCCCGACCGGTCGAGGGTGCGCCGGAGGGCCGCCGGACGATCGTGATCGACCGGCCCGAGGACGTGCCGAGCGAGATCGCGGCGATCACCGTGGACCGCCACCTCGGCGAGGTCGGGACCCCCGCCGAGGAGGCGCCCGAAACCGTGAGCACGGCCGGTGAGCGACGCACCGTGAGGATCGCGGGCCGGCCCGAGGCTTCGCTCGAGGCCGCGCGCTTCCACCGCGAGCACGCGCACCGGCGCCCACCGCGCACCGCCCATGAGCGCGTCGGCGCCCGTCCCGACCGCCTCGCGATGTGGGCGGTCGCCCTCGGGCTGCTGCTGATCCTCATCGCCCTCCTCACGGCGATCTAGCCGGGCCGAGCGGCCCGCCTGGCGCCGTTCGCCCTTGCAGCCGGCGCCCCGCCGCGCCTATACTTACCCAACGTAAGAAGTGGCGGGGCGGACGCCCCTCTGGCGGCTCCCCCGGCCTTCGAGCATCCCTCCCCGGAACTCCTGGCGGTCGCCATGCCCAAGAAGACCCAGATGAGCCGCTTCCACATCCACGACGACCTCACGGCGCCCGCGGAATCGCTTCCCGTGCTGAAGGGCCTGCAGGCGTCGGCGGGGCAGCTCCCCAACTTCGTCGGCGTGCTGGCCGGCTCGGCCGCCGCGCTGCGCGGCTACGTCCGCTTCCGTGCAGAGCTCGGCCGGGGCGCGCTGCCCGCGGCCACGCGCGAGCGGATCGCCCTCGCGATGGCCGCGCACCACCGCTCGCAGCCCGGCATCGAGCTGCACAGCCGCATGGCGCGGCGCGCCGGCCTGGGCCTCGACGAGGTCGCCGCGGCGCGCGACTGGGTCTCGTCCGACGAGCACGAGGCCGCGATGCTGCGCTACCTGCGGCCGCTGGCCGAGCAGCGGCGCGAGCATCCGGCGCATCTGCACGAGGAGGCCCGCGAGGCCGGCTGGAGCGATCAGCAGCTCCTGGAGGCCATCGCACTGGTCTCCCTGGAATCCTTCACCGCGATGGTCAACCTCGCCGGCGAGATCCCCGTGGACGGCTCCGTGGAGGAGACGCGGGTGCTGCGCGCCGCATGAGCCGATGAAGCGGGTCCTCGTCGCCACGCGCGAAGCCGCCACGCGCGAAGCCGCGCCCGAGAGCGCGGAACGCGCCTGTTGCCCGCGCCTGCACGAGGCCGTCGAGCTGGTCGGCAAGCGCTGGACCGGCGCGATCCTCGCCGTGATGCTCCAGGGCGGACCCATGCGCTTCTCGGAGATCGCCCAAGCCGTGCCCGCGCTGTCGGACCGCCTGCTGTCGGAGCGCATGAAGGAGCTGGAGGCGCGCGGCATGGTCGAGCGCCGCGTCGGCGGCTCGTCACCCGCGCGCGTGGAGTACGAGCTGACGCCCATGGGGCGCGACCTCGCGCCGGCGCTCGCCGAGCTGCAGTCGTGGGCGCACCGCTGGCTGGCCTGATCTGATCTAGGCTCCCGCGATGCCACCCTCCGAGGCCGACCGGCCGCAGACGCCCGCCGACGTCAAGGCGCTCGTGCAGGAGCGGGGCATCCGCTTCGTCCGCCTCTGGTTCACCGACATCCTCGGTCAGCTGAAGTCGTTCTCGATCCACGCCGACCAGCTCGACGACGCCTTCGAGGGCGGCATGGGCTTCGACGGCTCCTCGATCACCGGCTTCAACGCGATCGAAGAGTCCGACATGATCGCGCTCCCCGACCCGAGCACCTTCGCCGTCCTGCCGTGGCGCCCGGAAGACGAGGGCGGCGGCGTGGCGCGGATGTTCGCGGACGTCCAGACGCCGGAGCGCGAGCCCTACGAAGGCGACCCCCGGCACGTCCTCCGGCGCGCCGTCGAGCGCGCGGAGCAGATGGGCTTCGAGCACTTCTTCGTCGGGCCCGAGCTGGAGTACTTCCTGTTCCGCGACCACAAGAGCACCGAAGTGCTCGACGAGGGCGGCTACTTCGACCTCACGACGCTCGACGCGGGCTCCGACGTCCGCCGCGACACCGTGCTCGCGCTGGAGAAGTTCGGCATCCAGGTGGAGTACTCCCACCACGAGGTCGGCCCCAGCCAGCACGAGATCGACATGCGCTACGCCGACGCGATGAAGATGGCCGACGACTGCATGACCTACCGCATCACGGTCAAGGAGATCGCGCTCTCCTACGGCTGGCACGCGACGTTCATGCCCAAGCCGCTGTTCGGCGAGAACGGCTCGGGCATGCACACCCACCAGTCGCTGTTCAAGGACGGCCACAACGCGTTCTACGACGCCGACGACCGCTACTTCCTCTCCGAGGTCGGCAAGGCGTTCATCGCCGGGCAGCTGCGCCACGCGCGCGAGCTGTGCTCGATCTTCGCCCAGTGGGTGAACTCCTACAAGCGCCTGGTGCCCGGCTACGAGGCCCCGACCTACGTCGCGTGGTCACGCCGCAACCGCTCGGCGCTCGTGCGCGTCCCGCTCTATCACCCCGGCAAGGAGCAGTCCACGCGCATGGAGCTGCGCTGCCCGGACCCCGCCTGCAATCCGTACCTGACCTTCGCGGCCCTGCTGCAGGCCGGCCTGGAGGGGATCGAGCGCGGCTACGAGCTGCCCGAGCCGATGGAGAAGAACCTCTACCACCTCTCGCCCGACGAGCGCAAGCGGCTCGGCATCGAGCAGCTGCCCGAGACGCTGGGCGAGGCGATCGAGCTGACCGCCGAGTCCGAGCTGGTCCTGCGCACGCTCGGCGAGCACATCTTCAACCGCTACGTCGAGATCAAGCGCCAGGAGTGGGCGGACTACCGGGTCCAGGTCACCCCCTGGGAGCTCGACCGCTACCTGAGCATCCTGTAGCGGCCGAGCCCCCAGCCGGTGAAGCGTCAGACCGGGGGTCGGATCACGACCCGCTCGCCGCCGAGCGTGCCGCGGAAGGCGCCGCCGCTGCGCCGCAGCACGCCGGACGCCGCCTGCGAGCCGCTCACCGCGATCCGTCCGGTGCGGCGGCGCAGCGTGCCGGTGAGCCGCACGCCGCGGACCCACTCGACCCCGAGCAGCACGATGCGGTCGCGGAAGACCACGACCCGCCCGCGCCGCAGCGCCGGGAAGGCGAGACCGCGGCGGGTGCCGGGCACGAGCGCCGCCTCGCGGGCGATCGCGAACAGCGACGCCGCGACGGCGCCCGCCGTCCGCCCGGGCGTGCCGCTCGCGCCGCCGGTCGGCCGGAAGTCCTGCAGCGACGCCGGGATCACGGCCGCCGGCACGATCGGGCGCGGCCGGCGCACGCAGAAGTCGACCGCCTGGCCGGCCAGGAACGCCGCCAGCCGGTCCACGGCGCAGCGGCTCGTGTCGCTGGCCAGGACGGAGTGGCCGATGTCCGGCACCGGCAGCACCTTGGCGTTCGGGTACTGCGCGGCGGTGCGGCGAGCGTCCTCGAGCGGCGTCAGCTGCTCGGCGCCGAGCGCGACGCGCAGGTCCTCGAGGTCGATCGCCGTCTCGCGCGTGCTCA
>Ga0183260_10003536_pt1 | contig 12590 bp, 8 predicted proteins | sample AntDrymUQ4972206_2_FD_129768 | JGI IMG/M metagenome (GOLD analysis project Ga0183260, IMG submission 129768) | Polar desert sand microbial communities from Dry Valleys, Antarctica - metaG UQ497 (22.06) (version 2) (version 2) | ecosystem: Environmental > Terrestrial > Soil > Desert | place...
TCTCTCGCTGATCTCGAGCGATCCCGCCCCGACGATGGAGGGCTTGCCCATCTGGCGGCCGACAACCGCGGCATGTGACGTCATTCCGCCGGTTGCCGTCAGGATGCCCTGTGCGACGAACATCCCCTTGATGTCGTCGGGCACCGTCTCCTTCCGCACGAGAATGACCTGCTTGCCCTGGCGCGTCCATTCGACGGCATCCTCCGCCGTGAACACCGCCTGGCCCGAGGCGGCACCCGGCGAAGCGGGCAACCCTTTCGTGGCGAGCGGCAGGGCCTTCCAGGCCTTGGGCTCGAACCCTGGCGCGAGGAGCTGTGAAATCGATTCGGGATCGACCTGGAGCACGGCCTCCTTCGGAGTGATCAGCTTCTCCTCGACGAGGTCCGTGGCAATGACGACCGCGGCGTACCCCGTCCGCTTGCCGTTGCGCGTCTGCAGCATGTAGAGCTGCTCGTCCTGAATCGTGAACTCGAAATCCTGAATGTCGCGGTAGGTCTTCTCCAGGCGGGAAGTGATCTCGCGAAGCTGCTCGTACGCTTCCGGCAGCACCTTGCCGAGCTCGACGATCGGCTGCGGCGTGCGGATCCCGGCAACGACGTCCTCCCCCTGCGCGTTTACGAGGAACTCGCCATAGAACTCGTTGGCCCCGGTCGCCGGGTTCCGGGTGAAGCCCACGCCCGTGGCGGATCGCTCGCCGGTGTTCCCGAAGACCATCATCTGCACGTTGACCGCGGTGCCAATCGCGTCGGGGATCTCGTAGATGCGGCGGTACTCGATGGCGCGTGCATTGTTCCAGGAGCGGAAGACCGCATCGCGCGCCCCGCGAAGCTGCTCGAGGGGATCCTGCGGAAAGTCACGCCCGCTGCGCTCCCGCGCCACCTCCTTGAAGCGTGCGACGACCTCCTTCAAGGCCTTCTCGTCGAGGTCGGTGTCGAGATGAGCGCCGCGCTCCTCCTTGATCCGCTCGAACTCGTGCTCGAACGCCTCCTTCGAAATCTCGAGCACGACGGCGCCGAACATCTGGATGAAGCGGCGATAGCTGTCGTAGGCAAAACGGCCGTTGTTCGTGCGTGCCTTCATGCCCTCGACGGTCTGATCGTTCATGCCGAGGTTCAGGATCGTGTCCATCATCCCGGGCATCGAGAACTTCGCGCCCGAGCGGACCGACACAAGGAGCGGGTTGGAGGGGTCCCCCAGCGTCGCGCCCGCCGCCGCTTCGAGCTTCCGAAGGTTCCCCACCATCTCGCGGTCGATGGCGGGAGGGATCGTGCGCCCTTCCTTGTAGTAGACCGTGCAAGCTTCGGTCGAGATGGTGAAGCCTGCCGGAACAGGCAGACCGGCCCTGCTCATCTCCGCGAGGTTGGCCCCCTTGCCGCCGAGCAGGTCCTTCATGGTCCGGTCGCCGTCCGCCTTGCCGCGGCCAAAGAAGTAGACGTACTTGCGCCCGCCGCGACCGGTCTTCCTGGCCCCCGCCCTGCGTGCCGCTGGTCTCCGCGCTGACACCTTCCTGGCGGCAGGCTTTGACCCCGCCGGTTTTCCTGCGGCCGTCTTCCGGGCGGCCGGCCGTCTTGCGGCGGCGGCCTTCGCGGTGCTCCTCCCGGCCGTCGTTTTTCTGGATCCGGACTCCGCGCTCGACTTCTTCCGTGCGAGTTTCTTCGCCATTCAGTGCCTACTCCGTGTGAGGAACGATTTCAGAGATATCCGCGAGATCGAGGATCAGATCCCGCAGGCTCGCCATCAGCGTCAGACGCGCGGTCCTCACGCGTGCATCGTCTGCCATGACAAAAACTTCGGTGAAAAAACAATCGACGACCGGCCGCAGGGCGGCGATCTCGGTGAGAGCCCGGGTGTAATCAGCCCCGGCGGCAGCCCGGGCCACCGCCGGCCGGCGTGCGTCCAGCGCGTCCAGCAGGGCGCGTTCCGCCGGTTCCGTGAGGGCGTCACGATCGAGATCTGCCGGCTCCGGCAGTTCGCGGGCGATGTTCTTCACCCGCTTGAACAGCACAGCCAACGCCTGGAAGTCTTCCGAGGCGCGGAGCCCCTGGAGTGCCCGCGCCACCCTGCGGGCGCGCAACGGCGAGACGTCCGGGGTGGCGGTGACCGCGCGGACGAGCTCGGTCGCGAACCCGCGGCCTTCGAGCGCGTAGCGCACGCGCTCGAGAGCGAATCCGCGCACCGTGGCGGCTACCTCTCCGGTTGCACCGAACGCCTGGACGGCGTGCGACGCCAGGCTGTCGATGGTCAGCTCGCGATCGAGCCCCGTGAGCTCCGGGAGGTCCATCAGGATCCGGACAATACCGTGCATCTGTCTGCGGAGGCCGAACGGGTCTCGGGAGCCCGTGGCCCGCTCGCCCGCGTGAAGCAGTCCGACGACCGTATCGAGCTTGTCTGCGAGCGACACGGCGCCCCACGTCACGGCTGCCGGCCCGAGCGCCGCCGACGACGGCGGGGCGTCGGCCTCGACCGCCACCGGCAGGTAGTGATGGTAGATGGCCTTCCAGACCTCTTCGGGCCTTCCCTCCTCGCGCGCGTAAATGCCGCCCATCGTGCCCTGCAGCTCCGGAAACTCGAACACCATGTCGGTGGTCAGGTCAGCCTTGGCCAGCCGTCCGGCCGTTGCGGCGTGCCCGGCAGCGTCCGGAACGCCGAAGGCGTCCGAAGCCACCCAGGCGGCAAGCGTCTCGAGGCGTTGCGCTTTGTCGCGGTAACTTCCGAGCGCCTTGTGAAACAGGAGCGTGTGCAGCCGATCGAGCCGCGACTCCAGCGGCGTCCGCCGATCGGACTCCCAGAAGAACCGGGCATCGCGGAGCCGGGCGGTCACCACCCGCTCGGCGTTCCTGGCAATGGGCCGTTCGTCTTTCGGCTGCGTGTTCACCACCGCAAGGAACGCCTCTTTCAGCGTGCCCCGCTCCGAGACGACGGGAAAGTAGTGCTGGTGGTGCACGAGCGTGGTGGCCAGCACCTCGGCAGGCAGCCCGAGAAAGGCCGGATCGAAAAAGCCCGCGACCACTCCCGGAAACTCCACCAGGTCCGCGACTTCGTCGATGAGGGCCTGGTGCTCTTTGAGGGCCACGCGGCCGCCGAGGCGCCGCGCATGCCCTTCGAGATCCCGTGCGATCCGGTCGCGGCGCTCCGCGTGTTCCAGCACGACGAAGTGTTCCTTGAGGCGCGCCTGGTACTCGTCGAAGCTGCGCACCTTGATGGAGCGTCCGGCACGCCCGCTCGTGGCCAGGAACCGATGGCCGTAGGTGAGCGCTCCGGAATGGACCTCCTGTACCAGCGGACCCGCGGCGTATGGCGGCCGGGTCACGGTGAACGGCACGACGCGCCCGCCGTACAGGAACAACAGCCACCGAATCGGCCGCCCGAACACGAACTCGCCGCGTCCATCGTCCAGCGTGGCGTCCCAGCGCATCTGCTTGGGGAAGGACAGGTCGCGGAGCACCCCGCCAAGCACCCCCGGAAGCGTGTCGAGGGCACTCCTGCCGCGCTGCCGCTTCAGATAGGTCAGGTACTCGCCGCGCGATGAACTTGCCCGGCCGAGATCCTCGACGGCGACCCCCTGCTTTTTCGCGAAGCCGACCGCTGCGGGCGTTGGTTCGCCGGCGGCGTTGAAGGCGGCAGACACGGGAGGCCCCGTGACCAGCTCCTCCAGGTCTTCCTGGCGCTCCGCGATCTTCGCGAGCCGCACGGTCAGCCTTCGGGGGGTGCTGTACGTTTCAATCGGGGCCCTGGGGGCGAGGCGGTACTCTTTCAAACGCGCGGCCAGACGCTCACCCAGCTGCCTGGTCAGCCCCGGCAGCCAGGCGGCGGGGAGCTCTTCGACCCCGATTTCAATCAGCAGTTCTCTATCCATGACCCTGCGCCGTCACCGGACCCCGAAGACTACGCTGAACCGCGATCATGCTTCGGCCTCAGCACTGGCGGGCGGTCGGCTCTCACCCACCCACGCTTTGGCAATGGCCACCGCAAGTCCACGCACGCGGAGGATGTACGCCATGCGCTCGGTCACACCAATGCCGCCGCTGGAATCGAGCAGGTTGAACATGTGCGAGCACTTCAGACAGTAGTCCAGCGCAGGCAGCACGAGCCCCGAGCGCAGCAGCGTGCCCGCCAGCCCGTAGTACAGGTCGAACAGGTTGCGATGCAGCGCGTGGAGCTCGGCGGCTGGCATCTCTATCTGGCCGAACGCATACCTGGATTGCTCCACCTCGTCCCTATGCCGGACGTCGCGATACTTCACGCCGGCGCCCCACTCCAGCTCGAAGACGTTGTCTACATCCTGGAGCGCCATGGCGAAGCGTTCGAGACCGTACGTCAGCTCCACGGAGATGGGTGAGAGATCCACGCCACCCGCCTGCTGAAAATACGTGAACTGGGTGATCTCCTGCCCATCGAAGAGGACCTGCCAGCCGATGCCCCAGGCGCCGAGCGTCGGGGATTCCCAATTGTCCTCTTCGAACCGTACATCGTGCGCCCGCAGGTCGATCCCGCACGCCTCGAGACTCTGGAGATACAACTGCTGCACTTCATCGGGTGCCGGCTTGAGGATCACCTGGAACTGGTGATGCTTGAAGAGCCGGTTCGGGTTCTCCCCGAAGCGGCCGTCGGCCGGCCGCCGGGACGGCTGGACGTAGGCAACACTCCAGTGATCCGGCCCCAGCACGCGGAGAAACGTCTCCGGGTGCATTGTCCCGGCGCCCATTTCGATGTCGAGCGGTTGCTGCAGAAGGCAGCCGCGCGAGGTCCAGAACTCGGAGAGCTTGAAAATGAGTTGTTGAAGGGTGACCATCGAGAATCGAAGAGTGCCCTAGCGGGCCTGCCGCATTTCACGCAGCACGCGGGCCGATTTCAGCTCCTTTTCGAGATGCACGTTCAGCAGGCGCCTGTGCGCCGTCTCCAGTTCCCTCGCCGCACGCGTGCCCAGCGTGAGCGTGCCCAGCGCTTCCGGCGCCAAACTGCCCGCGCTCCGCAGAAACAGCATCGCCTCGGACGAGAGCGCCGTCCCCCCGCCAGGGGCGCAGCCGCGGCACACGAACACGGTTTCGTGGGGCGGCATCGCGGCCCCGTCCGAGAGCGCGGCACTGCAGGCCGGACACTGCCGGATCGAGGGATAGACGCCCTGCAGCCTCAACAGCCAGTACTCGAAATACCGAGCCACCGATTCGACCGGCGCGCCGCCTGCCAGCCCGTCCATGACCGACGCGCCAAGGCGAAACAGCCTCTCGTCCGCATGCGCGTCGGGGGCCCACTCATCAATCAGCTCCGCAAAATACCCTACATGGCCCAGCGCCTCTCCCGAAACCGACAACGGTGAGCGGGTGGGCTCGACATAGTTGAGCCGCACCAGTTCCCGCCCTTCGCGCTCGTAGTAGGCCACCCCGGCGCACGTCAGCGGCTCCAGCGCTCCATGATACGGCGAGCGCGCCCGTCTGGCGCCCTTCGCCACCCCGCGCTTCTTCCCCCGGTCGCGGGTCAGGAACACCACGATCCGATCCGACTCGGCGAGCTTGTAGGTGCGCAGAATGAGCGCCTCGGCCTGGTAGACCGGCATGTCAGCGACTCCATTCTAGCCGGGGGCACCGATGTAATCGAGAAACAACGTGCCGAGCCCGAGAAACGACAGAAACCCGAAAACGTCGGTCAGTGTCGTGATGAAGACAGAGGACGCGAGCGCGGGATCCACCTTCATCGCCCTGAGCGACAGCGGAATGAGGGTACCGGCAATGGCCGCGACGAACATGTTGATGATCATGGCCGCCCCGATGATGCCGCCAAGCCAGGGGTTCCCTTTCCAGATCCAGACCACCACCGCCGCCACGATTCCGCACCCGACGCCGTTCCCAATCCCGACAATCGCCTCCTTGAAGAGCGCTTTCCGCGTGTTGGCCCAGGTCAGTTCCCCGAGCGCAATTCCGCGGACGATCACGGTGAGCGTCTGGGTTGCGGCATTTCCCCCCATCCCCGCCACGACCGGCATGAAGACCGCCAGCGCGCTGGCAGCGCGGATGGTCTCTTCGAACAGCGCGACAACCGAAGCAGCCATGAAGGCGGTGACCAGGTTCACCTGCAGCCAGGGCAGCCGCTTCCGGAGCGAGTCCACGGGGCGCGTGAACACCCGATCGTCGCCGGTTACGCCCGCCAGGCGGTAGACGTCCTCCGTCGCCTCGTCCTTGATGACGTCAATCACGTCGTCCACCGTGATCACGCCGACGAGCTTGTTCTCTTCGTCGACGACGGGGATTGCCAGCAGGTTGTACGAGGCCACCTGCCGCGCGACCTCCTCCTGGTCCATGTCGGCCCTGACGCTGATCAGGTCCGTGGTCATGATCCGCTTCAGGGGGGTGGACGGGGGCACGAGCAACAGACGCCGCAGCGACACAACGCCCACGAGGTGCCGCCGGCTGTCGATGACGTAGAGATAGAAGGCCATCTCCACATCGCGGGAGGTCTGCAGCGCGGTGATCGCCTCTCCGGCCGTGATGTCCTCCGGGAGCGCGAGGACCCGGGGATTCATGATCCGCCCGGCCGTCTGCTCGGCGTATTCGAGCAGTTCCCCGACGTCGCCGCCGGCGGGTCTCTTCTGAATCAGCTCCAGGACGGCGGTCGACAGATCTTCGGGCAGATGGTCGATCACTGCCGCGGCGTCGTCGGACGGGAGCTCCTGCGTCAGGGTGACGATCTCTTCTGCCGAGCGGTCTGCCAGGAGGACCGCTCCCGCTTCGGGCCCGAGCTCGCTGAGAGCTTCCATCCCCAGGCGCGGGTTCCGCTCGACCAGCAGCGAGAAGGCCGACACACGTCCCTTGTCCGGCAATTCGGCGAGCACCTGCGCGAGGTCGGCCGGATGCTGCTTCTGCAGCAGATTGGCGAGATTCGCCGTCGCGCCCACGCGGAGAAGGCGCTTGACGGAGTCGAGCACGACGTCATGCTTACGCTGGGGCATGGCTGGAGCCCGGCAGTTCCGGGGAACTGCTCAATGTAGCACGAAGAATGGATGGGCTAGCGCCGCCGCGTCCGCCGGGGGGGCCGGTTGGCGGCGCGGGGCACACCCAGGCCGTCCAGCGCGCGGTCGTCGTTCCGCCAGTCCGCGTTGACCTTCACACGCAGGTCCAGGAACACGCGGGTCTCGAAGAGCTCCTCGAGCTCCTTTCGCGCCTCGGTGCCGATGCGCTTGATCATCTCGCCGCCGCGGCCGATGACGATCGGCTTCTGGGAATCGAGCTCGACGAAAATCGTGCAGTACAGCCGCAGGACACGCTCGCGCTCCTCCTCGTCGAACTTGTCCACGATGACGGCGGTCGAAAACGGGAGCTCCGCGCGCGTGTGTCGAAGCACCTTCTCCCGGACGGTCTCCGCGACGAGTGTCCGTTCGGACTGGTCCGTCAGGAAATCTTCAGGATAGAGCGGCTCACCTTCGGGCAGCTGATCGAGGAGCACACGCTCCAGACGATCGACCCCGTCACCTGTCTGGGCAGAGAGCGGAACCATGGCCGCGAAGTCGTGCCACTTCTGCGCCTCGTGCATCAGTGGCAGGAGCTTTGCCTTGGCCACCAAATCAATCTTGTTGAGTACGAGCACCACCGGCGTGGAGATCCCCTGGAGCAGCGAGGAGACGTATTCGTCGCCGTGCCCGGCCTGCGTCGAGGCATCGAACACCAGTACAACGACCTGCACCTCGCGGAGGGTCTCCACGGCCGCGTCAACCATGCGGACGTTGAGACGGTGCAGCGGCTTGTGAATGCCAGGGGTGTCGACGAAGACGATCTGTCCCTCGGGGTAGTTCTTGACCCCGAGAATGCGGCTCCTGGTCGTCTGCGGTTTGTCAGAGACGATGGCGACCTTTGCGCCGACGAGGGTGTTGACCAATGTGGACTTCCCCGCGTTCGGACGGCCGATGAGCGAGACGTAGCCGGACCTCATGGCTGCGATGGTCTGGCGGCAGGGCCGAGCGGGCGTCCCTCGATGTCGTACAGGTCGATCGGGGCGATCCCGGTGGCTTTCAGGGGAGCCTCGATGACGGATCGATCTCCGACTATGACGATCGCCAGACGGCTCGGGTCCACGTGCGCCTTGGCCACCCGGGCGACATCCGCTTTCGTGACGGCGGCAATGCGTGTGGCGTATTGCTGGAAGTACGTGTCCGGCAGCTCCTGGACCCACAACGTGGTCAGGGCGGAGTTTATCGCGCTGACGGATGCGAACGTGCCGGGCAGCCGCTGGATCAGGGATTCCTTTGCCACAGCAAGCTCCTCGTCGCTCACCGGGCGAGCCCCCAGAATGCCCTGCAGCTCCTTCATGAACTCCTCGAGCGCCGGCGCGCTCTTCTCTGTAACGATGTCCCCTCCCGTGCGGAAGGGACCTGGTCCCCTGCCATAGGCGAAGTTCGAAGAGACGCCGTAGCTGTACCCCTTCTCCTCACGGAGGTTGGCATTCAGGCGGGCCTGGAACATGCCACCCAGAATGGTGTTCATGACCTGCAGCGCAAAGTAGTCGGGGGTGGTCCTCGGCGGTCCCGGCGCCCCGATCGCGAAGACCGACTGTGCAGCCCCCGGTTTGTCCACGAGAAATATCGTCGTCTTGCGAGGTTCAGGCGTGGGGGGAAACCGGAAGGACGGCCGTTCGCCCCCGCGCGTCCACCCAGCAAGCCCCTTGTCGAGAACCGGCCTCACCGTTGCGGGCGTGACGTCCCCCACGACAGTGACGAGCGCCCGCCCGGGCTGGAAGTATGCCTTGTGGAACGCCAGCACATCCTCGCGTGTGATCGCCTCGAGGGATTCCTCGGTGACCACACGGCCGTACGGGTGCTCAATGCCGTAGACGATCTGCGGGAACACGCGGCTGGCGATCGCACCGGGCTGCGCCCGTGCCTGCGAAAGCGCGACGAGACGCTGTGCCCGCAGGCGTTCGAGCCCCGCGTCCGGAAAGACGGGGTTCACCAGCATGTCCGCGAGGATCTCGAGGGTGGCGGGAAACTTGTCGGCCGTCGAGACGAAGCCGATGGAGCCGCTCTCTCCCCCGATGTTGACCGACACGGTCGTACCGAGCAGCTGCAGCGCGTTCGACAGCGCATCTCCGTCCAGGGTCTTCGTTCCCTCGCTGAGCAGAGCGGCCGTGAGTGAGGCCAGTCCCTGCCGGGCCGGAGGTTCGAACTGATCCGCGCCGCCGATGAAGGTGATCGAGAACGAGACGAGGGGCAGGTCGTGCTTTTCGGAAACAATCAAGTCAGCGCCGTTCGCCAGCGTGCCTTTCGTCCATTCGGGGACACGCAGTGACGGCGCCTTCCCGGGCATGGGCGGGACCGTCCGGTCGATGCTCTGCCGAGCGCCAATCCCGCCTCCCGCCGACAAGACTTCCGCAACCAGCACGACGGCCAGCAGGCCCGTCAGCGGCATCTGCACTTTCACGATCTTCATGGTGCCCCCTGCGGCTTCGGTGCATCGTAGTCGGTGACCCGCGTACTGGCGTCCGGGTTCGACGCCTCTCCGGACCTGCCGGTCGGCACGATGCTCAGCACGACGCGTCCCGCGCCGAGGTATCTGCTGGCAACCCGCCTGACATCAGCGGCAGTGACCGCCAGCATCCGCTGATAGTCATTCCGGAATGCGCCGGGGTCGCCGTGGTAGGCCGCGCCATCCGCGAGCCGGAACGCCTTCCCCAGATTCGATTCGAGACTCCGGATGAATGCCAACTCCTCGCCGGCGACCGCCTTTCGGATCTCCTCTTCGGTCGGCCCCTCGGTTCGTAGACGAGCGATGATGGCGTCAGCGGCCGCCTCTATCGCGGTGAGCGAATGTCCGGGGCGCGGCGTCACGATCACGGCGAACTCGCCGGCATCCTCGCTGGTGGACTGAAACGCGGAGATGTTTGCTGCCGACTGCTCGTCATAGACCAGCGCCTTGGTCAGCCGGGCGGTGCGCGCACCCGCCAGGATGGAGGCGAGCACGTCCAGCGCAAAGCGGTCGTCGTCACGCTCGCCGACAGTCGGCCACTGGACGTACAGCCGCGGCACCTCGACGCGATCCTCGTACACGAGCCGTTTCTCCTTTTCGGGCGTGACCGGCCTGGCAACCGGCCGCTTGATCGGCTCCCCACGTGCGATGCCGCCGAAGTACTTCGCGACCCACTCCCGCGCCTGCACGGGATCGAAATCGCCGACGATGGCCATGTAGGCGTTGTTCGGGGCGTAATACAACCTGAAAAAGCTCTTGACGTCTTCTTCCGAGGCCGCGGACAGATCGTCCATGCTCCCGATGACGCTCCAGGAGTACGGGTGTCCTTCCGGGTAGGTCGCACGTGAGAGGATCTCGAACGCGCGGCCGTAAGGCTGGTTGTCCACTCCCTGCCGTCGCTCGTTCTTGACGATGTCGCGCTGGGCGTCGAGCTTGGCCAGATCGAGTGCATCGAGCAGGAATCCCATCCGGTCCGACTCGAGCCACAGCACCGTCTCGAGGTAATTGGCAGGTACCGTCTGGTAGTAGTTCGTGCGGTCATTGTTGGTCGTGCCGTTGTTCGAGCCGCCGATCCCCTCCGTGAGCTTGTCGTGCAACCCATACGGCACATGACCCGAGCCGGTGAACATGACGTGCTCGAACAGGTGCGCGAACCCGGTTCGGCCGACCGATTCGTTCTTCGAGCCGACGTGGTACCAGACGTTCACCGCCACGGTGGGCGTGGTCCGGTCGACCGACAGAATGACCGTCAGGCCATTCGGCAGCGTATAGCTTTCGAACGGCACCTTCAGCACGTCCGACGGGGCACGCTGGGCCCCCAGGGCGGGCATGGCCGCCAGCAGAACAGCGATGACGAGACTCCGCATGTGCGTGCGCACGGACGTTCCTTCCTGTGCCGGCTCCGGCGCGAACCTGCGCTAGGTGTTGACGACGGATGTGGCCGTGGGCGCCACCCGCCTGACCCTGACCCTGTGAATCCGGCGGCGCTCCGCCTCGAGGACCTCGACGAGAAGCCCGTCCACTTCGAACGATTCGCCGGCGGCGGGCACACGACCGACGCGGGTCAACACGTACCCGCCGACAGTCTCGAATCCCTCCGGCTCGATTTCCACGTGCAGGCGCTCACGAATCTCGTCGAAGCTGACCTTTGCGCTGAAGACGAACGACCCGCTGCCCTCGTCGAAGACCGGCTCGCTCTCCACATCGTACTCGTCCCTGATCTCCCCGACGAGTTCTTCCAGGAGGTCCTCGAACGTCACCATCCCCGCCGTCCCGCCATATTCGTCCACGACGATGGCCAGCTGCGTCTGCTTGCGCTGGAACTCCTTGAGCAGCTCGGACACACGTTTGGTCTCGGGCACGAAGGTAGCCGGCCTCAGGATGCGGCGCAGGCCGGGCCCGGCTTGCGCTTCGTCCTCTCCGTTCAGAAGGAGGAGATCCTTGACGAAGACGATCCCGAGGATGTTGTCGAGGTTTTCTTGGTACACCGGAATCCTCGAGTACTCCTGCTCGCGGAAGAGCGCACGCAGCTCCTCGAGCGACGCGTCCCCGCTGATCGCGACGATATCCGGCCGCGGCGTCATCACCTCGCGCACCAGCGTATCGGCGAAGTCCACGACCGATTGCAGCAGCCGGCGTTCGTCCCCTTCCATGGGGTGCGCCTGGCCGTTGTCCTGACCGTGGGCGACCACCTCGCGCAGGTCCTCCACCGTGCCGTTCGCGGCTCCCGCTGTCCGCTCCCGCCGCGCGTCCGACGAAGCCAGACGGCCGAGCGCGCTGGTCAGCGGCTGGACAATGCGCGCGGCGACGTCGAAGGGGGGCAGCAGCACTTCGAGAACACGCTCCGGATCCTTGCGGGCGATGAGCATCGGCAGGACGTGCTGGCAGAGCAGGATGAAGGCGGCGACCAAGAGCATCAGCATGCCGATCGACCGCAGCGAACCGGTGCGCCCCGTCAGGATCGCAATCGTCATGGTTGCCAGCGAGAAGATGATGCCGAGGATCAGCCGGGCGGGGAGAAACAGCTTGATGGGGTCGTCGAGATAGAAGCCGAGCCGATCGTCGCGGCCGCCCCGCTCGGCCATCAGCCGCAGCGACAGCCGCATCAGCGCGCTGAAGGCGGTCTCGATGGTGCCGACGTAGACGGCAGCGACAGCAAGCAGGAGCAGGAGAACAGGGATCATCGGCGTGCGCGCGCGATCAGGCCCTGGCGCAGGCCACCCTTGCGCCTGAGCCGCGCCTCGACCCGGGCCATCCGCCCCTTGTCGTCCGGGGAGTCATGGTCGTACCCCAGCAGGTGCAGCAGGCCGTGGAGCGCAAGCACCCGGAGTTCCGTGCGGAGAGAGTGCCCCATGTCAGCAGCCTGCCGCCCGGCCACGCCCCTGGCAATCACGATGTCGCCGAGCACACACGGGGCCCTGCCTGCGGTGACGGGCTCCGGTTCCGTCGCGAACGAGAGCACATCGGTGGGAGCATTCTTCCCCCGGTAGGTCTGGTTCAGCCGGCGGATGTGCCTGTCGCTGACGAGCGCGATACCGAGCTCGCCGCGCGCGCGCGCCGGGGCCACGGACGCCAGCCATCGGGCGAGCCCCCCATCCGGCACGGCACGGCCACGACCATCGGTGACGCAGGCCTGCAAGA
>Ga0183260_10003537_pt1 | contig 12588 bp, 12 predicted proteins | sample AntDrymUQ4972206_2_FD_129768 | JGI IMG/M metagenome (GOLD analysis project Ga0183260, IMG submission 129768) | Polar desert sand microbial communities from Dry Valleys, Antarctica - metaG UQ497 (22.06) (version 2) (version 2) | ecosystem: Environmental > Terrestrial > Soil > Desert | place...
GCTTCTTCTGTTGCAGGGAAATTCTTTTGAGTCCTAACAATTGATATGGGGTCATCTTTTCCTACATAAGTACCGGCAATATTGTGCAACCTGTCGGTAGATGAGGAAACTATTTGTTCCCCATTATGAGACAAAACAGAATGCACTACATATCTTCCCGGATACATGAGGGCCGCCTCGATTTCAGGCTTATCATTCCATAGCTTTAAATCTGCAACCTTTCCGGTCATTACATCCATAATTCTAAATATTGCTCCCTTTGCTAATTCCTCATTAATAATCAATCCAGTATTGCTTCCTGTGTCTACAAACATTCTCCAAAAAGGAAAATTGTATGCTCCTGGTTCGGTTTTATCTGCTGCGAAGATGCAAAATACCTCACTAGGCCTTTCATCCATTTCTATCTCGGCAACACCGGGTCCCATACCTTTTACGTTTCCAGAAAATGAATCTTTTAGTAAATCTTGGCCGGCTCCATAAAGCCCCTGCTCTTTTGCAACTTTGGTTCCCTCAGTAAAAGCATCCCATGCAAGTTTGTGTATTTCCTTATTGTCTATGCCTAAAGTATGACTCATTATGATGTGAATATCGTCCCCAGTGTATCCAATATATTTATCAATAAGCATTCCTTTTCCATTTTTCAATACGTAATCTTTAACAGTTTGTACTAATTCGTCACTAGGCCTGGTATGTCCCCCTATACCCCCAATATCTGCCTTTATTGCTGAAACCGTTATTCTCATAAACAAATTGCCTTTTATGTTCTTTAAAAATTTTGTGTAAGTGTTTTCTTTTTATGGCGCTTTTTTTGCTTATCCTTAATTTTATATGTGTATTATGATTGCCAGGGATATCGGATATATGTATAAAATATTTCATTGTTACCATTGTTTTAATTAAATGTTGTAGTTCTTTTTGCTGTGTGTGGATTTCATGTTGCCAAAGAGAGTAACTAATAAATACCCTTTATTTTTCCTTTACTATTATGCGTGACGCAAACTTAATCAAAATAATGATTGAAGAACGTGCTTTGGTAAAACTAATTAAAACCATAGGCGAGAAAGAATACTCTACCAGAGACCTATTGAAAAAACTTGGAGCGTATGGATATGGGCATAAGTTATTAATCAAAGCAGAGGATAGGGGATTGGTAGAAAGAAGCAATGTTAAGAATAAAACCTATAATAAACTAACAAAGGAAGGAAAAAAAATAATCAGATTAGCTAAAGAAATAGGGGTTTAAGTCTATACAACATTTGCTGTGAAATACCCTTTTTTTTATTTTAACAAAAGAGTTAAATTATTTGTTATGTTACGCTCGCCTGCTATGAATAAAGTTATACTTGCCTTCTCTGGTGGATTGGATACCTCTGTATGCGTGAAATATTTGCAGAAATTACATTCTTTAGATGTGATTACACTAACTGTTGATGTAGGACAAGATGAGGATTTTAAGGAAATCGAGAAAATCTCTATGGATTTAGGATCCATAGATCATATCTATATTGATGCCAAAGAGGAATTCGTTAACGAATATGTTGCTCCCGCAATAAAAGCAAATGCTTTGTATCAACAAGAATACCCTCTTGCAACAGCTATTGCTCGCCCTTTGATTGCAAAGAAGTCTGTGGAAATAGCTAAAAAATACAATGTTGCATCAATCGCTCATGGTTGTACAGGAAAGGGGAACGATCAAATACGTTTTGATATCACGATCAAATCACTAAATCCCAACATAAAGATCATTGCTCCCATTCGAGACCTTAACCTTACAAGAGATAAGGAGATAAGTTTCGCTAAAGAAAACGGCGTTAAAATTAGCGAAATATCGAAAAAATACAGTGTCGATAAAAACTTATGGGGTAGATCGATAGAAGGTGGAATTCTTGAATCTCTTGGAAACGAACCGTTGGAGGATGCTTTTGAATATGTTAAATTCAACAATGACTCTGTTGGTAGTGTGGAATTAGGTTTTGAAAAGGGAATACCGGTGTCCATAAACGGCAAAACAGAGGAATTGCCTTCTTTGATAGACCAACTAAATCGTATAGCCGGGTCATTTGGGATAGGTATTGTTGATCATATTGAGGATCGAATAATCGGAATAAAGTCAAGGGAAGTATACGAAGCCCCTGCTGCTTTAATCCTTATATGCGCCCACAAAGATCTTGAAAAACTAACGTTAACAAACCATGAGCTACGTTTTAAAGCGATCGTGGAAGAACAGTGGTCATGGCTAGCTTATTCTGGATTATGGTTAGACCCGTTACTTTCGGATCTTAATCAGTTCATAGAAAAAACTCAAGAGAGAGTAACAGGAAAAATAAAGATTAAAATGCATAATGGATATTATAGGGTTATAGGGAGAGAATCAAAATTTTCATTGTACAATAAAGATATTGCAACCTATTTGTCAAATTCAAATTTTGATCAAACTATGGCGAAAGGATTTGTGGAGCTGTGGGGTTTGCCATCCATAACAGCTAATACTGTAATTTCGGATAATAATCCATAAAAATGGTTAAATTAGGTATTTTCTTTGACAAATTACGTTTCGAGGAAAAATCCCTCTATGAGACAGCTATTAAAAACGGAATTGATTGCAATCTTATTGATTCTAAGAACGTTATTCTAAATACAGAATGTATTACCTCTAATGATTTACATTTCGGGGATGTATTGTTACAGAGAAGTATCAGTCATTTTAGAGGACAGTTTCTGACAGTTTGTTTGGAAATGCTAGGATATGATGTGATAAATAATTCAAAAATAGGGGAGATTTGCGGAAACAAATTGTTAACCTCTATGGTTTTAAAAAAAAATAATGTTCCCACGCCTAAATCAATTTTCTCCTTTAACTATGATTCAGCTTTTAACGTTATTGACGAGCAGAATTTGGAAAAAAATCCTCTGGTCTTTAAACCTATATTCGGATCTTGGGGTAGAGGCGTTTTTCCTGTTAGAAATAAGGAAGTAGGAAAGATGATAGTTGAAATGAGACAAGAAAACCCCAGCACATTTTCAAACATATATTATTTTCAAGAACTAGTCGACCGACCTCCAAGAGATATTAGATGTATTGTGTTAGGAGAACAGGTTGTGGCCGCTATATACCGTTATTCATCCAGCGAAGAATGGCGGACAAATGTTGCAAGAGGTGGAAAAGCCGAAAAGATAAAGATAACATCCGAGTTGGAAGATATTGCTATCAAAGCCGCAAATGCGGTCGGAACTGGTGTTTTAGGAATAGATATGATGGAGGATAAAAAAAACGGATTATTGGTTCATGAGGTGAACAACACTGTGGAGTTTAAAGGAGCGAGATCTGCTACTGATATCGATATAGCCGAATTAATAATTAAATATGCGCTGGATACATATAAAAAATAAAACTACTTCAATAAATTACCAAAAATTTAAATGAGGATTATTTGACGGTTTATTATTTATGAGATTCTGCATTAATAGTATATTTTTTAATGGTAAAAATAATTATCTCGCTGTGAGGGAATTTATATGAAGGTTGGAGTGATTGGAGCGTCTGGATATGTGGGTGGAGAGTTGCTACGTCTTTTGGTTACTCATCCTAAAATAAAGATATCGACTGTTACATCAAGACAACATGTAGGAGAATATGTTCATCGAGTCCATCCAAGCTTAAAAAATTTCATTACTTTAACATTTTCTGACATGGATTTAGACAAAATAACCAATTCTTGTGATTTGGTGTTTGTTTCTGTGCCACATGGGAAATCCAATAAAATTGTTAATGATTTACTGAAAAGTGGGATAAAAATAATAGACCTCTCTGCAGACTTTAGACTTAGAAATCCGCAAGATTATCTGAAATGGTATGGATGGGAACATCCATTTCCCGATTTATTGTCAAAATCAGTTTATGGCGTACCTGAACTTCATCGAGAGAAAATAAAGAACGCCCAACTGGTCTCCTGCCCTGGATGTATGGCCGTCACATCATTGCTCGCATTAAAACCATTAATAGAAAACGATCTAATTGATACAGATCATATTATTGTTGATAGTAAAATAGGATCATCAGGGGCTGGAGCAAAATCAAATTCTGGAACACACCATGCTCTCAGATACGGTGTAATCAGGCCCTATAAACCAGTAAAACATCGCCATACTGGAGAGATAGAACAAGAATTGGGTCTTCTTTCTAAGAGTAAAGTTCATGTAAGTATGACCCCCCATGCTGTTAATTTGGTACGGGGTATATTGACTACAAATCATGTATTTTTAAAAAAGCCACTGAATGAATTAGAGTTATGGAAAATTTACAGAAACTCATACAAAAATGAAACATTCATAAGACTAATAAGGGATAAAAATGGCTTCTATAAATTTCCAGACCCTAAATTTGTAGTGGGTTCAAACTTTTGCGATGTGGGATTTGACATTGATGAGGATAATAACAGAGTAGTAGCTCTTTCAGCATCTGACAACCTGATGAAAGGTGCGGCAGGCTCTGCAATACAAAACATGAACGTAATGTTTGGGTACGATGAGATTGCTGGACTTAATCTTACTCCGCTTACACCAGTATGATCGTCATTAAGATAGGTGGAAGCATTGTAGAGGGATTACATTCTTCTATATTGGATGACTTTTCAGAATTATATAAAAAAGAAAAAATTGTTGTAGTCCATGGTGGGGGAAAAGACGTTACAAATATTGCTACCCAAATGGGTAAAGAGCAAAAGTTCATAGTGTCTCCGGAGGGTAAACAAAGTAGATATACCGATAAGGAAACATCAATGATATTTACCATGGTTATGTCCGGAAAGGTAAACAAAAATATAACTGCCATGCTATCCAGCAAAGGTATACCATCAGTTGGGATAACCGGAATAGATGGCAAAACTATCAGAGCCGTAAGGAAAAAAAAATTAGTTATTCTAAATGAGAAAGGAAGGAAAATGGTTATTGACGGAGGGTATACGGGAAAAGTTTCTGATATCGATCCAAAATTAATAAGTGTTTTGTTGGATAATGGCTATTTACCTGTGGTCTCTCCCATAGCTTTGGGCGAAGATTATGAATTCTTAAATATTGACGGGGACAGAGCTGCTGCAAACATTGCTGGTGCGTTGAAATCTGATATTGTTATTTTTATAACAAATGTAAGTGGCTTAATGATGGAAGAAAAGTTGGTTAATAACCTTACCTTGGAAGAGGCAAGCAAATTATTGCCTAAAATTGGTCCAGGCATGGAAAAAAAAGTGTTAGCTAGTACAGAAGCATTAACTTTAGGTGTAAAAAAAACAATAATAGCATCAGGCTTGGTGAAAAACCCCATTTTGTCTGCCCTTGCACACAATAATTGCACGGTGATTATGTAATGATTTTCACTGTGAATGAAGAGCATTTTGTGGGCAATATTTATCAGCGATTTCCGGTGAATGTTGCTAAAGGCAAAGGATGTAATCTTTGGGATACTGATGGAAAAGAATATGTTGACTGCATGGGCGGATATGGGGTTGCTTTGGTTGGTCATTGTAATGACAGGGTTGTTAATGCAATAAAAAAACAGGCAGAACAGCTTATAACTTGCCATATGTCTTTACATAATAATTCTAGGTTAGAGTTTCTCAACAAACTTTTTACAATAGTTCCTCAAAATCTAAACAGGGTGTTTTTTTCCAACAGCGGAACTGAGTCTGTTGAGGCTGCCATCAAATTCTCAAGAAAATACACCAATAAAAAGGGCATCATTGCATTGAATGGAGCGTACCATGGGAAAACATTTGGCGCGCTGTCTGTTACGTACAATGAAAAATATCGCAAGTCCTTTATGCCCTTGTTAGATGGCGTTACTTTCATATCATACAGTGATATTGACAAACTTGACGACATAGTCAACAACCAAAACAATGATATCGGAACCATAATCGTTGAACCAATACAAGGTGAAACCGGAATTATAGTTCCACCCGATGGTTTTTTAAAAAAACTACGAACTATTTGTGATAAGTATAATTTGGTATTGATTTTTGATGAGATTCAATCAGGTTTAGGCAGAACTGGAAAGATGTGGGCTGGCCAACATTGGGGTGTTGAGCCTGACATTATGTGTTTGGCAAAGGGGATAGCAGGTGGGGTGCCCATGGGCCTTACACTGACCCGCTCTGAAATTCTCGATTGCATAAAAGTTGGGGAGCACTCATCAACGTTTGCGGGGAACCCACTTGCTTGCGCTGCAGGCTCTGCAACAATAGATTCATTGGTTGGTGACAACTTGGTTGAAAATTCAAAAAAAATGGGGATACTATTTAAAGAAGGTCTATTGGGTTTAAAAGACACTCACAAAATCATTCGCGATGTCCGAGGATTTGGAATGATGTTGGGGATAGAGATGAAATTTGATATCAAAGATATTCTTTTTGATGGGATTAAAAATGGAATTTTACTATTATATTCTGGTAAAAACATTTTGAGATTGCTTCCTCCTTTGGTAATGGATGAGGATATATCCAAAAAATCAATTAATCTTATAGATAGGGTAATTACTAGTGAGGAGAAAAGGCGAAATGTCTGAAAACTTAAACTATATAGATGAAAAAATCATCCGAATATTAAAAAATGATTCAAGAAAATCTTTTGTAGAAATCGCCAATGACATTGGAATGTCGGAATCCGCTGTTAGACGTAGAGTAAAAAATATGCAAGATACTGGGATAATAAAAAAATTTACAATTGATATGGGACCCTCTAACAAAACCAGTGCAATAACTTTGATATCTGTAAGTTCTGCAGCAGATACATCTAATGTTTCAAATCAGCTTTTGAGCCTTAAAGGTGTTGATATGGTCTATGAGATAACTGGGCAATATGATATTGCTACCATAATTGTTGCCCCCACAATATCAGAGATAAACTCCTATATTGATGAAATAAGGAAAATAGATGGCGTTTCTGACACAAACACCGTGATAATATTAAGAACGTTGGTAAATTCATCCTAATTCTGATTCAAAACTTAAAACACATACAACGTGTGATGAATCCCGTCTCCCAATGTATTTTTACGCAACTAATTTTATTTTTTTTACCTATAACATTTATAAATTAAACGATAAGAGTGTAAATGTACAAAGAATGTCTCTATATTCGGATGACCCCAATTATTTTGCTCATATATATAATGATTCTGAACGAGATAAGAAAAGAATTAAAATATTGGATTCCACCCTTAGGGAGGGAGAACAGCATCCCGGAGTTTCATTTTCTAACAAGCAAAGAATCCAAATCGCATGGATGCTTGACTCCTTTGGAGTGGATCAAATAGAAATAAGCCCAATAGTTTCATTGGATCACCGAGAGGCTACAAAAATAATTATCAAACAGGGACTAAGGGCCGATATAGTGGCCCATGTTCGTGCAATAAAATCTGATGTTGATGTCGCCATCGATTGCAATGCTACTTGGGTCGCAACTTATCTAGGTATTTCAGACATACATTTAAAATCCAAGTTACGAATATCTAGGGAGGAAGCTAAAATTAGGGCTTTGGAAGTTGCTGATTATATCAAGTCCCATGGACTGAAATCCAGATTTACGATGGAAGATGCAAGCAGAACAGAGCCGGAATTTCTTTTGGATATGTGTAGGGAAATGAATAACCGTGGTATAGAGAGGATTAGTATTCCCGACACCGTGGGAATCATGAGGCCTCGGGGTATGTACAATATTGTAAAACTAGTCTGCAATAATATTGATAATTCAAAAACTTCATTAGATGTCCATTGCCATAATGATGTGGGATTAGCATTATCTAATGCCCTGTCAGGATGTGAAGGTGGCGCAGATCAAATTCATACAACCATAGATGGAATTGGTGAAAGAACGGGTATACCTGCATTGGCAGAGACTGCTGTTGCATTAAATCTCATATACAAATCCAACAATGATTTTAGGTTACACTTGCTAAAGGATCTGTCAAAAACCATTTCTGATTATACGAGTATACCTATTCATGAATCTAAACCGTTGGTAGGCGATAGTTCATATAAGCATAAGGCCGGGACACACCTTGCCGCAATTTTGAGAAACCCATCGGCTTATGAAATAATCGAACCAAAACAGGTAGGCAATAGGCGGAAAATTGTCTTTGGTGAGCTATCGGGAAAAAACGGCTCGGCCTATCTTTTATCAATTTTAGGATTGGATTCTTCAAAGGAAAATGCTGAATCCTTAGCAAAGGGGTTGAAAGAATTGCGTATGGGTGATATTCTTGAATTATATCTAGACGAAAAATTAGAGAGAAAAATACTTAATGAGGGTTATGTGAAGACAAATAAGGATTAAAAATGACAAAAGTTAATTGTATTGAATGTGACGCAGCAATTCCAATACCTGATGACTCGATGCAAGGAGAGATCGTTACCTGCCCGGATTGTGGAGAGAGTTTTGAACTGGTAAAAACTGGTGACGAGTTTAGTATAAAGCCTGCACAAGTAGTTGGAGAAGATTGGGGTCAATAAAGATAGAGGAAGAACAGTCTTCTTCACTCTATATCCTTTTTGATAGCATTAGATGGGAAGAAAAATCAATAATTGAATCTGCAAAAAAAAACAATATCGATATAAAACCGATTGATTGCAAAGAACTTGTCCTATTTTTGAATAGTGAAACTAAAGAGTTTAAAGACAAAGTTATCCTACAGCGATGCGTCAGTTATTTTAAAAGCATTCACTCTACCGCCGCTTTGGAGGGACTGGGTGCACAAATGATAAACACACTTTACACTTCTATTATGTGTGGTAATAAATTGTTCTCTCACATGGAGCTCCAAAAGCAGGGGGTCATCACTCCAAACGCCTTTTGCTCCTTTTCTCCATCATCTGCGATTGAGGGAATCAACAGATTGGGCTATCCCGCTGTGATTAAACCAACTGTAGGAAGTTGGGGGCGATTAATTGGTTTAATAAACGATGAAGAAGCTGCCAAAGCTGTTTTAGAAGACCGCCAACACATGTTTCCAATCTATCAAATTAACTATATTGAAGAATTTGTTAAAAGACCGCCAAGGGATATACGAGCAATTGTTATAGGCGATAAAGTGGTGGCTGCTATATATAGATATTCGGGCAAAAACGAATGGAAGACAAACATGGCATTGGGTGGTCATGCCGAAGCATGTCCCATTACAAATGAACTGGAAGATATTTGTATTGATTCCGCAAAAGTCTTTAAAGGTGACATAGTTGGGGTTGATTTGATGGAGAATGAGACTCTTGGTTTATTAGTTCATGAAGTAAACAACACAACCGAATTCAAAAATACTGTAAGAGTCACTGGAATTGATATTCCATCATTGATTATCGAGTACATGGTTAAAACCTATAAAAAATAATAAATATGGTTTCCTCCGCCTTTGCTATAAAATTATTACAGGATTCCTTGGAAATTTATTCACCTTCCAGATCGGAATCAAAACTTGCTAATTTTTTGAAGGATGTTTGCATGGATCTTGGATTTGAGCAGGCCAATATTGATAGCGTGGGAAATATTATTGCAATAAAAGGGACTGGGGACCCTGTAATATTACTATGTGGCCATATGGATACAGTTCCCGGTATTGTTCCGGTTCGTCTAGATGGTGATTATATGTATGGTAGGGGTGCCTCAGATGCGAAGGCGCCATTGATCTCCATGTTGCTTAGTGCCGCTGACTTTCCAAAACAAAATGGAACTATAGTTTTTGCTGGAGTTGTCGATGAAGAAGGCAATGCCACAGGAATAAAAAACCTTGTAAAGGACAAAAATTTAAGACCTCATTATGCTATTTTTGGTGAACCCAGCGGTATTGATAATATCACCGTTTCTTATAAAGGCCGTTTAGAAATTCGTTTGCTATGTGATGTAAATAACAGTGCGCATGCGAGTGCGCCATGGCTTTCTTTGAATGCCATCGAGGAAATTTATAACATATGGAATAGCTTAAAAACTGTTTTAGACAACATTGATGTTAATACAACTACTAAAAACAAGGCAAATCTTGTAAGTTATAGCATAACCGAAGTAAGTGGTGGATCAAGTCATAATGTTACCCCTCAAAAATGTAGAATGACTATCGATATTCGAATACCCACCAGTATGTGTTGCGATGATGTTTTGAACTTGTTGGATGTAAAAATAAATGAAATCATAAAAGAAAAGGGCCCGATCATAGTTAAATATCACGTAGAGGACAAAACAGAACCTTTTCAGGCGAATACCTCCTCACCGTTGGTGAGATCCCTTGTACTGGCAATTTTGGAAAACAGAAAAAAAAGACCTTTACTGTTAAAAAAAACCGGAACAGGAGACATGAATATTTTGGGTAACGTTTTGAATATACCAGTGGTCACATACGGGCCAGGTGACCCACACTTATCTCACACAACCGATGAAAGGGTATACATCAAAGAATATTTGACAGGCATAGAAATATTTAAAAACACTCTATTCCATATGATGCGATTGCATAAGAATTTACAAAAATAATCACGGAAACAACAATTTCTACTTCCTTCCCTTTCCTGTTGATTAATGGTGGATGCATGCATAAATTAATTATAACAATAAATTGTATTTAACTATCAATGCTCTGTTTGATAGGTGTAGGAATAAATGAATATGATTCTTTAAGTTCCAGTTCCGTTGAAATGTTGAAAAATAGTGACATGATATATGTGGAAAGATTTACAGGGTTTTTATCAAACGGATTTATAGAAAAAATAAAAGACCTTGTGAATGGTTATGGGTTTTCAAGTAAAAAAAAAAGTATTGAGGTTCAATTGGCAAAAAGATGGTTTGTAGAGGATGGAAGGCAAATATTGGAAAACTCATTAAAAGAAAATGTCAGCATATTGATTTATGGTGACCCTCTTATTGCAACCACTTACAATGAGCTGCTTGTGAGAGCTAAAAAGCAATCAATACCTTATAAAGTAATTCATTCCTCATCTGGAATTCCATCCTTAGTAGGGGAGTCGGGACTGCATTATTACAAATTTGGGAAGATGGTTACTATCATGTCTGACCCAATGTCCTCCATTACCGTATATGATACTATATACAATAACATGTGTTATGGATTGCATACCCTAATCTTGACCGAGTACAACAATGACCTTGAAAGTGATGGTTTAAGCCCCACCAAAAATCCATGTCCTTTTTTTCTGTCCCCTAAAAGGGTTTTTGACCTTCTCATGGAGAGAGAATATGAACTGAAACTGCTAAATTTGTCTGAAGATTCTTTTGTAATTGTGACATGTAAAATTGGAACAGAAAGCTCAAAAGTAATATGTGGAAAAATAAAGTCTTTAATGAACATTGAGTTTGAAAGTGGCCCTAATTCTATAATTGTCCCTGGTAACCTGCATTTTACAGAGGTTGATTCCATTAAAAACTTAACTATTGCATTGGATGACCCTGACGATAACTCTGCTAAAGTCAATAAACTATCCAGCAGGATGTTGGATAAGTATATTCCAAATGCAAAAAAAGCGTTATCCACTTTATCGTCTTTAGTTAAGGAAAAAGAAAACGACTTTAAAGAGGAATACTCTGTTGTTTTGGAAAATGCTGAAAACTATCTCTTCGATGCCGAAAACTTTTACAGACGGGGTAGAATTGAACTTGCAATACTTAGTGTAGGTTATGCTGAGGGTTTGATTGATTCCATTCGATTCCAAAAAGGCATGAACCCATGGTAGTATATGAATATACTTTTTTATATACAATAGTTTAGAATTGTTAATAGAATATTTTCTCAAGGATATATAAAAGAATGCACGATACCAATACCAACTTACCTGGCAATTCAAATAACGATAATAACTCTGATTCTAATGATAATGTCTATAGGGCCAGCCTAAACAAAAAGAAAACAATAATTAAAAACGGTGCTATTGGACATTTGCCATCAGAACTGTTAGAATTTGTCAACAACGATACCTATTCTTTACTTATTAAAGGTAAGCCCGGAACAGGCAAAACAACTTTGGCCCTAACTTTAATGGACAATCTGAATTATGATAGTAATTATTTTTACATATCGACAAGGCTCTCAATCAGGCAACTTTTATATTTTTATCCTTGGACTACCAAGTTCACCCTAAATACCGAATCCAATATTGAATATAAATTTGAGGATGCACGGCTTGATGAGCCGGAATCTCTCTTTGAGCGGATTACCAACCAATTAATGGATGTAAAATCCCCGATTATAATAATCGATACATGGGATGCTATTGCTTTGTTTATGGATAGGGAATCAAGGCTAAATAATGAACGTGTTTTACAAATATGGAGAGAGAGGGCAGGGGCAAAGTTAATTTTTTTAACGGAATTATCGGACTTGACTCTCTTAGATTCCATAGTTGATGGGGTAATTACCCTTAGACAAGAATTAAAAAAATCACATACCCATAGGGAATTGTTTTTTAATAAACTTCGAGGAATTTCCATAGATTGTCCAAAATACTATTTTTCTTTACACAATGGACTATTTTTTGCTTTGGACTCCGCATCCGGCCTGAATCTAATGGAAAAGTTCAAAAACAATGAAACAAAACACGA
>Ga0183260_10003538_pt1 | contig 12586 bp, 10 predicted proteins | sample AntDrymUQ4972206_2_FD_129768 | JGI IMG/M metagenome (GOLD analysis project Ga0183260, IMG submission 129768) | Polar desert sand microbial communities from Dry Valleys, Antarctica - metaG UQ497 (22.06) (version 2) (version 2) | ecosystem: Environmental > Terrestrial > Soil > Desert | place...
CTAACGATTTCGGCTTGCCGCAGTTCGGGAATTCATAGCTGGTCAAGCCTGGTTACGAATGTAAATTAAAGAAACGATAACTTCTTTACAATGTAAAGCGAATTAATTAACGGTCGCACCGAACAAAAGCCGAATAAAGATTTACTGATGGTTTTATGATTGTCAAGCCCGAATTGTGGCAAACCGCATGTAAGCTGCAGTGCCGTATAAGTAATTGTGATATTATTTTAATGAATAGCTAATTTTAATATTTTCTAACCCTGATTCCTTTATAAAAATCTGTAAGCTACTGTCGTATAATATTGATACTGTCGAGTCATTTAGCCAGGATATATTAACGGTGGTATCTTGATCCAATTGATCTCCTACTCGTGAAGCTGCAACAAAAATTATTCTTTTTCTGTTTTCTATGCTATCAGTATTTTTCAATAAAGAGAAATTAATACCATTGCTGCTTGTGTAGCCGCACCAGTTAAAAAACTTAACCACTTTGTAATCCCTTTTTTTATTTGATATTTCACTAAAAACTTTATATGTGCAATCTCCATTACACATAATTAATGTCGGTAAAAAAGAAAGAAGGATGAATAATTTTAAGTATTTCATAAAAGAAGTAAATAATTATAAGTGAATAGTGGAACTATTGTTTCGGCAACTGAATAATTCAAATAAAATTTAATAACAAACAGTTTATGCTTCAACTATTATAATGTTGCTTAGGTATTGCAGCTTACGTTCAGGTATTGCCGAAGTGCAGGAAATAGAATTCCGTCCGCCCGGCTAACTAATGTTAAGTAAAGATAAAAAGTTGATGATATATTCTAAAGCTAAATTTTTAACGTCGAGCTAGATATGCAGCCCAACAGAATTACAACAGTTGAAACTCGGCTTCCGTCAGCCTGCATTTTGGCAATACCCATGTTATGTGCTGTAATTCGTCATTTCCATTTTATCCAATTCCCGTGTCCGTTTGTTTCTGCAATAAAAGTTTCTGTTTTATGCTTGTTCTTGTAGCTTGTCAATTCAATTACTGTGTCTTTTGAGTTATACTTTTCTAAAAGTGGTTTGATACCTTCTACGGATAAAAAATAGAAGTCTCTAAATTGTCCAATTCTTTCTAACATTGAATAAAATTCGTCTTTCTGGTTTTGATGAAATTGATATAAAACATGCGTCGCATAAATAATTAAGTTTTGAATTTTGTCAGTTTTTAGAATTACCCTTTCAAAATCTAAAACTGTGTCGGCCTGAATAAACTGTATTTTTTTGAGTTCATCTAATTTCAATGCTTCATCTATTGCAACAAACCGTTCAATTTGGTCTGTCCATACTAAAGCCTTCAACCACATGATTTCGTCTTCGTCAATTGGGTCAATTAAATTTTGGTCTATTCCAATTTTAATGATGGGCTGTGAAATATCATAAATTCTCGGATCTTCTGAGCCTATGATTTTACTTTTTACAATTACATTGCTTTGTCCATATGTTTTCTTGTCGTTATACCAATACTGGTATTTGTCGAAGTTGAGTGTTAATCCTGCACTTGTTCCAATGTCAATTATTGTGGTTGGTTTACTTTCTTCTGCAATAATTTTTGAGAAAATTGGCATTAGGTATGAACAACGACTAATAACATTTGTCTGAACTATCCTTGTTGAAATTATCTTGTCTATTTCATTTTTGTTCGCTAGGCAGAACGCCTTAAAGAGGTCAAAGGGAATTTCTGTAGAAAGATTATTTTGAATAGAAGGATAGTATTCTGCTAATTTATTGTCTTGGTTTTTTAAAAGTAAGTAGTGAATTGCAGCAAAAAAGATATTTGGTATTGGTTGTCCTTGTCTTGTGTTTGCAGCAATATTTAAAAGTTCGGCATCATTCGCTATTCTAAAACTAAGCCCATAATAAAGGTCTGAATTTCCTTTGCATTCGGTTTCTGCAAAAGTCAAAAATCGTTGTTTCAGATATTCTGTGTCCATTCAATTATTTCATGAGTTTAGGGGGTTGCAATATTATAGCACATAACGTTGAGTATTTGCGAAGGCAGGGAATTCATTGAACGTCATGCCTGGTACAAATGCTCATTTGAAAATATATTGTTGAAGTTATAAACTGATGCTGAAAATTGAACGTCGAGCCCGAACCATTGCTGATAGTAGCACATAGCTGATGTTACAATGTCCACCCCTGCTTTTGCAAATACTTTTGTTAGCGGCTGTTTATTAAGTTGCTTTTGGGTTTAGTCAATAATTATTTTTTATCTGCTACAAATTTATTGCCTTCCACATCGTTCAAAAATGCAATGAGATTGATAAAATAATTTTGTTGGTCGTCATACATACTTAGGTGGCTTCCGTTGGGACACAGATATGTACGGCTGTTTGGAATAAGCTGTCCTTCTTTTTTCATGTCTACGGGGTTCATTTCATCATACATTCCGCCAATTACCAACGTGGGTACTTTTATATTGGGTAGTCTATCCCACATTTCCCAATCTTTAAAATTACCTGTAACATGAAACTCATCAACGCCTTGCATTTGAACATAAATAGAATGATTAGCTTTCTTAAATGCTCTCATTAATGGTTCTGGCCATTTCTCAACAGGCATGCGACAAACATTTCTGGTATATAATTTATTCATTAATAAGTCTTGATAAACAGGAGAGTCGTACAATTTGCGTTTATCAAGTGAATCAAAAGTTGCCAATTCCTGTTTAGTGAGAAACTCATTTTTTTGCTTATTACTATAACTTACATAGCTTTTAATACCAGCAGTCATATTAGAAAGTACGGCAGCTTTTACATGGCTTTGGTATTTCTGTAAATATTCCATTGCTAACATACTACCCCAAGAATGACCAAGCAAGTAAAAATTATCCAAACCTAGTCCCTTTCTCACTTGTTCTACCTCTTCTACATAGCGAGGGATATTCCAAAGAGAAGTGTCTGTTGGGATATCGGAATTACCAACGCCCAATTGGTCGTAGTAATAAAATTCAATTCCTTCTTTTGGTAAAAAATCCTCAAAACATTCAAAATAGTCATGAGTAAAACCTGGTCCGCCATGTAAAAGCAAGACTTTTATTTTTCCATCACCAATTTTTTTTGTCCAAACATTGTACTTGCCATCAACTTGTATCATTTTACAACCGCCCGTTTTTACTTCATAGCTTGTGTCTTTTGAATTTTGCATTGAAGTATTGTCAACCGTTTTAGGCGATTGATTGCATGACCAAATGCAAATTGTAATTAAAAGTGAACTAATTAGATTTCTCATTTTTATTGTTTTGGTTTTAAGTTTTAGAGATGTCGTGCAAAATAGCCGCTAACGTCAGTTCGTCTAAATACTAACGCTGCTTTTCAAATATAAATCAATAAGCAGCCATTTAAGAACAGCTGCAATTTTGTTTTAGCGAATGGTAGTGAAAAAAACGAAGCGCTTATTTTGAAGCGTATTGCCTTTGGTGCGACGAATATTTCAGAAAATACAGACACAAGCTCTTTAAGGAACTTTTTGAACAGATTTTTGTCAATGATGTTCATGAGCAGGTTATAGGCAGTGAACATTAAGCCCACATCGGCACTGGCATGTCTTATTCCTTTTTTTGTTGTTACATAATAAAACCCCCATTGTCGCTTTATCACTCCATAAGGATGCTCCACAATCGACTGTCTTTTTTTATAAAGGGCTTCGTTTGCTTCAATGTTTTGCTTGTTCTTTTCTATGTAAGGCTGGTACTCGCTTCGTTCTAAAAGTCTTCCTTTTTTATTGGTTGTGCACTTGGCCAGCGCAGGGCATGTGGCGCAGGAACTGGTTTTATAATGCTTTACAAAATAGATGTAACGCTGTTTGCTTTTCTGGTACCAGCTGCCATTGGTGATGAGTGTTTGTTGCTCAGGACAGGTGTAGGTATCTCTCGCTTGGTTGTAAATGAATTTATCAAAATTGTATCTGTCATCAGGTGCAAACGATGCTACACCGGGTATAGCCACCATAATATCTATACCCATCTCAATGGCTCTTTTTATTTCACTGCCAGTGTGGTATCCTTTATCATAGAGGGCAGTAAAATCATTGGTTTGTAAAATGGTTTTTGTGCGGCGCAGCATGGTGGCCATGGCTTTGCTGTCGTTTTCATTAGTTACTTTATAATCAATAGGAATGCAGTGTTTGGCATCAACAACAGTTTGCACATTGTAAGCTACTTCGGTGATGTTGTTTCGGGTTATCATCTGGCGGCTGTCGGGGTCGCTGGTGGATATTTGTGTTTGGCCGCCTTGGTGTAGTTGCTCTGTAAGATTATTGTAAAATTCTTTCCTGGTATTTTGCTTTTCTATGGCCTGTTTTATGATCTCTTTATTTTCACCATCAGCCTGCTCCAGGGCGTTGTTGTATTCTTCCAGTTTATTTTCAATGTAGGTTAAATGGCGTTCAATTTTATTTTCATTAAAATTATTCTTCTTACTGTTTTGTGCCCTCAGCTTTGTGCTATCGCCGGCTATAAGCTTACCACCAATTAAATTAAACTGCTTTGCTATAGATACCGTATAGCGGAATACCTGGCGTATGGCTTTGTCATTATCGCGGCGGAAGTTGGCGATAGTATTATGGTCGGGCGTGAGTTGCTTCATCAGCCACATCAGCTCTATGTTACGCCTGCACTCTTTTTCCAGCATTCTGGACGATCGGATTGAATTGAGATAACCATACACATAGAGCTTCAGTAGATCTTTAGGATCATAAGCAGGCCTGCCTTCCAAAGAAGTTTTGGTAACAAACTTATAATCGGAAACGTTGATGCTCTCTACAAAAATATCAATGATGCGTACTTCGTTATCTGCAGCAATTATCTGATCAAGGTTTTGAGGAAACAGCGTGGATTGTTCTCTGTTTTTTCCTTGTATGTAATGCATCAATAAATTTACAATGCATGTAACAGGGTAACTACTTTACTTATGCAGGTGATGTGAATAGTTTTTAGACAGTCTGACGTTCAGGTATTTGCGAAGGCAGGGTATTTTATAATGTGCAGCCCGCAACCGCAGCCGATTTGAAAAACTGAAGTTGAAGTTAACAACTAAAAGCCAAATTTATAAATGTCAGACCGAACCGCTGCTGATAGCACCACATAGCTGATGTTTCATTGTCCAACCCTGCTTTTGCAAATACTTTTGTTGTAGGCATGTGCCATTTTTCGGTTGGGTCTGTCTATTTGTTTCAATCAAAATCTGTCTGTTAGTTCCTATTCTTTGTCTATTGTCAATATCGTTTGCAATAACACATTTGCACCATTAGCCATATCTATTGGCTTCGTAAATTCTTTTGGTGAATGACTGATACCACCAACACTCGGTACGAAAATCATTCCTACCGGTGCAATCAATGCCATGTCCTGTGAATCATGCCCTGCCCCGCTTTGCATGTATTTATAAGTGAAACCCAACGCTTTTGCCGACTGCATAATTTTATCTTGAATAGATTTATTCGTCAACGCTGGTGTAGCACCAAGCAGTTGGTTTTTGAAAGTAATTGTTGTACCACCTACTGTAGCAATGGCTGCTGCTCGTTTTTCTATTTCATGAAAAAGTTCCCAGATTTTATCATGTGACAGGTCTCTTATCTCTAACCCTAATAGAACTTTTCCCGGAACAACATTATAGGCTCCGGGTTGTGCAGAAATCTTACCAACTGTACCAACCTGTTTGCCTTCATGGCTGGTAATAACTTCATTGACAGCGATGATAAGTTTAGCGGCGGATAACAATGCATCGTGCCGCAGATTCATGGGTGTTGTACCTGCATGATTGGCAAAACCTTCAACGGTTACTTCCCAGTCTTCAATACCCACAATACCTTCCACAATACCAATCTGAATATTTTCCTTTTCTAAAATTCCACCTTGTTCAATATGCAGTTCTATAAATGCAGTTAAGTCTCCTTTTTCTCTGATGACACTTTGAATACTATCAGAATTTCCTCCGATAGCTTTTACACCTTCACTTACAGTTAATCCAGACTGACTTACCGTTTTCAATCCATCCTCCTTAAAATCACCTGCAAGTGCTTTGCTGCCTAACAGACTCCCTTCTTCATCGGAGAATATTATCAGTTCAAGCGGATGATTTGTCACTATGTTATTTTCTTTTAGAATTTCCATTATTTCCAGCCCGCAAACAGAACCTACGCATCCATCATAGTTGCCGCCGTCGGGCACCATGTCTATATGTGAGCCGAATGCTATTGGTTTTAAAGAAGGATTTTTCCCTTTTCGTTTGCCGATGAGGTTGCCGGCTGCATCAATGCTTACCTCCAGTCCTGCTTTTTTCATCAAACCAATAAACCATGCCCTTCCTTCAATATCACCTTTGGTATAAGCAACCCTGTATCCTCTGCCAAGGGAATCTTTACCAAATTTTGCCAGTTCAAAAATTCTGCTCTCAATACGCTGTTGGTTTACTTTTATTTCTTTACCCTTAATTGTTGTTTGGCTAAAAGTAGTAGATGTCAAAATTGTCAAAAAACAAAGGATTAATGTCTTTAAATATTGCATAATTGGAAATATTATAATGTTGATATAAGTTTAAAAGTTTCTGTCTGCCCATGTTAGCGTAATGGTCGTCGGCATTGCCTACAACGGGAAGGTATTGCCGATGGTTGGGAATTTAAAATTCGTCCGCGGAAACCGCTGCCTGGCTTTTTGTTAAATATAAATATTAAGAACTAAAGTTTGGCTTTGTTCGTCAAGCCCCCAACTGAAGTACAACAGAATTACCGCTGCTGATTGTTTTCATTGTCGAGCCCAACTATTGGCAATACCATGTTGGGCGAAGTTTACCTACTTTATTGGCTAATACTTTTCTTAAAAGCATTAATTATATAATCTGCACTTTGATAAAGGATTGTTTCATTAACCGTCAATAGGGAACGATTTTTATCATTTGGTCGGGGGAACTTAATATTAAACTCCTTATTGAGTCTCTCATGCATCTTTTTCCCATCAATTTCTTTTAATAATTCAAGGGAATAAATGTTTGTGCCATTGGGCAACGGATTTATTTTAATGCCTGAAATTTTATTTATGGTACTAAATATTTCGTCTGAGATTTTAATGGATTTTTGCATGCGAATTTCAAATCCTTCCATTCTATGAAGTGCCATAGCTGCATTCGTCCAATTACCATACATCGAACCTCCATGAACTTTAATGAGATGAGTCATTTTGTCAATTACTTCTTTATTTCCACATAAAACAGCCCCACCACTTGCTCCAAAATATTTATAAAGCGAAATATAAACAGTATCAAAAAAAGATGCATACTCACTTATAGATATACCCGTCCATGCAGAGGCTATAAAAATTCTTGCACCATCTAGATGTAACTTAATATTATTGGTACGGCAATAAGCGGATATTTTTCGAATTTCATCTAACGGAACTGATTTGCCTTCGGTTCTTCTAACCGGATTTTCTATGGATACAGCACCAATACCTGTTTTAAATACTTCCTTATCTTCTAATGATTCGATACTGTCTTGCAATTGCTGAGCAGAAAAAAATGTTTCGCCTGCTGCAAGCGGAATAAGTCTTTTATTAAAAACTGACTGAGCAGCATCAGCTTCATCACGATAAACATGACTAGTGTCCTGCACAAATATTTTTGAGTTCTCACCACTCAATACAGAAATTGCCAACTGGTTAGCCATGGTCCCACTCGGCATAAAAATAGCTTTCTCCTTACCAGTTATTGCTGCAAATTTATTTTCAAGAGTCTCCACTATGCCCCCTACACCATATCTGTCTCGTTCAAATTTGGTTGCTATATATATTTTGGTAAGCTCATTAATGTAATCTTCTGGCTCAAACATTTCCCCATCGCCGTAAAACTTGATCACTGGCGCATTGGGTGGTAAATGTTGTTTTTCGGCGTAACCGGATGCTAAAAGAGGATTAACAGGAATGAGAGAAGGAACTAAAACAACGCCGGTCGCTTTCAAAAAAAATCTTCTGTCAAAAGATGCCATGATTGATTGTTAGAGTGTCAAAAAATTTCGCCCAACGTTCGAGTATTTGCGAAGGCGGGGAATTCATTGAACGTCCAGCCCGGTACAAATGCCCAATTGAAAATATAAGGTTGAAATTAACAACTAAAAGCCAAATTTATAAATGTCAGCCCGGACCAATGCTGATAGTAGCACATAGCCGATGTTACACTGTCCAGCCCTGCTTTTGCAAATACTTTTGTTGGTTGCTGTTTTTCAATCTAAAATGTATCTTATTTATGTATTTAGTCACACCATGCCATTCACTATTGGAATTAAACTTTAGTCGATGCTTTTTTAAAATCAATAAGTCAAAATCATTTCTTGAATTTTATTCTTGTCTTTAGTAATAGTTAACGCAAGCATTAAAAGTATCCTTGCTTTTTGAGGATTAAGGTTATCTGATACTATTGTGCCAAGTTTTGAATCGTCAAATGTTCCTACATATTGGGTGGTAACCTTTCCTGAAACTACTCTTGATGATCGTACTACCATGATGCCTTTTTTAACTGCATTTTTTACAGATTCCAATATAGCTTTATCAAAACTGCCATTACCCGTACCAGCTATAATTATTCCGGCAGCATTGTTATTAATAAAAGCATTTATTGCAGCATCTGAGGCACCTGCATAAGCATATACAATTTCTACACTGGGTAATGAATCAATTTTGCTGATATCAAATGCTGTAGAACCCCCATGCTTGTTTAATGTCTGGGCATTGTAAAATACTCTTCCATCATATACCTGCCCTATCGATCCAGTATTCGGAGATGCGAATGCATTAACATTAGTAGTGTTTGTCTTGACTACATTTTTAGCATCATAAACACTTTCATTAAAACATAACATTACTCCTTTTCCTTTACTGCTAATATCACTTGCTACAATGATGGCATCATATAAATTTTTAGACCCATCACCACTTATGGCTGTTGCCGGTCGCATGGATCCAGTTAAAACAACCGGTTTATCTGATTGACAGTTAGATTAAGAAAATAAGCCGTTTCTTCTTGTGTATCTGTACCATGGGTTATTACAATCCCATCTGCTTCATTCTTAGCAAATATTTCATTGATACGTCGTGCTAGTTTTATCCATATATTAACGGTCATATCATAACTTCCTATCGATGCTATTTGCTCTCCCTGAACAATGGCTTTTTGAGTGATTGAAGGAATATTTTTGAGCAATTCTTCTACTGGAATTTTGCCCGGCAAATAACCTGCCTTATCTGTATTGGGTTGTTGCCCAGCGATGGTGCCACCCGTAGATAATACAATTACACGTGGCAAATTTTGTGATGTCGCATATAAAGTCCAACTGGAATAAAGAAATATTAGCAGTAATTTTTGCATGTGTTGAATTTTGTTTAGCATAATATAAATTATGCATGTCAGAATTATAGCGGAAAACTAATACAGTGAATAGCAACCAACGGTACAGCTTTGCGCAGGCGGCGGTAATAGAATTCCGTCTGCTCGTAACTGTAGCCAAATTTATAAATAATTGTTCATTGTTATCACTATTGCTCAACAGAGTTACGTCAGATGAAACTATGGCTGAAACATTCACCAATGCCGATTGTTAGCAGGTCAGCCCCGCTTGTGCAAAACTGCTTGTTGGCAGCAGCACTATTTCCAGTAGCGATATTTATTTAAGAGACAAAAGATGATTACGAATTTCCGTAATAAATAGACTAACTCTCAAGTCAGCAAACTGTTTGCCTTGTTTTACATTGGCTTTTCTGGGGTCACCTGAAACACCACGTTCATCAAGAGGCCCATTTCCTTTTAATGTCGTGTCACCAATTGCAAATAAATTCGGCCGTACAAGGTTTTTGGAAATAGCCATCGTTTCTGAAACATCCCAAAGTCCCCCATGCCCACCAGAAACTATATTTTGTTTTTCGATAGATGCTTCAATTTCTTTTCTTGCTTTAGTATAACCGTCACTTGCATAGTACACATCTATATTTTGTTCGTGATATATTTTGGAAAGTTTCTTCGCTAATTCTGCAAGCGGCTGCTGACTGTTAAAATGGTCACTCATCAATATTATGTGCTTAAAACCGCTTGCAATCATACTTACGGCTACTTGTTCATTCACGTTTGAAAAGGTAAGGCTGTCAAGCGTTATAGTTCCGGGAAACTTTTGAATGGCCATACTGTTGGGGGCGAAAGGAAGTATTGGTGCGACTAAAGCGTTACCTAAGCCTTCAGCAACCCTTTGTGCATAAGACTGAACTCTGAAATTATGTTTACCTAACACAACGTGTGGTCCCGTCTCTTCTGTCCCGCCACTATATATTAAAACAGTAGAAAACCCTTCCTTGATTTTATTTGTAAGTTCCACGGTTGTTAAATATTCGATGAAAACAGACTTGTTTTTGTTGCTGTTGGTTGTTTGGGCGTAGCAGGCAGAGTATGTCGCAAAAGTGCATATCACCAAAGACAAGGTTTTTTTAAATAACATATCTTTAAAGTTTTAAGTTATATGTGTTAGTTATGTCACTCGTCGTGTGTTGCTGCCAACGTTTAAGTGTTTATGATGTTGTGGCAATTGAAAAACGTAAGGTTCAATTAACCACAGAAGCAAAATAGCGATTTATAGTCGAATGCTTAATGTCCAGCCACAATTTTATAAACACACTTGTTGGCTGCTTTTTTTTTCATTATAGCTATTTCACCATTCTAAATTCTATATTTCTTGACCTTGAACTGCTTATATTTAAGGCTACTATTTCGTTTTTCTTATTCTTAAGAAAATATAAAATGCCACCAAGATTAGTAGTAATAAACCCATCCTTATAGGTCGGTTTTAATTGATAATCTTCGTTTGGTTTTAGGTTAATCATAAGTTCCCCTCCTTTTTTATAAACTCTAATGGTAGAATGCGTTTCTGTTGAATAGTATTTCCCTTCGTAAGTATTCAAATACTCGTTGGAGACAACAGGTGTTTCTGCTTTTGAATAATGGAATGTATCTCTGTCTGAAACAATATATAGTAATTTTTTTGCGCCATTTATTTCCACCAATCTTTGAAGTGTTGCCATTTTAAACTTGTTTTCGGATTGTGGCGTAAGCAATACATTGTTCAAAAAAATTTTTTTATCTTTTACTTCAATTTTAGCTCCTGATCCATCTCGGTCATTTTTATACCAGCCTTCATACGCCTTCAGAACTTTATCTGAAATATTTGCTTGTGTATCATCTTTGTTAGTTTCTTGTTTTATGCTTTCTGTAATGAAAATATTTCTTATAGTATTTGCTAAATTGACTTTTGCGGTGTCGAACTGTGAAGTGTTGCTTAAAAAAGAAATTGAAAGATTTATATCGGGAAATATTTCTAGCATAGCTCTATAACCTGCTGTTGCACCACCGTGTTGAATATACTTCTGTCCTCTAAATTTTTGAATAAACAAACCAGCCCCATAATCGCTCATTTTGCCGTTGTTAAATGCTTCAACTTTGATTTGTTTAGAAAAGATATTTGATGTTCCGAGTTTGCCAGACAGATAGAAATCATTCCATTTCAATAAATCTTCGGTAGTGGTAAGCAAACCACCATTTCCATAAGCATCTTCATTCGGCATGAGTGTTTCATACCCATTTTTTGTTAAACGGTATGCTATTGCCCTGTCTTTTACTATTCTATTATGGTTGTCTCGCCATTCGGTATTCGTCATACCAGCAGGGATAAAAATATTTTGAACAGAAAACTCCGCCAAGCTTTGTCCGCTTACTCTCTGTACTACAATTGCTAAAAGGTTGTAGTTGGAATTACTGTAAATAAACTCTGCCCCTGGTATATTATTCAATTTTTTTTGAGCTGCTATGATTTCCAATGCATCATCATTGGTATAGGTCTTTGTAGTTCTTTCCCAACCAGCAAGTGCAGCAACTGCGCCCCAATCTCTTAAGCCACTTGTATGGTGCATCATTTGTTCCAGTTTGATGACATTGCCGTAATCTGGTAGTTCGGGTATGTACTTTCTGACATCATCATTTAAGGAAAGTTTGCCTTGTTGCTCCAACAATAAAATAGCAGCGGCTGTGAACTGTTTTGAAACAGAGCCGGCTTCAGTTTTTGATGTTAATGTTAAAGGAATATTATGTTCAAGGTCTGCCATGCCATAAGCTTTTGAGAAAATGATTTCACCATTTCTTTTTATGGACAACTGGCTCCCTGGGTTATGGGGTAGAAAGATGCTCATTGCTTTGTCAATTAGAGTAAGTGTGTCTTGCCAAGTTTGTGAAAAACCTGGTATAGATATTAATAGCAAAAAGCAAAGCAATAATTTATTTTTCATTTTAGTATTTTGATTTAGAGGTGTGACCAAAATTGCAGGCAACGGACAGGTATTGCCGATGGTTGGGGATTTGAAATTCGTCCGCCGGAACAACCGCTTGGCTTTTTGATAAAAGTTAAATAATAAGAACTAAAGTTCGGCTTTGTTCGTCGAGCCCCGAACCGAAGTACAACAGAATTACCGCTGCTGATTGTTCCATTGTCGAGCCCAACTATTGGCAATACCAATGTTAGC
>Ga0183260_10003539_pt1 | contig 12585 bp, 8 predicted proteins | sample AntDrymUQ4972206_2_FD_129768 | JGI IMG/M metagenome (GOLD analysis project Ga0183260, IMG submission 129768) | Polar desert sand microbial communities from Dry Valleys, Antarctica - metaG UQ497 (22.06) (version 2) (version 2) | ecosystem: Environmental > Terrestrial > Soil > Desert | place...
GACGCTGCCAAGGTGGACAGGCCTCTGTCCGCGCCGACGGCGATGATCGCGAAGAACCCTCGCTACCTCACAGCGCCGAACTACGGCATGTTGTCGTTCGCCGACCTGTTCACGAACCGCCAGCTCGTGGCGCTGACGACCTTCTCCGACTTGGTGGGCGAAGCGCGCGAGCGCATCCGCCGCGACGCCCTCGCCGCCGGCCTGCCCGACGACCCCAAACCCCTGCGCGACGGCGGCACCGCCGCCACCGCCTACGCCGACGCGGTTGGGGTGTATCTGGCGTTTGCGCTGAGCAAGCAAGCAGACTTGGGCAATAGCCTGTGCAGGTGGGAGCCGATCGCACAGTGTCCGCGCCAATTGTTTGGCCGCCAAGCGATTCCGATGATCTGGGACTATGCCGAGGGTAACCCGCTCGGTGACAGCTCCGGCGCGTGGATGGTTTTTGTCGAGGGGATATCAAAGGCGTTCGCAAAGACCTTCCAGTTCGTGCCAGCCAATGCTCATGGCTCTTCCCAACAAGCGGATGCAGGCCGACAGGAAGTCAGCGTTGGGAAGGTCGTCTCGACCGACCCGCCCTACTACGACAACATCGGCTACGCGGACCTGTCGGACTTCTTCTATGTCTGGCTGCGTCGCTCGCTGCGGCCCGTCTTCCCCGATCTCTTCGCCACGCTCGCAGTGCCCAAGGCGGAGGAACTGGTCGCCACGCCCTACCGTCACGGCAGCAAGGAGAAAGCCGAGACCTTCTTCCTCGACGGCATGACGCAGGCGATGCACCGACTCGCCGAGCAGGCGCATCCGGTCTTTCCCGTCAGCATCTACTACGCATTCAAGCAAGGCGAGAGTGACGGCGCAGATGGCACCACCAACACCGGCTGGGATACCTTCCTCGCAGCAGTCATCGAAGCCGGTTTCGGCATCAGCGGCACGTGGCCAATGCGCACGGAAAACGACAGCCGCATGATTGGCCAGGGCACCAACGCCCTCGCCTCCAGCATCGTCCTCGTCTGCCGCAAGCGTGCATCGACCGCCCCCACCGCCACGCGCCGCGAGTTCGTCACCGCGCTCAAGGCCGAGCTGCCGCAGGCGCTCGCCCACCTGCAGGCGGGCAACATCGCGCCGGTGGACCTGGCGCAGGCGGCCATCGGCCCGGGCATGGCGGTCTACACCCGCTACGCCAGGGTGCTCGACGCCGAGGGCAAGCCGCTCAGCGTGCGCGAGGCGCTGGCGCTCATCAACCAGACCCTCGACGAGGCGCTGGCCGAGCAGGAGGGCGACTTCGACGCCGACAGCCGCTGGGCGTTGACGTGGTTCGAGCAGACCGGTTTTTCCGACGGTGAATACGGAACGGCTGAGCAGCTTTCAAAGTCCAAAAACACAAGTGTCGCCGGCATGGTCGAGGCCGGCATCCTCGAATCGAAGCGCGGCAAAGTGCGGCTACTCAAGCCCGGCGAACTGCCCGCTGATTGGGACCCAGCAACCGATCCGCGCCTGACAGCGTGGGAGATGGTTCACCATTTGATCAGAGTTCTCGAAGCAAGCGGCGAGGGTGCTGCGGCTACCCTCCTCGCCAAGCTCGGAGCAAAAGCTGAGATCGCACGCGAACTTTGTTACAGGCTGTACACGCTTTGCGAGCGCAAGAAGCGCGCTGCTGAGGCACTTTCGTACAACGGGTTGGTGCTGAGCTGGCCCGAGATTACGCGGCTCTCGCAAGATGAAACCCAAGCAGCGGTGCAAGGCGACATCTTCGCCGAGACTGAGGAGTAGACGACTTTGACTACGAAGCGCATCGTCTGCCTGGCGAACTCACGCAAGTTGTCGGGTAGGTGCATCGCGGGTCGGGAACTCCTTCATGGCAATCCAGGGTCATGGATTCGGCCGGTGAGCGACCGTCCACATCAGGAGGTTTCTGAACATGAGCGACACTACGCGGCCGGGACTGTCCCCCAGATCCTAGACCTTATCGATGTGCCGCTGATTGTGCATCGGCCCGACTCTTACCAGACCGAGAATTGGATGCTCGATCCCGATGTCTATTGGGAGTTGGCGGGACGAACGACCTGGGACGAACTGGGTGACCTAGCCGACGACCCGCCCGCTTTGTGGGTGAACGCTTCGAGCACAGGTGTGGGAGCAAACGATCGCGTAGCGATTGGTGATGCCGACCAACTAACGAACTCTCTGTACTTGTTGTCTCTCGAAATCTTGGACCTGCGGGTCTTCGCTCCTGGCCGAGCCTTTCGCAATACCAAACGTCGCGTGCAAGCAGCCTTTGCGCATCGGGGAGCTGAATACCGTTTGTGGGTTACGGACCCTGTGATAGAGCGGGATTACCTCAAAGGTGATGACGGGAAATATCGGCTCGGCCCGTGTTTTGTGACGATCAGCTTAGGTGAGCCACACGAGGAGTACTGTTACAAACTCGTCGCGGCGATAATCACCCCAGGTTCGTCGACTGGCACAGGCGCATGATCACCCCAACGGTCCTGACGATTGGACACTCGAAACATTCCATCGAGAAGTTCATCGGATTGCTCCGTCCGCACTCGGTGTCCGCTGTCGTCGACGTGCGTTCGCAGCCTTACAGCAAGTTCAATCCCGATTTCAACCGAGAAGTTCTAGCTAGATCTTTGCCAATGCAAGGCATCGCATACATCTTCCTAGGTAAGGAATTAGGCGCACGCAGCGACGACCCCTCCTGTTATGAAAATGGCACAGTGAAATACGGCCGCCTGGCGAAGACTGATGCATTTCGCGCTGGTCTTGAACGCGTACAAGCCGAAAACGTCAAGCAGACGATCGCATTGATGTGCGCTGAACGCGAGCCTTTGGAATGTCATCGGACCTTGCTGGTCGCCCGAGAGCTAGTTAATCTTGGGACCGATGTTGTCCATATACTCGCAGACGGGCAGGTGGAGCCCCACGCGGACGCGATGAAACGGTTGCTCAAGTTGTTGGGTTGGCCAGACCAAGAGGACCTTTTCCGAACGTACTCGCAGATCATGGATGAGGCCTATGCAGCGCAGGAGTCGCGAGTGGCGTACGTTGATCCGGAATTGGTCAGTGAAGGGCACCCGAAGCCATGAAACTATCGACTATCGGATTCACCAAGAAGAGCGCTGAGACTTTCTTTGAAACGCTGCGGAAGTCCGGTGCCCGGCGAGTCGTTGACGTACGGCTCAACAACGTATCGCAACTGGCGGGTTTCGCCAAGAAACAGGATCTCTCGTATTTCCTTGAGACGATATGTGAGATGGAATACGTGCATCTGCCAGTTCTGGCCCCGACCAAGGAGATGCTTGATGGCTACAAGAAGCAGCGTGGAAGCTGGGATGAATATGAGCGGGCGTTCCTTGAGCTTATGAAGGAGCGCAAGATAGAGAAGTCGGTCCCACGAGAGATAATCGCGGATGGATGTCTTCTTTGTAGCGAGGACAAGCCCCATCACTGCCACCGTCGCCTCGTGGCCGAATACCTAGAGAAATATTGGGGCAACCTAGAGATCGTTCACCTTTGATCATGGACTCAGACCATGGCTATCACTAACCACGAACGGGTCGGCAAAGCGCTGGAGTTGCTGAAGAGCGGCCTCGGGCCTTATGTCGAACGGGAGCTCAAGAGCGCTTACCAAGGACGCATGGCCGAAGAGGTCCTTCGCCTAATGGGCGATGACCGCCTAAATACGAAGAAGCCCATAGCGGAGTGGGACGTGGCAGCGCTCATCAAGCTCATGTGGGACGCCTGGCAACCCGTGTTTCGCAACACGCTGGGTCACGCGGAGCGCAGCCTCCTATCAGAGTTGCGGGGACACCGAAACACTTGGGCACACCAAGGAGCCTTCTCCAGCGACGACGCCTATCGCGCTCTCGACTCTGCGGGCCGACTCCTGACTGCAGTATCGGCCCCCGAAGCCGACGAGATCGAAAAGATGAAGATGGAGTTGCTTCGGCTCCGTTTCGACGAGCAGGTGCGCAGCGAGAAGCGCAGAAGCGCGGACACGGCTATCGAAAGTGCAACGGCAACGAATCTCAAGCCTTGGCGCGAAGTGGTCACGCCGCATAGGGACGTTGCCAGTGGCCACTACCAACAGGCCGAGTTCGCTGCAGATCTGTGGCAGGTTCATCTCGGTGAGGGGACAGACGAGTACCGAGATCCGGTCGAGTTCTTCCGCCGCACCTATCTCACAGAAAGCCTTAAGGGGATGCTGGTTGGTGCAGTACGGCGATTGAACGGACGAGGTGGGGACCCAGTGGTTCAGCTTCAAACGAACTTCGGTGGGGGCAAGACGCATTCGATGTTGGCGCTCTATCACCTGTTTTCTGGCATTGCGCCAAGCGAACTTTCTGGGATCGACGCCGTGATGCAGGAGGCCGAGGCAACTGCCCTGCCGGTCGCGCGGCGTGTTGTTCTAGTTGGCAACAAGATCTCGCCCGGAAACCCCTCCACCAAACCGGACGGCACGGTTGTGCGTACGCTCTGGGGCGAGCTTGCCTGGCAGCTTGGCGGTAAGGCTGCATTCGCGCGCGTTGCTGCGGACGATGCCAAGGCCACGAGCCCGGGCGACGTATTGCGTGAATTGTTCAAAGAGTACGGGCCGTGTCTGATACTGATCGACGAATGGGTAGCCTACGCGCGCCAGCTTCATGACCAAAGCGACCTGCCGGCTGGTGGATTCGAAACACAGTTCACCTTCGCCCAAGTTCTGACCGAGTCGGCCAAACTCGTGGACAACTGTCTCCTGGTGATCAGCTTGCCAGCCTCGGATACGGCCGGATCACCACATACTCAAGCTGATGACGTTGAGGTGGGTGGCCAACGTGGACGCGAGGCACTTGACCGGCTGCGCAACGTAGTTGGTCGTGTCGAATCGTCGTGGAGACCGGCGAGCGCCGAGGAAGGCTTCGAGATCGTGCGGCGCCGTCTCTTCGAGCCCTTGGCTGAGCCGGAACAATTCAAGGACCGAGATGTAGTAGCGCGAGCATTCGCGGAACTGTATCGAACGCAGCACCAAGAGTTTCCGCCTGAGTGTCGTGACGCGGACTATGAGAGACGGATCAAGGCCGCGTACCCGATCCATCCAGAGATCTTCGACCGGCTTTACAACGACTGGTCCACTTTGGTGAAGTTCCAGCGCACTCGCGGTGTTCTGCGGCTCATGGCAGCTGTGATTCATAGTCTGTGGGAGAAGGGCGACCGCAACCCGCTCATCATGCCGGCGAACATCTCGATCGACGATCAGCGAGTGCAGTTCGAGTTGACGCGTTACCTATCGGACAACTGGGTACCTGTGATCGAGAAGGACGTCGATGGGCCGACCTCGCTTCCATTCCGGTTGGATGGCGAGGTGCCAAACCTCGGCAAGTTCGGCGCATGCCGACGTGTGGCGCGTGCTATCTATCTCGGTTCGGCTCCTACGGCTACTGCCGCGAATCGCGGACTTGAAGACCGGCGCGTGAAGCTCGCTTGCGTGATGCCGGGTGAAACCCCGGCTGTGTTTGGTGATGCGCTACGACGACTGGCTGGTGCCGCGACGTATCTGTATCAGGACGGGTCTCGTTATTGGTACTCGACCCAACCGACAGTTACCAAGATGGCGGAGGATCGCGCTCAGCAACTCAAACGCGATCCGGATGCTGTTGTGACCGAGTTAGACAAACGATTGCGCGACAACCTTGGAAGATCGGGGGACTTCAGTCGCATCCACCCCATGCCTTCGTCGGGGCAGGATGTTCCCGATGATCTCGATGCGCGGTTGGTGGTGTTGGCTGTTGACCATCCATACAGCAAAGACCCGGACAGTGTTGCGGAAAGTGTCGCTAAGGCGATCCTAGAGTCCCGCGGCAACACGCCACGGCTTTATCGCAACGCGCTAGTGTTCTTGGCAGCCGACAAGACCCGTCTGCAGGATCTCGATGAAGCCGTTCGTCGCTATCTTGCATGGACGACGATCTTGGACGAGAAGGTCGCTCTGAACCTCGATCCGCAACAGGTGAAGCAAGCTGAGAACCAGAGAACCGCAGCCGATGGTGCCGTTACGGCACGACTACCGGAAACGTATCAGTGGCTCTTGGTACCTGTTCAAGCCTCGCCGCAGAGCGATGTGGAGTGGCAGGCATTTCGCCTCTCAGGGCAGGAAGCGCTCGCAGAGCGAGCAAGCAAGAAGCTCCGTGGCGATGAGCTCCTGCTTACAGGGTTCGCTCCAACTCGTTTGCGGATGGAGCTTGACCGAGTGCCGTTATGGCGCGGCGATCATGTCGCGATAAAGCAACTGGTCGAGGACTTCGCCCGGTACCTCTACCTACCGCGACTCGCCGATACAGGCGTTCTCCTGAATGCGATCCGCGAAGGGTTCCCTTTGTTCACTTGGGAGCAGGACAGCTTCGCGTTCGCCGACAGCTTCGACGAAGACCAGGCTCGCTACCGAGGGCTGCGCCGTGGGGAGCATGTGTCGGTTCCCGATAGCGACGCGCCGGGCGTGCTGGTGAAGCCAGACGTCGCACGGCGACAGATGGATGCCGAGAGCACGACTACTTCGCCCGAAGGCGACACCTCCGGTGGGACGTCGGTCGGAACTGAAGGAACCAGCCCGTCCGGAGATGACGGGGATACCGACGACGAATCCTCAGGTCCTGCACAGCCAAAACGCTTTCACGGGACGGTATCGTTGGATGCCACTCGCGTTGGCCGAGATGCCAGCCGGATCGCGGACGAAGTGATAGCGCACCTCGCTGGCCTGATGGGGGCAAGTGTGAAAGTAACCCTTGAAGTAGAGGCTGAGATCCCGTCAGGAGCCCCGGAACAGGTTGTGCGAACGGTCACGGAAAACAGCCGCACATTGAATTTCACGAGCCAAGAATTCGAAGCGGACTAGAGCGCGCCAACCGTACGGGCGAAGTTCCGCCACAACTGGCACCTTCGGGAAAGTGCTCCCCCCGCCAGGAAGTTCCCAGGCGGGGCGTCGCCTGCGTGCGCCCAGCCAAACGACGCTATCGAACGCGGCAGATGCGATACCGTAACTCTTTAGCGACTTGACGGACTATCGGAGGATGAAATGGCAAAAGTGAAAGTCTACATCTGCTTCGATTACGACAATGACGATGATTTAAAGATCTTTCTCCTCGGCCAGGCGGAGAACGAAGACTCACCGTTCGAGATTTCTGATCAGTCAATCAAGGATGCATCTCCGAACTGGAAGGTTGCCGCGCGTGCGCGCATCAAGAAGTCAGATGAGGTTGCCGTCATCTGCGGAGAGCACACCGATACCGCAACAGGCGTGAGCGAGGAAATCAAGATCGCTCGCGAAGAGAACAAGGCATATTTCCTTCTCAAGGGACGGGCGAACAAAACCTGCAAGAAACCGAAAGCGGCTCTCGATTCGGACAAGATGTACACCTGGACGTGGGCCAACCTTAAGATTCTGATAGGCGGAGGACGGTGAGGGTATGTCTGCGGGCGGCGCAACTGGACAGTATTTAGACCTCTACAAGACCGCAGTTGAGATGGCAGATCGCATCTCAGCGCGGCGAGCAATGTCGAACTCATTCTTTCTGACTCTCCACACAGGACTTGCTTCCTTTGTAAGCATCGCACAGTCGCGCTCTGCCGCTAGGGACCGAATCGGAATGATCCTTATTGCGGTAGTAGGGCTCACACTCTCAGCTGCCTGGTGGCTGCTTCTCCGCAGCTACCGTGATCTCAACAGCGCGAAGTATCGCGTGATTCAAGCTATGGAGGAGAGGCTAGAGGCCGCGATCTTCGCCGACGAATGGAAGATTTTACGAGACGATCCCCTGCGTGCAAAGAAGGGGCCCTTCAAGAAATGGAGAGGACGGTATGCTGAGCTCGGCTTCGCGGAGCGCATCGTCCCCGTCGTGTTCGCGGGTATTTATCTCACTGCTGCGATCAGGGTGGGAATGCGATGAATTACCTCGCGCAAATCGCTGAGAGAATCCGCCGCGAGATTCCACCTAACAAACTTCCCGACGGAGATCTCGACAGTCTCTTCCTGGCGTATGCCGTCTTGGCACTTGCGAAGGGAGAGCGGATCACGCGGGAAGATGTCCACAACGCCTGGGTTGCCTGGATGACCGAGCAAGGCAAGGAGCATGAATCTTTACGGCCATTCAGCGAATTGCCATCAGACATTAAGGAAGAAGACGACGAGTTCGTTATGGCAATCCGCCGAGTGGCAGGAGAGTGAGACACTCGCTGGTTGGATTTCACCCCGAACACCAAACCTCTGACTCGCGCTTACCAGCCCGAGTGAATGACAAGTTTTCCTCATAGTTGATGCATGGGTGAGACGCAAACACAATTTCTGGCGCTTTGCCAGGGGGACGGAATCCCCCTGACAGCCGCCGGCAACTTCGACTGGCTCACGAGCCATGGCTATCGAAATGCACATCTCGTCAGGCTGCTCCCCGATGAGGCACGTGATCGGCTAGAAGCGATTTACATAGAGTTGCGAGGAGACGTCACCTATGCGGGATCAGAGCGAAGGCTGGGGTCAGACTTTTTTCACACTGGACTCGACTGCATAGTGGAACTCGACGAAAGCCAGCATTTCACCACAGAGAGAGGAATCAGCCTCCGGCATTACACGGAGACCGACAAGCTCGGATTTGACTTTTCCGAGTACGTCCGACTCGTAGGGATCCATCGTTCGAGAGCGGATCGGGATTACGCTCACAAGCGCGCAAAAGCATTCGATTTCGGGGGAGGCCGGCGAGCGCAACGCGCCTACTACGACGCCCTTCGTGACCTTGCGGCCCCTCATCTAACGGGGAATCCGTTGATTCGAGTCGCCGCTCCGGAGCGAAATGCCACACTTGCCGTTCAGCGCCTTAAGGATTGGCTCGAGCGCGGCGAAGTCCGCTAGTAGCCCGGCGGACTCTGCTCTTTGAAGGAACCCCGGGTCGAATTCTTGCGATTGGCTTTCCCGGAGTTCCGGAGAGAATGGTGGACAGATCCCTTCCTTCCGCGACCCGTCGCCAGACGTCAGAGTTGTTCCGCCGGACTTCGTCCAACCATGCCGGCGATGGCTGTGGGTACGGGCGGAGGTTTCGTTCGCCCCATGCGAACCAGATGAAGCTTCGGCTGTCGGCGTACTTGGCCACAAGATCCTCTCGGAGGTAGAGGAGTCTCCCGTCGAACCCGACGGGGGCTCCGATCACGAGCGCAGCTCTTGAGCCGTCGGGAAGGGTCTGGTCAAAGGTCTGCGGCAAGGCGCGCAGGTCGAAGGCCTCCGAAAACCGTTTGGATGGGACGTGAACCCCTCCGGCTTCGTTCAGCGGACTGTGGTAGCTCTCCCATGCGTAGCCATGCGCCAGGATTTCAACCTGGAAGGAGGACAAATCACGAAGCCGGACCTCCGCCAGGTAAAGCGTTGAGGGATCATCGCCAAGCTCGGACGCGAAGTCGGGATGCCAAGGGATCTCGCCAGCGAACGTGTAGTAGTCGCTCGGAGGGTCAGGCAGCCAGTAGCCGCCGGGGTGGGCCTTGTCGTTCAACGCTGCGATAACCGCTGCGGTGTCTGTTGGCTCGACGAGTAGGCCTGTTACTCGGCCGAAGACCTGGCGGCCGATGGACCCGTCCCGCGAGTCGAGGTATCCGTCAACCAGTACCCACGGGCCCACGTGTCCGTCGAGTTCGCTGCAGTAGAGAACCGTATCCGGCAAAGTGACGACACCCTTTCGGACCCATTGCCTGTCGTTGACGGGTGTGGGTCTCGCCCAGTTGGGCATGCGGATCGGTGCTGAAGGTGGCACTTCTGGGAACGACGGGTCCAAATGGACGTCCGACAGGCGCTCGTCGTCGAGCTTGCTGGCGTCGCGAAGGATCCCGGCATACGTGTTGAACCCGATCCAGCTGTACTTCTTTCCGTAGCGCTCAACTTGGCTCCCTCGCCGGTGCATCGACTCGTAGCCCCCAAGCTCCTTATCCACGACTCCGAGTCCGGCCTCCCGCCACCCGAGCGCCCAGGCGGTGCCTCGAATATGCGCGAGCGCCGCCTGATGACCAGCATGGCCCCTGTCGTAGTTTCCTCGATCGTCGAACAGCCGGCCGACCGTGTAGTTCTCGAAGTCCATTTGGAGAATCTGGTCGATCTCCTTCTTCCGGCGGTCTCTGTTGTGGATCGGCTTGATGCTCGAACCCGATGTGAAGGCAACTCTCTGCTGAACGAGCAAGCCATCCGGCATCGCATCGGTATAGAACCGTTTCGCGAGGATCGCCGTGCCTTCCACGTAGATTCGCTGAAGCTGGTGGTTGGTCGATGCGGTAGCGTTTTCGCCGCAGAGGGCGTCCCGTAGCCCAACGAGGAAAACGCCGAAGTCGGCTTCGAACTCGACATCGGGACGTTGGTGAGCCATGGCTACTCCATAGGCAGCCGCCAGCATTCGCTCCGGCACATAAGCGTCGTTTATGTCGAGGCTGAGCAACGTCAGCCTGAACAGCGCGGCCGGATCTCCTCGTCCGAACCAATACAGCGCCCACGTCGCGCTGTCTCGGAGGAGATGGTCGGTGCTCGTGAGCGCCCATATGACCCACGTCGCCCGCAGAACGTCGGCTGGGCTGCGACGCTGCATTGTCTGCCAGCGAACCCCGATCGAGCGGACGTCTGCGACCAAGCCTTCGCGTCGGGCTCGTAGCCATTCTGTCCACAGCGCGTCGCGGTCCGCCACCTGCTTTCCTCGAAGGAGTCGATCGAGGAACGACGCGTTAAGCGGGTCACCCACGACTCCTCTCTTTGCCCGCAGTCGGTCAAACAGGAAATCGGAGTCGCGCGATCGCGAGTCTCTCAAGAGCGCTTCGAGTTTTGAGACGGTCGCGGTATCTAGGTAGGCGCCCTCGAGACCAGCCGCCAACAGGAGTGCCCGATGGCTAAGGTCGCGATCCGCAATGCTCCACAGCTGCTGACGGTGGAGCTGCCGAGGGGTCAGAGCCGTCAGAGCCGCGACCACGTCCGACGCGAAGGGATGTTGATCGTTATGTGGACCGATCAACAGCTTCATTGTTGCGGGTTGGTTGATCCACTCACCGAGTCCCTTTCGGCCGTGCTCGCCAATGAGGGCGCTTGCGATCAGGTGGCCGGCCAACGCGTCGTAGAGGACGGCGTAGCGCCGCTCGGCCTGCTCGCCGCTGACCTTGAAAAGGACGCCCTCCTCTTCTAAAGCCCGAACTAGGCTCGCGTCCCACGGCCGGAGCTCATCTGCCAGCCTTTGCCGCAGTTTGTCCATCTCCAATGTCCGATCGCGCTTATCCCAGAGTTCTGATCCGATGACGTCGAGGGCATGCCGGACGTCCTGATCGTAGAAACGATGCTCGGACTTGGAGAGTTCGCTGATTCGGCGGGCGGCCTGCGCCAGGTACTCTTCGAACAGCGAAGCTAACGATCCGGGGAAGGCGGCGACACCCACGGTTTGCGAGCGGGTCGGGTTCGTGACTTCGCAGAATAGGCTGAGCGTAAGGGGATGGCGGAGGAGCCCGATCGGGACGTCACCGTCCGATGGATCGATCTTGTACCAATTGAAGTATCGTTCGATGGCCGCTTCGACATCATCTTCGAAGTCAGGGACCTCAACGATGTGTATGCCGTCCGGTAATGCCTCCGCGACGAAGTCGCTCCGGAGCGTGAGGACAACGAGGACGTAGGGGTAACGCTCAACGAGCTTAGATAGGGATGCAAGCGGGGACTTCCAGTCGCGAGGATCCTCTGCCTCGTTCAGACCGTCGATGACAAGCGGGAGGCGGTGCTTGGCCCGCTGCCCTGCTGCGTCCAGGGCGGCGACGAGGAACTCCATGCTCGCAAACGGCGCTCCATTCAGCTTGGTCCCCCGAGCAAGGTCATCCAGATTGCCGCGTCGTTTGAGTTCGCGTCCGTGGAGGAGAATCCCGGCCGGGCGCTCCTTCTCCTGTTTTGTCAGTTGTGCAGCCAACTGTGTCTTTCCGCAACCGGCGTCGGCCACGACGGCCACGACCCGCCGGTCGAGATTGAGTGCGACTTGCTGTGCCCACACTTCAGCGTCGCCGCAGAGAGCCAGCAGGTTTGTCGCGACGAGGCCTTGAGGCAGTCCGCGCGACCGAAGCCACCTCGGCAACGACCTGAACTCAGCAGAAGGAGGGGCGGGAGGAGATTGAACTAGCCCCCGCAGGAGGTCGAGGTCTCCGCTTGCGATCGATTTTGAGATCTGATCGAGGTGATCGGACCAACCTTTGGCTGTCGCCGCACACACCTCGGCGGCTGCCGTCAGCGACTTTGTGTGTTTCTTGGCTCCGTTTCGTAGCTGTTTGGCCAACCGGGTTAGCTCGTTTGATATATCGACGAGATCGCCCCACGTGTCGCTCTCGCCGAGCATCCGGCGGATGGAGCGTTCGGCCTCAACAGGTTGATGCACTTCCGGGCGCCATCGTCGGCGGATCGGTTCCACCGCTTCTTCACGTATCTCAGCGAGGCTATGGGGTGTCAGGATGTGCTGGCCGAAATATGTGGCCCTCAGGATCTCGGCCGGCCCGCAGAGGTAGTCGTCCACCTCAGCCGCTGTCCACTGCCAGCGTTTCATGGTGGTTGGCAGGGTCGCGGGAAGC
>Ga0183260_10003540_pt1 | contig 12585 bp, 7 predicted proteins | sample AntDrymUQ4972206_2_FD_129768 | JGI IMG/M metagenome (GOLD analysis project Ga0183260, IMG submission 129768) | Polar desert sand microbial communities from Dry Valleys, Antarctica - metaG UQ497 (22.06) (version 2) (version 2) | ecosystem: Environmental > Terrestrial > Soil > Desert | place...
CGGCCGTGACTACCAGGAGGCGGCCGCCTACGTGCAGGGCCTGGACATGCTGCCGCTGGCGCGCGTCGTCGCCGACGACAAGGTCGGCGACCACCACGCGATCATCCCGACCAACTCGGCGCACGGCCTCGACAAGCTGTCCGACGACGACCGCCGCATCTACGACCTCGTCGCGCGGCGCTTCCTGGCCGTCTTCCATCCCGAGGCGGTCTTCGAGAACACGAAGGTCTCCACGACCGTCGCGGGCCACATCTTCCGCACGCGCGGCAAGGTTCTGCTCGTGCCGGGCTGGCGCGGCGTCTACGGCCAGCTGGCCGCGTCGTCATCGAAGGTGGAGGGTGACGGTCAGGCCTCCGACGACGACGACACGGGTCGCGACCAGCAGCTTCCCAAGCTCGAGCGCAACGAGCGCGTGCAGACGCGCGAGGTCGTCGCCGAGGAGAAGGAGACCAAGCCCCCGCGACGCTACTCGGACGCCTCGCTGCTGGGCGCGATGGAGACCGCCGGCAAGCTCGTCGACGACGACGAGATGCGCGAGGCGATGAAGGACTCGGGCATCGGCACGCCGGCGACGCGGGCGTCGATCATCGAACGCCTGATCGACGTCGGCTACATCGAGCGCGACGGGCGCGCGCTCGTCGCGACCGAGAAGGGCCTGAACGTCATCCGACTGCTCGGCGAGCACCCGCTCACGTCACCGTCGCTGACGGGCAGCTGGGAGCAGCGGCTGGGCAAGATCGAGCGCGGCGAGGAGCCGCGCGGCCGGTTCATGTCGGACATCGCCGGGTTTGCCGAGTCGACGGTCCAGGAACTGGACGCCAAGCTGAAGGACGTCCGCATCCCGCGGGCAAATCTTGGCCCGTGCCCGGTATGCGGCAACGATATTGTCGAGAACCGCAAGGGCTTCTCGTGCTGGTCGCGCGAGGATCCGGGATGCGGGTTCGTGGTTTGGAAGGCGAAGGCGGGCAAGCAGTTGCCGCTGGCGGTCGCCAAGGAGCTGATCGCCGCCGGCAGGACGGCGAAGCCGGTGACGGGTTTCAAAGGGCGTAGCGGCCGGTCGTTCCGAGCTCGGCTGGCGCTCCAGCAGAACGAGGAGGGCAAGTGGCGGGTCGAGTTCGATGAGCCCTGGGCGCGCGACGGCCAGAAGGTCGACCCCGCGACGCAGGCAGGCGAGGCCGCTGTCGAGCCTCAGCCCGCCGGCAAAGCGGCGAGCGAGGCCGCTGCCTAGCACCTGCCACCGGCGGGTAGCGCTGCCGAGGTGACGCCGCTTCGCATCATCGCGATCGTCGGTGTCGCCGCGGCGCTCGTGCTGGGCGCCGTGGTGGTCGCCGGCTCAGCGTCCTCGGACGATCCGGCGCCGCGGTCGACCGTCGCCCGCGTGCAGCTGCCGGCGGTCGACCCCGAGGACCTGCAATCCGAGCTCGGCCCGCTGCCCGAGCCCGAGCAGGCTTCGCGCGTCGACCTCAGCAAGCCGGCGCTGCTGACCGGCTTCGATCTGCGCGGACCCAGCGCCGGACTGGCGTTTGACTTCGCCAACGGACGCCTGCTGTGGCGCCGCAACGCGACGCTGAAGCGCCCGATCGCGAGCCTGACGAAGATGATGACCGGACTGCTGGCCGTCGAGCGCCTGTCGCCCGCCGATCGCGTCGTGATCACGCGCGCTGCCGATCGGGTCGGCGGTTCTCGGATGGCCGGCCTGCGTGCGGGGCGGGCGGTCCCGGCGGAGACCCTGCTCAAAGGCCTGATGATCTCCTCCTCCAACAACGCCGCCGTCGCGCTGGCGGTCGCCGGAGCGGGATCCGAGCGCGCGTGGGTGCGCTTCATGAACCATCGCGCGAAGCTGCTCGGGCTGCGCTGCACCAAGTACGTCGATCCGCACGGCCTCAACCCGCGCGACCGCTCCTGCCCCGTCGATCTGGCCGTGCTCGCGATCCGGGCGATGGCCGAGCCGCGGATCGCGCGGATCGCGCGCAAGCGCGCCACGCGAGTGTGGCCCGGCGCGGGTCGCAGGCTCAAGTTGCTTACGACCAACCACCTGCTGCGCGAGCACTACTCCGGCGCGATCGGGCTCAAGACCGGCTTCACGAAGGCCGCCGGGCACTGCCTGGTTGCGGTCATCGAGCGCGGCTCGCGGCGGATCGGCATCGTGTTGCTCAACGACAAGGATCCGTGGGCGAGCGCGCGCAAGGTCACGCGCGCGGCGGTGCGGGCGGGGGTCTTCCCGCGGTCCTAGCGACGACCACGGACGTGATCCGGCACGCCGTCCTGGCCTGGGGGGTCCCTGCACCCGGAGAGTAGGACGGCACCACGCGGCAACCTGAGCCCGTCGCGGCGCCGCGCCTCGATGCATCCACGCCGTCGGGTCGACACGCGACCATGGGGCTGTGCCCCTGACGCTCGTGACCGGTCCGGCCAACGCCGAGAAGGCGCGCGTCGTGCTGGACGGCTACCGCGCGGCGCTGAAACGCGGGGAGGCGCCGATCCTCCTCGTGCCGACGTTCGCCGACGTCGAGCGCTATCGCGCCGAGCTCGCCGACGGCGGCGTCGTGTTCGGGACGCAGGTCATGCGCTTCGGCCGGCTGATCGACGAGGCGGCCAGGCGGGCCGGCGTACGCGGCCGGCCGCTGACCGGGCTGGCGCGCGAGCGCGTCGCGGCGGCCGCGGTCAAGGCGACGAAGCCCAGCACGCTGGCGGCGTCAGCCGCCACGGCCGGCTTCACCACCGCGCTGCTGGCGCTGATCGACGAGCTCGAGCAGCGACGGGTCACGCCGCAGCGCCTCACCCAGGCGCTGCGCGCCTGGGCCGATGAGGACGAGCGGCGGCGGGCATACGCCGACGAGGTCGCTGGGCTGTACTCCGCCTACCGGCGCACGCTCGAGCGCCTGAACCGCAGCGATCGCCCGCTCCACGCGGCGGCCGCGCTCGACGCGCTGCGCGAGCAGCCGGCGGCGTGGGGCGACACGCCGGTCTTCATCTACGGCTTCGACGACCTCACGCCGATCGAGGCCGACGCCGTCCAGACGCTCGCGCAGATCGGTGCGCGCGTGATGCTCTCACTCGCCTATGAGCCCGGCCGGATGGCGTTCAGCGGGCGCGCCACGACGTTCGCTCAGCTGCACGGCCCCGAAGTCGAGCACATCGCGCTGAAGGCGCGCGAGGAGCACTACGCGCCGGCGGCGCGGCGCGCGCTGCATCATCTCGAGCGCGGCCTGTTCGAGCTCGACGAGGGCACGCTGTTCGATCCCGATCCGGTCGATCCCGGCGCTGCCGTGACGTTGCTGCAGGGCGGCGGCGAGCGGGCCGAGCTCGAGCTCGTCGCCGTCGAGGCGCTGCGGCTGATCCACGACGAGCACGTGCCGGCGGAGCAGATCGCCGTCGTCGCGCGCAACCCGGCCGTGGTCGCAGCGCTCGTGGCCGAGGTCTTCGAGAGCTTCGGCGTGCCCGTCGCGCTCGAGCAGCGCGTCGCCTTCGGCCACACCGCGCTGGGGCACGGCCTGCTCGCGCTGCTGCGCTGCGCGCTGCTGGACGGCAGCGCCGATGACCTGCTGGCGTGGCTGCGCACGCCCGGGCTGCTGCGCGTGCCGGCGCTCGCCGACTCGCTCGAGTCGCTTGCCCGCCGCGAAGGTGCCCGCAGCGCCGATGCGGCGCGGGCGCTGTGGGAGGCCGAGCACTGGCCGCTGGAGGCGATCGACCGTGTACGTGACGCGCACCGCCGCGGCGCTGCCGAGCTGCTGGTCCGCTGCAGCGCCGAGCTCGCGATCCTGTTCGCTGCGCCGCGCCGGCGCAGCGCCGAGGTGCTCACGGGGCCGGCCGCCCAGGACGGCGCCGTGCTCGCCGCGGGTCGTGGCGCGCTTGACCAGCTCGCCGCGCTCGCGGCGAGCGATGCGGGGCTGGCGCCCGAGCCGCGCGAGCTCGAGGCGCTCCTGCACGATGTCGAAGTGCACTCGGGCAGCCGCCCGGCGCCCGGCGCGGTGACCTTCACCGACCCGCTGTCGCTGCGCGCCCGGCGCGTGCGCGCGCTGTTCGCGTGCGGTCTGCAGGAGGGCGTCTTCCCGCGTGCGCCGCAGGCCGAGCCGTTCTTCGGCGACGCCGAGCGCGAGCAGATCGCCGCCGCCTCGGGTCTTGCGCTGGCGCGCCGCGACGAGCTCGGCGGCGAGCGCTACCTCTTCTACGCGACCGTCTCGCGGCCCGAGGAGCGCCTCTACCTCTCGTGGCATGAGGCCGACGACGAGGGCGATCGCGCCGTGCGCTCGTTCTTCGTCTCCGATGTCTGCGATCTGTTCGCAGAAGCGCTCGAGCAGCGCACACGTACGCGCACGCTGGGCCAGGTCGGATGGCCCGACGGCGCGGCGCCGACCGAACGTGAGCGGCTGCGCCAGCGTGCAGCCGCGGGGGAGCGGCTGCGCGAGCCGGCGATCGGCGCGCTGCGCGACTCGGCGCTGCTCGCAGGGCTGCGCGAGCGCTCGAGCTGGTCGGCCTCGGGCATCGAGTTGTGGGCCGGCTGTCCGGTGAAGTGGTTCGTCGAGCGCCTGCTCGAGCCCGAGGGCCTGCAGCCCGACCCCGAGCTGATGCTGCGCGGGGCATTCGCTCACGCGCTGCTCGAGACGACGCTGCGCGGGCTGGCCGAGCAAACGGGCTCGCCCCGGCTGACACCCTCGACCCTGCCGCTCGCGCGGGAGCTCGCCGATACCGCGCTGGCGCACCTGCAGCGCGGCGCGCAGCTGACGATGTCGCGCGATCCCAGCCGCCAGCGGGCGCTCGCTCACCGCCTGCGCAGTGACCTGCTGCGCTACCTCGAGCACGCGGCCAATGACGGCTCGCAGCTCGAGCCGACCGAGCTCGAGTTGGATTTCGGCGGGGCCACGGACGAGCGACCGGCGCTCGAGCTGGGCGATGGCGTGCGCCTGCGCGGGCGCATCGACCGCATCGACGTCGGCGGCGATGGGCAGGCGATCGTCTACGACTACAAGGGTCGCGTCGCCGTCGAGTCGGCGAAGTGGCGCGAGAAGCGCAAGTTCCAGGTGGCGCTCTACCTGCTCGTCGCGCGCGACGTGCTCGGGCTCGATCCCGTCGGCGGCCTGTACCAGCCGCTCGGCGGCAAGGACCAGCGCCCGCGCGGGCTGCTGATCGAGGATGCCGATCCGGGCCTTGGGAGCTTCACCACCGACCGCCACCCGCGGCCCGTATTCGAGGCGATCGTCGACGGCGTGCTCGAGGACGTGCTCCAGGCCGTCGGCGAGCTGCGCGCGGGCGCGCTGCAGCCGCGTCCCGAGAGCTGCGCCTACAACGACGCCGGCTGTCAGTACCCGACGATCTGCCGCTGCGAGGCCGCATGACGTCGGTGCCGGCGCTGCTCGGGCCCGCGGGCCGCAGCTTCACCGCCGAGCAATCCGCGGCGATCCGCAATCGCGCCGGCTCGCTGCTGCTGGAGGCCAACGCCGGCAGCGGCAAGACGTCGGTGCTCGTCGAGCGCTTCGTGCGCTTCGTGCTCGATGACGACATTCGGCCGTCGCGGATCCTCGCGATCACGTTCACCGATCGTGCCGCCGGCGAGCTGCGCGCGCGGGTGCGCGAGCGCTTCGTCGAGCTCGGCCGCCGCGACGAGGCGCGTGAGACCGAGGCCGCCTGGGTTTCGACGATCCACGGCTTCTGCGCGCGACTGCTGCGCGCGCACGCGATCACCGCCGGGCTTGACCCTGCCTTCAGCGTGCTCGACGAGGCCGCTGCGCGGGTGTTGCGCGACCGCGCATGGGACGCGGCGCTGGCAGCGCTCCTCGACGGCCCCCGCGGCGCGGCGGGACTGGACCTCGTCGCGGCGTACGACGTCGACCGCCTGCGCGGGGTGATCGCCGCGGCGCATGACTCGCTGCGCAGCGGCGGGCAGACGCGACCGCAGCTGCCGCGGCCGCCGGCAGGCGCCGATCCGCGGGTACTGCGCGCGCCGCTTGCGGACGCGCGCGCCGCGACGGCCGCCGAGCTCGCGCTCGGGCAGGACGGCCTGCGCGTCAACGAGGGCCGGGCCGCCCTCGAACGCTGCGCCGAGCTGCTCGAGTCGCTCGCCGACGGCGACCTTGCGCCGGGCGCGGCGCTCGGGAAGCTGGCCCTTGGCAGCGGCGCGGGCGCTCTGAAGAGCGATGCATGCGAGCGCTACCGCGCCGCGCTGGAGGCCTACTCCGCCGCCTGCCGTGACGCGCGCGCGGCGGCGGTGATCTCGCTGCTCGACCAGTTGCTGGGCGACTACGCCGATTCCTACGCCGACGCCAAGCGGGCGCGCGCGACGCTCGACTTCGACGACCTCGAGCTGTTCGCGCGCGATCTGCTCGAGCGCGAGCCGGCGCTGCGTCGCTCCTACGCCGAGCGCTTCGACCGCGTGATGGTCGACGAGTTCCAGGACTCAAACCCGCGCCAGCTGGCGCTGTTCGAGGCCCTCGAGCGCGACGACCTGTTCGTCGTCGGAGACGAGCAGCAATCCATCTATGGCTTTCGCAACGCCGATGTCGAGGTCTTCCGCGCCCGCCGCGCCACGCTGGCCGCCGCCGGCCGCGTGGCCACGCTGCAGACGAACTTCCGCAGCCGGGGCGCGATCCTCGAGACGATCAACGCGGCCTTCGGGCCACTGCTGGGCCCGAGCTTCGTGCCGCTGCTCGAGGGCCGCGAGCCACAGCCCGCCGGCGAGCCGCTCGTCGAGCTGCTGCTGACCGACCAGGCGGGCTGGAACGGCGACGGCGATGACAGCGTGGACCTCGGTGAGCTGCCGCGTTCGCAGGCCTGGCGCCATGCCGAGGCGCGGCTGCTCGCCCAGCGCATCCGCGACCTCGTCGACGCCGGCGATGCGCGGCCCGAGGAGATCGTGATCCTCTTTCGCGCGCTCGGCGCGCTGCCGGTCTTCGAGCGCGCGCTCGAGGACCAGGGCCTGCTGACGCTGTCGGTCGGCGGGCGCGGCTACTGGGGTCGTCAGGTCGTGCGCGACCTGTGCGCGTGGCTGGCGGCGCTGGCCAACCCGCGCGACGAGACGGCGCTCTACGGGGTTCTCGCTTCGCCGCTCGTCGGGCTGTCCTCCGACGCGCTCGTCCAGATCGCGCGCGCGGCGGGCAGCGGCCACGCTTGGCGCACGATCGAGGCCGGCGGTGAGCGGCTGGAGAGCCTGTCCGGCGACGACCGCGAGCGTCTCGAGGCCTTCGCCGAGCACTTCGCGAGCGAGCGCGCGCGCGCGCCGCGGCTCGGCCTCGACGAGCTGCTGCGCCGCGTCGTCGACGCGACCGGCTACGACCTGCACGTGCTGTCGCTCTCCGGCGGCGCCAGGCGGCTGGCCAACGTCCACAAGCTGATGCGCCTGGCGGCCGCATTCGAGCGCGACCAGGGTCGCGACGTGCGCGGCCTGGCCGACCTCGCCGCCGCCGAGCTCGAGGCCGAGGCGCGCGAGACCGATGCGCCTGTCGAGCTCGGCGACGAACGGGCGGTGCGGCTGATGTCGATCCACGCCGCCAAGGGGCTCGAGTTCGACGTCGTCTGCGTCGCCGACCTCGGCCGCCGGCGCCCCGGCGACGGGGACGAAGACCTGCTCGTCTTCGAGGGCGAGATCGGCCTGCGGCTGGTCGGCCTCGACGGCTCGCGCGAGAAGGCGCTCTCCTACGACCGCCTGCGCGAGCGCGCGCGTGAGCGCGCCGCCGCCGAGGAGCAGCGCGTGATGTACGTCGCGCTGACGCGAGCTCGCGAGCGGTTGATCCTCAGCGGCGGCGTGACGCTCTCCCCGTGGCCAAAGGCGGGACCGGCCGCGCCGCCGCTGGCGTGGCTGGGCCCGGCGCTGTTGGGCGATCTCGCGCGCCTGCCGACGCCCGAGCAGTCCGAGGCCGACGTGCGCTGGGGCACGGCCGCGGTGCGCTGCGCGCTCAACGCGCCGCAGACGGTGGGCCGCGTCCTGCGTTCGCAGTCGCTTGCGCCTGCCGGCACGAGCCTGGCGCTCGCTGCGCTGCCGCCTCGCAGTCCGGCGGTCGCGGAGCCGCCCGCCGCGCCACCGGTCGCGCAGGGGCTGTCGTACTCCGCGCTCGCCGCCTGGCGCGCGTGCGGCTATCGCTACTACCTGGAGCGCATCCTGCGCCTGCCCGAGGAGCCGGTGCCCGCGGCGTCCGGCGATCCGGCCGCGGCGCCCGGCCTCGAGCCGCGACTGCGCGGCTCGCTCGTCCACGCGCTGCTCGAGCGCGAGGGCCCGGCGGCCGAGCGCGTCGCCGGCGTGGCGGCGCAGTTCGGCGTGGGACTGACCGATGCGCAAGCCGCCGACGTCGCTCGTCTCACGGACGCCTTCGCGCGCTCACCCCTCGCCGAGCGCCTGGTCCGCGCCCGCACGGTCCAGCGCGAGCATCCCTTCGCCGTGAGGCTCGGCCCGACGCTGCTGACCGGCATCGTCGACGTGCTCGCGCACGAGCGCGGCGCCGCCAGGCTCGTGGTCGACTACAAGACGGACTGGATCGAGCCCGGCGACGACCTCGCCGCCTACGTCGAGGAGCGCTACGCGATCCAGCGCCGCGTCTACGCGCTGGCGGTCCTGCGCGCCGGCGCCGCCCGCGTCGACGTCGCCTACGCCTTCCTCGAGCGCCCGCTCGAGCCGATCAGCGAGCGCTTCAAGGCCGCCGACGCCGATCGCCTCGAGGCCGAGCTGCTGGAGCTGGCGGCCGGGCTGCTCGCCGGCGCGTACCCCGTCACCGACCGCCCGCATCGCGAGCTGTGCCTGACCTGCCCGGGGCGCCGGGCGTTGTGCTCGTATCCGGAGGAGCTGACTTTGCGTGAGCTTCCGGGGCGCGTGGTGGACGAACAGCAGCATTGACAGAGGAAGGGGAGAAGCCGTGCGGGGTGCGCGGGGGCCGCCCCAAAAATGACGGATGGCGCCAGCGAGGATCGTCCTCCGTCAGTTCGGCGCGCTACGCCGTACATAAGTGACAGATCGTCACGTGGCCGATCGCCGTCTGTCAGTTCGGCGCGCTATGCGCTCACATTCCTGTCATCGCTGCAGTTCGGGGGCCGCGCGCCCCTCCGGCCCTCGCCCGATCGATCGCCCCTCAGCGCGCCAACGCATCCCGGCCGTACTTGTCGTCGGACTGGCCCGGCCCACCGGGCGACTCACCCGATCCCGGCGCATCCGGCGACTCACCCGATCCCGGCGCATCGGGCGGTACTTCCGGCCAATCGGGCCGCGCCGGCGGCTCCTGCACGCGGCCGCCCGCCGCCCGCTCGCGTTCGAGCTGAGCGTTGATCTCGGCGCCGAAGAGGAACGCGATGCTCGAGAGGTACAGCCACAGCAGCAGGATCACGGCGCCGGCGAAGGCGCCGTAGGTGGCGCCGTACTTGCCGAAGTTCGAGACGTAGAAGAAGAAGCCGGCCGAGGCGAGGATCCAGATCAGCACACCGGCGGTCGCGCCGGGCGTGATCCAGCGCCACGCGCGTGGCCTGACGTCGGGCGCGAAGTTGTAGATCAGCGCGTACATGACCAGCACGGCGCCGATCGCGACGGGCCAGCGCGCGAAACGCCAGATATCGGCCGCCGTGTCGCCGAGCCCGATCGTGCCGAACAGGTCGCCGGCGACTCCACCGCCGAGCAGCACGCAGACCAGCGCGACGACGGCCAGCGCGATCACGACGACCGTCCACATGAGGTCGGCGAGCTTGTGGCGCACGAAGCCGCGTTGCTCGTGCGTGCCGTAGACGGCGTTCAGCGCGCGTCCCGCGCCGCCGAAGGCGCCCGACGCCCCGTACAGGGCGACCGCGACGCCGATCGCCAGCGTGATGCTCGCCGTGCCGCCGGCGGTGTTGATCGTCGTCTTCAGCGATGCCTGGATGGCGTTGGCGACCTCCTCGGGCGCTCCCTGCTCGCGTGCGTAGCGGACGGCATCGGCGACGAGCGACTGGTCGCCGAGCAGGCCCAGCAGCGAGATCGCGACGAGCAGTCCGGGGAACAGCGACATCATCACGAAGTACGTCAGCGCGGCGGCGTGATCGGTCATGTTGTCCGCCTTGAACTTCTGAAACGACCGCTTGGCGATGCCGACCATGTGTGAGGCAGCGTTCCCGGGCGGCGACGGCGCTAATCCGCGGCCTCTGGCGCTCCGCTCTTGGGCAGCAGCGGCAGGCTCTCGGTGACGGCACGGGCGAGATCGACGACGCGCTTGTTCGCGCTGCGCGCCTGCGTGCGCAGCAGCTCGAACGCGCCGCGATCGTCGACGCCATGGCGCTCCATGAGGATCCCCTTGGCCCGTTCGATGGTGCCGCGCCGCTCGAGCGCGCTCTGAAGCTGCTCGACCTGATCGCTCAGGCGCACCTTCTCGCCGTGACGGTGCAGCGCAAGCTCGATCGCGCCCTGGACCTCCTCGCCAAAGCGCGGTCGCGCGAAGGCGTACACGTCGCGCTCGACGGCGCGCGCGATGAAGTCCGAAGCGTGGTTGGCGACGAGCGCGATGACCGGTCCGCGCGCGTACTCGCTGATCTCCTCGATCAGGTCCAGCGCGTGCTCGTCGTCGTCGTCGACGACGACGACCGACAGATCGGGGTCCTCGCGGGCGATCAGGTCGCCGGCCTCGCTGGCGGAGACCGCGTGCGCGGTGACTGTGTGGCCCAGGTCGGCGAGGATCGCGTCGGTCTGCTTGAGCGTCTCCTCGTTCTCGTCGGCCGCCAGGACCTTCAGCCCCTCTGTTTTCTCAGCCGCGCTCATCGGTGGGGTATGATGACCTACGCGCGGCCAAGCCTCCCGCCACGCGTCCCAAGCGCCCCATCCCCCGGTGCTGTCCGACTTGGAGACGACGTCGTGGACGCTTGGCTGTACTCGTATCGACCGCTGCTACGCCCGCCCTCTACGCACGCGGGGATCGGGTCGTGGAGTTGATGGTCAGGGCGCTTGACGGGGCCGGATCTGCGCCCCGTGGCGACGACCGGGCAGGGGCCGACCGGGCGCTGTTTCTGCGCCTGCAGGCGGGCGACCCGCAAGCGCGCGACGTGCTCGTGGAGCGCTTCCTGCCGCTCGCGCGCCAGCTCGCGCGCCGTTACCAGCGCGCCTCCGAGCCGCTCGACGATCTGCTGCAGGTCGCCTCGATCGGTCTCATCAAGGCGATCGACCGCTTCGACCCCGAACGCGAGATCGCCTTCTCCTCCTACGCGGTGCCGACGATCCTCGGTGAGATCAAGCGCCACTTTCGCGACCGCACGTGGGCGGTGCGCGTGCCGCGCGACCTCCAGGAGCTGACGCTGCGCGTCGACCGCGCCGTCAGCGAGCTGGCCGAGGAACTGCAGCGCCAGCCATCGGTCAGCGAGATCGGTGTGATCGTCGGCGCCGACGAGGAGGGCGTGCTCGAGGCGCTGCAGGCGGGCGGCGCCTACCGCGCGATCTCCTTCGACGCGCCGCGCGGCGCGGAGGACGAGGGCTCGGGAGCCTCCACGCTGGGGGAGTCGATCGGCGTCGACGAGAGCGGCTTCGACCGCGCCGAGGATCGAGCCACGCTCAGCAGTCTGCTCGGCAGCGTCTCCGCGCGCGAGCGCGACGTGCTGCGGATGCGTTTCGAGGAGGACATGACGCAGGCGGAGATCGGCGCGGTCATCGGCGTCAGTCAGATGCAGGTCTCGCGGCTGATCCGCAAGTCGCTGACCCAGCTGCGCGCGGTCGTCGACGAGGGCGAGCCGCCCCCGTCGCAGCAGTTGACCTAGCGCTGTGGCGTTAACATCGCGTTCACACCACGGCCCCTCGGGGCATCAGCAAGGCAACGATGTCCGAGAACCCCTCCGAACACGAGGAGAGTCGCGAACAGCGGCTCAACCGCGAGCTCGACCAGCTGCTCAACGAGCTGCGCGTCGCGATGCCCGGGGGTGCAGGTGCTGTTCGCCTTCCTGCTGGCGGTCCCGTTCCAGCAGCGCTTTGCCGCGGTCAGCGAGTTTCAGAAGCACGTCTACTTCGTCACGCTGCTGGCGTCGGCCGCGGCGTCGGCCTTCTTCATCGCACCGGTCGCCTATCACCGGATCGTCTTTCGTGAGCGCGACAAGCCGCACCTCATCAAGGTCTCCAGCCAGCTCGCGCTGGCCGGCCTCATCGCGCTGGCGGTCGCCATGAACGGGGCCCTGCTGCTGATCACCGACGTGCTGTTCGAGGACACCACGGTGCTGATCACGATGGGCGCCTCGGGGACGCTCTTCATTACGCTGTGGTTCGTGCTCGGTCTGAAGCGGCGCCTGTCCAACGAGCATAGCCATTGAGCATCCCTGCGGCGATCCTGGACGTCGACGGCACGCTCGTCGACTCCAACTATCAGCATGCGCTGTCCTGGTTTCGCGCGTTTCGCCTGCACGGACTGACGATCCCGGTGTGGCGCGCGCACCGCGCGATCGGGATGGGCGGCGACCAGCTCGTCCCCTATCTCGCCGGCGAGGGCTTTCATAAGCAGCACGGCGACACGATCAGCACGGAGGAGCACGCGCTGTTCGCGCAGATGATCGACGAGGTGCAGCCGTTCGCCGGTGCGCGCGGCCTGATCGAAGACCTCAAGGAGCGTGGCAGCGAGGTGGTGCTCGCCTCCTCGGCCAAGCCCGAGGACATGGCGCACTATCTCGGCC
>Ga0183260_10003541_pt1 | contig 12584 bp, 10 predicted proteins | sample AntDrymUQ4972206_2_FD_129768 | JGI IMG/M metagenome (GOLD analysis project Ga0183260, IMG submission 129768) | Polar desert sand microbial communities from Dry Valleys, Antarctica - metaG UQ497 (22.06) (version 2) (version 2) | ecosystem: Environmental > Terrestrial > Soil > Desert | place...
ATGTAACGCGTTCTTGGCGCTCAAGATCTCTTATGCCAACGCTCTCTCTCGTCTGTGTGAGCGCTCGGGCGCGGACGTCGTGGCGGTGGCTGAGGTAATGGGCGCCGACGAGCGCATCGGCCGAGCCTTCTTGAACGCCGGCCTCGGATACGGCGGTTACTGCTTCCCCAAGGACATTCAGGCTTTCGAGCGCCTCGCGGCGCGCGTTGGTGCCGAGTTTCCCTTGCTGCGGGAGGTCGCACGGATCAACGATCAGGCGGTCGAGTCGGCCGCCAACAAGGTCCTCGAGGCGCTGTGGAACGTTGAAGGCAAGAAGATCGCGCTGCTGGGACTGGCGTTCAAGCCCGGTACCGACGATGTTCGCTCCGCTCCTGCGCTGGCGCTCGCACGTTTGCTGCTGCGTGAGGGCGCGCACGTGGTCGGATACGACCCACAGGGCGGTTCGAACGCCAAGGCCGAGCTTCCCGAGCTCGAGGTTTGTCACGACATGTACGACGCGCTCAACGACGCCCACTGTATGGTGCTGTGCACCGAGTGGGACGAGTTCAAGACTCTCGATCTCGAGAAGCTGCACTCGCTGATGGCCTATCCGGTCGTCGTCGACGGCCGCAACCTCTTCGATCCCCAAGAGATGAAGAACGCCGGGTTTAGCTACTACCCTACCGGCCGTCCTCACGTCGTCTGAGAGAGGAGCCAAGAGCAACGTGCCACGAGCGGTGGTTACCGGAGGCGCGGGCTTCGTTGGTTCGCATCTCTGTGAGCGATTGTTGGAAGAAGGCTGGGAGGTGGTCTGCTTTGACTCCTTCCTCACCGGTGATTCCGGCAACCTGGGCCGCATCATCTCGCATGAGAGATTCCGGTTCGAGCGATACGACGTTACGAACTATATGTTCGTGGAGGGTGATATCGACTGGGTACTGCATTTCGCTTCCCCGGCTTCTCCGCGCGACTATCTCGATCATCCAATACACACTCTGAAGGTTGGCGCGCTCGGATCGCTGCATGCACTGGGTCTGGCGAAGGCCAAGTCTGCGGGGTTCTTTATGGCCTCTACCTCTGAGGTTTACGGCGACCCCAAGGTCCATCCCCAACCCGAGAGCTATTGGGGTAACGTCAATCCAGTCGGGCCGCGTGGGGTCTACGACGAAGCCAAGCGCTTCGCGGAAGCAATGGTGATGGCATATCATCGCACGCACGGTATGCCGGTGAGGATCATCCGTATCTTCAATACCTTCGGCCCGCGCTTGCGCAAGGGCGATGGCAGGGCGGTTCCCACCTTCATTCATCAGGCACTTGCAGGCGAGAAGCTGACCGTGCACGGCGACGGCGAGCAAACTAGGTCGTTGTGCTATGTCGACGACCTCGTCGAAGGAATCTGGCGCTTCATTCATGCCGATATTCCCGGACCGATGAATCTCGGCAACCCGCGCGAGATCACCGTACGCCAGTTGGCAGAGATGATTGCATCTTTGACCGGCAGTGACTCCGAGGTTGTGTTCACCGATAGACCCGTGGACGATCCCGAGGTCCGCTGTCCCGACATCTCCCTCGCTCGCTCCACGCTGGGCTGGGAGCCGCAGGTGACCCTCGAGGAGGGGCTCAGGCGAACCATCGAATGGGCTCGCAGCTCGTGGACATAGTGGTGACGAGCAAGTGTCGCTACCGGTGAATCCAAAAGACTCAAAGGACAAGGTGAGCACATGAGGTGTCTAATCACAGGGGCGGCTGGCTTCATCGGCTCGCGCCTAGGCGCGCGCTTGATTGCCGATGGCGACCAGGTCGTGGGGCTCGACGATCTCTCCGAAGGCTCCGCCGACAACCTCTCGGATTGCCCCGAGCTCGACCTCGTGGAGGCAGACCTTAGAGACGAAGCCGCAGTCGCCGGAGCCGCCAAGGGCTGTGATGTCATCTTTCATCAGGGTGCGATGAGATCGGTGCCGCGCTCGATGCAAATGCCCGGCCTGACCTCCGACGTCAATGTTCGGGGAACCCTCAACGTGCTCTTGGCGGCGCACGACAACGGAGCCCGCGTGGTGAGCGCGTCTTCCTCGTCCGTCTACGGCGATCAGACGGAGTTTCCGCTGCACGAGGGCATGACACCCGAACCGCGCTCTCCCTATGCGGCCTCGAAGCTGGTCGGCGAGGTCTACTGCAAGACGTGGTGGCGCGCCTACTCGGTCCCAGCGATCTCGCTGCGTTACTTCAACGTCTTCGGGCCGCGCCAGGACCCTTCAAGCGAGTACGCAACGTTGGTGCCTCGTTTTGTGCTCGCGTGCTTGAAGGGGGACCGTCCGGTCATCCATTCCGATGGTGAGCAGGCGCGCGACTTCACTTATATCGACGATGCGGTAGAGGGCAACATCGCTGCCGCGCGTGCTCCCGAGGCCGCATTTGGCGAGGCCTTCAATATCGGGGGAGGGCAGGATCCCACCTCGGTCAACGAGATCCTTGCCATAATTGCAGAGCTGACCGGAACGCGTCCTGATCCGATATTCACAGACCCTCGTCCGGGCGACGTGCGACTGACGCACGCGGATCTCAGCCGTTCCGCCGACCTGCTCGGCTACAAGCCGCAGACCACTGTGAGGCATGGGCTCGAACAGACGGTGGCCTGGTTCACCGAGCACTTCGGCGCCGACTCCGGGCGCTAGATGTCGATCTTTTCTACGTCCGCAGTGCCGAGCGCTGCTGAGCGCGAATGGGTCCAGCCTTGCGAGTAGTGCGCTACTACCCGCGCGCGCTCGTGGGCGACGGTGGCATGACCAGCGCGGTGAAACGCTGGTCGCAAGGAATGGTGAATTGTGGCGCCGAAGCCGTCATCGCCTTCGACGAAGGCGTGGACCCGCCCTCGGAGGGCGGCGTCCAGTGGCTCCCCGTTCGCCATGCCGGCAAGCGCGCGCTCAAGGTTCCCATAGGACTCGAAGAGATCCTGGAGCCCGATGACATCCTGGTCCTGCACTCGGGTTGGACCTACCGCAACGTTCGAGCGGCTGCAGTGGGCAAGCGAATGGGTGTGCGCTACGTGCTCGAGCCGCGCGGCGCCTACGACCCCCATATCGTCGCCAGAAAGAAACTGCTGAAAAAGGGCTGGTGGGAGGCGTGGGAGAAAGAGCTTGTGATGGACGCCCATGCCATCCACGTGTTCTTCGACGAGGAGAAGGCGCATCTCGAAGCGCTCGGCTACACAGGCGCGGTCATCACCGTCTCGAACGGTGTCGACGTCCCCCGTGAGCCGTTGTGGCGAGGAAAGCATGACTCCTACGTGCTGTGGCTGGGCCGTTTCGACCCGCAACACAAGGGCCTCGACATTCTTATCGAAGCGGTTTCCTCGATGTCTGTGTCCGAAAGGCCACGGGTGCGGCTTCACGGCCCCGACTGGCGGGCGCGTAAGCAAAAGGTGGCGCAGTGGATCGCGGACAAGGGTCTTACGGAGTGGATCACTGTGGGTGACGCGGCCTACGGGCCCGCCAAACGCGAGCTGCTGGTCGATGCTTCGGGCTTCGTCTACCCGTCGCGCTGGGATGCGTGCCCGAACTCGACGCTCGAGGCCGTCTCCCTCGGTATACCGACGCTTGCAACTCCCTATCCCCTGGGCACCTACCTCGCTCGCAAGGGCGGGGCGATCCTCGCTCAGCCCAATGCCCACAGCCTCGCCGGCGGCCTGCGGCGCCTCGTCTCGGACGAGGCGCCTGCGCTCGGCGCACAGGGCGCGCGCGTGGCGCGAGAGGAGCTCGGCTGGGACCACGTCGCCGGCCTCTGGCTCGAGCAAGCCAAGGCCCTGCCGGGATGACGCGCACCGCCGAGGAGCTCAGCGGGCTGTGGGTGCCGCTGCTCAACCGCCTGACCGAAACTCTGCCGGACTGGGGCCTGTGGAAGAACGCCGACGCGGCGCTGTCGGGCGAGGGGGACTTCGACTCCATGGCCCCTGCGACCCGCTGGGATCAGATAACACGCGAGTTCGCCGAGTGGGCCATCGCTCACGGCTTCTCGCCCGTGGCCGCCTGCCGGGAGGTTCCGGGCGTGCTGTTTCTCATCGCGCTGGACAAGGAGAACGCCACCTTCTTGGAGCTCGACGTCAATGCCCGCAAGTACTTTCGCGGCTCAACCTGCTTCGAGCCCGAGGACATCTCCCCGCTCATGGAGCTCGACGACAAGGGCTTCCGACGTGTGCGCCCCGGCACCGAAGGCGTCATTCTGCTGACCCAAAACGGCCTCAAGTGGGGAGGCGCTCCCAACGAGGCGGGACTGAAGAAGAGGCGGGTGCGGGAGGTGCTGCAGAGCGACCCCGAGGGCGTGCGCAAGACGGCGTCGCTGTTCGGCTTCGCCCGAGGCTCGCTCGTCAAGGGGGCCGAGGCGGCGATGCGCGGGAGCTGGGACCGGCGGGCGATGATGACGGTCGAGGCGCGCGCTCTGCTGGGCGCGGTGGCCGAGCCGCAGGTTCTGTGGACGAGGTTTCAGGCCAAGCAGGTCAAGAAGGATTGCCCTCTGCTCACCGCAATCTTCACTCACGACCGCACCATCTACGGCGACCCCGACAAGTGGATTGCGGAGGTGGCCAAGAAGCACGAGGTCCACTACGAGGGCTACGGCAGGTGACTGAGACCGCCGCTCACACCAAGCAGTGGATTGACCTTCTGGCCCGAATTGCGTCCAGGTATGGGCCGGCCGTGGTGTGGAAGAATGTTGAGGCGGCGCTCTCGGGAGAGGGCGATCTCGACGTCATGGCGCCGCGCTCTGCCTGGCAGGAGATCGAAAGGTCCTTTCGGAGCTGGGCCACAGACCACGATCTCGGCGCGGTCGCGGTGTGTACCCACATCCCCGGCACCATGTATCTCATCGCCGTCGATCCCCTGGAACGCGCTTTCCTCCAGCTCGACGTAAAGGACCGGGCCACGTTCAGGGGTGCGACGGTGTTCGAGCCCGCGGCCTTGGAAGAGGTTTCAGAAACCGACGGCCGGGGTTTTCGGCGACTGAGGCTGGGGGCGGAGGGCCTCTTCAAGCTCGTCATCAACGGGATCTCTTCTGGAGGACGGCCCGATGACAAGAACCTGGCAAAGGAGCGGGTGGCAGAGTTGCTCGGGGCCGATAGGGAGGGCTATCGGCGTGCCGCCGGGTTGCTGGGCCCAGTCGGCAAAGCTGCCATCAAGGGGGCCCGGGCGACGGCCGCCGGTGGCTGGGACCGAAGGGCCATGGCGAGCGTCGAGTCCTACTACCTGGCCAAGGCCGGCATCAAGCCGCGGATAGCGTTCTCGCGTCTCATGGCTCGCAGGGCAAAGAGAACCTGCCCGGTGATCATACAGAGCTTGCAGGCACACCGCCGTCTGCCCGAGGACGTCGACGGCTGGCTCGACCTCGTTGCGGAGACCCACGCTGTGTATAGAAACGACGAGGGAACCCCTGCGGTCCGTAGCGGGCCGGGGGCGGTGCTGTCCGTGGTCGGACCCGACGGCTCGGGCAAGACCACGCTTATCGACGGCTTGCTTCAAGGGGCGCTCGCGGGCAGACCGATCATGCGGATCCGCAAGGTGGGGACGCTGCCTCGGCGCACCATGGCGGGAATCACTGTCACCGAGCCCCACAAGAATCCTCCCTATCCTTTCGGGCTCTCCTTCCTCAAGACCGCCTACGTCTTCTCTGACTACTTTCTGGGGTGGTGGCTGAGGATCCGTCCCTTCGTTAGGGCCGGGGGCTGGGTGATCGTCGAGCGTGGCTGGTGGGACATCGCGGTCGACCCCAAGCGCTACCGGATGAGCACTCCGTCGCGACTTCTGTGGAACTTGGGGCGCCTGCAGCCCGTACCGGATCTCCTGCTGATCCTCGAGGCCCCAGCCGAAGTCGTCCACGCCCGCAAGCAGGAGCTCCCGATGGAGGAGCTCGATCGTCAGATGCGAGCCTGGCGCGAGCATCTCCCCTCCAAGCAGAAGCGCGTGTTCATCGATGCGGTGCAGTCGGCGGACGAGGTCGTGCGAGCCGGCGAGGCCGAGGTCGAGCGTCTGAGGAAAGAGCTGGAGGGCCGGACCGAGAGCCAAAGTCCTGCCGCTCCCCGTTTCGTGCTGCCCTCGTCGCCGCCTTCGGCGGCCCGAGCGGGGCTGCGTATCTATCATCCGATGACCCCGCGCGGGCTCGCCGGCTGGAACGGAGCACGTTGCCTTGCTGCGGTGGGGCTCGCCCGCTTTCTGCCCGGCGGTCGTTCCGTCCCCGAGGAGGTCAGCCGGGCGCTGAGTCCGCACCTCCGTGAGGGCATGCGCCTGGCCGTCGCGACCACCAATCACGAGGGCCGTTATGTGGCCCTGGGGCTGAATGCCGAGGGTGGCTGCGAATGGGTCGCCAAGATCGCCTCCGGTACCGCGGGTGCGCTCGCCTTGCAAACAGAGGCGCTCGCAGTGCGAGAGTTGGCTGGGCTTGCCCCCGCCCCGCTGTCGCCGCCGCGGTTGTTACACGAGGCGCCCGGTCTGCTGCTGCTCGCCGGTGTGGCGTGGAAGCCTCGGCTGCGGCCGTGGTATCTGCCTCAGGAGGTGGCTGCCGCGGTTGGCGGCCTGTTCGCCGCCGGCGTCGAGCACGGGGACTTCGCTCCCTGGAATCTCTATCGAACTCACTCGGGCTGGGCGCTGCTGGACTGGGAGGAGGCCCGGCGCGACCCGACGCCGTTCCTCGACCCGCTCCATTTCCTGGTGCAGGGACATGCCCTGCTCGGTCGTCCGATGCGAGTGGAGCTGCTGAACGGTTTGGGCGGCAGGGGTTTCATCGGGCGCGCGCTGGCCGCCTACGCCGATGCGGCCGGACTGAGCGGGGCCAGAGCGCTCGATCATCTGCCCGCCTACCTCAAGCAGAGCATGGACCTCCTGGATGAGGAGGCTGCCGACCGGCGCCGGGGGATCGAGGCCCGCCGGGCGCTACTGGCAGAGCTGGGGGCCTAGGTGCGGTTCCGTCCAGCGGCGGTGGCTAAAGTGCGACCGTCTACCGCCAACCACCGGAATCGGTGGCTGGTGTGCGACTGTCTACCGTCAACCACCCAGGCGACGGAGGATTAGGGCGACGTGGGGGAGGAAAAGGGGGCCGTGCTCGTCACGGACGGAGGTTCGGCCGGCAGCCGCGATTGCCTCGCCGCAATACGCGCCCTGCACGCCGCTTCCTACGAGGTAGACGTGACGGTCTCAGAAGGCACCTCGCGCCAGGCTCAGTCGCGCTTTGTGCGGGCGCGCCACGCAATTCCAGGCGTCAACGATCCCTCCTATCCTTCTCTAGTGGAAAGGCTCGCCGCCTCGGGTGGCTATGTCACGGTCCTTCCGGTCAGCGAGGCTTCGCTGATGGCCTTGAGCTCCCCCATCCCGCTGGTAGCCGAGCTGGGCGACAAGGACGGGCTCGCCGCGGCGGCCTCGGAAGCGGGGCTGCGGGTCCCCGAGTCCCGGACCTTTACATCGGCAGATGAGCTGCTGAGCGTGACTCCGAGCCTCGATTATCCGGTTGCTGTGAAGCCTTTGGTGCGGACTTTCACCGCCTTCAAGGCGAACTCAGCGAAAGACTTCGACAGACTGAGCGCATCGTCCGGGCCGGTAATGGTCCAGCCGTGGATCGAGGGAGAGCTCCGTGCGCTTTCGGGCGTCATGTGGAAGGGGCGGCTGATAGCTTCCTGCCACGAGCGCTGGCTTCGGGTATGGCCGTGGCCGGCGGGCCTGGCGTGCGCGGCGGTGACCACCGAGCCCGACCGGGATCTTGAAGCATCGCTGGAGCGTTTGCTCGAGGGCTATGAGGGCATCTTCTGTGTCCAGCTCGTGGGTGGCCACCTCTTCGACTTGAACCTTCGGATCCATTCCTCGCATTCGCTGGCGGTGACGGCCGGGGCCAACTTGGTGGCGATCTACTGCGACCTGTTGAGAGGTGATCGCGTCGCCGAGTTGCGAGCCCGCCCGGGCCACTTCTACCGCTGGCTCGAGGGGGATGTCCGTCATGTCCTCAACGCGTGGCGCTCTCAGCGCCTGAGCGCACTCGGTGCCCTGGCGGCCCTGCGCCCCCGTGCCGGAACGGCCCACAGCACCGAGTCGCTCACCGACCCCGCACCCATACTGATGCGTCTGCTCTACGGGGCCGCGAGGACCCATTTGAGCGAGGCAGAACGGCGTGGCTCGGGCGTGGCTCCTGGTGCCGAGCGCCTGCTGGGCTGAGGAAGACTATGGCAAATATCAAGGTGCTGCTGATAATCGGACGGGGCCGAAGCGGAAGCACGATCCTCGATAACGTCCTCGGCGAGCTCGACGGTTTCTTCTCGGCCGGCGAGCTCTTCAACCTCTTCAAGAGAGGCCTCGTGATGGGCCACACCTGCGGCTGCGGGCAACCGGTGGCCTCTTGCCCAGTGTGGTCGAGGGTGATGGCCATTGCCCTGTCCACTCCCGAAGGTTCTCTTGCGCCGGAACAGGTCGTCGAATGGCAGCAGCAGGTCGCTGGAGCGGCGGCCGACACTCACAAGCTCCTGAAGGTCCGCTCCGCGGAGGAGGGCTCCGCGGCGCTCCGCTCCTATGTCTCAGTCTTGGGGCGCGTGTACGCAGCGCTTGCAGAACAGACCGGTGAGCGCGTGATCGTGGACTCCTCCAAGCGGCCTCCCCACGGCGCCTACATGCATCTGGTACCTGGGATCACTCCCTATTTTGTGCAACTTGTTCGAGACGCGCGGGCGGTCGCGTTCTCGCGCGCCCGACTCAAGCACAGCGTTGACAAAGACCTGCATGTCGAAGGTTGGGCATCGAACGCAATTGGTTGGATGCGCCGCAATCTCCATTCCGAGGCGGTGCGTAGGCGCCACCCGTCCGAGCATTCGCTGCTGGTGCGCTACGAGGACTTTGTCGCCCATCCCCAACGCACCTTGGAGGAGATTCTCCACGTGGTCGACGAGAAGCCCGGCGAATTTCCGTTTGTCGATGCGAAGACCGCGATACTTCACCCCAACCACAGCGTGTCGGGAAACCCCAGCCGTTTCGAAACAGGCTCGGTATCTCTGCGAAGCGATGACGAGTGGCTGCGCGCCCAGCACGTCAAGGACAGGCTCACGACCACAGCACTGACATGGCCCCTGCTGCTGCGTTACGGATACCCGCTACGGCCTGCGCATGGCCCTGTCATGAAAGAGGCGGTCTAGATGACGGTGCTCAAGAGAGCCAAGAGCGCGTGGCGGGGCCTGTCGACCTCGCGTCGGCCCGAAGGGGTTGTGGCCGACGACTTCTACCTCGAGGCAGAGATCTTTGTGCGTCGGCGCTTGCTTCACGGGCAGCGTGCCTACTTGCGCGCCATGACGGCGATCCGGGGTACCGAGGAGCCTCCCAAGGATCCCACCTTCATCATCGGCTGTCCTCGCTCGGGCACAACGCTGCTGTTTCGTTTGTTGAGCCGGCACGAGAGCCTCGGCTCGGTTCGGGGGGAGGGCCACATCTTCTGGAACACCTATCAACACCCGCGGCGCTATGGATGGTCCTCCGACAGAGCGACTGAAGCCGATATCAAACCGGGCGAGAGCCGCTACATCTACAGCGCCATCCGCGAGACCACGGGCGGAGGGCACTTTCTGGAAAAGACGCCTCGCAACTGCCTGCGCATTCCCTATCTCAATGCCCTCTTCCCGGGCGCAAGATACATTCTGTTGAAGCGGTCCGGTCTAGACACCGTGAGCTCCTTGATCGAAGGCTGGAGGGTGCGCCACGGCATCTCCTACCGACTCCCCGAGCCGCTCGCGCTCGATGAATATCAAGGTAACTTTTGGAGCTACCTCCTGCCGCCCGGTTGGCGCGACGTGACTCACACCTCGATCGCAGAGGTCGCGGCGCTTCAATACGCTTCCTCTTACGAGACGGCGCTGAACGACCTTGCGCTGCTGGAGCAGGAAAGGGTCATCGAGCTGAGCTTCGAGGATCTTCTTGCCGAGCCCGTGATGCACAGCGAACGCCTTCTCGATGCTCTCGGGCTACAGCCCTCTCCCGGCGTGGCGGCAATGGCCAGAAACCTCGGAGCTCACCCGGTGCAGACCAACAGCCCGCCGCGCCCCGACAAGTGGCGTGAGCGAGCATCAGAGATTGCTCCGATACTGGACCGCATAGCTCCGACCATGGAGCGCCTGGGCTACGACGTCCCCGCCCGGCTTTGAGCCGCGTGAGCTGGTGTCTGCCCCGTGCTAGGCGTTCTTTGGAGATCTACCCACGCGCAGGGTAGGTGGATCTACCAGGAACGAGCAACCCGCAGCAAATCAGCGGCCGAGGGCGAGCGCGTGATCGTAGGCGCGCTCGAGCTGGAGGGCGTGGGCATCGGGCGTGAACTCGGCCTCAGCGCGCGCCAACGCCCGTCCGCTCATCTGGCGCCAGGAAGAGTCATCCTCCATCATGATCCTGATCTTGGCGGCGGTATCCTCGATGTCGCCGGCTCGGACGAGCAACCCCTCGCCGTTCTCGGTGAGCTCGGGAAGGCCTCCCTTCTCGCTCACCAGCAGCGGACGTCCCAATGCCATCGCCTCCAAGGCGGCGATGGGAGCATTCTCGTCCCACAGCGACGAGAATGCCACGTAGCGGGCGTCGGCAAGCAACTCCGCGACTCGCTGATGCGCCACGTGTCCCACAAAGAGCGTGTTGGAGAGGCCAAGCTCTCGAGCAAGCGCTTCGAGCTCTTGGCGCACGGTGCCGTCGCCGACGATCCGGAAGGGTGGGTCGCCGGCCCGAGCCAGCGCCCGTACCATGACGTCGAGCCCCTTCTCGCTCGAGAGCCGGCCCACATACATGCCGTAGGTTCCCGTAGGCTCCGGGCGCGCAACGATATCGGTGAAGTTGCGTATGACCTTCACTCGCTGCGGTTGGACGCCCCACGACAGAAGCCGCTCGGAAACGTAACGGCTCGGAGTCACAAACAAGGTGACCTTGTCCTGCACGCGGAGGACGAAGCGGTGCAGCCACAACGCGGCCGCATAGGTTGCGGCTTGGCCTCGAGTGGGAAAGCAGTGATGCAGCAGTGCGTTGTGGTAGAGACCGCCCTCGCATCTATAGCAGGGCTTTCCTTCGGTGAACATGTAGCCGTTGGGACAACGCAGGCGAAAGTTATGCACGGTCATCACCAGCGGAACATTCCTGTGCTTCGCGGCGAGCTGCACAGCCGGTCCCAAAGAGGGATAGGAGTTGTGGAGATGAATGACGTCGGGCCTGAATCGGGCGATCGTCTCCTCGACTGCGAGCGTCTCTCTGCTGCTTCGCAGCATGCGCCGCGCGGTGTCGAGGTTGCTGCCGAGGTCCTCGTTGCGACGAGCCAGCAACTCGACGGTGTGAGCGGAACCGAGCAACTCCATCTGCTGTTCGACGTAGCGGTCCTCCCCACCGGGCTGGCGATAGAAGCAGTGGGCGATCAGAATCCTCACAAGATGTTCCACGCAATCGTCATGTACATGACGAGCATCTTAGTGCTCCGGCGACCGCCGAGATGTCATCTGACATGAGGAAAGCCTTCTTGATTGTGGTGCTCGTACTCGTCGTCGTGGGAGCCGGCATCTTCTTTCTTCCCTCCGATATCAGGGATGAGTTGCCGCCGGCCATCGAAGAGTCGCTTCCGGGCGGCACTCGAGAGCGTGACTGCAAGGGAATGCGGCTGTCGCCCGGCGACGATCTTGCAGCCGTGATCGAGACTGAGCGCGACGAGGGCCTCACCCTTTGCCTGGCAGCCGGCACCTACGAGGTGCCCAGCGACATCGACCTGCAGGATGGCGATCGCATCATCGGAGCGGGTATGGAAGAAACTCTCCTCGAGGGCACCGGCGCCAAGATCGTCCTTGATGCGCAAGGTGCAGACGATGTGCTTCTCTATGGGCTCGATATTTCTGGGGGCCGGGGGCGAGTCGTGTGTAAACCGATGTGCGGCAGCGGCTTTCGGGGCGGGCTCAACAACCGGGTCGAGTCGGTGCGCTTGCACGACAACGAGAACCACGGCATCGGCGGGTCCGAGCAAGGACTGGTGGTGATCGACTCGGTGCTGGACAACAATGGCTCACGTGGGTTTCTGGGCTGCTGCGCCGGAGGAATAAAGGGAGGCGCCGGTTTCACGATCAGGAACTCGGAGATCTATTCCAACACCGGCAACGGTGTGTGGTGCGATTCCGGCTGTGGGGGTGGCTTCGAAGTTCATGACAGCGAGATCTACGACAACTCCCGCAGCGGTATCCGCTACGAGGTCTCAGACGACGGTGCCGTCTTCGAGGGCAACAGGATCTATGGCAACAACACCTCGGATCCCCCCGGCGTCCACGGCGGCATCGGGGTCGTCGCCTCCACCAACGCGCGGATCGTGGGTAATTTCTTCGACGACAATCAGGACGCGGGCATAGTAATCAGGGATACACCCAGGGGCAACTCGAGGGACATCGTGGTACAGGACAACGACCTGAATGAGGACGAGCTCGAGGGCTGTGGGGCCTCGGTAGTGTGCGAAAATAACAGCTAGCCCAGCCCATCTTTTCAACAACAGCCACGCTCACCGGTGCTGCCGTTGATAAAGTCGAAAGCGGCCGCAGGAATGCATCAATGACCTCTCGAGGCGCTGTGTAGGTACTGCTTGGAGATGCCCGCCAC
>Ga0183260_10003543_pt1 | contig 12581 bp, 13 predicted proteins | sample AntDrymUQ4972206_2_FD_129768 | JGI IMG/M metagenome (GOLD analysis project Ga0183260, IMG submission 129768) | Polar desert sand microbial communities from Dry Valleys, Antarctica - metaG UQ497 (22.06) (version 2) (version 2) | ecosystem: Environmental > Terrestrial > Soil > Desert | place...
ACCGAGACGTTGGCGTCCACCCTCAGGCTCCCCTGTTCCATGTTGACGTCGGAAACGCCGATCTGGCGCAGCGTCGTGCGCAGCAGCTGTGCCCACTCCCGCGCCTGAGCCGCGCTGCGGATGTCGGGCTCGGTGACGATCTCGACAAGCGGGGTGCCGGCGCGGTTGAAGTCGACGAGCGAGGTCGCGGAGCCGTGGATGCGGCCGGACTCGCCGACGTGGATCATCTTCGCGGTGTCCTCCTCGAGGTGGGCGCGCTCGATCCGCACCTCGCCGAGTCGCCCGGCACCGGCCAGCGGGTTGTCGTACTGGCTGATCTGGTAGCCCTTCGGGATGTCGGGATAGAAGTAGTTCTTGCGGTGAAAGATCGACCGCGGCGCGACCTCGCAGTCGAGCGCGGCGGCGATCATCAGCGCGTAGCGGATCGCCTGCTCGTTGGTCACCGGCAGCGTTCCGGGATGGCCGAGGCAGACGGGGCAGGTGTGGACGTTGGGCTCGTCGCCGAACGTGGGCGCGCAGGCGCAGAACATCTTCGTCCGCGTCGCGAGCTGGACGTGGATCTCGAGCCCGATCACCGGCTCCCAGCCGTCGGCGGCGCTCATCCGTAGCCCAGCTCGGCGAGGTGGTCCTCGCCCATGCCGAAGTAGTGGCCGACCTCGTGCAGGACGGTACGGCGGACCTCGTCGGCGTTGGGGTTGGCGTCGCGGAAGATCACGATGCGCTGCACCCCGCCGACGGGGTCGTATATGCCCATGAGGTCGTCGGGGTGCGAGTCCTCGACGATCACGGCGACGTCGCCGAGGCGCTCGGCAAACTCTGGCGGCAGGGAGTCGAGCGCCTCCTGCGCCGCCGCGCGACATTCCTCGTGGCTCAGGCGGGGACTCATGCAAAGGCCTCGGCCGGCCTGGCGTCGAACCCGATCGCGCCCTCGAGCGCGTGCGCCGCGTCGAGCATCGCGCTCTCGCTGAACGCCGGCCCGGCGATCTGGAACCCGACCGGCAGCTCCACACCCCCGCCGGGAGGCTGGGCGAGCCCGGCGGGGATCGAGATCGCGGGTATCCCGGCGAGCGGCATCGGCACGGTGCAGTAGTCGGACATGTACATCGCGAGCGGGTCTTGCGTGCGCTCGCCGATCTCGAAGGCCACCGTCGGAGAGGTCGGGGTGACGACGAAGTCGTAGCGCGTAAACGCGCGCGCGAAGTCCTCGGCGATCTTGGTGCGCACCCGCTGGGCCTGGCCGTAGTAGGCGTCGTAGTAACCGGCCGACAGCGCGTAGGTGCCGAGCATGATCCGGCGCTTGACCTCGGCTCCGAAGCCCGCGGATCGCGTGCTCTCGTACATCGACGTCAGGTTGTCGGCGGCCTCGCGCAACCCGAAGCGCACGCCGTCGAAGCGCGCGAGGTTGGCAGACGCCTCGGCCGGGGCGATCACGTAGTAGGCCGAGATCCCGTGCGCCGCATGCGGAAGCTCGGTCTCCTCGACCTCGCCCCCGAGCTGCTCGATCAGTGCCACGGTGCGCGTGAAGACGTCGGACACGCCGGGCTCGACTCCCTCGGCGTCGCTGGACAGCTCCCGCGGCACGCCGAAGCGCAGCCCGCGCAGGTCCTCGCGGCTCGGCAGCTCGACGCCGCCCTCGATCCCGACCGACGTGGAGTCGCAGGGATCGCGTCCCTCGAGCGCGCGCAACAGCAGCGCCGCGTCGGTGACGTCGCGGGTCAGCGGCCCGCACTGGTCGAGCGACGACGCGAAGGCGATCATCCCGTAGCGCGACACCGCCCCGTAGGTGGGCTTCATCCCGACGATCCCGCACAGTGACGCCGGCTGGCGTATCGAGCCGCCGGTGTCTGTGCCAATTGCCCACGGTGCCAGCCCCCCGGCGACCGCGGCCGCCGAGCCGCCCGACGAGCCGCCCGGGACGCGCTCGCGATCCCACGGGTTGAGCACGGGGCCATAACCGGAGTTCTCGTTCGACGAGCCCATCGCGAACTCGTCCATGTTGGTCTTGCCGAGCAGCCGCGCCCCGGACTCCGAGAGCCGCCGCACGGCGGTCGAGGTGTAGGGCGGGCGATAGCCCTCGAGGATCCGCGAGCCCGCGGTGGTCGGGATGTCCGCGGTGCAGAAGATGTCCTTGACGGCGATCGGGACGCCGCCCAGCTCGCCGCCGCCGTTCGAGGCGTCGCCCGTCGCGCCGGGGTCGGCGCGCCACAGGTAGGCGTTAAGCTCGTCGCCGGCGGCCGCCTCGGCCCAGGAGGCGAAGTACTCGTCGGCCGACAGCTCGCCGGACCGCATGCGTTCGAGCGCATCGGCGACGGTGAGGTCGAGCAGATCGCTCATGTTCGCCTAGGCCTGCGGAGACGGAACGAGGAAGGCGCCCTCGGAGGCCTCCGGCGCCTCGTCGAGCATGCGCTCGCGCGGCCAGCTCGGCCGCGGCTCGTCGGGTCGCAGGACGTTGTCGAGCTCGACCACGTGCGATGTCGGGTCCGTGCCCTCGAGGGCGAGCTGCGATATCCGCTCGACGTGCTCGAGGATCGTCGACAGCTCCGATGCCATTCGCTCGACGTCGGAATCGTCGAGCTCGAGCCGCGCGAGCCGCGCGACGTGCAGCACCTGTTCGCGATCTATCACGCGGCTGATTCTAGGTCCGCCCCACCGGCGCGCCCGGGCGGTGGGGGCGTGGATAGGATCAGCGGCCATGACCGGGGAGCGGGCAGAGCGCTTCGTCGTGCTGAACCTTCGCCTGCTGGCGCTGACGTTCGCCGTCGTCGGCACCCTGTTCATCGCCACCCCTGACGGCGTGCTCGACGTGATCTCCGACCTCGGCGACGAGATCGGCGACTTCACGCGCGCGCCCGAGACCACGGAGCAGTTCTGGCTCGCGCTCGGGTTCGCCTACATGGTCGTGATCGCCGGGATCAGCCTCGTCGTCTCGATCGACGTGGTGCGCTTTCGCCCCTTGCTGCTCGTCCTCGCGGCCGGCAAGGCCGCCTCGTCGCTGAGCGCGCTCGGCTTCTACCTCTTCGACTCCGACGTCTTCATCTACCTGCTCAACTTCGTCGTCGACGGCTGTCTCGTCGGGGTCTCGCTCTTCCTGTATTCGGTCGCGGGGCGCATCGGGGAGCCGGCGGCACCTTCCTGAAGGCGCGCCCCGGGGCTGGGCGCCGCCGAGCTGCGCACGCTGCGCGCATTCGCGGAGGCGATGGCCCCCGGCATGGGGGCGCTGCCGGCAGCCGAGGTGGACGTTCCCGTCGCCGAGCCGGTGGCGCGCTACCTCGCGGGGCTGCCGCCCGGGGCCGTGCGCCGGATCAGGCTCGCGCTGGTGGTCTTCGAGTGGCTGCCGTTTCCATGGCGCTTCTCGCGCGCCAGCCTCGCGGCGCGCCAGGACTTCCTGCGCAAGATCGACGCCTCGCCGCGGGCGCTGTACGGAAACCTGCTGCTGTTCTTGAAGGTCCTCGCCGGCCTCGGCTACGGAAACCATCCCAGCGTCCGCAAGGCGGTCGGCTACGAGGCGCGCTGCGGGGTGCTCGCCGAGGGCTCCACACCGCTGCCGGCGCCGCGCACTGAGCCGCTGGGCAAGCTCGAGCCCCCGGTGGGCGGCGAGGACTGCGACGTCGTGATCGTCGGCTCGGGCGCCGGAGGAGCCGTCGCGGCCACGACCCTCGCCGAGGCCGGACTCGACGTGATCGTGCTCGAGGCAGGGGGCTATCTCGATCGCAACAGCTATCCCGACGAGCCCCTCGAGGCGATCAGCGCCCTGTATCGCGACGGTGGGTTGACCGTCGCCGAGGGCATGCCCGCGATCCCGGTCCCGGTCGGGCGCGCGGTCGGCGGCACGACGGTGATCAACTCGGGGACCTGCTTCAGGGCCCCTGACTCGACGCTCGCGGCCTGGCGCGACGATCACGGCGTCGACTGGGCGACCAACCTCGCGCCCGACTACGCCCAGGCCGAGGAGATGCTGGCCGTCAAGGCGGTCGACCCCGAGCAAATGGGGCGAAACGGCCAGCTTCTGATGGAGGGCGCGGCCGCGCTCGGCGTCAGCGGCGAGCCGCTGAAGCGCAACGCCGGCGACTGCGTGCAATGCAGCTCCTGCCCACAGGGCTGCAAGCTCGACGCCAAGCGCGCGATGCACGTCAGCTACCTGCCGCGCGCCGTCGCCGCGGGCGCAAGGGTCCGAGCGGGCGTCGAGGCGCGGCGGATCCTCTTCGAGGGCCGGCGCGCGGTCGGGGTCTCGTGCCTGGTCTCGCCGCCTGACGGCGACGGCTCCGTGGCGCGCCCCTACGAGGTCAGAGCGCCCACCGTGATCCTCGCCGGGGGTGCGTTCGGAACCCCGGAGCTGCTGCTGCGCTCGGGCTTTGACGGCGGCGGCCTCGTCGGCCGCAATCTCCACATCCACCCGGCCTGCTGGGTGGGGGCGCGTTTCGACGAGGAGGTGCGCGGCTGGGACGGCGTGATGCAGAGCTATTGCGTCGACGAGTGGGAGCCACGCGGGATCCTGCTCGAGGCGACCTTCACGCCGCTGGCCTTCGGCGCTCAGTGGCTTCCCGGTACGGGCAACGAGCACCAGCAGCGGATGCTCGACTTCGACCATCTCGGCTCCACCGGAGTCCACCTCAGCGACCGCTCCGCCGGGCGCGTCGGCCTCAGCGCCGGCGGGGCGCTGCGGATCTCCTACCGGCTGCGCCGCGACGAGGCCCGCGAGCTCGTCTTCGGGATCGCTCGCGCCGCCGAGCTGATGTTCGCCGCCGGCGCAACCGAGGTCTACCCGCAGATCGGCGGCACGCCGATCATCCGCCCCGGTGAGCTCGATGCGCTCGAGGCCTCCCCCCCGTCGCCGGGCGCGATGCGCCTCGAGGCATTTCATCCGATGGGCACCGCACCGCTGGGCGCCGACTCCGCGAGGAGCGTCACGGCGCCCGACGGAGCCGTCTACGGTGCCGAGAGCCTCTACGTCGCCGACGCCAGCCTGCTGCCGACGTCGATCGGGGTCAATCCGATGATGACCGTGATCGCCTGCGCATCGCGGATCTCTCGCGGGCTGGCGGAGCGGCTTGGGGGCTAGCCGCTTCGCGGCGCGAGCCGCGGCCGTTCCTCGGAGTCCTCAGCTCCTCGTCCTTGAGCGCGACCCAGGCGCTGAGCGCGATACCTCCAGCGGCAAGAAGGCCCGCGTATAGGCCGATCTCGCGCGACGCGTCATCAGGAGGATCGAGAATCCGGTAGAGCACCACCGCGGTGGCGAGCGTCCCCAGTGCCATTGCCACTGCGGCCGCACGCAGCCGCGTGAACGGCGCGGTCTGCGCCAAACGCACGAACGTCAGCGCGATCGCGCTCAGACCGGCGGCGAGCAGGATGAACCTGCCGAGCCCGAGGGCCTGCCAGGCGTTCTCCTCGACGTCGGGCATCACGATCTCGGGTCCGCCGAACTGCTCGGTGATCTGCGCGGCCTCGTCGAACGACGACGAGATCGCCGAGCTGGGGCCGAACCAGGCCAGCAGGAAGGTCGCCGCCAGCAGGCCGACCCCCGCGAGCATCGGCAGCCAGAGCGCGCGGCGGTCGTCCTTCGCCGGTGACTCGGCGGCCATGGTCGGGGTCAGGCCGGAGACGACGGGGAGGGTGGAAGGCGGCGGCGCTGTGGCCGCCCCGCCGCCACGCTCTCCTGCAGCGCAATCCAGCCTCCGACAGCGACCCCGGCGGCTGCCAGGAAGCCGAGAAAGAGCCCAGCCTTTCGCCCCGCGCCGAGGACCGGGTCGAGGATCCGGTAGAGCAGCAGCAGAGTCGACAGGGCGCCCAGGGCGAGAACTACGAGCTCGGGGGCGACGGGGGCACGGGCCCCCCGTTCGACGGCGCCCAGCACGGCTACGCCGGCGGCGGCGAGCGCCGTCAGCAGCAGGATCAGGTCGATGAACCCGAATGCCTGCCAAGCGTTGAGCGTCGTGTCGAGGCCCGCCGCGTAGGCCGTCGCACTGAAGTCGCCGCCTCCGATGCTCGAGGTGTCGAACCACGAGAACAGCGTCATCAGGACGAGCAGCGCCAAGCCGCACGCCGCGGCGATCAGCTTGCCCCTCGTCAGCTCGCCCATGTGAAGTCGCCGCGCCCGCCGGGATGGCGGGCGCGGCGGATCACGTTACGGTCCGGTCGAGGGGGGCGGAGGCGGCGGCGGGGCCTGGGGCGGCGGAGCGCCGGTTCCCGTTCCCGTTCCCGTTCCCGTTCCCGTTCCACCGGCGGGCGGCGGAGTGCCACCCGGGGCTCCGGGTCCGCCCGGGTCCTTGGGTCCCCGGCCCCCGGAGTCGACGGCACTGGAGAACGTCGTGCCCTCCTCCTGCATCGACAGCCATCCGCCGGCTGCGATTCCGGCGCTTGCGATCAATCCCAGGAAGACCCCGATCTCGCGCTCGGCGTCGAACGGGGGGTCGATCAGACGGTAAAGGACCAGCAGCGTCGCCAGGATCCCGAGGCCGGCGGTCAGCGCACTGGCCGCGACCGGCAGGTTGACGCTCGAGCCCATCGCGCTCATCACGGCGAGGCCGATCGCGACGAGCGCGGTGATCGCCAGCACGATGTCGATGAAGTCGAACGACTCCCAGGCGTTGATGGTGTCGTCGACTTCGGGGGCCTCAGGCACCACGATCCCAAGGTCCTCCGCCTGCTGCTGTGCCTGATCGGCGATGTCCCCGAGCTCCCCGGGCGCGCCGAACCACGACAAGAACATGACAATCAGTAGGACGACGCCCGCGATTCCGGCGAGCAACGCCCCTCTAGGTACTCGTCCCACGTCCAATGTGTTCCTCTCCGTTGGGAAGCAGCTTCGCGCCTATTCAACACCAACCCACGGCGGGATGTTGGCCCGCGTGCCGGTCAGGCGGCGCGCGAGCGTGCGGCCGCGAGCGTATTCGAGAGCAGCATCGCGATCGTCATCGGCCCGACACCGCCCGGAACCGGGGTGATCGCGCCCGCGATCGCGCCTGCCGACTCGAACTCGACGTCACCGACGAGCCCGTCGTCGGTGCGGTTGATGCCGACGTCGATCACGACCGCGCCCGGTTTGACCCAATCGCCCTTGACCAGCTCCGGGCTGCCGACGGCGGCGATCAGCACGTCGGCCCGGCGGCAGGTCTCGGCAAGGTTTCGGGTCCGCGAGTGGCACACGGTCACCGTGGCGTCGGCGTTCAGCAGCAGCGCCGATAGCGGCCGCCCGACGAGGATCGAGCGGCCGACGATCACGGCCTCGGCGCCCTCGACCGTCGCGCCCGCCTCGCGCAGCAGCTCCATCACCCCCGCGGGCGTGCAGGGCACGAGGCCGGGCCTGCCCTGGGCCAACAGCCCGGCGCTTGCCGCGGTCAGCCCGTCGACGTCCTTGGCGACGTCGATCCGGTTGACGACGGCATCCTGGTCGATCGCCTCGGGCAGCGGAAGCTGGACCAGGATCCCATCGACCGCATCGTCGGCGTTGAGCTCGTCGACGAGGTCGAGGAGCCGATCGGGCGGGGAGTCGGCGGGCAGCTCGTGGTGGATCGAGCGCATTCCCGCCTGCTCGCAGGCTTCGCGCTTGTTGCGAACGTAGACATGCGAGGCCGGGTCGTCGCCCGTCAGGACGGTGGCGAGTCCCGGCTCGCGACCGAGGCGCGGGGTCAGCTCGGCGACCTCGTCCGCGACGCGCTCGCGCACCCGCCCGGCAACCGCCTTGCCATCGATGATCCGCGCCGTCATCAGCCTGGGTCCGAGCTCGGATGGGGCATTCAGCTGGCCTTTCGCAACGGCGCGTAGTCGGCCATCAGCTTGCGCTCGGTGTTGTCGCCCGCGAACCGCACGACGACCACCGATCCCGGCTCGACGGCCGTCACGATGCCCTCGCCGAAGCTGGCGTGAATCACGTCGTCGCCGACCCCGAGCTCGACCGCTGGGCGCGGCTGCGGCGGCGCCACCCCACCGCCGAGGCCGCCCCCGCCCAGCGACCAGCCCGACGGCTGGCTCTGGGCCACCTGGCGCTCGACGAGTTGGTCGGGGACCTCGCCGAGAAAGCGCGAGGCGAGGTTGTAGCCGCGCGCTCCGTAGAGGTTGCGCTCGCGGGCGGAGGTCAGATAGAGGTGGCGCTTTGCGCGCGTGACCCCTACGTAGCAGAGCCGCCGCTCCTCCTCGAGATTGCCCTCCTCGACCGAGCGTGGGTGCGGAAAGACGCCCTCCTCGCAGCCGATCATGAACACGACGTCGAACTCGAGCCCCTTGGCGTTGTGAAGCGTCATCAGCGTGACGAGCTCATCGTCGCGGCGCATCTGGTCCTGGTCGGAGAACAGCGAGATCTGCTGCAGGAACTCATCGAGCGGCGAGATCTCCGAGGGGCCCTCGACCGCGCGGTTGGCGTCGAACTCCCCCGCCACCCCGACCAGCTCGTTGAGGTTCTCGACCCTCCCCTCGGCCTCGACCGTGCGCTCTGCCTCGAGCGCGTCGAGGTAGCCGCTCTCCGAGAGCACCGCCTCCAGCAGGCCGGCGACCGGGGGCTCAGCCTCGCTGCGCTGGCGCAGGCTCGCGATCATCTCCGCGAACCGCGATACCGCCTTGACCGCGCCCGGGCCGAGACCGGGGACCCGCGCCACGCTCTCGGCCGCCTCGAGCGGGCTGATGCCGTTGGTGTTGGCATGCGACAGCAGTCGCGCCTGGGTGGTCTGCCCGATCCCGCGCCGCGGCGAGTTGACGATGCGCGCGAACGAGATCGCGTCGTCGGGGTTGACGAGCACGTTGAGGTAGGCGATCGCGTCCTTGATCTCGGCGCGCTCGTAGAACTTCGTCCCCCCGATCACCTGATAGGGGACGTCGTAGCGCACGAGCGTGTCCTCGAGAACACGGCTGAGGGCATTGGTGCGATAGAAGGCCGCGATCTGCGTGCGAGCGACGCCCTCCTCGGTGGCCAGGCGCTCGACCTCACCGGCGACGTAGCGCGCCTCGGCATGCTCGTCGGTCAGCTCGGAGATCGTCACCGGGACCCCTTCGCCGACGTCCGTCCACAGGCGCTTTTCCTTCTGGCCGCGGTTGTTGGCCATGATCGCGTTGGCGGCCGAGAGGATCGTCTGCGTCGAGCGGTAGTTCTGCTCGAGCTTGACGACCTCGGTGTCCTTGAAGTCGCGCTCGAACTCGAGGATGTTGCGGATGTCGGCGCCACGAAAGCCGTAGACCGACTGGAAGTCATCGCCGACCACGAACAGGTTGCCGTGGATGGCGCTGACGAGCTGCAGCAGCCGGTATTGGGCCCGGTTGGTGTCCTGGTACTCGTCGACGAGGACGTGGCGGAAGGCCTGCTGGTAGCGCTCGCGGACGTCCTCGAAGAGCTCGAGCAGGTTGACGGTGCGCACGAGCAGGTCGTCGAAGTCCATCGCGTTGGCGGCGTGCATGCGGCGCTCGTACATCTCGTAGACGTCGGCGACCGTCTCCTCGAAGAACGACCCCTGCTGGTCGCGAAACTCGACCGAGTCGATCAGGCGGTTCTTGGCGTCGGAGATCTGTGACTGGACCGTGCGCGGGGGAAAGCGCTTGGGATCTACCTCGAGCTCGTTCATGGCGCGCTTGACCATGCGCAGGGAGTCGGCCTGGTCGTAGATCGTGAAAGTGCCCTTGTAGCCGAGCCGCGGCGCCTCGCGGCGCAGGATCCGGGCACAGGCCGAGTGAAACGTCATCACCCACATCAACCGCGACACGCCGCCGACCAGGCGCTCGACGCGCTCGCGCATCTCGTCGGCGGCCTTGTTGGTGAAGGTGATCGCGAGGATCTCCCCCGGGTGCGCCATCCCGGTCGCAACCAGGTACGCGATGCGGTGGGTCAGAACCCGGGTCTTGCCCGACCCCGCGCCCGCCAGCACCAGCAGCGGCCCCTCCCCATGCGTGACCGCGGCGCGCTGGGGCGGGTTGAGCTCGGCGAGCAGGCGCTCGGTCGGGTCGGCGCCGACCTCGACTGGCGCGGGGCCCCATTCGTGCTCTTCGACAGCGTCCCCTTGGGTCACCCAGCGAGCATAGCCACGCCTACGGTTGCCCTTGCTGGGGTGGAGAGGGCGCCTCGAGAGGGGAGGTCAGGAGGGGTGGCGGGTTATTAGCCATATGTGCGAAGAACCCGCCAGCCCCGCGTTGCGTCACCCGCCGAGCGGCCAGCCCGTGTCCCTACCCAGCCCCTACCCGCCGGCGGACGACGGCCCGCGCCGGGGCCGCAGCTCCCGCACCTCCGACGCCGGGCGCTCGTCGCCGTTTAGCTCGGCGAGCTTGCCCTCGAGGGTCGCGATGCGCTCCGACATCCCCTCGATCGCGTCGGCGACAGGGTCGGGGAGGTGAATCCAGTCGGAGTCTGGGCCCTCGACCTTGCGGCCGTCGACGCGAACCGGATGGCCGGGATTGCCGACCACGGTCGAGTTCGGCGGCACGTCCTCGATCACGACCGAGTTGGCGCCGACCTTGGCGCCGTGGCCGATCGTGATCGGCCCCAACAGCTTGGCTCCGGAGCCGATCGTGACGTTGTCCTCGACGGTCGGGTGACGCTTGCCGCGCGCAAACCCGGTGCCACCGAGCGTGACGCCCTGGTAGATCGTCACCCGCTCGCCGATCTCGGCCGTCTCGCCGATCACCACGCCCGCACCGTGATCGATGAAGAAGTCACAGGCGATCCTGGCCGCCGGATGGATCTCGATCCCGGTCACCGCGCGGCTGCCGTAGGACAGCATGCTCGGGACCATCGGGACGCCGGCGTCATGGAGGGCGTGCGAGACGCGGTGGGCGAGGATCGCCTGCACCCCGGCCCAGCTGGCCAGGATCTCGAGCGTCCCGGCACCCCGCGCCGCCGGATCGCGCTCACGCGCCGCGGTGACGTCGCATGTGATCTCGCTGGCGACGCGCTTGAGGGTTCCCAATCCGAACATGCTCACAGGGTACGCCCGAGCGTTCGCGTGAGCACTTGACGTCGCTATCGCGACCCCAACTGCACACTCGATCTCGGGAAACCTACGGAGCGAAGAACGGCAGCGACATGTAGCGCTCGCCGCTGTCGGGCACGATCACGACGATGCGCTTGCCCGCCATGTGGCTGCGCGAGCCGAGCTCGAGGGCAGCGTAGATCGCGGCGCCGGCCGAGATCCCGACGAGCAGGCCCTCGCGCGTGCCCGCCAGCCGAGCGGTCTCTAGCGCGCTCTCGTCCTCGACGCTGATGACCTCGTCGGCGACGTCGCGGTCGAACACCGAGGGGACGAATCCCGCGCCGATTCCCTGGATCTTGTGCGGCCCTGCGACGCCGCCCGAGATCACCGGCGACGCGGCGGGCTCGACCGCCATCACGTGGACGCCCGGCCGGCGCTCCTTGAGCACCTGACCGACGCCTGTGATCGTGCCCCCCGTGCCGACGCCGCAGACCAGCGCGTCGACCTCGCCGTCGAGGTCGCGCCAGATCTCCTCGGCCGTCGTGCGGCGATGGACGTCGGGGTTGGCCGGATTCTCGAACTGCTGCGGCATGAAGGCGTTGTCGGTCTCGGCGACGATCTGCCGCGCCAACTCCACCGATTCGCTCATCCCCCCCATCGACGGCGTCTCGCGCACGACCGCCCCGTACATCCGCAACAGCGCCGAGCGCTCACGCGTCATTCCCTCGGGCAGCGTGAGCACGCAGTGATAGCCGCGCGACGCGCAGACCATCGCCAGCGCGATCCCGGTGTTTCCGCTCGTCGGCTCGATGATCACCGAGCGCCCGGGCTCGAGCCGCCCCTCGGCCTCCGCGGCGTCGATCATCGCGACGCCGATTCGGTCCTTGACCGAGCCCCCGGGGTTGAAGTACTCGAGCTTCGCGACGACCTCGGCCCCGAGGTTCTCGCCCAGTCGGCGCAGCGCGACGAGCGGCGTGTTGCCGACCACGCTCGATGCCTCGCCGCCCAGGCGCAGCTGCGCTCTCGCCTCCACGCTCCGAATCCTAGGGCCGAGCCTCGTCGGCAAACCGACCGCTGGCGAGGGCGTCGCGGGTTTCAGCCTCGCTGCGGAAGGTCGCCCACCAAACCAGCTTCGCATCTCGAACGTGGAATGCCTGCCACATCCGCTGCGGGACGTCGACGCCATCGACGTTGCCCGTGACGACGAGCTCGGCCAGACCCGAATTGCCGAGGTCGTGGATCTCGTCGACGTCGAAGCGCAAGCCGCCGAGGGCCACCAGCACCTTCTCCCACCACTCGCGCACGCCGGCGTGGCCGTGGTAAGTCTGTCCCTCGGCTTCCGCGATCAGGGACCGGAACTCGACCCCGGGGTGGACGAGAGCGAGGAACCCCTCGAGGTCGCGTCGGTTGAGGCAGGCGTAGGCAGCCTTGGCGAGTTCGCGAATCTCCTTCGACATAGAGCAATTATCGCGCGTCGAATCGGAAGCTGGAGGCCTCTACGTCAACGATCGACGCGATCACCGCTCACGCAGATCGAGCTCGAGCTGGCCCGACCCGCGGCTGGGACCCCTTCACAATCGTCGGCGAATCTCAGATGTGGTACTTCCGCGAAACCGTGCCTAGCAAGCCGTTTCGTGCCTAACGGACGCCGGTGGAGGCCGATTGGGGACGCCTGGGGCGGGTGATGACTGTGGCGCA
>Ga0183260_10003544_pt1 | contig 12580 bp, 9 predicted proteins | sample AntDrymUQ4972206_2_FD_129768 | JGI IMG/M metagenome (GOLD analysis project Ga0183260, IMG submission 129768) | Polar desert sand microbial communities from Dry Valleys, Antarctica - metaG UQ497 (22.06) (version 2) (version 2) | ecosystem: Environmental > Terrestrial > Soil > Desert | place...
CCTTGTAGTTGTTGAGCACGACGGCCGTGGGCTCCAGCGAGATCAGTGAGAGCCGCTCGACAGCGCGCCTGATCTGGCGGCGAGTCACCGTCGCTGCGCTCGCGACCACGATGACGGAGCTTGCGTGGCGCGCCATGATCCGCGCGTCGCTGATCGGGACGAGCGGCGTCGCGTCGACGATCACCGTCTCGTACCGCTTCTGCAGCTGCTCGAGGATGAGCGGGAACTCGGAGGTCATGAGCTCGCCCGGGTCGCCCCCGCGGCGGCCGCCAGTGACGATGTCGAGCGTCTCGAGCGAGGTGGTGCGGATGACCGCCTCGAGCGGCGCGCCCTTCAGCACCTCCATCAGCCCCGGCGATCGCTCGATCTGGAGCAGCTCGGAAATCCGGCCTCGGCGCAGGTCACCGTCGACGAGAACGGTGCGGGTCCCGGCACGCGCGACCGTGACGGCGAGCCCGAACGCGATCGTCGTCTTGCCATGGCTGCCCTCCGGGCTAGTGACGACGACGGAGCTCAGCCCTCCCTCGGAAAAGAGGAGATTCGTGCGCAGCTCGCGCAAGGCTTCGGAGACGCCAAAGAGCGACGGGTTCGCACCCAGGACCTCGGGGGCGTTGAGACTGGTGATCGCGGGCTCGGTCGGGATCTCGCCGTAGACCGGCGCGCCGGAGACCCGACCGAGCTCCTCCGGGGTGTCGACCTTCGTCGTCAGGTTCTCCCGCAGCAGCGCGAGTCCGATGCCGAAGGCGAGGCCGATCAGCAGGGCGACCGCGACGGTCAGTCCCCTGCGCGGAAAGACCGGCTCGCTCGCGACTATCGGTCGGTCGAGCTGCAGGAGTCGCAGCGAGCTGATGCCGATGTCCTCTTCTGCCCGCTCGAGCAGCACCTCGGTGACCGCCTGGGCCGATCGCTGCGCCAGCTCGGGGTTGGGGTCGCGGGCGCTGAGCTTGATGATCGGCGTGCCGGTGAAGGTGCGGACGTCGATGTCGGCCAGGGCGCCGATGCGTCGGGCTGCCTCCTCGCGGGTCGCGCCCGACGTCGCTGCGTCGGCGTAGACCGGGACGACCGCGTCGGAGATGCCGAAGAAGACCAGGCCCTGGTCGGCGTCAGTTGGGCTGAGGGCGATCGTCGAGGTCGACTCGTAGACGGGTGTGGCGAGCCGAAGCCCCGCGACCGCGACGGCGACGAGGGCGGACATCGTGAGCAGGATCGTCCACTTGCGACGCCATAGCACCCCGATCACCTCGTTGAGATCCAGAGTCCCTCCGTCTCGTTCCTCGCCCGCCGCTCGGTTGGACACAATAGCCCGTGCCTATGACGGCTCCGACTCCCATCCGGGTGCTGCTCGCGTGCCAGCCGCTGCACTCGGGCGTCCCGCATCACGTCCTCGATCTCATCCGGTCGCTGGACCCGACCCGGTTCCGGCTCGCGCTTGCGTGCCCGCGCGAGTCGGTCCTCTGGGATGAGCTCGAGGGGGGCCGCCTGGAGCTCCACGCGATCTCTGCAGCCCGTGAGCCGGGTCTGCCCGACGTTCGCAGCCTCGCGACTCTACTGCCGCTCGTTCGGGGTGCCGATGTCGTCCACGGGCACTCCGCGAAGGCGGGGTTTCTCGTGCGCCTCGCCGCTTTCCTGACGGGACGCAGCAGCACGTGCGTGTTCACGCCCCACGGTTGGTCCTTCTGGTCGGCCGGCGGCGCGACGGGCAGGCTCTACCTCTCGTACGAGCGGCTCGCGGCGCGCTGGTGCCGGACGATCATCACCGTGTCGGCGGAAGAGCGGGACGCCGGCCTCGCGGCAGGAGTCGGCTCCGCCGCCGGCTACCTGGTGATCCCGAATGGCGTCGACCTCGCGCGCTTCGCACGGACACCGGAACCAGTGGCGGGACGAGTCCTCATGGTTGGGCGCTTCGCACGGCCTAAGCGTCACGACCTCGCCTTGCGCGCGTTTGCCGACGTCCACGGGCGGTTTCCGGGGTCTGAACTGTGGTTCGTGGGCGACGGCGACGACCGGCGGGCAGCCGAGCAGCTCGCGGCCGAGTTGGGCGTGCGGGATTCGACGCGCTTCCTCGGCGTTCGCGAGGACGTCCCCGATCTGCTCGCGCGGGCTGCGTGTGTCGTGCTCGCGAGCGACTACGAGGGCTGTCCGTTGTCGGTGATCGAGGCAATGGCAGCGGGTGTGCCGGTGGTGGCGACGCGCGTGGGCGGCGTACCCGAGGTAGTTCGGGACGGCGTCACCGGGCTCGTCGCCGAGCGGGGCCGTCCGGACGGGCTGGCGCGCGGTCTCGCCGAGCTTCTCGGTGACGGCGGCAGGGCGGTCGAGATGGGACGGGCGGGACGGGAACTCGCGCGCGAGCGCTTCTCACGTGAGCAGATGGCGGCCGCGACCGCGCAGATCTACGAGCGGGTCGTGGCGGAGCCCTCCCGCTCTCGTGATTCCTAAATACCCCATTTCGGGAGTTCCATCGCTCGTTCGAGCCATTTAGGGGGCTGCTCGGCAGGCCGACCATGATCATGTGGCCGGCCTCAATCCCCCCTCGATCCGACTGTTGCGCCGCTGTGCGGCGGTTCTTGCCCTGGCAGCGCTCTTCGCCGTCAATGGCGCCAACGCGGCCACGCCCTCGACGGGCCTGCTGAAGATCACCGGACCGCTTCCGGAGAGCGTCGAGCCGGGCGCGTTCCAGTACGTGATCCTGCACTCAGACCGCGCTGCGCTGATCCCAGCGCTGAAGGCCGCAAATCCACAACTGAAGGTACTTGTCTACAAGGACATGGCCGCCGCTCTCAGTTGGGCCGGCTCCACCCAAGTTCCGGCCGGGGTCAGCATGGCCGAGGCGGAGGCAAATCCTGAGTGGTTCCTCCGGGACACCGCAGGCGAGCGGATCGAGTGGTGCGATTACGCGGGCGACTGGCAGATGGACGTCGGCAGCCGGTCGTATCAGGATCGCTGGGCCGCCAACGTCGCCGCGGACATGCGCGCGAACGGCTGGGACGGAGTCTTCGTCGACGACACGAACGCCAGTCAGTCCTGGCATCTCTGTGGCCGCACGATCGCCAAGTACCCGACCGACGCCGCCTACGCCGCAGCGACGCGCAGCTTCCTTTCGAACGCCGGCCCGGCCCTCACCTCGCAGGGCTTCCTGGTGATCCCGAACATCTACCTGCCCTACAGCTCGAGCGCGCTGGCGACCTGGGTCGACTGGATCTCCTTCACCTCGGGAGGAATGCAGGAGTTCTGGTCGAAATGGGGCACGGGAGACACCGGCCACTTCGGCGGCGACGACTGGATGTACCGCCAGCAGTTCCTTGGCGCGACCCAGCAGGCCGGCAAAATCTTCCTCGGCCTGACCTACGCCCCCGGTGACGACTTGCGGTCGATGCGCTACGCCCGTTCCACCTTCCTGCTGGACTGGGACGGTGGTCCGAGCGCGGTCATCTTCGAGGCCGGTAGAGGCAGCAGCCTCGACTCGACGGCCGACGACTGGATGACTGACATCGGCTCCCCGCGAGGGTCCCGTTATCCCGTCGGGGCGGCTTGGCGGCGTGACTACAGCGGCGGCACAGTATTGGTGAACCCGTCACCGAGCGTCACGGCCTGGGTCACCCTCGACACTCCGTACCTCACCGTTGACGGATCGGTCGTCTCTTCGCTCGCGGTCGCGCCGATGACGGGCGCCGTCCTCACCAAGGTCGACGCGTCGCTTGCACCCGAGCCTCCTCCGGCGTCGACTCCGACTCGGACTCCGACTCCTGCGCCCGTCAAGAGGTCTCCCCGGACTACCTTCGCCCTCACGGGCTCGAAGCAGAAGGGCGGGGCGGACATCTACTGGAGCAAGCTTCCCGCCGGCACGCCTGTGGAGATCTTCCGCAACGGCGTCAAGATCGCGCCCCTCTCCGGCGAGCCGGGCTTCAGCTACTCGTCCTTCCCAGACCGCTTCAAGGCCGAACGGCGCGCTACGGTGAGCTGGCGGGTCTGCGTCGCCGGCACATCGAACTGCTCGAACATCTTCTCGATCAAGTACTAGGCCCGCGGCGCTCGCGGTCAGCACGGGCTCTACACTCGCGCGGAATGAAGGGCCGCCTTCCGCCGCTGGCGCTGACCTACCACGGGATCGCGGACGTGCCGCTCCGCCACGACCCTTACCGGCTTGCGGTGACGCCGCAGCAGTTGGCGCGCGACGTTCGGCTCCTGCGGCGCTGGGGCTACCGCCCCGTCACCTTCGGTGAGCTCGCGCGCCTGGCTGCAGCCGGCGGCGCGGCGGGGCACGTCGCACTGACGTTCGACGACGGCTTCGCCGACAACATGACGGCGCTCGTGCCGCTGCTTCGCCGCCTCGACGCGCCGGCAACGGTTTTCGTGGTCTCAGGTTGGCTTGGCCGGCAGCATCCGAGCGCGCCGTGGGCACGGATCGTCGACGAGGGAGAGCTTCGCGAGCTTGGGCGACATGTCGAGATCGGAGCGCACACGATCACCCACCCCGACCTGACGACCCTGGCGCCGGCGCAGGCCGAAGCCGAGCTGCGCGGAAGCAGAGAGGTGCTCGAGGCCGCTCTCTGCCGCCCCGTCGAGGTCGCCGCCTACCCCTACGGGGCAGCGACGAACGACACCGCTGCAGCGTGCCGGGCGGCTGGATTCGTCGCAGCATGCAAGACCGCGGGCAGCGGATCCTGGGGCGACCCCTTCCGCCTGCCGCGCCAGGCGATCGGCAACCGCGACACCGCCCTCGGCCTCTGGCTCAAGCGGCATGGCCGCTACGAGCAGGCGATGCGTCCCGTACGGCCGCTGCTGCAAACGACTCCAGGCGCGTACTGGATCAGCGCGATCCGAAAGCTGCGCGAGCTCGCGGAGCGTGAGGGTCGCTGAGCCACGTGTGCAAGGATCGTGGCCGATGCAGCATCGCCCTGAGCTAGAACGCTGGATCGTCGCCGAGCTGCCACGCGACACGCAGTCCATCCTCGACCTCGGCTGTGGCGTCGGTCGGACCGGGTTCCTCCTGTGGGAGGAGGGAATCGGGCGGGAGCGCGTCGGCCTCGAGCTGAGCCCGGATTACGCCGCGCGGGCCCGCGGCCTCGGCGTCTACGACCGCGTCGATGAAGCAGATCTCTCCGACGGGCTGGGCCAGTTCGAGGACGGAGCCTTCGATGTCGTGCTCTGCATCGACGTTCTGCCGCACCTGGAAAAGGATGCGGGACGGCGGCTCGTGCAGGAGTGCGAGCGGGTCGCACGGCGGCGCGTCGTCATGCTAATCCCACTGCGCAAGCAGCCGCGGGCGCGGGCTGCGCCGACTGAGTCAGATCGCTCGACGTGGACCCTTGGCGACCTGCACCAGCTTGGTTACGACACGAAGCAATTCGGCTCGAAGTACACGGCGGGCGTCTATGGCGGCCGCAGGTTTCTGCTCGCGTTCTACGTCGGGACGCTCATCTCGCAGCTGTTCCCGAGCTTCGCCGGCGAGGTCGTCGCGGCCAAGAGTGTCGGCAGCTAACCGCGCCAGGCGCTCCAATTCGGCCCGAGGCCGGGCTCGCTGAGCCAAAGCGATGCGCGACGCTCGGATGCCGTTCGCGCCGGAGCCGCGCCGGGGGCGTGCCGCTCGAGAGCCTCGGTCCGCGCCAGGTGCGCGATCCCGTGCCAGAGCCAGGCGTGGAGCGCCAGACCGCTGACGTCGCTCTCCAGGAGGTGGAGCGCGTCGACTGTGCGCCGCGTCAACGAGAAGAGCAGCGCCGACGACGGCAGCTCGCCGCGGAAGAGCTGCACGAAATGCCGCTCCTTCTCGGGTCCGTCCGTGCCGGCACCGTCGAGATGGGCGATCGCGTCGGCGAGCAGGTACCAGAGATCCCAGAGAGGAAAGCCGGCGAAGGTCGCGTCCTCCCAGTCGAGCACAGTGAACGTCCCGCGCCCGACGACGATGTTCCAACTCCCAAGGTCGCGGTGCTCGAGGACAGCAGGGACGGAACGCAGGTCCGTCGAGCTCGCCGGCGGCATGCCGCGGCCGCTCCACCCGGCCGCGATCTGCTCGAGCAACTCTGCCCGCTCGCCTGTGTAGCGCGCCGCTGGTGCCGCCGTCTCCGCGCCGATGGCGATCGTCCACTCGGCCACCTGTTGGATCGTGCGCAGCTTCTCGTGCCTCCCGGCCCCGCTCGCGAGGTAGGCCGCCAGGCGCTGGCCGATCGCGGCGGTCTCGAGGGAGGCTGGGAGCCCGCCGGCCTCGAAGCGGCCGATCAGCCGCGGGACGTGCTCCCGGGCGGTGCTGCCGGCCAGCGCGGCCAGACGGAGCCCCTGCTCGTCCCTGGCGAACGGCTCCTCGTAGCCGGGCACGCGCGCGAACTTCAGCGCCCAAGCTGGTTCGCGCGCGCCCGGGTCGAAGAGCTGGAAGACGCCGCGCGAGAGCGCGTCGCCCGCGCCCGGGACGAGGAACCAGGACGCCATGGCCGGTACGCCGAGGTGCTCTGCGGCGGCGACGAGGAACGGTTTGCCGGGGGTCTTTGTGCCGAGCGCAAACCCCTTTCCGGGTGGAAGCAGGCCGCGCGCGACGAGCTCGGCAGCAACACGGTTCCGAAGCCGCTTCGGACCGCCGGCAGGCGCAAGCCACTCGCGGAGAGCATAACGCGCCGGGGAGGCAGCTCCCACCGGCACGATGACCGCCGGGTCGGCGGCAGCGGGCACCGTCAGATAGCGGCTCACGCTGTAGCTGGCGGCTCGCAACGCACGCGCGCCCCCACCCTCGACGACGATGTGCCTCGGCTCGGCCGAGATTGCCGCCGCCAGCGTGGCCGCGGTCGCAGTCGCGATATCCGCTGCAGGGTCGGCGAGAAGGAAACGTGCGTTGCGGCTCAGAGGCGTCACCTCCGGACCTCGTCATAGAGGGCCTCGTAAGCTTGCGCCATCGCGGCTGCCGAGAAGCGCGCGAGCGCCCGCTCCCGGCCGGCGGCGCCGAGGGATCGCGCACGCCCGGGATCCGCGAGCAGCGTGCCGATCGCGTGGGCGAGGGCGGCCGGATTCTCGGCTGGCACCAGCACTCCCGTCTCACCGTCGATGACGGCCTCGTCCACGCTCCCGACATTTGTGGCGACAACCGGGCGCTGCGCGAGCATCGCCTCGACGGCGCTGAGCGGCAGCGCCTCGAAGCGGGAGGGGAGCGCGAGCACGTCGATCGCTCCCAGGAAACGCCGGGCGTCCGGCGTATAGCCCGTGAAGACGACGCGACCGTCGATGCCGAGCCCCCGGGCGAGCTGCTCGAGAGCGGCGCGCTCCGGCCCGTCGCCGACGATCAGGCCGGTCGCCTCGGGAAGCTCGACCAGCGCGCGCAGCAGTACGTCGATGCCCTTCTCGCGTGACAGGCGTCCGACAGCTCCGACGACCGGGCCAGCGGCCACGCGCTCCGGTGGCCCCCCCTGCTCGTCGGGGACGCCGTTGTAGATCGTCCGCACAGTGCCCGGCTCGAGGCGGAGGACGTCCTCGACGACGCGGGCCGAACGCTCCGCGACCGCGACGTGTGCCGCGAGCCGGCGCACGAGGATACGCCGGAGCAGGCGCTGGACCGCCGCCTGGCTGCTGATCGGCGAGTGCTCGACGGCGACGACCTCGACGCCTGGGGTGATAAGCGCGGCGCCGATCGCGTACTGGCAGGAGAACGGCGTGCGCAGGTTGGCGTGGAGCACCTGGGGCCGCAGGTGTCGAACTGCCCGCAGATGTGCTGCGATTCCTCTCAGATCGGCCTTGTTGCGTACCGGCGGCAGAACAAGGGCTCTGCAGCCGGGTCGCGCCGCTGCGATCTCGGCCACCACGCCTTCGTCGACACCCAGCAGCGTCACGTCCACGGGCGCGCCGAGCGATCCGAGGAGCGTGGCCAGTGCGCGCTCGGCTCCGCCGACGATCGGCGCGTCCGTGTAGACCCCGAGTCGCAACGGGTTGGTCATGTGCGGGTCATGCGCTCGTAGAGCCGGACGAGTGGCTCCGTCGCCGGCTCCGGCGCGTACCGTCGCAGGAAGAGCTCGCGTGCGGCGCTGCCGGCTGCACGCCTGCGCTCGGCGTCCTCGAGCAGTGCGACCGCCGCCGCGACGAGCGCGTCGTCGTCATCCGCCACGGTCACTCCCGCGCCGGGGTCGATCCCCTCGGCGCCGAAGCGCGTGGTCACCACCGGGACGCCGGCGGCGAGCGCCTCGAGCACCTTCACCTTCATCCCGCTCCCACGGCTCACCGGATAGAGCAGGAGTGAGAGACCGTTGAAGAACTCCGCCGCCGACGCTACCTCCCCCACCAACTCGACGCCGCGGCCCGGCTGCCCAACGATCTCCGACATGCGCCGACCGGCAATGCGAAGTCGCGCCGCCGGGACGCGCTCGATCACTCTCGGCCAGATCCGTGTGAGCCGCCGGATCGCGGTCTGCGTCGGTGGCCAGAAGCCCGCACCGATGATGCCGGCCACCGGTGGGCCGTCGAGCGGCGCGGGGTCGTAGTACCGCGGGTCGAGAGAGAGCGGCGCGAGCGTGATCTCCGCCCTCGGGGATAGCGCCCGCAGGCCGTCCGCGACGAGGGGCGAGCTTGCGACGAGGTAGCGGTGGCGTCGTGCAGCCGCGCGCTCCGCTAGGGCGAACTCCGCGACGTGCCGGAAGCTGCTCGTCCACGGGGCGCCGAGATCCTGGTCCAACCGCACCAGGTAATGCATGTGCACGACTGACGGCACGTCGATGCTTTCGTCGCACCAGGCCGCCTCCGTCTCGTCGAGATGCACAACGTCCGCGTCCGGCGCCAGCTCCCGGACGCGCGCGGCGAAGTCGCCGCGAAGCTCGCCGCGCGGCCGGCGGACCCGGTCGAGCTGCCTGCGGAGGCTGCGCGGCGGCGGCGAGACCGGGACGATCTCGACGTCGAGGTCGTCCGGGAGCTCGCCCGTAATCGAATGCGCTCGCCGTGCTGCGACGGCGCTCACGTCGACGCCGTGTGCGCGGAGGCCGCGCAGCAACGCCACGGCGCAGCGGCCCTGCGCGTTGCCCTCGGAGAGGGGCGGAGAGGTCAGGACGACCAGGGCACGAAGGGGCCGCGGCACGGGGCGAATCTAGCGGCTCGTCGAGCAGGCGAGGAACGCGCGCCCGAGGCGCCCGCCGAGCCGGCTGCCGATCGCCTCGTCCAGCCAGCGCGCGTCGTCGCTCGGGAGGATGCGGAGCGCCCAGGCGAGCGCTGCGAAGACGAGCCCGAAGGAGAGCAGGGCCACCGTCGTGCCCGCGATGCCGCCGAGCGCAGTCGCTGCCCACGCGCAGAGCCCGGCGATCGCAGCGGCGAGTGCTGCCCGAACGAGTGATCCGGCTTCGAGTCTGGGCGACCCGGTCGCCCGGATCGCTGCCCCGAGGAGTGGAGCCGCGAGCGTCACTTGCCCCCCGACGTTCGCGATCGCCGCGCCGACCGCGTCGAGCTCGGGCACGAGCAGCGCCGCTAGCGTGACATCGACGGCGGCAGCGACGGCTGTCGCCAGGAGCGGAAGCCGCAGGCGGCCGAGCCCGGTCAGGAGCGCGCTGCCGAGACTCGCGAGCGGTACGAAGGGATACGCGACGATCATCACCAGCAGGACAGTGCCGGTCGCGCGGTACTCCTCGCCGTAGACGAGCTCGAGCACGGAGGGTCCTACGGCGGCGCTCACGGCGGTGAGCGGCAATGCGAGCACCAGTAGCAACCTCAGCGCTCGGCCGAAGCCGGACCGGATCCGTTCGGTCGCGCCCTCCCCGTGGAGCGAGGCGAAGGCGGGGATGATCGCGGCGGCGAGCGACTGCGGCAGATACAGCAGCGCGGTCATCACCGCGAAGACGATTGAATAGTGAGCGATCTGGTCGTCGGTCGAGAGCCGCTCGAGAAAGAAGAGCTCCGAACGGCGCGCCACCACCAGCGTCAGCAGGACTCCGAGTGTGAGCACGGCGGCGTAGCGTGCGACCTCGCGGCTCAGCTCTCTTGCCGGCTCCGGACTCGGCGCCAACGCCGCCACGTGGCGGCGAGCGAGCTTCCCGGTCCACGTGAGCGTGAGGAACGCGATTGCTGCCTCGACTGCGAACATCCCCGTGATCCCGCCGCCGGCGGCGAGCACGGCGATCGTTGCGGCGGTACCGATGAGGCCCGTGGTCAGGCCGACGACCGACGCCGCGCGGAAGCGCTGCATCCCGGCGAGAGCGGCACTCGGCAGGGTGTGGAGGACGCCGACTGCGCAGACGACGGCGGCAAGCAACCAGGCGTTCTTCGGCTCGCCGCCCCCGAGTCCGACCGCCGTCAGCACCATGCCGCCCGCGACCGCTGCGACGAGCTCGATGCGCAGCGCCCACACGAGGAGCCCCCGGACCAGCTCGGGTCTGCCGCGTCCCAGTGTCTCGCCGACGAAGCGGACGAGAGCCACATAGAGGCTGCCCGTGAGGAGCGTCGTCAGCGTCAGCGCCGTGAATGCGATGAGGCTCTGCCTACCCATGTCGTGCGGGCCAAGGAAGCGCGCCGCGACGACCGAGATGACGAGAGAGTAGAACTGGGGAACGATCCGGCTCGTCAGGTACCAGAGCCCCCCGCGCAGGACCGAGCCGCCGCTCGTCGGCTCGGCGGCGGTGCTCATCGCGTCCGGGCGAGGGCGCGGGCTATTTCCTCGCTCCGGGGGTAGAGACGGCGCGCTTCGAGCAGCTCGGCCCGCGCATCCTTCGGCCTGCCGGCTTCCAGGTACGCCAGGGGGAGCAGGTAGCGGACGGCCACGTTGCGCGGCTCCTTCTCCACCGCTCGCTCAAGCGGTAGGACTGCCTGTGCGGGATCGGCGAACACTTCGCTTCGGCGAGGAGCGGCTCGACCGCCAGCGGATCGAGCCGTCGCGCCCAGACGAGGTCGGCGGAGGCGGTGGTGCGTGCCAGAGCGCGCTCGGTGAGGCGGTGCGCTGAGCAACGGCGGTGCGAACGCGAGCAGCGTGACGCAGACGGCGGCCGTGCCTGCGGCGATTTGCGGCTCCGGGCGGAATCGCCCGGCTTTCGCCGGCCGCGAGTGCAACGCCCAGCGCAGGAAGACGGGGACCCCGACGGCGGGAACGTCCAGACCCAATCGCTCGACGCGTGCACGGCGAAGTAGGCGAGCGTCCCGACCGCCGCGGCTCCGGCGAGGGTGTCGAGCTCTCGAGACGCCGATGAGACCACGACGAAGAAGCCTAGAGGGAGCGCGTTGCCGACGATTCCGGTCTCGAGCAGCACGTCGAGCGGCAACGAGTGCGCCCGCACCGGCGTCTCGGCGCTCCGCGCCTCCTGCAGGTAGACGGCCCCGAAGCCGCGTCCGCGACCCCCGCGACCGGGTGGTCGGCGAAGCCGGCGAGGCTGACGCGCCGGAAGTCGGAGCGGTTGGAGCCGAGGCTGAGCAGATGGCTGCTCTCCCGTCTGCGTGTCGGCGACTGCTTGAAGCCCTTCCCACTTCTCACTTCTCGGATGCGAAGGGGCAGGCCTGCCTGGAGTCGATCGCGCAGAACACCGGAGGCGTCACGGCGGAGACGGCTCGAGTGACTGCACCGCCAGGGAGGTCGCGGCGCGGCTTCCCAGACAGCCCACTCTCGTGGCGGCGCTACCCGCCGCTCGCGTTTGCCCCTGCTTCGGCGCCTCCCGCTGAGCTATCTGCTAGAGGACAGCTGCCCGGTCCGCCACCATCTGATGGCTGACGATGCGCACGACCCCAGCAAGGTCGGTATGTGATCGGCGCGCGCCACGTCATGAGCATCCGCGGGAGAATTGCGGGGAATCGATCGGCGGATCTTACGTGCCATGGACCGACGAGCCCATTGCCTGCGCGAGCCGGTGCGGGCGCGGCTACGGCCTCCGGGCCGCCGGATACGGTTGACGGATGCTCGAGGAGCGGCCGACGCCTCACTCGCGAACGTCGTCGAACCTCGCCACGCTCGCCCGGCTATTCCCGGGCCTGGCGGCGCTTGCGGTGTTCCTGGTCTGGGCGAAGGCCTCCGGCGGCTACTTCCCGCACGTCTGGTACGCGGGTGGGCTCGCCCTGATTGGGATTCTGGCCGTCGTACTCGCCGCCTGGCCGGCACTGCTCGGCAACCTCGGCCGCGCGACGAACCTCTCCCTGCTCGCGCTCACCGCCTTCACCGCGTGGAGCTACGTTTCGATCCTCTGGGCCGAGGTCCGAGGCGACGCCTGGGATGGGGCGAACAGGACGGCTCTCTACCTTGTTGTCTTCGCACTCTTCGCGGTCTGTCGGTTCTCCGGCCCCAACGGTCTCCTGCTCCTGGGAGCCTTCGCCGCGGGCGTCTGCCTACTCGGCCTATGGGCCCTCGTCGGTGCGGCGGCCGGCGGCGACGCCGAGTCCTACTTTATCGGCACACGGTTCACCGAGCCAATCGGCTACGTCAACGGGAACGCCGCATTGTTCCTGCTCGCGTTCTGGCCGGCGCTCTTCCTGGCCTCTCGCCGGGACACTCCTGCGCTCCTCCGCTCCGTCTTCCTCGCCACAGCCGGCATGCTCCTCCAGCTCGCGGTGCTTCCGCAGAGCCGTGGGGCGGGGATCGCCTTCGCCCTCGTCCTGCTCGTCTACCTCGCGCTCGTCCCGGGACGGGTCCGCTCGGTCATCTTCCTGTTGCCAG
>Ga0183260_10003545_pt1 | contig 12579 bp, 8 predicted proteins | sample AntDrymUQ4972206_2_FD_129768 | JGI IMG/M metagenome (GOLD analysis project Ga0183260, IMG submission 129768) | Polar desert sand microbial communities from Dry Valleys, Antarctica - metaG UQ497 (22.06) (version 2) (version 2) | ecosystem: Environmental > Terrestrial > Soil > Desert | place...
CAGCGACCAGTGCAGCTGCCACGACCCGAGCATCCGGGTGACGCCGGTCCAGGCGTCGGCGACGTCGGGGAAGCCGTCGGGCCGGGGCCAGTCGAACGGCTTCTGCCCGCTGTTGGCGACCTGCCAGAGGAACGCGTTGGCGTAGTCGTCGTCGGCCAGCGGTGCCAGGGGGCGTACGCCGAGCACCCGCATCGTGGCGACCGCGTCCTCGGTGGGGGTCCGGGTCTTCGCACCGACCGTCCCGGCGAAGTCGGGGTGGTCGACCAGGGTGCGCAGGGTCGCCCGGATGTTGGTCCCGGTCCGGGTGAACGTGCGGGCGACCGCGTCGACGATGGCCTGGGAGGGGGTGTCGCTGACGAACCGTACGCAGAGCCGGTGCGCGATCCGCCGGGCGGTGAGCGGGTGGGTCGCGAGGTAGCGCAGGTAGCGCACCGCGACCGGGCGGCCGTCGTACGCACCGTTGGGGTCGCTGAAGTCGAGGATCCGCACCGGCCCGGTCACGTGGTCGGCGGGGCTGTAGTACGCCCGGCAGGTGTCGAAGAGGTCGACGCGGTAGCCGGTGAGCAGGTAGGCGCTTTGCCGGACCTGGTCCTCGCCGTACCCGGCCGAGACGCCCACGGTGTGCAGCTCGAGCAGCTCGCGGCCGAGGTTCTCGTTGATCGACCTCGCGGTGGACACGGCGTTGTCCAGGAAGGACAGCATCGCGGGGTGCAGGTCGCAGGCGACGAGCAGGTCGGTGAACGTCCCGAGGGCGTGCTGGCGGACCGTGGCGTCGTAGCGGGCACGGTGCGGCATCGACTTCGACTCGGGGGCCGCGACGTGCAGCAGGTTCGACCAGAACTCCGTCATCTGCTCGTGCAGCTGTCGCTCGCTGTAGGCCCGGCGCAGCAGCGACCAGCGCTGCAGGTCGGCGCCGTTCTCGTAGCCGGGGACCACGTCGGCGCGGGACTGGTCGAACAGCGTCTTGGGGGCGCGGTCGAGGCAGGGGAACCAGCCGCGCATCGACGCCGCGTAGGGGTCCTCGATCCGGCTCGGCCACATCTGGCGCTCGAACCACTGTCGGGCGCCACCTGCCGCGCGAGAGCTCGCGAGCAGCTGCGGCGTGATGCCGTAGCTGAAGCGGTTCAGCAGGTGGCGGTCCGCGAGGGACGGCACGCTTCGGGGCATGGGCCGATCAAGCCACAGCGCCGGAACTAACGACAAGTCATCGTGCCGTTACTGTCTGTGATTAGGAGAGGGCGTCGTCCGAACGGCCGGTGTCGGTCCTCGCCCCACCGTCCGCCAGCCAGGCCAGCGGGCTCCACGGCATGTGGCTGCGGCCGTCGGCGGTGGGTCGGACCAGCAGCACCTGGTCGACGCCCATGCGGTTGTCGGTGAAGGCGAGCGCGCCGCCGGCCAGGTAGAGCCGCCACACCCGTGCGGTCTGGTCGCCGACCAGGTCGACCGCCTCCGCCCACCGCCGCTCGAGCGCGTCGGCCCAGGCCCGTACGGTCCGTGGGTAGTGCTCGCGCAGGGCCTGCACGCCCCGGATCTCCAGCCCGGATCCGGCCAGCAACGCCAGCGTGGTGGGCAGCGAAAGCATGTGCATGTCCGGCGCGATGTACGACTCGATGAACGGCCCGCCGCCGGGTGCCACGTCGCCGCGGGACATCTGCTGCACGAGCACCCGGCCGCCGGGACGGACGGTGTCGTGCAGGGTCCGCGCGAAGGTGGCGTACTCCTGCTCGCCGACGTGCTCGCCCATCTCCAGCGAGCCGATCGCGTCGACGCCCTGCACGGTGGGGTCGCCGGCGAGGTCGGCGAAGTGCTGCAGCCGTACGTCGACCTGGTCCCCGAGGCCGCGGTCCTCGGCCCGCTGCTCGACCAGGTGCTGCTGCTCGGCCGAGAGCGTCACCCCGATCACCCGGGCACCGTGGTGCTCGGCCGCGTGCAGCGACAGCGCCCCCCAGCCGCAGCCGATGTCGAGGAGCCGGCTCCCGGGCCGCAGCCCGAGCTTGCGGCAGACCAGCTCGAGCTTGGCGTGCTGGGCCGCCGCCAGCCCGAACGACGGGTCGTCGGTGGGGTAGAAGGCACAGGAGTAGGCCATCGTCGGGTCGAGCAGCAGCGCGTAGAAGGCGTTCGACAGGTCGTAGTGGTGGGCGATGGCGGCCCGGTCGCGGACCCGGGTGTGGAGCCGGCCCGCGAGGCGCGCCTCGGTCGCCGGGCGCCGCGGGCGGGGTCCGACCGCGCCGGAGCCCAGCACCAGCCCGGCACCGCGGAGCCACAGCCGCGGGGCGGGTGCGCCGCCCGCCGCGCGGCGGTCCCGACCCGACCCGCCCAGCGCACGCCGGACGAGGCCGAGCGCCAGGCCCAGGTCGCCCTCGACGTCGAAGTCACCGAGCACGTACGTGCGGGCAGCCCGAGCTCGCCGGGACTCCACAGCAGGTGCCGTAGCGCGCGGCGGGAGCGCAGCACGACGACCGGCGTCCCGGAGGTGGCCGGCGGCCCGGCCTCGCTCCCGTCCCAGGCCCGCACCCGGACGGGCAGGCCGACGCCGAGCGCGTCCTCGACCAGGCGCACCAGGGCGACGGCGCGCGGGGGACGCGTACTCGCGGTGACCAGTCAACCGTCCCGCCGAGGCGCTGGTCAGCCGGGGCTGCCGGGTCCGGCCGGGGTCCGGGCCGGTCCGGACGGCTCGGGGCTGGACCGGGTGGGCACCGCCGGCCTCCGAACGGGTGAGCGCCGGTTCGCCGACTTCGGCCCGTTGTGTCGGCGCGGCTACGCTGTGTATCGACAGGGGTCGAGTAGGAGGCAGCGGTGACACCGGACAGCCAGCCGCTGGTGAGTCGCGTCTTCGACCGTGGGGTCCTCGCCCTCGCGGCGCTGCTGACCCTCGCCTCCGGCGTGGCCACGTTCCAGGACGAGAGCCACGGGCCCGTCCCCCTGGCGTACTGGCTGTGCATCCCGGTGATCGCGGTGATCTCACGCTACCCCGTGATGCTCGACCGGCCCAGCGGAGCCATCGAGATCGGGTTCGACTCCTGCGTCCTCGCCTTCTTGGGCAGCCTCGTCCCCGCGCACGACGGCGCCCTCATCTGGGCGGCCGGCGCGGTGCTCGCGCAGCTGCTGTCCCACAGCCGCCCCATCGCCAAGGTGTTCAACATCGGCGTCCAGGTCATGTCCGGCATCGCTGCGCTGTGGGTGATCGACCTGCTCGCCCCGGGGTCGGTCCAGTCGCTGGGCACGCTGCTGGCGGTGCTGATCGGCTGCAGCGTCTATTTCGTGCTCGACTTCCTGGTCTCGGAGGTGGCGGTGGCCCTCGAGCACACCGAGTCCTTCCACTCCGAGCTGGGGTACACGGAGATCTGGCTGGCGATGGTCTGCATCGTGGCCGTCGACTCGCTGGGCTACCTCGCCGCCCTCGTCTACATGATGCAGCCCCAGGCCACCGCCCTGCTCCTCGTCCCGGTCGCGACGCTGCTGGTCGCGTCGAAGTCGATCGCCCGCGACCGGGAGCGTTCCCGGCGCATGCGGGTGCTGTTCGACACCTCCCGCTCGGTGCAGGGCCAGTCCACGTCCGAGGACGTCCTCGAGCTGATGGCGCTCGGCGCCCGCGACATGGTGCGCGTCCAGCAGCTGCAGCTGCGCGACTCCCCGCCGGGGGTCGGCGAGGTCGGCGCCCGGGTCACCGACAGCAGCCGTGACTGGTGGCTGGTCACCCCGGAGTGGCAGCGGGCCAGGTCGACCGTCGCCTCCGACCGCGAGCACCTCGACCAGCTGGCGCTCGCCGGCTCCGAGGCGCTGTCGCGGCTCAAGATGACCCGCGAGATGACGTACCTCGCTCGACACGACGCGCTCACCGAGCTCGCCAACCGAGGGGTGGTCCTCGACCGGGTCGGGCACGCCCTCGAGGTGTCGCGGCGTCGCGGGTCCACGGTTGCCGTGCTGTTCTGCGACCTGGACGGCTTCAAGCAGATCAACGACCGCTTCGGCCACAACGCCGGCGACGCGGTCCTCGTGACCGTCGCGCGACGCATCGCCCGGTGCGTGCGCACCAGCGACACCGTGGCGCGTCTCGGCGGTGACGAGTTCGCCATCCTCCTCGAGGACGTACGCGACCCCGTCGACGTCGACCGGGTGACCGCGTTGCTGCTGCAGGCGGTGGTGGAGCCGATCGACGTGAGCGGGCACCGGGTGACGGTCAGCACGAGCATCGGCATCGCGACCTCCGACGGCGCCGACAGCGGCGAGGCCATCCTGCGCAGCGCCGACATCGCCATGTACGAAGCCAAGGCGCAGGGCAAGAACTGTGTCGCCCGCTACCACAGCGAGTACGGCGCCGCGCGGGTCCGCAAGCTGGAGATGGTCGAGGCGCTGCGCGCGGCCATCGAGTCCGACAAGCTCACCGTGGTCTACCAGCCGGTGTACGCCGTGCGCAGCGGCGAGGTCGTGGGGCTCGAGGCGCTGGCGCGCTGGCGGCACGACGGCCAGGACGTGTCGCCCGGGCAGTTCGTCCCGCTGGCCGAGGAGACCGGCCTGGTGGTCGCGCTCGGCGAACGGATCCTCGACCGGGTCGCCCAAGACGGTCGCGACATCGGCCGCCTCGGGCTGTCGCACATCGAGATGGGCGTCAACATCTCCGCCCAGCAGCTGCGCTCCGCGACGTTCGCCGAGCGGGTGCGCCAGACCCGGGCCGCCCTCGGCGACCTCGCCCTCGTGCTCGAGGTCACCGAGCGGGACGTGGTGCGGGAGGACTCCCTGAGCCAGGAGGTCATGACCCGGCTGGTCGCGGAGGGCGTGCGGTTCGCCGTCGACGACTTCGGGATCGGCTTCTCGTCGATCGGCTACCTGCGGAGCCTGCCGGTGCAGGTCCTCAAGACCGACCGTGCCTTCGTCGCCGACATCGAGCACAGCGAACGTTCGGCGAACCTGCTGCGCTCGATGCTCCTCATGGGTCACGCCCTCGGCCTCGACGTCGTCGTGGAGGGGGTGGAGCGGCAGGAGCAGCTCGACCACCTGCGGGGCATGGGTGGCGAGGTCTTCGCCCAGGGCTACCACCTGGCCCGCCCCATGCCGCTGGCCGACGTGCTGACGCTGCTGCGCCGCAAGCAGCAGCTGCGCCGCACGGTCGTCGCCAGCTGAGGCGGGGAACACTGAGCCTGGAACAAGGTGGCGTCGACCGCTGGTTGCGCGGGGAATGCGAGCCATCTTCCAGACCACGTACGGCGGCACCGACGTCCTGCAGGACGGCGAGGTCGACGAACCCAAGATCGCGCCGGACTCGGTGCTGGTCGACGTGCACGCCGCGGGCGTGAACCCCGTCGACACCACGATCCGTGCCGGTGGGCTGCGGGCAGCCTTCGAGCACACCCTGCCCCTGGTGCTCGGGTGGGACCTGTCCGGAGTGGTGTCGGCGGTGGGACCGGCCGTCACGACGTACGTCCCGGGCGACGAGGTCGTCGGCTACGTGCGCAAGGACGTCGTCCAGGGCGGCACGTACGCGCAGCGGGTCGCCGCGTGGGAGCGGCACCTGGCGCGCAAGCCCGCGTCGGTCGACCACGCCACGGCCGCCGGGCTGCCGCTCGCGGGACTCACCGCCCTGCAGACGCTGGAGGCCGCGGGGACTGCCGCGGGGGACACGGTCCTCGTGCACGCCGGCGCCGGCGGGGTGGGGTCGTTCGCCGTCCAGCTCGCGGCCGCCCGTGGAGCCTGCGTCCTCGCGACCGCCGGCCCGGACAACCACGACTACCTGCGCGAGCTCGGAGCCGAGCCGCTGGAGTATGGCGACGGGCTGGCCGAGCGGGTCCGGGAGGTGGCCACGGACGGCGTGGACTGCGCGGTCGACCTCGTCGGCGGCGAGTCCGTCGAGGTGTCGGCGGCGGTCGTCCGCGACCCCGCACGCAGCGTCTCCGTGACCGACCCGTCCGCGATCGCCGCGCACGGCGGCCGCTACGTGTTCGTCCGCCCGGCGCCGGCCCAGCTGGAGCACCTGTCGGGACTCGTCGACGACGGCGTCGTGCAGATCCCGGTCAGTGGGAGGTTCCCCCTGGCCGACGCCGCGGCCGCTCACGAGCGCCTCGACCAGCGCCACGTCCGCGGCAAGCTGGTCCTCGAGGTGGTCTGAGCGACACGTGGGCCGGGAGCCACGGCCCGTTCCCACGTGCGTGCCCGACGGGACCGACGTACCGTCGGCCCCGTCCCCGCACCGAGAAGTCCCAGGAGGTCTCATGCCCAGCCGTAATGCCAGCGTGTCGTGGGAAGGCGGAATCGAGGACGGGAAGGGCCGCACCAGCCTCGACTCGTCCGGCGTCGGCGCGTTCGACGTCTCGTTCCCGTCCCGTTCCGCCGACACACCGCAGGAGAACCAGACCGACCCCGAGGAGCTCATCGGGGCCGCGCACGCGACCTGCTTCACGCAGAACCTCAGCGGGGTGCTCAACGAGGCGGGGCTGACCGTGCAGACGCTGCAGACCAGGGCCCAGGTCACCTTCGGCAAGAACGACACCGGGCTCGCCATCACCGGCATCGCGCTGTCGGTCAACGGTCGCGTCGACGGCGTCGACCAGGACCGCTTCGCCGAGCTGGCGCACGAGGCGGAGCGCACCTGCCCGGTCAGCAAGGCGCTCGCGGGGACCGAGATCACCCTCGACGCGACGCTGGACGGCTGAGCCCGCGGCCAACGTCGGATGAAACGACGGTGAACCGCACACGCTCGCCACGGGTGGTGGGTACGGTGGAGGCGTGCCTCGCCTCCCAGGGATCCGTGGCGTCGTGTCGCCCAGGAAGATCGGCGTCGTCGTGCTCGGCGGTGCCCTCGTGCTCGTGGGCGTCGCCGGTCTGGTGCTGCCCGGTCCCGGCCTGCTGCTGATCCTTGCGGGGCTGCTCGTGCTCGGCACCGAGTTCGAGTGGGCGGCGGCCAAGGTCGACTGGGTCCGCGACCAGGCGCTGCGTGCGGCCGCCGAAGGGGTCGAGACCTGGGCCCGCATCGCGCTGAGCACGCTGAGCGCGCTCGCCGTGGTCGCGGCCGGCGTGGTCTGGTCCTGGGACCCGACGATCCCGGAGTTCTGGATCCTGGGCCCGCGGTTGCCGTTCGCCGGCTATGGGACGGGTGCCCCGATCATCGTCGGCGGCCTCATCGCGCTAATCCTGCTGGGCTACAGCATCTGGCGGTTCCGCTACCGGGGTGACAGCCCGCCGAGCGAGCGGCGGCTCGCGGCGCGTCAGGGGGCCTGAGCCGCCAGCGCCTCGGACAGCCGCCGCAGGGTGGCCGTCATGCCCGCGCGGTTGCGCTGCGGGAAGCGCATGAGGCGGTACCACGCCCACAGGTGCGGGGCGCGCGTCGAGTCCCACTCCTCGCGTACCAGCGTCCCGGCGGCGACCGGGCTCAGCCGGTAGCGCCAGCGGTGCCCGGCGAAGTGCCGCCAGGCGATGAGCCGACCCTCCTCGAACTCCACGACCACGTTGCGGATCGGGTACGTGAGGCCGAGGTGCATGTCCATGCCGAAGTGCGCTCCCCGCGACAGCCGCTCGGGGTTGCCCTCGCGGGCCCGGCGTACCGAGCCGGAGCCGTCGAGCAGGGGGTGCTGAGCGGGGTCGGCGAGCAGGTCGAAGACGGTCTGCGGATCGGCGGGCACGACCCGCTCGACCGCCACGACCCGCGCGGACGCCGCAGCTGTCATGGGGCCCTCCTCGCCGATTCCCGTCGTCGCCGCCCGCATCGAGTGGCGCAGTGCGGTTGCCCGCGCGGGGTGGCGCGGGCCGCACTGCGCCACTCGATGCGGGTGCCGGGGGTCCGGTCAGAAGCCGCCGTCGAAGCCGCCGTCGAAGCCGCCACTGGCCTCGCCCCCCGCGTGGTCGGCACCGAAGCCGCCCCCGTCGAAGCCACCGCCGTAGCCCATCATCATCCCCATCGTGGTCCCGAGGTACAGGGTGCTCAGCATCCCGAACGAGCCGAAGTACCCGGCCGCCATCGGTGACAGAGCGGGACCGGCCTCCCAGTACGGCACCCGGCGGGACCCGGACAGCACCTGGCGGGTGTGCGGCTCCGCGCCGACCGCGACCCGCTCGGCGTCCGGCCCGCAGGCGGGGACGCTCCGCTCGACACCACCCGGCGGCGCCCACGACACGTCGGTGACCGACGGGCCGTGCCGCGGGTCGAAGAAGCACGCAGGTCGCCGGGCGGGCACGGGCTCGCCGGCCACCCTGGCCCGGACACAGGCGATGGCGTAGCGACCGTCATCGAGGATCTCCACGACGTGCCGAGCGTCCTCGGCGCTGCGCATCGCCGCCGCCGACTCCTTCGCCGCCTCGTACGCGTCGAGGGCCCGCTGGTGGTCGGCCCTGGTGCTGTCGTCGGGCGACCGGTCGGGGAGGTCGGCGTCGAGCAGCTGCAGCTCCTCGCCGAGGACCGTCACGTCCTCGTCGACCGCTCGCCGCGCCGTGGCCAGGTCTGCCTCCGCCTGCTCGCGCGCGTCCTGACTCCTGCGGTAGCTGCGGACCCCGACCGCGGCCACGAGCACCAGCAGCAGGACCAGCAGCAGCCACGTCATGGGTCGAGTGTGCCACCGACGGGCGTAAGGTCGGCGGCGGCATCGACCGGTTCCGGGAGCCCGCTCGCCGGTCCCTTCTCGCAGGGAGCCCGCCGCGTGGACGACCAGCTGGCCCTGGACCCCGACCCTGCGGCCGTGCGTACCGCCCGGCGGTTCGTCGCCGAGGCCGTCGCCGGGACGTCGGCCGACGCGGTCGGCGCGGCGGCCGAGCTGGTCGTGACCGAGCTGGTCACCAACGCACTGCTGCACGCGCACGGACCGGTGCGCGTGCGGGTCGGGGTCACCCACGACCGGGTCCGGGTGACGGTGAGCGACGGGTCGCGCCGGCTGCCGCACCGCCCCGCGGGCGACCACGAGGGCATGACCGGTCGCGGCCTGCGGCTCGTCGACGCGCTGACGGCGCGGTGGGGCGTACGGCGCGTGCACGACGGCAAGTCGGTGTGGGCGGAGGTGACCGCGACGGTGGACGACGACGCCACCGTGCCGGCCGCGCTGGACGAGCCCGACGAGCCGCCGACCGACGGCACCCGTTACGACGTCGTCCTCCGCGACGTCCCCACCGGGCTGCTGCTCGCGGCGAACGCGTACGTCGACAACGTCGTCCGCGAGCTCACCCTCGCCCGCACCGGCGCGGAGTCCGGGCAGTCGGGCGAGGTGTCGCCGGGTGTGGCCGCCATCGTCGCCGCGATGACCACCGGCTTCACCGAGGCCCGCGAGGCCATCAAGCACCAGGCGGTGGCCGCAGCGGAGGCCGGCCGCGAGCGTCTCGACCTCACGCTGCGGCTGCCCGCGGCCGCGGCCGGCGCCGGACGTCACTACCTGCGGGCCCTCGACGCCGCCGACCGGCACGCGAGGGCCTCGCGGCTGCTGGTGCTCGAGGAGCCGCCGCAACAGCGCAGCTTCCGCCGCTGGTACGTCTCGTGCCTGGTCGGACAGCTCGAGGCCGTCGGCGGCGGCCAGGTGCCACCGGCGACCCCCAGCCTCGAGGAGCACCTGCTCGCGGAGCTCGGCTCGGTCGCGGCCGCTCGGCGTCAGGCGGTCCGCTCCGCCCGGTTGCAGCAGGCCACCGGCTCCCTCGCGAGTGCCGCCGACGTCCCCGACGTCTCCCGCCTGGTGGTTTCCGAGGCGGTCGCCGCGCTGGACGCCACGGCCGGCGTCCTCGTGGTCGGCACCTCGGGGGGCCGGCTGTCCGTGCCCGCCGTGACGGGCTGCTCGGCGGAGCTGGTGCACCGACTCCGCGCGGACACCCCGCCGGACCGGCTGCCGGTGACCGAGACGGTGCGCAGCGGGCAGCCGGTGTGGCTGGAGTCCCGCGCCGAGTGCCTGGACAGGTATCCCGAGCTGCTGGAGGTCGAGCCGACGACCGTGGCGGTGTGCGCCGTGCCACTGCGCACGGGGGGCCGGATCACGGGTGCCCTGCAGCTCACCTTCGCCGCGGCACGGTTGTTCGACGCCGACGAGCGGGGCTTCGTCGTGGCCCTGGCCGCTCAGACCGCGCAGGCACTGGAGCGCGGCCAGCTGTACGCCGGCGAGCGGCGGGCCCGGGCCGACGCCGAGGTGGCAGCGGCCAGACTGGTCCGACTGCACGAGATCACCGCGCGACTGGCGGCGACCAGCGACACCGCCGAGGTCGCCGACGTCGTCACCGCGGTCGCTGCCCGCACGCTCGGCGCGGTGATGTCCGCACTGTGCCTCGTCGACGACGACGACGAGACCATGCGGGTGGTGGGCCTGCACGGGGGGCAGCCGGAGACCATGCGGCGCTGGTCGACGTTCCCGGTCTCGCTCGACCTGCCCGCGAACGAGGTGCTGCGTACCCGTGCCCCCCTGGTGCTGCACGGGCGGCGCCAGCTCGAGGAGCGCTTCCCCCTGCTCGTGGGCCAGGCGCCGGAGGACCGGGTCATGGTCTGCGTGCCCCTGGCGACGGGGGACCGCCGGCTGGGCTCGCTGGCCCTGTCGTTCCCCGCCGACCACACCGTCGACCACGCCGAGCTGGGCCTGCTGACGACGATCGCGAACCAGTGCGTCCTCGCGCTCGACCGGGCGACCTTGCTCGCGGCCGAGCGCGACGCCCGCACCCGCGCGGCCTTCCTGGCCGACGCGACCGCGGTGCTGGCCTCGTCGCTGGAACCGCCGGAGACGCTGCAGCACCTCGTCGCGCTGGTCGTCCCCGCGCTGTCGGACTGGGCGGTCGTCTACCTCGTCGACGCCCACGGCGCCGTCGAGGCGGCGACCGCGGCCCACCGCGACCCGGCCCTCACCGACCTCCTCGTCCGGCTGCAGCGCGAGCAGCCGCCCGCGCCCGACGGGGAGCTGGCGGGGGTGCTGCGAACGGGGCGGAGCCTGCGGTACGCGCGGGTCCCCGAGGAGGTGCGCGCGCGGACGACCGCGCACCCGGACCTCGCCGGCAAGGAGGCCGCGATGGCCCCCACCAGCGGGCTGGCGGTCCCGCTGGTCGCCGAGGACCGGGTGATCGGTGCCCTGGCCCTCGCCCGGGTCGAGGGCAGCGCCTACTCCGTCGAGGACCTGCGCCTGGTGGAGCAGCTGGCCGCGCGTGGGGCCGTGGCCATCGACAACGCCCAGCGCTTCGGCCGCGAGCGCGACAGCGCGCTCACCCTGCAGCGCAGCCTGCTGCCGCAGCTGCTGCCCCGGGTGCCGGGGGTGCGGCTGGCCTGGCGGTACCTGCCGGGCACCGCCGGCACCCACGTCGGCGGCGACTGGTACGACGTGGTCCCGCTGGACGAGGCCCCGGGCGACGACCGGGTGGCGCTGCTGATCGGCGACGTGATGGGCCGCGGTCTGCGGGCCGCGGCCGTCATGGGCCAGCTGCGCGCGATCGCGCGTACCTACCTGACGGTCGACACCTCCCCCGCGGCCGTGCTCGAGCGGCTGGACGTGGCACTGGCGCGCCTCGAGGTCGAGCAGATCGCCACCGCCGTGCTCGGCGTGCTCGAACCGCGGGACCGCATGCTGACCCTGGCATCGGCCGGCCACCTGCCACCCCTGCTGGTCCCCGGCGACGGCACCTCGTCGTTCGTGCACGTCGAAGCCGGGCCCCCGCTCGGCGTCGGCAGCGGGGCGTTCGTCGAGCGCCGGCTGCAGCTGCCGCCACGCTCGACGGTGCTGCTCTACACCGACGGGTTGGTCGAGGACCGGGAGATGCCGGTGGACCTGGGGATGCGGGTCCTGGCGGAGGCCGGCGCCGCGGCGGTCGGGCCCGAGCGCCTGTGCGAGGTCGCGCTGTCCGCACTCGGCCGCGACGACGGCGCCGACGACGACACCGCGCTGCTCGCCGTGGGCCTGTTCTGACCGGTCACGGGTACCCCCCGAGGTGCCGAGGGCGCGGTCGTCCTGTACGCAAGGGGGCGTGCCCGACCCGCCGCGCCTGCTCGCCGACCGGTACCGGCTGCACTCCGTGCTGGGTCGCGGCGGCATGGGGCAGGTGTGGCGCGGCCGGGACGAGATCCTCGGGCGCGAGGTGGCCGTCAAGGAGGTACGGCTGCCGGCCGACCTCGACGACGACCAGCGGGCGGCGCTGTGCGAGCGGATGTTGCGCGAGGCCCGGCTGACCGCACGGCTCAGCCACCGCGGGATCGTCACGGTATACGACGTGGTGTCCGAGGACGGGCGGCCGTTCATCGTCATGGAGCTGCTCGAGGTGCCCAACCTCGCCGACGAGATCGCGAGCACCGGGCCGCTGCCGCCGCGTCGGGTCGCGCAGATCGGACTGCACCTGCTGGCGGCGCTGGACACCGCACCGCGAGCGGATCATCCACCGGGACGTGAAGCCGAGCAACGTGCTGCTGGCGCCGGACCGCGTCGTGCTCACCGACTTCGGCATCGCCACCAGCGAGTCCGACCCACGGATGACGTCGACCAGGCTGCTCGTCGGCTCCCCGACGTACATGTCGCCGGAGCGGTTGCGAGGGAGCCCGACCGGGCCGGAGGCCGACCTGTGGTCGTTGGGAGCGACCCTGTACGCCGCGGTCGAGGGGCGCCCACCGTTCAGCCACGAGACGACGATGGGCACGGTCCGGCGGTCCTCACCGAC
>Ga0183260_10003546_pt1 | contig 12577 bp, 31 predicted proteins | sample AntDrymUQ4972206_2_FD_129768 | JGI IMG/M metagenome (GOLD analysis project Ga0183260, IMG submission 129768) | Polar desert sand microbial communities from Dry Valleys, Antarctica - metaG UQ497 (22.06) (version 2) (version 2) | ecosystem: Environmental > Terrestrial > Soil > Desert | place...
GGGCCGTGTTCGCACCTGTACGCGCTCTGGGCGGTGACGGCCGTATGAGCGACATTTCGGTGAGCAACGGGCGCGTGATGGAGATTCGCCCGATTGATAAGACGCGAGCGCGTCAGTTCATCAACGACCACCATCGGCACAACGAGGCTCCGACCGTTCCCCAGGTTTCATTTGCGGTCGGTCTCTATGGCGGCGAAGACCTTGTAGGGGTTGCAACGGCGGGGCGTCCAGTGGCCCGCGCTCTCTGTGATGGGTTTACGTTGGAGATCAATCGCTCGTGTCTTGAAGGCGAAGTCGATAACGGCAACTCGCGTTTGTACGGTGCGCTCTGTCGAGCGGCCAAGGCCATCGGTTATCACCGCGTCATCACGTACACCCTCCACAGTGAAAGTGGTGCGTCTCTCAGAGCAGCGGGATTTACTTGCGTCTCTGACATCGGGGCGCGTTCTTGGCGTGACTCTTCAATAGCCAGACCACGCTATGACGCGAACCTCTTCGGTGAGCGCAACAACGCCGCGAATGAGGCCAAGTATCGGTGGGAGCGTGTGCTATGAGCGACGTGGTTCTCTCTCAAGCCGAGATCGACGCCATCGAGGTTCTGGCCGACTACCTCCCCGAACCCGGCTCACGCTGCCCCACCTGCAACCGGCGCGTGAACAAACCGCGTCAGAGCGAATCTCCCGACACGAAAGAGATCAGGCTCCGACTACCCGCCGAACGTGCGGAGTGGGCAGAGGATGCGTTTGACGGGCTGCAGCAGGTTGTCGGAGCAGATCCCTACAGCTACCCGCGCGGGCGCATCTTCGAGGCGCTGCTCGTGCTCGGCGGCCAGCACCGCGAGCAGCTTCGCGAGCTGTTTCAGGAGTCCGAGTGAGACGACTTACCGCCACCGAAATGGAGCAAGCGCTCGCCTTCAAGCTCATCGTCACCAGCCGCGGCTGCCAGATTCACGACGACGTTCTCGACTGCGAGAAGCCGATTCAGGCAGCGCATTTGATTCCGAAACAGGCGCTTAGACGACGTGGCCTGGACGAGCACGTTTACGACCCGCGTAACGGCATCGGTGCCTGCTACCGAGCACACCGACGAAGCGACGCAGGCATCGAGCGATTCCCCGCCGCATACATACCCACCGAAGCGTGGGAGTTTGCCGAAGAACTGGGGTTGGATTGGATGCTCGAGCGGCTGTACGGGGAGCGGGTGGCGGCGTGAGCAAAAAAGCAAGGCTTTGCCGAGGTTGCGCGAGGGAGCGCGAGGAGTTGTCTTTCCCGAGGGCGGGTGAGGTAGAGAGCGGAGTCGAGCTCACCGGAGAGCAATGCTGGGCTTGCGTACACGCCGAGATCGAATATATGGGGTGGAGAGGCTTTCAGCCTCACGGCCGTCCGCCGGGGCCTCTTGACGGACTAGTGAGGAAGATCTGATGAGCCAAACAATCATTGAGCCGATGGTGAATTCCTCGCTCTTGGCTGAAGCCGTTGATCTCTTCGCAGTTCTCGATGGGATGGAGCTCTCCGAGAAGGTGGAGACGATCAATGCGCTGAGAGAGATACTTCATCAGCATTCTCCATTCGCCGGTGAGCCGGTGGACTTCGTGCGGTGGATCGACGCCTCGAACCTCGAGGCCAACGACTACAACCCCAACAGCGTCGCGCCGCCCGAGATGGAGCTCCTGCGCGTGTCGGTCATGGAAGACGGATACACGCAGCCGATCGTTGCATGGCCTCGTAATGGCATCTACGAGGTTGTGGACGGCTTCCACCGCAATCGTGTTGGGCGTGAGTGCCTAGACGTACGACGGAGAATCCATGGATACCTGCCGGTCACGGTCATCAACGACACTCGGGAGGATCGAAGCGACCGTATTGCATCCACGATTCGGCACAACCGTGCTCGGGGAAAGCACACCGTCACGGCGATGTCGGACATCGTCGTTGAGCTAAAGCGTCGTAACTGGAGCGATGAGAAGATCGCACGCGAGCTCGGTATGGATCAGGACGAAATCCTGCGCTTGTGTCAGATAACCGGACTCGCTGAACTGTTCTCCGACCAGGAGTTCTCGCGCTCTTGGGACGTCGAGGGAAGCGTCTCCGAGGCGGACTTCGAAGAACTAACCGATGACGTCGAGACGTACGAGGACGTCATCACGGCTTCCCGCACGGTCAATACCTCTGATGAAGGACGTCTCTTCCATACATACGACACTTGGGAATGCCATAAGGCCGGCTTCTACGCATCCACCAAAGAAGGCATCAGCAAGGCTCAGGAGGAAGAGATGTATCGGGTCTTCTTGTCGGATAACGCACGCTTCGCCGAAGCCTTGCAGAGCGTCATCTCTGAGTGGAAGCACTCCTGTGAGCACTATCTCACCAACGTCTCGATGAACCGCATCGCCTGGCTCGGGCAGGCTGCTATGTGTTCCGCGACCGGCGTGCCGGCGTCCTACCGAAGTGGGTTTACTCTGCTCACCGAAGAGCAGCAGGATGAAGCCAACGAGACGGCGCTGGAGTATCTCAACATGTGGCTGGCGGCTAACGATCGTCCGCTAGTGACCATGGAAGAGGCCTACTCCTACGATCGCCAGTCGGACATCTACTGAGATGGCGATAAAGCAGTACCGAGATGTCGATGTTCTGACCGCAACTCGAACTCGCATACGAGAGACATTCGATTTGGTAGAGCGTGTCTATCTCGCCTTCTCTGGAGGCAAGGATTCGACCGTGCTTATGCATCTCGTGATGGAGGAAGCTATCCGCCGAGAGCAGCGCGTCGGCGTGATGTTCATCGACTTCGAAGCTCAGTACGCGGAGACGATCTCACATATCCACGAGATGTTCGAGCTCTACCGCGACCACATCGATCCTCACTGGATCTGCATGCCAATGATGCTGCGCAACGCTGTTACCAATTACGAGCCCCAGTGGACAGCCTGGGACGAAACGAAGCAGCACGCCTGGGTTCGTGAGAAACCAATGGGTTGCACAACGGAGGACGATTATCCGTTCGCTGTTGCAGGGATGGAGTTCGAAGAGTTCATCACGCTCTTCGGAAAGTGGTATGGACAAGGAGAGCTGACGGCCGCCTTCATTGCAATCCGGGCCCAGGAGAGTCTCCACCGTTATTGCGCAATCGCCACCTGGGAGAAGAGAAATAAGACGCTCAATGGGCGCAGGTGGACAACCAAGATCATCGATCGGGTCTACAACGTCTATCCGATCTACGACTGGCTCACGGAGGATGTCTGGCGCTACCACGCTCGACACCCCGAGAAGTCTCACAACGGCATCTATGACCGGATGCAGCAAGCGGGCGTTAAGCTCTCACAACAGCGACTCTGCCAGCCGTTCGGTGACGACCAGCGGCGCGGATTGTGGCTATACCACATTCTCGAGCCGGAGACGTGGTTTCGGCTTGTCGTTCGTGTCAATGGAGCCAATTCCGGCGCGCTCTACATCGGCGAGCAGGGGAACATGACCGGCTACAACCGCATCACCAAGCCTGACGGCCATACCTGGCAGAGCTTCTGCAATCTTCTTCTGCAGACGATGCCAGTCAAGACCCGTGACCACTATATAGCTCGTTTCAAGAAGTTCATCTACGGTTGGCATCAACGCGGCTATACGAAGATTCCAGAAGAAGCCCCACCGGAGCTAGAGTCCAAATGTTGGGCACCATCGTGGCGGCGCATGTGCAAGGTTTTGTTGCGGAATGATTACTGGTGCAAAGGTCTCGGCCAGACGCAACCCAAGTCCGAGGCATATGGGAAATACATTGAGATCCGCAATGCTCGCCGTATAGCTGAACGTGAGAATGCAGCGCGTGTCCTCGAGCAAGACGAACTATTCACGGGGATGGTGGCGTGAATGGCATGGCTGCGGCTCGACGACGGTTTTTCACAGCATCCCAAGATCGTGAGGCTGTCACGCGCCGATCGGTGGACATGGCTCGAGGTGCTCTGCTACTGCGCCCGCTTCAAGACGCACGGTGCCGTGCCGGAAGGAGTCGGTGACGTCGTGAAAGGAGCGTCCTCTGCGTTCCTTGAGCGCTGCCGTTCTGCCGGCCTCCTCGACGGCGAGATCGTTCACGACTGGAACGACTACAACGGCCGCGATCCGAAGATTGTGCAGAACGAACGGCAACGAAAACGCCGTGACATTGCCGTGACAGATGACGTGACAACGCCGTTACAAGAGCGTGACGAAAACGTGACTCGCGCGCAGGCACGCGGTCGCGTTCCCGTCCCCAACCCCATTACAGCAACAGCCCCTAACGGGTCTGTTGCTGCCGCATCTCGCGATCAGCACGCTGGAGATGTCCTCGCAGCGGTGTCCGAAGCCTTCACCGCGAAGGGCATTCCGATCTCCACGAGACACCGAGGAATCCTTGGCAAGCAAGCTCGAGAACTCATCGACTCGGGCTTTGAGTTCGACGCCGTTGTACTCGCCTGCGTTACCGCGCTCCGACGTGGCGAACCTCAGAACGTGCACTTCATCGCCGGGGATCTCGTGACGGCGAAGGCCGGCCAACGGCTCACCCGCCGCGAGTACGAACGCGCCCTCCAAGACGAAATGGAGCTCGGCCGTGACTGACCGCGAAGCTCAGGAGATCATCCGCATGATCGAGGCGAACTGGCAGTGCGACTACGGCAAGGAAGGCCGCGAACTCTGGCGCTCGTTGCTCAGTCCGTACGACCCCGGACTCGGGACTAGGGCCGTGGCGTTGCTGGCGAAGGAACCGCTGCCAGGGAACCGCTACCGGCCGCAAGTCGCAGACCTTCGCCAGCACCTACGGCGTCTCTCGCAGCAAGCTCGCGACGAGTCGTTCAAGGCGCTTGGCCCCGGCCCCCGCGTGGCGATTCCAGAGTGGGTTGAGCGTTGGCGGCAAGCTCGAGCAGCGAAGGACGAGCGGGTCTTCCCCGAGCAGATCCCCGGCTACAACGAGATGCAGACTTTTCACCCAGACAACGCGAAGGCGTACGTCCTTCCCGCCTCACCGACCACGGCCGTGGAAGACTGGGTTCAGCCCCACGAGTACGTCGAGGCAACGGCATGACCATGCTCGAACGCCTCGAAGCCGCCACCGGCCCCTGCGTCATCGTCGGAGGCAAAGAGCTCCACCTGAAGCTCATCCTGGCCGTCTGTCAGAAGGCGAAGGCCAATGGCTAAGACGCGATACGCCGAGGGGATTGAGCGTGCGGCGATACGGGCCGCGTTAGATGAACTCGGCGTGCCGAACGAGGATTACCCGGCCCCGGTAGCCAACGCTGTCGAAATCCTCTCCAACGCTCTCGCCACCTCAGAGGAAACCAAGGAAGTTGAGAGACGCTCAGCGGGTGATGAGTCGGCATGAGCGGCGGCCGCGTAGAGATCTTCAAGGGCAAGGGCCGCATCCTTCCGGGGTACTTCTACCGCCTGGTTTCATCGAACGGCCAGACGCTCTCGGTCTCGGAATCTTTCACAACGAAGTGGTCTTGCAAGCGCTCGGCTCGCAAGGTGGCTGAGTCGCTGCGGGTGGAGCTGGTGGATACGTCCGTGAAGCCGTATCGCAGGTATCCGGCATGAGCGCCGCGACGATGCCTATTACCGATTACGCCGCCATGATGCGCCTGATCACCGTGGCGCTGCGCGATCGAGAGTGGGAGAGATGTCCTGTCGGCCGAGAGGTGTCTCGCTACCTGCGTGCGTTCCGCTGGACGTCCGAGTCGGAGCACTCGCACCGCGCCTACGAATCCGTCCTCGGCCTATTCGCGCTCCGGCATTCGGACTGGGACTCGCTCGAGGAGTTCTGCTCGCCGACGGGAATCGAATACATCCGGGAGTTCCTGGACGTGGAGTGGGGGAGTGCTGCGCCGGCGACGAAGGCTCGGCAGGTCGGCATCGTCCACTCGTTCTTCAAGTGGGCGACTCGCGAGCGGCGCATCTCGTGGGATCCCTCGACCACGATCAGAGCGCCGAAGACGAGACGACGCGCGACGCGGCAGGCATACGACCTGACCGTGCTGCACAGGCTCGTCTCGTCGCAGGACTCGCTTCGTGACCAGTGCGGACTCGAACTGCTTTGTCGCCTGGGCCTTCGCCGAAACGAACTGCGCCTCGTGCAGATCAAGGAGATTGACCTCGTGCGTGGCTACCTGCTGGTTCACGGCAAGGGGGCGAAGGACGAGCTCGTGCCTATCCCGAAGGGGATGCAGGACTCGCTCTACCTGCACGTTCAGGGCGACGGACGTCGGCCGAACGAGTACCTGATCTACGGCCGCGAGCGCCGTTTCGAGCCGTTGACAACCTCCGGCTTGCACAACTGGTTCAAGCGCTGCGTCGTCAAGGCGGGGTTGCCCGAGACGATGACTATGCACGAGATGCGTCACTCAGCCGCCGACGCGGTTCACCGACTACGCGGTGACGTGGCGCTCGCGCAACAGCTCATGCGGCACGAGTCGCTGGCGACGACGCAGGCGTACCTGCATCCGACCAAGCGTGACCTCGCCGATGCACTTGATGCCCTCGATGCGGTGTGGGAGGGAGTCAACCGTTGAGTTCGACTCGCGACAACGGAGCGGTTTTCGGCCTTCAACTTGACATAACACCGAAAGTGTCAAGTTCGCGGGTGGGGGCATGAGCGCCCTCCACTCCTGGCTCTTCGTCATCGAGACCTTCCTCGTCCTCTACCTGTTCTGGAAGCTGACGCTCTGGGTGTGTGAGTTGGTCGAGTGGGCGCAGCGCGAGCGGAGGAGTCAGTGAATCGCTACGCAGTTCTAGAGAACCTCATCGTGGGGCGTAACCCGAGTTGTGCGTACTCCGTCTGGGATCGCCACCGAGAGCAATGGGTGGAGCATTTCATTAGGCGCCAGCCCGCCCGTGAACTGACGTTGAAATTGAATGAGGAAGAGGCGTCGCGCGTGCCGTTGCGGGAGAGAAGGCGATGACTCGCGGCTGGCCGCTGGCCGTGACGGTGATCGCATTGGCCTCCGTCCCCCTCTACTCCCGCACCCTCGGAGCCCTCGCCGTGGGCGCTCTGGGTGCGCTCTGGCTTTTGACGCTCACCGACGTGAAGCAAGCCGCCGCTGGTTCAAGCGGCGATGACCCAAGGCGGACGCCGAAGAGTCCGTCGAAGCCCGTGAAGGGAAAGGTGATCTGAGACTCGCAGCCGTGACAATCGCAACGACATTTCTACTTCTGACACCTAGCGCCGCTGGCGCGAAGCCTCTGACGGAGCCGCTGGTGGATAGCCCCTCGGCCCAGGGCGTCCACCGTGGGGGTCTGGGCCGGACCGCTGCCGGGGCGTATGGCTCTGGCAAGTCAGATTCCCCCGGCTCCGTGAGGGGCTGCCCTGATCACCGGCGCGGCCTCGCCTTCTACATCGGCACCACGAACCACTGGCTCGGCAAGCGCGACGTTCGCTTCCTCGCCGCCTCTCCGAGCTCCACGTCGTGCAGGTACACGCTCTGGCTAGCTCACCGCTGGAAAGCCCGCTCGTGGCAGGCACGGCAGGCGTGGGAGCGCTTCCAGGAGCGCCGCTACGTGCTGCGGGACTTCGAGGTGACGCCGGGTAACAGCGCGTGGCGCAAGGCCGTCAGGGAGGCGCAGGGGCCATTTCCGGGCACGGAATCATGGCTGCTCTCGTGCTCGGCTTCTGAGGGCGGCTGGGGGCGCTGGGTGCCGAATTCGCAGGGCTCAGGAGTCGGGGGCTGGATGCAGATGTTCCCCTCGACCTTCTGGCGCATGTTCTCGGCGGCGAAGGCCGATGCGGAAGGTCGTGGTTATCGCGTTCCGTCGTCGGCGGCGTCTTGGTACAGCCCGATCGGGCAGGCGCTCGGCGGAGCGTGGGCGATTCAGAACGGACGTCGGCACGAGTGGGTGGGCGCGGGATGTTGACGCCGCACCTGCAAGACCCGGACGTGACTATTCGACGTGAAAGCGAGACAAGACCATGAGATTAGAAGAACAAGAGTTTCATGCGATTCACGCATACGGCGGCTTCGAACACGATCAACCAGGGCCGTTCTCTGAATGCCTGCTGTGTCGTATTGCGGCAGCAGACGAGGGTATCCGCGCGTGGGTGGAGGACGGGGATGCGAGTCGGCTTTCCGCGTACTACGTTCAGTTCCTCGCTATCCCCGAGGAACCCAAGGAGGTTGCAGCGTGAGTACGTCGGAGAGGTTGAAGGAGCTGGAGGACATGGGCGTGTACGCCGTTTGGCCCGAGATCATCGCGGTAGTGGACGCGGCGGAAGCTGGGGCGCTTTCGCTCAACTACGCAGAATCTCACGGGCACAGTCCTTACGACGGAAATCTGGACAAAGAGGAACTGTTTGAAGGGGCCCTGAAGGATGTTCGAGTAGCCCTTGCAGCCCTCGACGCAAAGCTGGCGGGATGATCCTGCCCGATTCCAAGACGAAGGCCCAGCTTCGTTGCGCCTCCTGTGGCGTCACCGACGGGCTTGTGAAATACCGAGCCGGTACGCGCGACATCTACTTGTGCCCTCGCTCTGATCGAGAGGCCTGCGTTGCACGCGCGGAATCGAATCAAGAGAGCAGGAAGCCTTGACCGACGCTACTCCAGACTGTGGGCTAGATAGCGGGGGCAGCCTACTAGCGTCTTCCGAGCGCCACGCGCAGCGACTCGTCCAAGGCGTTCGGGTCCTGCCCCCGCTTTCGCTGCAACGCGATCCATTCTATTCGCCCCCCGAGGAAACCAAGGAAGCGGGGCCAGCGCATGACTGACGTAGCCCGCGGATTGCTCGGTTGGTCGAACAAGCGATCTGGCCTGGAGTTCTATCGCTGGGACGAGAAGATCATCCCTCGGCACGGCTCTGAATGGGGCGAACTCCTCGTCAACGAGCCGGAGATCATGGGCAACGAAGGGAGCACCGTCTTCGTCGTGGTACTGCCTCGCTCGTGGTCTAGCACCGAGATTCAGGCAGTCGAGAAAGCTATTGAGGAGGCTGTCGGGTGACTGATGTAGCCCGCGAGACGGACGTGGAGGCGCGTGAGCAACGCCTAAGTCATATCTACAGGGCGTTCGAGTTTGTGCCGCACTCCCTCTACGACGAGATCACGAAACTCGGTGAAGGGGCCGTTGGGGAGTTCATTGACGAGATCGACCATCTCCACTCCCTACTTCTCAGAGCCGAGGAGGAGCGGGACGCAGCCTGGGAGTTTGAGCACAAGATGGTGGAGCGAGCTATCGAAGACGAGGAAGAGCTTCTCAGGGCCGAGCAGGAGCGGGACAAAGCAAGGCGACTAATCGACAACGTGTGCGAAGCGGTGAACGATCTCTACAACGCCGGAAGCGATCCCGCCGTGCTTCGCGTCATAGAGCTGGCCCTCACCGCCGAGGAAACCAAGAAAGCGGGGAGAGCATGAGAGGAAATCAGGGAAACGGGATGAACGGCATCCGGCGTCTCACGCTTCGTGAAGACCGTGATACGTGGAAGCGATTCGCAATCGCCATGAGCGAAGACCCACGACGGCAGTTGTGCGGCATCGTGATTCATTCGTCCTGGCATGACCCCGTCGCGTGTGCCTTCCGTCCCAACCACAGCGGGCCTCATTCGTGGGCTTTGATTCCATGTTTTCCCCCACCCGTCCGCAGCGAACCCGAGGAGGAGCGAGTATGAGGACGGTCTACTACGAGCGCGGCAAGCCGGTTCGAATGCTGACGTGGTGGCGCGGCCAGTCACCTCGCAACGTCCTTATCGAGCGTAAAAACGGCGAGCGGGTAGTCCGGCCCTTTCGTGGACTTCGTGTGCGCCCTTCTCCCGCTGCTAGTTCGGAGACGACGTGAGCGCGGACGTGGCTCCTGAGACGGTGAAGGCGCTCACCGAAACGGTGCGAATGGGTCTCTACGAAGGCGAGTACCGCTCGAAGCTTTCGGGCCTCACCGACCTCGAAGACGAGTGGTGGAAAGAACGTCACGTTGCTCTAACCCGCCTCCACTCCCTACTTCTCAGAGCCGAGGAGGAGCGGGACGAGGCAACCAAGAAAGCGGGGACGTGAACACTAGAACCCAACAAGGAGGTAGGAAATGGCAGACCTCATCGACGCCAAGATCAAGAGCGCGCTCGATGCGATGGACTCGGCTGATCCCATTGCGGGCAAGGTGCTCGCTGAGATCGTCGAGATTCTGTCTCGCGCTCGCGAGCGGTTCTAGTAACACCAGCGGGCAGGGTCTAACGGCTCTGCCCGCAGCTAGCCCGCCGAGGCCAGCGCATGACTGACGTAGCTCCCGAGGAGGTGGAGGCGCTGGTAGAGCAACTCCGAGATGCCATCAACACGCTCTATGGCAATACGGACGTGTCGTACAGCGGTTCGGATGAAGCTCATCGAGAAGGTCACGACGTTCTGTCGCGCCTCCACTCCCTACTTCTCAGAGCCGAGGAGGAGCGGGACGAGGCGCAAGGAGCCCTCGCCGACATTCACAACTACCTGTGTGGTTGCGCCCGGCCCGGACAACTCGATGTCTGTGTGGCCCAACCTGTCGTCCTATTCGAAGCCCTCGCCACCCCAGAGGAAACCAAGGAAGCGGGGACCCGTGCTCGAGCGTGATCTCCAGAAGGGCGTCATAGACGTTGCCCGCATTCTCGGCTATCGCGTCTCGGCGTTTCGGCCGGCGCAGACGAGCAAAGGCTGGCGAACGGCGGTTCAGGGAGATGGCACTGGCTGGCCGGATCTCTGCATCGTGGGCCACGGCCGCACCCTTTTTCGCGAGCTCAAGGTCGGTCGGAACACTTTGAGCGCCGAACAGGTCGAGTGGATTCGGGCGCTCTCCGAAGCAGGTGCCGATGTCGGCGTATGGACGGATGTGGATTGGCTCTCTGGCTTGATCGAGGCTGAGCTCAGGCGCGAAGGGCAGGTAGCAAGAGGCCCGCCACATCGAGAACCTGCTCGAGAAGCCCATGCGCGTGGCCTGTGCCCTCTGCCCCGATTGGAGCTTCGAAGGACGCGCGGAGAACGCGCTCTACTGGCAGGCGGAACATCGCAAGAAGCACGGATCGTCCGCGAAGAAGCTGTCGCGGCGGACGGTGCGGAATCTGGGCTCCTTTCGGTCGGCTGAGTTGACGGATGAGGACGTGGTGGAGATCGACGCGGAGGTTGCGAAGCGAAGGCGGTTGTATGGGTTGGAGGCGGCGTGATGCCGCAGTCGCAATACAACCACGTTCAGTCCCGTATTTCTAACAAGCTGGCTGTTCGTGGTGTTGGTGGAATGCAGCTAAAAGGCGTATATCCGCTGCGATGCGGACATGACAGCCGCGGGCCTGTAGTTATCGCTGCTCCCGGTCGAGAGCGTCGTAAAGACTGGTTTATGTGCTCGCAAGGTTGCGGCCTACAAAAGCGTAAATCGTGACATGCCCCGAATGCGGCACCTACCGAGAAGCCCTAAGCACCTGCTGGCGTGCAGATCCCTCTATGGGCTGTAGACGCCTCGGAGAGTCCACGGGAGATGCTCGCCCGGGGCAGGCAGGGACGCTCCCACGCCGGCTGCTCAAGTCCGTGAAGAAGCGGGCAAGGAAGCGAAGCCTGAGGTTCTACGGGTGAGCTGGTCAGCACTCTCGCAAGAACAGCGTGAGTTTGCAGAGCGGGAGCTTTCGCCTAGGCAGCTCGAGATCTTGAAGCTCAAGCTTGCCGGCCGCACTCACCGCCAGATCGCACTAGGTTTGAGCATCTCCCTTCCAACGGTCTCGACGCACATGTTCCGCATTCGTCAGAAGCTTTCTATGGAGGAGGCAGCGTGAGTGACAGTTATGTACGAATCGAACGTTGCGCAACTCGAGAGAAGCGGATTATGAAGAATGATCGGGTCGTGGTTGTGACTCCAGAGGGTGAGGTCGAGAGTTGACGCCCCTCCTCCCCCGCTTCACCAACACCCGTCTCGAGGACGAGCGGAAGGTCACTCAAGCGGTGCTGGATGCGAGCGGTGTAGATGTAGCACCTGATGACGCCCCTATCCGAACGTCGATCACAAAACCGGGTGACCCCCGTCGGCTAAGGGGTATTCCCGTTGTGGCTCGGGGAGTTCCGGGCTGTCAACCGGGCTCGAATCCCTTGGCTGCGGTGATTCGCAAGGAGTTCACGGGAGCGCTGTAGCTTGTCCGTCCGCCACTCAAGGCTACAATCCCCGCCGTAGGGACGACTCCTGCCGAGTGGTTCTTGTCACTCGCACAGAGGCCAGACGTGTCACTTCAGCCGCTCGAGAGGGCGGCTTTGTCGTTTAAGGAGGAGGAGAAACCCATGGCTGAAACCACCAAGACCGAGAAGACAGAGCAAACCGAGACTCAGCAGACCGTAGAGACGCGACCGCTCATCAACGTCGCTGTCACACCAACAGCCACCACCGAGAAGAAGACCGAAACAACCACCGAGACGAAGGACGACGCATGACCACTTACAGAGAGAGGCTGAAGGCCGGCGTGCATGACGCTGCCAAGCAGGAGAAGGCAGCACAGGCGAAGGCTCAAAGGAAGGCTGACGCCGCGATGAAGGCCAAGGCCGAGCAGTCCACTACTACAGACAGGCTCAAGGGTCTGTAGGCAGAGGGTTTCTAACCAGATGTTTTTTAAGCACAGGCAGGCGCTGTGACCCCCGA
>Ga0183260_10003547_pt1 | contig 12575 bp, 11 predicted proteins | sample AntDrymUQ4972206_2_FD_129768 | JGI IMG/M metagenome (GOLD analysis project Ga0183260, IMG submission 129768) | Polar desert sand microbial communities from Dry Valleys, Antarctica - metaG UQ497 (22.06) (version 2) (version 2) | ecosystem: Environmental > Terrestrial > Soil > Desert | place...
ACCATCTGGGTGATCCTCCCGGCAGTAGAACGCGAGCCTCGACAACCCGCATTCTCCCTGCTCAGGCGGACGTTCCCGCGCCCCGGTCACGCCGGGGCGCGGCGCTTAATGCAAGATCCAGGCGAGCGACGCCACGGCGGCGACTGTACCGCCCGCCCGAGCGCTCGCGGGAGCAGTGCTTGCGCGTCCCCACACCGGCCCGCATCATGTACGACACTTCGACACAGGAGTGAGAGGGGGACAAGTCAATGAAGGTGTATGAGCCGGAGGCCAAGACGAGCGTTGAGACCGTCAGGCGGTTCGGGGAGCTGGCCGCCCGCGGAGGCGATGCTCGCGAGGCTGCTCAGGCGTGGACGGAGGCCGGGTTCGACGATGCGATGACCGCGCGGTGGCTCAAGGTGCGCTGCTTTGACCCCGAGGCGGCACGCGTGATGGCCGAGCTGGACGTCGCGCCGGAGCAGGCGGCCAAGCGCACCCGGGACGGCGGTGGCGACTATAAGGACACGATCGCCTACAAGGTCGCCAACGGCGACATGACCGCTCGCCAGGCCGCCGCCCGAACCATGTCAAGCCGATGAAGTAAGCGGCGCCGCCGATCCGCCCACTCTGCTCGGGTGGCGCCCAGCCAGCCCTTTACTTCTCCCCGCGGAGGGTCCTACGCGCAACGACGCCGCGCTTCGCGATCGCCACGACGTCCACCACGTCGCTGGGTCCCTCCTTGCGCTCGACCTCGTAGGCGATCGACTCGCAGCGGAGCAGATCGAATCCCGGCAACGCCACACGCACCCGCTCGGGCGTATACAGCCGCGCCGGGTCCGGTGGGCCCCGGCGCCCGTGGTCGACCACGTTGACGCCCACCACGAACAGGTGCCCGCCGGGCACGAGCGCCTCCCCGGCCCACTCGAACATCGCTGTCCGCTTGTCGGGCTCGGGGTGCATGTAGGCGATGACCGCGAGGTCAAACGACGAGGCGGCTGGGCGGTACTCGCGCCAGTCCGCCTCGACGCATTCGAGGTCGACGCCCTCCTCGCCCGCGCGCTGCGCTGCCCTCGCCAGCGCCGCCTCGGAGACGTCCAGGGCGGTGACGCGCCAGCCGCGCTTCGCCAGCCAGAGCCCGTTGCGGCCCTCGCCGGCACCGAGGTCGAGAGCGCGCCCAGCCGGAAGCTCGGCCGCGAGCTCGGCGAGGACGGCGTTGGGCTCCGGCGACCAGAGCCGGTCTACCTCCCGGTAGCGGCGGTTCCAGAAAGTCGACGGGAGCTCGGGCTCACCCATGGTTTAGGCGTTCGGCCATGTCAGCCGCCCGGACTGTAGGGGGCGCGGGGCTCGCGGACGGTGGAGCGGTTCTCCTCGCCGATCGGGTGCACTGTCCTGCCTAGACCTCGCACAGCGACGCGAAAGCAGGACGGCAACACAATGGCTCCGCCCGCGCGCTCAACCGACGGCGTCCGTGCGCGCGCGGCTACGCTGGACTGAGTGCTCGATCTCGCGACCATCCTCGATCCCGCGACGGCGCCCTTCGCCGCGGAGATCGCGCGGCGCACACCCGCAGGCGCGGAGGTGGTCGAGGCGCACGCGCACCTCGGCGCCGACGAGGACGGGCGGTCCCTCGATCCGGCGACCCTGCTCGGCTGGCTCGACGAGGCCGGCGCGCGGCGCGCGGTCGTCTTTCCGTTGCACGACCCCGAGCGCGTTCCCGCCTACCGCCTGCCCAATGACCGCGTCCTGGCGTGGGCGGCGCAGAGCGAAGGGCGATTCGTGCCCTTCTGCCGGCTGGATCCCGGCGAGGATCCGGTGGGAGAGGGCGAGCGCTGCCTCGAGCGGGGGGCGCGCGGCATCAAGCTCCATCCGCGTGCGCAGTCCTTCGCCTTCGCCGACGGCGTCGCGGACGACATCTTCGCACTTGCGCAGCGCGCGCGGGTTCCCCTCCTGATCCATGCCGGCCGGGGAATGCCCCCTATCGCCGACGGGCTCGTCGAGCTCGCCTTGCGCCATCCCGACGTCGTAATGATCCTCGCCCACGCCGGGATCGCAGATCAGGGTGTGTTCGCCAGTCGCCTCGCCGATCACCCGGGGGTCCTCTATGACACCTCGTGCTTCTCGGCGCTCGACGTCATCCAGCTCTTCGCGCGTGTCCCGGCCGAGCGCATCGTGTTCGCCTCCGACCCGCCCTACGGCCGCCCGTTCGGCGGGCTCTACCTCGTCCTGCGCGCGGCTGCCGCCGCGGGGCTCGACCCGGCGACGCTCGCGTTGGTCGTCGGCGGGACGATCGGCGGGTTGATCGACGGCGGCGGGCTTCCGCCCGCGTCGCCCCCTCGCCGGGAGGACGGATTCGAGCTCTCGGGCCGGCTCGGTCGCGTGTGCATGTACGGCGCGATGGCCTTCGGAATGGTGATCGCCGGCCGGCCGGAGCAGGCGCTGGAGGCGATCGACCTCATGGCCGCCGCTACGCGTGACCCGGATCCCGGCGCGGTCGGTGAAACGCTCGAGCAGCTCGGCGCGACATTGGCCGCGGCGGCTCAGCTGGCGCGCCTGGAAGATGGAGTGTGGCCCGCGCTGGGCCTCGTGCACATGTCGATGAGCCTCGCCGCCACCGAGTGCGAGGCCGCAAACCGGAGGTAGTCAATGGCTGAGAAGGTGGTCAAGACCGAGCAGGAATGGCGCGAGGAGCTCTCGCCCGAGCAATACGAGGTCCTTCGCCGGCAGGGGACCGAGCCGGCCTTCAGCGGGGAGTACGCCTACTCCAAGGACGACGGGATGTACCGCTGCGGAGCGTGCAAGGCGCCGCTGTTCAGCTCGGACACGAAGTTCGACTCGGGCACGGGATGGCCGAGCTTCTGGGAGCCGGCCTTCGCCGAGGCGGTCGAGTTGCGCAAGGACCGCACCCTCTTCATGGTTCGCACCGAGGTCGTGTGCGCCACCTGCGGTTCGCACCTCGGCCACGTCTTCGACGACGGCCCCAACCCGACGGGCCAGCGCTTCTGCATCAACTCGCTCTCACTCGACCTCGACTCCTCCTCCGGGGAGGAGTAGGGCGCTCGCGCGCCCTCGTGGCCGCCCTGCGCACGTCGCGCTGAGGGCGGGCATACTGGTGATCCGATGTCGCGACGCGCAATATTCGTCGGAGTGATCGTCGCCATCCTGCTCGGGGGGCCGGTCATCGCCCTGCTCTCGGGCGGGGAGCTGGGCGTCTCGCGCGGGAAGGCGGCGGAGGAGGCGCGCGCCGCCTCCTCCTCGGACTACGCCGACGTGCCCCGGTCCGGCGAGGGCGGCGCAGACGAGGGTCCGCTTCCGAAGGCGCGCCCGCAGGTCGTCGAGCCCGTTGCCGGGGAGACCGCTGCGCAGGCCGCCGCACAGGGCGCCGGCGTGCAGATCGAGGGCCCGGCCCCGAAGCCCAGCGGGTCGGCGACCGCCGACGACGGAGTCTCGCCCGGCGCTCCAAGCGACGACGAGGTTCGTGGGGACCTCGTCGCCCAGCAGAAGGCCCAGAAACGCGTCCGCGAGCTCCTGTCCTCTGGGCGCTACCCGGTCTCCTTCGGCTCGGGCCGGCTGGGCTGGCCGCTGCCCGGCATCACGACGATCTCCTCCCCGTTCGGCATGCGCTGGGGCCGCCTGCACGCGGGCATCGACATCCCCGCCCCGATCGGCACGCAGGTCCGCGTCGCCGACACCGGCACCGTCGTCCTCGCGGGCAGCACCGGCGGCTATGGCAACTACACCTGCGTCCAGCACACCAAGTCCCTCTCGACGTGCTACGCCCACCAGTCGCGGATCCTCGTCAACCCGGGCGAGGACGTCAAGAAGGGCCAGGTCATCGGCCTCACCGGCAACACGGGCTCCTCGACGGGCCCCCACCTGCACTTCGAGACCCGGGTCGGAGGAAAGCCGATCGACCCGGTCAACTTCTTCTAGCCCAGGCGGCGGGGCGCCGGGCCCACGAGGCGCGCGAACCGGGGGGGCTGGACAGAGCGCGGCCGCGGAAGTCCCCGCATGCGCCCGGCCGCCGCGGCGCTCGCCGACGCGGCGAGCCGCCCCGCGACCTTTCGGCCGCCCAGCGTTCCCAGGACGCGGCCGCCGCGCGCGAAGCGCAGGGTTCCGCGGGCCGCGTCGCGGCCGGAGATCTTCAGGCTGCCGCCGTCGAGCGAGTCGCCGCGGACGCTGACGGTGCCCGAGACGACGACGCCCGGCACGTAAGAGAAGCGGTCGAAACCGATCGCGAGTCGCTTGCCCGCGCTGGCCACGAGAAAGCGCCCACCGCGCAGACCGCCGCTGACGAAGGGGTCCGGGGCTCCGGCGAAGGCTGCCGCAAGGGCAAGGAAGTTCGTGTCCTCGATGCCGTCCAGGACGGCGCCCAGCGTCCGTCCCTGACGCTTTGGGAGGCCGCTGACGCCTCGGACCGCGCGTAGGGAGGTCGGCGGTATCGGCCGGGGGGCGAGCTTCGGGTTGCGCCGGCCCGCGCACGGCGCTCCGACCGCCGCGCCGCCGAAGAACCGGCGCAGGGCGACGCCCAGGCACCCGGTGGCGTCCTGGCCGAGCGTCCCATGGCCGGCGCCCGCGAGCGTGACCACCGACGCGCCCGGGATCAGCGCCGCCGCTCGCAGATCCTCCTCCACCGGCGTGCGCAGGTCGTCCTCGCCGCCGATGACCAGCGTGGGTGCGTCGATCTGCCCTGGCGCCGGCGGCGGCGCCACGTTGGTCACCGGCCAGCGCGCGCACAGCGCGCTAGTTGCCTCGGCGGCGGCTGTGGTCCGGTCAAACGGGGCCAGGGCCTCCGGGGCGATTGAGGCGAACGCGGCACCCGTCTGGGCTGGCCGAGCCTCGAGCGGCGCGGCCGGCCCCGGCCAGGGCAGCGGGGTCTCCTCGCACACCGTCGTCGCGAAGAGCCCGACGCTGAGGCTGCGCAGCGGCTCGGGGCTCCCTTCGGCGCCGCCCGAGGCGAAGCGCAGCAGCGGCGCGGGATCGCCGCGCAGCGCCGACTTGACCGCCGCCGGGAAGAACGCGCGCAAGACCGGGTTGAAGTCGCCCGCCACCAGGAAGTCGAGCAGGAAGCTCGGGCGGCCCACCCGCACCGTCTGGCCTCGTCCGCGAGCGTCGAAGGCCGTTCCCCGCAGCCCCTTGGCCTCCAGGCGGGCCACCAGCGCGGCGACGTCGGCGACCGGGTCGGCGGTGATGCCTCCGCACGCGCGCTTCGCACACAGCGCGCCCAGCACGCGCCGGACGGCCGCGAAGGTGGGGCGCGAGAAGAGGTCGGGGCCGTCCTGGGCCACCGTCGAGTCGAGCACGAGGCGCTCGGTGCGCTCGGGATAGCGCCGCGCATAGCGCTGGGCCACGTAAGTGCCGTAGGAGACGCCGTAGAGGCTGATCCGCTCGACGCCCAGCGCGCGGCGGACCGCCTCGAGGTCCTCGACGGATTCCGTCGTCGTGTAGAAGGAGCGCCGCCCGCCGAGCCGATCGCCGCATTCGGCAACCAGCGCGGCGATCCGCGTGTCGGCGGTGGTGTCGGTCGACGTTCGTTGGAGGGCCGGGCAGTTCAGGGGGCCGGAGAGCCCCGTCCCGCGCTGGTCGATGACGACGAACTGGCGCTGGTTCAGGACCGGGCGCAGGTCGCCGGCGAGCCCCGCGGCGACCGCCGTGCCGCTCCCCCCCGGGCCGCCCTGGAGCGCGAGAAGCGCTCCCGGCTTGCCCCGAGTCGAGATCAGTCGCCGAACCTCGAGGGAGATCGTGCCCGGAGCCGCTCCCGACGGGTCGAGCGCGACGTCGAGCGAGGCGCACTCGAAGGCTCGGGTCCCGGGGCAGGCCCCGAAGTCCAGCGCGGCGCGGGCGGAGGAGACGGGGACGAGCGCGAGCACGGCAGCCGCCGTCAGAGTCGCCACCAGCGCGAGGGCGGCGCGGGGCCGGCCACGACGAAAGGCTGCCCCGGTCGCGGCGCGGGGCGGGGCGCTTCGCGAGCCGCCCTCGCGGGCGCTCACGTGCCCTCGCGCGTGCTGATCAGCTTCTCGGACATCTGGAGACACTGCATGAAGCTACCGGTCCCGAGGAACTGCCCGCGGACGCGCTCGTGGGCGGCGCGGCTCATCATCTCCGCGCGGTCGGAGTCGTCGAGCAGCTCGCTCACGGCAGCTCCGTAGGCCTCGACGTCCAGCGGGTCGTCGAGCAGAAGGCCGGACGTCGTGTGCCGCCTCGTCGGCCTGCGTGCCGCCTCGTCGGCCTGCACATGCGCACCACCTTGAGTATGCTTGGATGCGTGCGCACGACGATCGAGTTCGATCCCGACATCGCGGCTGAGCTGTCGCGCCGTCGCGGCGCGGGACGCGGCACCCTGCGCGCTGACGTCAACCGCTTGGTCCGCCTCGGGCTGGCGCGCGAGCACGAGGACGCTGCCGGGTCTCGGACTCGGTTTAGCACCCCGACGTTCGACAGCGGCCGACCGCTCGTCGCCGTCGACGACGTCGAGTCGGCGCTCATCCACTCCGAGGGCGACGACCACCGCTGATCCTCGTCGACGCCAACCTGCTGGTCTATGCGGTACATCTGCAGTTCGACGCCCACGCGGAGGCCAGGGCTTGGCTCGACGAACGGCTCAACGGGGCAGAGCGCGTCGGCCTCCCGTGGGGAGCTCTGCTCGCGTTCCTCCGGCTGTCCGCCAGCTCTCGCGTGATGAGTCGCCCAATGTCGCTCCGCGACGCCGCGGCCGTGATCCGTGCGTGGCTCGAGCTGCCCGTGGCTTGGGTGCCGCAGCCCACCGAGCGGCACGCCGAGACGCTTGCTGCGCTGCTCGAGCCCGAGACGAAGGCTGACCTCGTAGCTGACGCTCACCTCGCCGCACTGGCGATCGAGCACGGGTTGGTGCTCTGCAGCACGGACCGCGACTTCGCGCGCTTCGACGGCCTGCGGTGGATCGATCCGCTCAGATCCGCAGCCCGATAGCTAGACCGGCTCCACGCCTTGCGGGCGAGGTCGTGGGGCTCGTCGAGCCCGACCGTTAGGGTGCCCGCATGTGGTCGGCGAGACGTTGACGCGTCGGAACCGCGACTTGAGGCCGGCCAGTGGTGAACGATCGTGCTGAAGCCGCAGAGCTGCCGTCGGCGCGTTACCCGCCGCGGCGGAGGTAACCGAAGAGTCCCCGTGCCGGTAGCAACCGAAGCGGCTGGTCATGCGGCTCGCGGCTGTCTTGGATTCAGGTCGCGGGTCGTCCGGCTTGGACCCAGCGAGCGAGCAGCGGGTCGGTGACGCGGTATCCGGTCAACGCGACCTCGTCGGGAACGATCTCGCCGCGATCCTCGAGCGCTCGGGCCGCGCTGCGCACCGCGCCGCCGCGCGAGCCCCCGTGGCGGCGATCGGAGGCGTAGAGGCGCTGCGTGTTCTCGGCGATGGCGGCCAGGACGCGCCGTTGGCTTGGCTTGAGCGAGGTCCAGATCGCGCGCAGCTCGTCGTGCACGTCGCGCGCGACGGCGTCCTCGGCGGCGGCACAGGTCTCCTCGTTTGCCGCCTGGCCGGACGGCGTGCGCTCCCAGATGGCGTGGGCGAGCAGCATGGTGCGCTGGGGATGGCCGTTGCTCAGGGCGAGCAGGGGGTCGAGGGCGCCTACCACTGACCGGCGGGTGCGCTCGAAGCGCTCGGCGATGTACTCGGCCACCTCGTCGGCGGGCAGGGGGGAGAGCTCGACCGGGTCGGCCTGTCCGTAGAAGGCGCGGCGGCGGTTGGCGAACAGCTCGCGCATCATGCCGAGGTGAGAGCCCGAGAAGACGTAACTGGCGGCGTCGCCGTGGTGCTGGATCTCCGAGCGTATGACGGCGTCGGCGCGGTCTTGGGTGGCGAGGATGTCTTGAAACTCGTCGAAGACCACCAGCGTGCGCTGTCCGTGTCGCTCGTGCAGGCGCCTCGGCAGGGCGAGCCGCTCGAGCAGCGGCGGCTCGGCCTGGGCATCGACGGTGAGCTCGACCGCGCCGGGGACCGGGGCGCCGCCGGCCCGGACGGTCGGGCGCAGCATGCGCCGCATGCCGCTGAACCAGGAGGCCAGCCGGCCCGAGAGCTGCTCCGCGTAGGCGCGCTCGATGCGCTGCGCGATATCGGTCAAGGTGAGCACGCCGAAGAAGTCGACGTAGACTGTCGCCCAGCCCTCGTGCTGGGCGTCGTGCAGCGCGCGCCGCAGCAGCGAGGTCTTGCCGAACCGCCGCGGAGCGACCAGCCTTGAGTTGTTTCCCTCGGTCGCGCGCTCGAGCAGGATGGTGGCTTCGGCGTCGCGGTCGATGAGGTCGTCTACCGACACCGGCTCGCTGTAGCGAAAGGGGTTCCATTGACGCTCGCTGATGGGGAGCATTTATGCTCGCAAGCATAGAGCAAGTTGCCGAGGACGCAAGTCCCGGGACGCCTCGATCTCGATCTCCCCAGTAACTCCGACCTCTAGCGGACTATGGCGGCTCGCATGGCCACCCAAGCCGCGAGGGTAGCCGGATACGGGGTATCGTCGCGGCTGGGATGACCGAATCCACGATGATGCGCCCGCTGGTGGGGCGGGTGAGGGGATAGGAGACCGTCCATGAGCGTCACGGCGAAGGTCAACGAGCGGCTGGCCGCTCTGACGGCAGCGGGAACAAGCGTGTGGCTTGACCAGATCCGCCGCAGCCTGATCGAGAGCGGCGAGCTCGAGCGTTTGGTCAAGGAGGACTCGCTGCGGGGGGTGACCTCGAACCCGACGATCTTTCAGAAGGCGATCCTCGGCTCCCCGGACTACGACAAAGATCTCGCCGAGATGGCCCGCGAGGGGGTCGACACGCAGACGATCTTCGACCGCATCGCCGTCAGGGACGTCCAGCTCGCCGCCGACGTGCTGCGCCCGGTCTGGGAGCAGAGCGAGCACGCCGACGGGTTCGTCTCGCTCGAGGTCGCGCCTCACTTGGCGCGCGACACCGACGGGACCATCGAGCAGGCCCGCGGCTACTGGGCCGAGGTCGACCGGCCCAACCTGATGGTCAAGATCCCCGGCACCGAGGAGGGCCTGCCGGCGATCGAGCAGGCGATCTCGGAGGGAATCAACATCAACGTGACCCTGCTCTTCGGCGTCGGGGAGTACGAGCGCGTCGCCGAGGCCTACATCCGTGGCCTCGAGCGTCGGCACGCCGACGGCGGCTCGCTCGACGTCCACTCCGTCGCGAGCTTCTTCGTCTCCCGGGTCGACACCGAGGTCGACAAGCGCTTGGCGGACATGGGCAAGGAGGAGCTCGGAGGCATCGCCGCGCTCGCCAACGCGCGGGCGGCCTACCAGCGCTTCAAGCAGATCTTCTCCGGCGAGCGCTGGGAGAAGCTCGCAGGGGCCGGAGCGCGCGTGCAGCGGCCGCTGTGGGCCTCGACCGGCGTAAAGAACCCGCACTACCCCGAGACCAAGTACGTCGACGGGCTCGTCGCGCCCCACACGGTCAACACCATGCCCATGCCCACGCTCAACGCGGTGGCCGAGAAGGGCGAGGTCACCGGGGCGACCGCCGACCAGGATCCCACCGAGGACCTACGGCGCCTGGCCGGCGCCGGCATCGACATGGACGACGTGACGGACAAGCTGCTGCGCGATGGCATCGCGGCCTTCGAGGGGTCGATGGACGGGCTGCTCGCCGGCGTGGAGGACAAGCGCGAGGCGATCGTCACCGCCCGCCCGCCGACGATCGCCTCCTCGATCCCCGACGAGCTCGAGGCGGCTATCGCCGAGAAGGCAAGGCAGGCGGTCGCCGAGCAGGTAGCGCGGCGGGTGTGGCGCAAGGACGAGTCGCTGTGGGGCGGGCCCGGCAAGCCCGAGATCGGCAACCGCCTGGGCTGGCTGACGATCGTCGAGCAGATGCTCGAGCACGTGGGCGACCTCCAGCAGTTCGTCGAGGAGGTCAAGGCCGAGGGCTTGGAGGACGTCGTCCTGCTCGGGATGGGCGGCTCGAGCCTGGGGCCGGAGGTCATCCGCCGCAGCTTCGGCGAGATCGAGGGCGGGCTGTGCCTGCACGTGCTCGACTCGACGGATCCCGCGGCCGTGCTCAAGCCCGAGCGGGAGGTCGACCCGGCCAAGACCCTGTTCCTGGTCTCCTCGAAGTCGGGCGGGACGATCGAGACCCTCTCTCACTTCCGCCATTTCCACGCGCGCGTGATCGAGGCTGTGGGCGAGGCCGAGGCGGGCAGCCGCTTTGTCGCGATCACCGACCCCGGCAGCCCGCTGATCGCGGTTGCCGAGAAGCACGGCTTCCGCCGGGTCTTCGAGAACACCCCTGACATCGGGGGGCGCTACTCCGTGCTCTCCTACTTCGGCCTCGTCCCGGCCGCGCTGATGGGGGTGGCGGTCGACGCCCTCCTGCAGGGCGCGCAGATCGCCGAGCAGACCTGCGCCTCCTTGGACGGCAGCTCGTCGAATTCGGGGCTGTGGCTGGGCGTTTTCCTGGGTGCGCTCGCCGAGGAGGGGCGCGACAAGGTGACCTTCGTCGTCTCCAAGCCGATCGTCAGCTTCGGGCTGTGGGTCGAGCAGCTCATCGCCGAGAGCACGGGCAAGGAGGGCAAGGGGATCCTCCCGGTCGACGACGAGCCGCTGGGCGAGCCCGAGACCTACGGCGAGGACAGGGTCTTCGCCTACCTGCGCAACGCCGACGAGCCCGACCCAGAGCTCGACGCCAGGATCGAGGCGCTCGGCAAGGCCGGCCAGCCCACGGTGACCCTCTCGGTCCACGGCGCGCTCGACCTCGGCCGGATCTTCTTCTTCGCCGAGTTCGCCACCGCGGTCGCCGGGTGGGCCCTGGGCATCAACCCCTTCGACCAGCCCAACGTCCAGGAGGCAAAGGACAATACGACCAAGGTGCTCGAGGCCTACACGAAGGAGGGCAAGCTGCCCGACCTCCCCGAGGCCGACGACGACGCCCTGCGTGAGCTGCTGGGCAAGGCGGAGCCCCCGCGCTACGTCGCGATCATGGGCTGGCTCAAGCCTGCCTCGGCGGTCAACGAGGCGGTCGCCCGGCTGCGAGCGAGCATCCGCGCCCGCACGAAGGCCACGACGACGTTCGGCTACGGGCCGCGGTTCCTGCATTCCACCGGCCAGCTTCACAAGGGCGGCCCGCCGACGGGGCTCTTCCTCCAGCTCGTCCACGACCCGGGCGAGGACGTCGACATCCCCGGCGCCGGGTACGGCTTCGCGACGCTCGAGGAAGCGCAGGCGGCGGGCGACCTCCTGACTCTCCGCGACCACGGGCTGCCCGCCGAGCGCGTGCGGCTCGAGGGCGACCCGGTCCAGGCCATCGACGCCCTGCGCGAGCGCGTCGAGCGGCTGCTCGGTTGATGGCGAGCCGTGAGCACGGGCACCCCTATCCCGCGTGCCGAGCGGCTGCTCGGCTGATCGGCTGATGGCCACGCTCGAGCACGAGGAGACCAACCCGCTCGTCGAGGGCCTCGAGCGGCTCCCGGTCCACCCGACCACGCTGGTCATCTTCGGAGCGACCGGCGACCTGACCAGCCGCAAGCTCCTGCCCGCCATCTACAACCTCGCCCACGAGGGAGGCCTGCCAGAGCGCTTCTACCTCATCGGGACCTCGCGCTCGGAGATGACCCACGACGAGTTCCGCGACCGTGCCCGTGAGGCGATCACGCGCTACTCGCGACGCACGCCCGACGAGAAGGTGCTCGACGCGCTGCTGGGCGCGATGCACTACGTCCCGGGCTCCTTCGACGACGCCTCGGTCTACGAGCGGATCGCGGCGCTCGGCGCCGGCTTCGACGAGCAGGCGGCCCTGCCGCTCAACCGCTGCTACTACCTCTCGACCGCGCCGGCCTTCTTCCCGGTGATCGTGGGAATGCTCGGCGGGGCGGGGCTCGACTGCCACGAGGGCGCCGAGGTGCGGATCGTCATCGAGAAGCCGTTCGGCACGACGCTCGAGTCCGCCCAGGCGCTCAACCACGAGGTGCTCGGCGCCTTCGAGGAGACCCAGGTCTTCCGGATCGACCACTACCTGGGCAAGGAGACCGTCCAGAACGTCTTGGCCTTCCGCTTTGCCAACGAGATGTTCGAGCCGGTGTGGAACCGCAACTACATCGACTACGTGCAGATCACCGCGGCCGAGGACATCGGCGTCGGCAGCCGCGCGGGCTATTACGACACATCCGGCGCGCTGCGCGACCTCGTCCAGAACCACATGCTCCAGCTTCTCGCGCTGCTGTGCATGGAGCCGCCCGTGGCCTTCGAGGCCGACAAGATCCGCAACGAGAAGGTCAAGGTCGTCCAGTCGATCCGCCGGCCGGTGCCCGAGCGCGTGTCCGACACCGCCGTGCGCGGCCAGTACGGGGCCGGGGTGGTGGGCGGCGAGCAGGCCAAGGGCTACCTCGAGGAGGAAGGAGTCCCGGCCGGCTCGCGGACCGAGACCTACGTCGCCCTGCGCCTCGAGGTCGACAACTGGCGCTGGGCCGACGTTCCCTTCTACCTGCGTACCGGCAAGCGGCTGGCGAGGAAGGTGACCGAGATCGCGGTGACCCTCAAGCCGGTGCCCCACCTCGCCTTCCAGCAGACCGACGGGTCGGTCGGCGTCCAGCAGAACCAGCTCATCCTCACCGTCCAGCCCAACGAG
>Ga0183260_10003548_pt1 | contig 12573 bp, 10 predicted proteins | sample AntDrymUQ4972206_2_FD_129768 | JGI IMG/M metagenome (GOLD analysis project Ga0183260, IMG submission 129768) | Polar desert sand microbial communities from Dry Valleys, Antarctica - metaG UQ497 (22.06) (version 2) (version 2) | ecosystem: Environmental > Terrestrial > Soil > Desert | place...
ACGTCGGCACGGCGACCGTCCGCTCGGCCGACACCGGCAAGCTCGTCGTCTTCGATCTCCCCTTCTGGTTCGCCGTCGCCGCCTTCGCGGGCGACGCCGAGATCGTCACCGGCTGACCGAGTCAGTGCCCGGGGTCCCGGTCGGATCGGCCGCGATACTCAGAGACATGAAGGCCTCTATTCCATCCGCCGCGGGCATCCCCGTCATCGCAGCAGCTGCCGTCCCCTGGCTCTCGACCGCTGAGATGCGCGCCGTCGACGACGTGATGGTGAGCGAGCTCGGCATCGAGCTCAAGCAGATGATGGAGAACGCCGGCCGGAACCTTGCCGTCCTCGCCCGCCTGCTGCTCGGCGGGTCGGCTGCCGGACGAGCCGTGACCGTGCTCGCCGGACCGGGTGGCAACGGGGGCGGCGGCTTGGTCGCCGCGCGCCACCTGCTCGGCGCCGGCGCAAGCGTGCACATTCGCCTCTCAGCCCTTCGCGAGCGGCTTTCGCCGGTCACGGCCGATCAGCTAGGGATTCTCGCCGTGCTGGGGGCGGACATCTCCGACGGAGCCGATCGCCCCCTCCCGGGCACGGAGCTCGTTCTTGACGCGCTCTTGGGCTACTCCCTGAAGGGCCCGCCCCGAGGAGACGCTGCCAGCCTCATCGATGCCGCCTCCGGCCGGCGCGTGCTCTCCCTCGACGTCCCCTCGGGCCTGGAGCTCTCGAACGGCGTCCTGCACGTTCCGCACATTCGTGCCGAAGCGACGATGACGCTGGCTGCACCCAAGACCGGCCTGCGCGGGGCCGCGGTCGGAGATCTGTATCTCGCCGACATCTCCGTCCCGACCGCAGCGTTCGAGCGCATCGGCAGAACGTACGCCACCCCGTTCGGATGGTCGCCGCTCGTCCGCATCGCGGACACCTGAATCGGGGCCTCGGAGCGTTCGATCGTGCACAGGGCCCTGCACGGGCCGGCTCAGGGCACTGTCGCAGATGAGCTGCCCGGCTGAACACGCACGCGTCACGCGCACCTCAGGTGCTCCGGCGGATCGGTCGCCAAGGGCGGACCCGTTCGCCACTCGTTTGCCAGTGCGCACGCGGCACAGCGGACTTCGGCGGACGGCGGTGGACTGGCATCCTCGGCTGAGGTGAACGTGCAAAGCGGCATGGCTGAGCCAAACACAACGGCGGGGGTGGGATTCGAACCCACGACGCCCTTCCGGGCGCAACGGTTTTCAAGACCGCCGCATCGGTCGTCGGCGTGCAGGCCCTGACGAAACGATCTGGCGCTGCAAGCGGCCTCCCGACGGTCCCACGACGAGGTTCTTGACATAGCGGTGCAATAGCGGGTTCACGGCGGGTTCAAGCCCGCCGGGAACGACGTGAAAGGGCTACTGTGCAGCGATTTTTCGGCGTCATCGTCATCACTCGTAATGAAAGGGCCGCGTAGTTCGAGTCCGTGCATCGGCTGACCCCGATTTGCAGGGATTTCTCTGCGATGGCAACAGCGCAGATCGCTACCCGGGTACGAAACGGGTACATCTCTGGACACCTTCACACTGGTGAAGGGGGCCCTGTCACCGCGAGCCTTTGTGCCAATTTGCGGGGAACTTCGAGGGCTGGTGCGTGTGCGACCCATCCGATGGGCAGTCCCGGGAGTGCCCGCGCGGTGACGCGCGTGCCCGCGTTTCCCCGGCCATCTTCGTACGGCGTCGGGGAGGATAGTCCGCGTCTACTCAGCGGGTGCTACGCGCCGCTTACGGTTGGGTCGATCATGAAGTCGTTTGCGCAATGCCAGTTTCGTCAATCGAATCCGGCGGCTACCGGGCACCGACAGCGCCCGACCACCGGTAGAGGTGCTCCGGGCGGCCCGTCGCGCCGTAGCGGAGGGTGAGCTCGACGGAACCGAGCGACTCCAGGTACTCCAGATACCGTCGCGCCGTCCCGCGGCTGATCCCGGCCCGCTCCGCGACGTCGACTGCGCTCACCTCGGTCTCGGATTCCCGGGCAGCCGCCACGACGAGCGCGAGCGTCGGCACCGAGATCCCTTTCGGCAGCCGAGCGTGTCCCCCGACTCGCAGGAGCGAGAACAGATGGTCGACATCGCCCTGGCTCGCCTCGCGCAGCCGCTCGAACCGCTGCCTGAGGGCGGCGTACCGCTCCAGCCGCTCGCGGAAGGTCTCGAACAGGAACGGCTTGACGATGTAGTGCACCACCCCGCCCTGCATCGCGGCGCGCAGCGTCTTCACGTCCTTGGCAGCGGTCACGGCGATCACGTCCACGGCGGCCTCGTCGTCCTGGCGGAGCCGCCGCAGGACGTCGAGGCCGCTCACGTCCGGCAGGTAGATATCGAGCAGGACGAGATCGGGTTCGAGACGGCGAACGAGTTCGAGCGCCTCCCCGCCCGAGTGGGCCTCGCCGACCGCTTCGAAGCCGGTGATCCTGTCCACGTACGTCCGGTGGATGGACGCGGACATGAAGTCGTCGTCAACGACGAGCGTCCTGATCACACCGCCGCTCCCACGCGGTCCGCATCGTGCGGGAGGAAGGCTGTGAAGAGCGCGCCCGCGTCGTTCTCGACCTTGACGTAACCGCCGTCGCGACGCCGAACCGTCTGACTCACGAGCGCAAGCCCGAGCCCCCGCCGGCCTGTGCCGTTCGCCACCTTGGTCGTGAAGCCGTCCCGGAAGACCTCGTCCACGAGCGCGGGCTCGACACCCGGCCCGGAATCGCGAACCCGGACGACGACGCCGCCGGGCTCGTCGCGCAGCGTGACGGAGATCGAGCCGCCGCCGACCGACGCCACCGAGTCGAGCGCGTTGTCGACGAGGTTCCCGACCACGGTGATCAGGTCGCGCGGATCGCCGTAGCCCTCCGGCAGACGCGAGTCGTCGGTGACGCGCAGCTCGATCCCCCGCTCGGATGCGACCGTCGCCTTTCCGAGCAGCAGCGCCGCGAGCGTCGGGTCGCCGACGTTCTCGATCACCGACGCGACGAGCTCCTGATGAACGTGTGAGGACTTGCTGATGAACCCCGCGGCATCCTCGTAGCGGCCGAGCTCGAGCAGACCTGCGAGGACGTGCAGCCGGTGCGAGAACTCGTGTTCCTGCGCCCGGAGCGCGTCGGCCAGGCTGCGGACGTCGTTCAGCTCGCGCAGCAACACCTCGAGTTCCGTCCGGTCGCGCAGCGTCACGACCGCCCCGACGTCCCGTCCACGCACGGTCACGGGCATCCGGTTCGCCACGAGGACGCGATCGTTGACGAGCACGACCTGATCGGGCCCGACCACGGAGCCCTCGACGACGTCGCGCACATGGCCCTCCGGGACGACCTCTGCGAACGTGAGGCCCACCACCGAGTCGTCCACATCGAGCAGGCGCTTCGCCTCGTCGTTGACGAGAATCACCCGGCCGGCGGGATCGGTCGCGACCATCCCCTCGCGGATCCCGTGGAGCACCGCCTCGCGCTGCTCGAGCAGCGCGGAGATCTCGCTCGGCTCGAGGCCGAAGGTCTGCCGCTTGATCCGGCGCGCGAGCAGGATCGATCCGAGCACGCCGAGCGCCAGCCCGAGCGCCGGCGGAATCAGCAACACCGGCAGGTCGTTCCGGAGTTGCGCGCTCACGCGGTTCGCCAGCAGGCCGACCGAGACCAGGCCGATCACCTGGCCGGCCTCGTTCCGGACCGGGACCTTGGCCCGCATCGAGCGGCCGAGAGAGCCGGTCTGCACACCGACGTATTCCCGGCCGAGGAGCGCCTCGCTGGGATCGGTCGAGACCCGCTGCCCGAGCTTCTCTGGGTCGGGATGGGAGTAGCGGATCCCCTGCTTGTTCGCGACGACGACGAACGAGGCCCCGGTCCGGATGCGGATCCGCTCGGCGACGGGGTTGATGATCCGCTCGGGGTTCGGCGAGCCGAAGGCGGCGCGGATCGCGGGGATCTGCGAGACCGTGCGCGCGATCGCGAGCGACTGCTTGCCCGCCTCCCGGTCGAGCTGAGCCCTGGCCTGAACGATCGAGACGGCGACCCCGGTCCCTAGCGTGAGCACGATGATCGCCAGCTGGAGCAGGAGGATCTGCGTCGAAAGCCGCAGGCGACCCCATCCCCACCGCCGTTCCCTCGACATGCGCGGAAGTGTACGACGTCAGACTCGCCCACTTTCGAGGCGAAAATGGACAGAATGTTTTCAACAGTCGAAACGACAAAGAATCGCCGCAAGCGTGGAATCCGGATGACCAGTTCTTAACCTCCCGCCCGATCCCCGTGCCGTCACCGACGGCCCGGCAGCTGCCGACGTAGGAGGAGACATGAAACGAACGCCCAGTAGGCGCTGGTTGCCGGTGGCCGCGCTCGCACTCGTTGCGGGAACGCTGCTGGCAGGACAGGCAGGAGCACGAGCCGACAGGACGGCGGCGACGCCCGGCCCGCTCGCCGGCCTGATCAAGCAGTCGAAGAAGGAGTCGGGGCTCGTCTTCTACGCCAACGCCCCGGCGTCGAACCTCAAGATCGTCACCGACCGCTTCCAGTACTACCACCCCTGGATCAAGACGACGGCGTACGACCTCGACAACAACGTCATCTTCTCCAAGTACGCGTCCGAGGCCGCCCAGGGCACCCGCACCGCGGACCTGCTCATCTCCAGCGCACCCAACCTCTGGGTCTACGCGACGCGGAAGCGCTTCCTCGTCAACTACGACCCACTCCAGCTGAGCGCGTTCCCCAAGTTCGCGAAGCAGTATCCGGGCGTCTTCATCGTCTCGCCCGACCCCGCGATCATCATGTACAACAAGCTGGTCCTGAAGGACAAGGTGCCGCAATCGATCACGCAGATGGCGAACGATCCGGGCACCTACGGGAAACTGACCGGCTACACGGTCGACAACCTGTTCGGCTACACCGGGATCTGGGGGTACGTCCAGAAAAAGGGCTGGTCGAACTTCGAGAAGATCGGCAAGGGCAAGTTCACGGCGCAGACCGGAGTCGCCGGTCAGCGGTCGCTCGTCTCCCAGGGTGCGGCGGTGGCGGCCTATCTCACCTCGCCGACCGTTCGACTCGGGATCGAGACCGACCCGCAGCTCTCGAAGATTCTCGGCTGGACTTACAACAAGGACGCGACGCCGCTGATCCCACGCGGGATGGGGATCACCGCCAAGGCGGCGAGCCCGGCGTCGGCGAAGCTGTTCCTGAACTGGGTCTACACGAAGGCCGGCCAGCAGGCGATGTGCGACGCAGGCTTCACGGCGTTCCGCAACAACTTCACGCCGAAGAACTGCAGCAACACGTTGGCGGACGTTTACGCGAAGGTCGGGCAGAAGAACGTGATCCTCGTCCCCTTCAGCCAGAAGTTCGTCAACGACTTCCCGAAGTTCAAGGCGCGCTGGCACGGGATCTTCGGCTAGCACGCCGCGGCTGAACGAGCCCCGATGACGACGACCTCCCACGAGCAGTCGTTCCCGCGCCCACGCCGGAGCCTCGTCCCGGCGTGGGCGCTGCACTGGGGAATTTGGCTCCTGGTCGTCGCGCTCATCGTGGGCCCGTTCGTGCCGCTCCTGTACGCCTCGCTCCGCGACCGCCCGCTCTACGAAGCCGGCGGCGTGCTCACAGTCCAGCCCTACCGCCAGCTCTTCGGCGACTCGGCCTTCTGGGACGCGTGGGGCAACACGCTGATGTTCGCCTCGCTCACGACCCTGATGGCCGTGCTCGGCGGTGCCCTGATCGCCATCCTCGTCACCCGCACCGATCTCGTGGGCCGCAAGACGCTTGGGCGCCTGACCCTGCTGCCGATCCTCCTCCCCTCGCTCGGGATGGTTCTCGGCTGGCTCGTGATCTGGGGCCCGGGCGGCTACCTGACGGCGATGTTCAGCGACCGTCTCCACCTGCCGACGCTCGCGATCGACACAATCCCGGGAATGGCGGTCGTCGAGGCGACCCGACTGCTTCCGATCGCCTTCCTCACCTGCCAGGCGGCCCTCTCGCGCGCGGACTCCTCGCTCGAGGACGCCGCCCGCAGCGCCGGGGCTCGGCCCGTGCGGGTACTCTCCAGCATCACGATCCCGATGCTGCGGCCGGCGCTCCTGAACGCGGCGACGCTGATCTTCACGCTTTCGATTGCGGCGCTCGGGATCCCGCTCCTGCTCGGGACGTCGAACAACATCGTTTTCGTCTCCAGCTACCTCTACAACACGTGGACGAACGCGTCGACGCCGGATCCGGGCTCGGTCAGCGCGGGCGCGGTGATGATGCTCCTCGTCGCGACCGCGCTCCTCGTCCTGCGCAACCGCCTGCTCGGTGCCGAGGCGCGCTTCGTCTCGGTGGGCGGGAAGTCGGGGCGCCAGGCGCTGCTGCGACTGAGGAAGTGGCGCTGGCCGCTCGCCGGCCTGCTCTCGTTCTACCTCGTCTTCACGACCCTCGTGCCGGTGCTCGGCCTCGCGCTGATGTCGTTCGTCGTCGTGCTCACGCCTCTCGTCCCGCCGTGGGAGCTCCTGACCTCGGCGCATTGGAACGTGCTCCTCGACGACGAGACCTTCCGCCGCTCGATCGAGAACAGCGCGATCATCGCCGTCGTGGGGGCGGTGGGGACGACCGCCTTCGTCGCGCTCGCGACGCTCGTCGCGCACCGGTCGGGCTTCCGGTTCCGGCGCACGCTGCCTTTCCTGATGCTCTATCCGCGGGCAACGCCGGGGATCATCATCGGGATCGGGTTCTTCTGGGCGTACCTGCTCACGGGCGCCTTCGGCGACTACATGCGCGGGAGCATCTGGGGGATCATGCTCGCCTTCTGCGTGCGCAACCTGCCCCTCGCCTACATCGTCATGTATCCGACGCTCGCGCGGATCGGCGAGGAGCTCGACCGGGCGGGGCGGGCCGCAGGAGCGGGCTGGTGGCGGACGAGCCGCAGCATCGTGCTCCCCTTGCTGAAGCCGGCGATCTTCGCCTCGTTCATCCTCATGTTCGTCGAGATCATCAACGACTACGACCCTGCGGTCTTCCTCGTGAAGCCCGGTACGGAGGTCATGGGGGCGACCATGCTCGCACAGTTCATCCAGGGCGCCGTGGGACCGGTCTCGGCCCTCGCCATGGTGCAGGTCGCGATCACGGTCGTCGTGCTCTCGATCGGCGCGAAGCTGTTCAAGATCGGTGTGACGGGAGGAGACCACGGTGCCTGAGATCCACGTCGAGAACCTCGTCAAGGAGTTCGGTGACCAGCGGGCGCTCGACGACGTCAGCTTCGAGGTGAGGGAGGGGGAGCTCTTCACCCTGCTCGGGCCGAGTGGGTGCGGCAAGTCGACGACGCTGATGTCGATCGCCGGCTTCCAGCATCCCGAGTCGGGGCGGATCGCCGTCGGCGACGAGACGTTCGTGGACGCGGCGCGGAGGATCGCCGTCCCCGCAGAGCAGCGCAACCTCGGGATCGTCTTCCAGTCCTACGCCGTCTGGCCGCACATGACGGTCTTCGAGAACCTCGCCTTCCCGCTCAAGGTCCGGAAGCTGAAGCGGGCGGCGATCCGAACGCGCGTGCGCGAGGTGCTCGAACTCGTCGAGATGCTGCAGTACGAACAGCGCTACCCGCACCAGCTCTCCGGCGGCCAGCAGCAGCGGGTCGCGCTCGCACGGGCCCTCGTTTACTCCCCGACGATCCTGCTCCTCGACGAGCCGTTCTCCAACCTCGACGCCAAGCTGCGCGAGCGCGCGCGAGCCTGGGTCAAGGAGCTGCAGCGGACGCTCGGGCTGACGACGATCTTCGTCACCCACGATCAGGACGAGGCGCTCTCGATGAGCGACCGCGTGGCGGTGATGAGCGCCGGCGAAATCCAGCAGATCGGCACGCCCGAGGAGATCTACCGGCATCCCGCGAACCGGTTCGTGGCGGAGTTCGTCGGCCGGGTAAACCTGATCGAAGGGCTCGTCTCGGCGAACGAGGGCGGCGGTGTCCTCGTCGACGTCACGGGCTCCCCGCTCCACCTGAGCGTCCGCGACGGCGCCGGGGCCTCCGGCAGCATCACGATCGCCGTTCGGCCCGAAGCGGTTACGGTCCTGCGTCTGGACGACAACTCGAGCAACGGGACGAACACCTGGGAGGCCGACGTCGAGACCGTCGCCTTCCTCGGGGACCACTACGAGTACGAGGTCAACGCCGGCTCGGTGGCGCTGACGGTGCAGAGCTCACGCCGCGTCGAAGGCGATCGGATCAAGGTGCACATCCCGCCCGACGCGTGCGCATTGGTCGAGTGACGGCGACGGCCGCCTGGCCCGCCGGCTTTGCGATCCACGAGCGCGAGGTCACTCCCGACCCGAGGCTCGTCGAGTCTCTCCGTGGTGTCCCCACGACGGTCGTGAGCGACTGCCTCGGTCGCTGCGTCGGAGCCGTCGGGCTGGAGCCGTTCCACGGCGACGCCTCGCTCGCGCTCTGCGGCGTCGCGCTGACCGTGCGCGTGCGCCCAGGCGACAACCTGATGATCCACAAGGCGCTGACGCTCGCCCGGCCGGGTGACGTGCTCGTCGTCGACGGCTCCGGCGAGATCTCGCATGCGCTCGTCGGCGGCCTGATGCGCCTGGCCGCGCTCGCCCGCGGCGTCGCGGGCTTCGTGATCGACGGCGCGATCCGAGACGTCGTCGAGTGGGGCGAGGGAGAGATCCCTGTCTTCGCCCGCGGCCATTCCCATCGCGGCCCGAGCAAGGACGGTCCGGGCGAGATCAACGTCCCGATCGCATGCGCCGGACTCGCCGTCACACCGGGCGACCTCGTGCTCGGCGACGCGGACGGCGTCGTCGCCGTCTCCCCCGAGCGCCTCTCGCAGCTGCTCGAGGACGTGCGCGCCAAGCAGGCGCTCGAGGAGCAGCAGCAGCGGCACCATCTCGCATCGCGGGCCGACCCTTCGCTGCTCGCGCGGGACGACGAGCGCGCCGACGCGATGCTCCGCGAGGCGGGGTGCCCCGTCTGATGGCCTCGACCGAGCAGCCCGCCACGACGGCGCTTGCGGGCCTGCCGCGGCGCAACTACGAGCCGGAGACGCGCGGGCCGCTCGCGGGCGTGCGCATGCTCGACCTGAGCCGGCTCGTCTCGGGTGCACAGCTGGGGCTCGTGCTCGGCGATCTCGGAGCGGACGTCGTCAAGGTCGAGCGGCCCGGCGCCGGCGACCCGTTCAGGCACACGACGGTCGACGGCTACGACGCGTACTGGCGTGCGTACGCGCGCAACAAGCGCAGCATCACCCTCGACTACGCCCGTCCCGAGGGGCGCGAGCTCCTGTTCCGGCTCGTCGAGACGGCGGACATGCTCGCCGAGAACTTCACGCCGGGCGTGCTCGAGCGCCTCGTCGGCGGCCCGGAGGCGCTGCTCGAGCGCAACCCGAAGCTCGTGATCGTCCGGATCTCCGGCTGGGGGCAGACGGGGCCGCGCGCGGCACAGCCCGGCTTCGGCACCGTCGCCGAAGCGTTCTCCGGCTTCACGTATCTGAACGGCGAGCCGGGAGGGCGGCCCGTGCAGGCCCCGATGTCCCTCGCCGACACGGTTGCAGGCACATACGCCGCTTCGGCCGCGTTGGCCGCGTTGTGGGAGGCGCGCGTAAACGGCGGCGCCGGCCAGGTCGTCGACGTCTCGCTCTTCGAGCCGCTCTTCTCGATCATGGGCGCCGACCCGACCGCCTACGCGGCGCGGGGCCGTCTGCGCGGCCGCGGCGACGGCGCCGGGGTGTCGTCCGTGCGCGGTGCCTTTCAGACCGGCGACGAGCACTGGGTCGCGATCTCGGCCGCCACCGACGAGACGGCCGCGCGCTTCTTCACGGCCATCAGCCGCGAAGACCTGCTCGACGACCCGCGGTTCGCGACGCACGAGCTCCGCGTCGCCCATCGGAGCGAGTTGAACGAGGTGCTCGCCGGCGAGTTCCGGCGCTTCACGCGCGCGGAGATCGTTGAGCTCGCGCGTGAGCACCGGCTCACGATCGGGCCGGTACACGACATGGTCGATGCGCTCGCCGACGAGCATTATCGCGAGCGCGAGACGATCGTCGAGATGGAGGATGGCGTCGTGCTCCAGAACGCGGTGCCGCGGCTCTCCTCGACCCCTGCCGTCATCCGGCGGCCGGCGCCCGGGCTCGGGGAGCACAACGCCGAGGTCTACGGCGAGCTGGGAATCGGCGCCGCCGAGCTCGAACGGCTCGCCGAGGACGGCGTCGTTTGAGCTCGTACCGGCCACGCTGGCGCTCGCTCCTCTACGTCCCTGTCGTCTCGGAGCGCTTCGTCGCCAAGGCGCACGAGCGCGGCGCCGACGCGATCATCCTCGAGCTCGAGGACGGCGTCGCCCCCTCGGAGAAGGAGCGCGCCCGGGGGCTCGTCGCCGAGGCCGCCGGCCGCGTCGGCCAGGCGGGGGCCGATGTCCTCGTCCGGGTCAACCGGCCCTGGCGCCTCGCAGTTCGCGATCTGGAGGCGTCGATCGGCCCCGACGTGCGCGGCCTCGTCCTGCCGAAGGTCGACTCTGCCGAGCACGTGCTCGCGCTCGCCGAGATCGCCGCGAGCGTCGAGGAGGAGCGCGGGCTCGAGCCGGGCCACACGGTCTTCTTCGCGCGCATCGAGGGTCCGAGAGGCGTTCTGAACGCCGCCGGAATCTGCGCCGCGCACGACCGGGTCGTCGCCGTCGGACTGGGCTCGAGCGACTACACGATCACCACGGGGATGGAGGCGGGCGGCCAGGGGAACGCAATCGCCAGCTTCCTCGTCGTCAATGCGGCCCGGGCGGCGGGGATCGTGCCGCTCGGCCTGACGGGGGCGATCGTCGGCTTCAGCGATCTCGACGCCTTCCGCCGCTCCGCGCAGGAGTCGCGCGCGCTCGGGCTCCGTGGCGCGCCGTGCGTCCACCCGAGCCAGGTGCCGATCCTGAACGAGGTCTTCAGCCGGACCGCCGAGGAGCTCGAGCGCGCCCGGCGCGTTGTCGAAGAGTACGAGCAGGCCCTCGTGGCCGGCGAGGGAGCGATCACCGTCGACGGCGAGTTCGTCGACATCCCGTTCTACGAGCAGGCCAAGCGGCTCCTCGCCGAGTAGACCCGTGAACCGCCGGCTCCTCTTCGCACTGCTCGCGATGGGCATTGCGCAGGCCGCCGTCTACCTGATCCGGCCGACCACCTCCTACCGGCTGCTCGCGTACGGCGAGGGCGTGCGCGAGGTCGGGCTCGTCGCGGCCGCGTTCGCGCTGCTGCCGATCTTCCTGGCGATCCCGCTGGGCCGAATGTCGGACCGGCGTGGCGCACCGCTCCTCGCGATCGGCTGCGCGGTTCAGACGGTCGGGTGCCTCGCGCTCGCCTTCTCGGCGACGACGCTCACGATCGCGGCTTCGAGCGCAGTGATCGGCCTAGGCCACCTCGCGCTCGCCCTCGGCTCGCAGGACGTCGTTGCCCGCGAGTCCCACAGCGACCGACACGATCATCACTTCGGTCTGCTGACGGCGGGTGTTTCCCTCGGGCAGCTGTTCGGCCCGCTCCTCGCGGGACTGCTGCTCGGCGAGAGCGGGACACCGTCGCCCGGCGCAACCACGCGCTCCCTGCTCGTCGCGACGGGGATCCTCGTGCTGGCCACTCTCTGCGGGGTGGTCGCCGACGCGAGCCGCGGAACGGCAGCGGTGCGCACGGCGTCGAGGCGCGGCAGCGTCCGCGCGATCGTGCGCACGCGCGGCGTCCCCGCCGGGATCTTCGCGAGCATCGCCGTGCTCGCGGCGGCAGACGTCTTCACCGCCTACATGCCGGTGATCGGCTCGGAGAACGACATCGGGCCGCGCGCGATCGGGATCGTGCTCGCGCTTCGCGCCGCGGCGTCGATCGCGGCGCGTGTAGGGATCGGCGCGACCGTTCGCAGGATCGGCAGGACGCGCCTGATCACAATTGGCGCGGCGGGAGCGGCCGCGGCCCTCGTCGGGATGACGGTCACGCACGAGGTCTGGGCGCTAGCAGCGCTCAGCATCGTCGCGGGCTTCGGGATGGGCTTCGGGCAGCCGCTCTCGATGACGCTGGTCGTCCAGCTCGTCCCAGAGCATGCCAAGTCGACCGCGCTCGCGGTGCGCCTGACCGGAAACCGAATCGGCCAGGTGGCGACGCCGGCCGCAGCAGGTGTGGTTGCGGGAAGCGCTGGCGCGAGCTCGGTCTTCTGGCTGCTCGGTGCTCTTCTGGCGACGTCGGCGCTCGCCATCCAGCGACCAACCCCCGACCGGCCGGGGGAGGCGGAGGGCGTCGAGCCCGCCTTGGAGTGACATCGGCTGAGCGCTACACGCTCAGCCGGTAGCCGCAGGTCGCCGTCACCCCGACTGGGCGAGCCGGCCCGCGCAGTCAGGGCACGCCCGCCATTCGTCCTCGCGATCCTCGTCTCACGGAGCGGGTACAAAACGGGTACGACAGCTCAGGCACGAGCGGGTACTCGCGTCCACTGGATGAGCCGAAGAACGGCTCAATTTCCAGCGAGATCATGCACCGTGCGCGCCCGCGTGTGGACGCGCGTTCCTCACTCGTCCTTCCCTCGTAATGAAGGGGTCCGCGGTTCGAGTCCGCGCGTCGGCTTCTCAGGTCGAGGAAATCCCTGCATAACCGGATTCCGTGTTGTCTCGGAAGGC
>Ga0183260_10003549_pt1 | contig 12572 bp, 16 predicted proteins | sample AntDrymUQ4972206_2_FD_129768 | JGI IMG/M metagenome (GOLD analysis project Ga0183260, IMG submission 129768) | Polar desert sand microbial communities from Dry Valleys, Antarctica - metaG UQ497 (22.06) (version 2) (version 2) | ecosystem: Environmental > Terrestrial > Soil > Desert | place...
CGGGACGGGACGCGACAGACCTCCGAGGAGAAGTAGGAGTACCGAGACACATGGCCCGTCTGGCCGGCGTCGACCTTCCCCGCGACAAGCGGCTCGAGATCGCGCTCACCTACATTTACGGCATCGGATTGACCCGCTCCCACCAGACGCTGGCGGCGACCGGAATCAGCCCCGACCTGCGCAGCCGCGACCTGTCCGACGACGATCTGGTCAAGCTCCGCGACTACATCGAGGAGAACTACCAGGTCGAAGGTGACCTCCGCCGCGAAGTACAGGCCGACATCCGCCGCAAGGTGGAGATCGGCTGCTACGAGGGCATCCGCCACCGCCGCGGTCTCCCGGTGCACGGGCAGCGGACCAAGACGAACGCTCGCACCCGGAAGGGACCCAAGAAGACGATGGCCGGCAAGAAGAAGGTAGGGAAGAAGTAACCGATGCCTCCCCAGAAGCGCGCCGCCGCGGCCAAAAAGGTCCGGCGCAAGGAGAAGAAGAACATCGCGCACGGCGTGGCGCACATCAAGAGCACCTTCAACAACACGATCGTGTCGATCACCGATCCCATGGGCAACGTGATCTCGTGGGCCTCGGCCGGGCACGTCGGCTTCAAGGGCTCGCGCAAGTCCACGCCGTACGCCGCGCAGATGGCTGCGGAGTCCTGCGCGCGCAAGGCGCAGGAGCACGGCATGCGCAAGGTCGACGTGATGGTGAAGGGTCCCGGCTCCGGCCGCGAGACCGCGATCCGCTCACTGCAGGCCACTGGCCTGGAGGTCGGTTCGATCCAGGACGTCACGCCGCAGGCGCACAACGGCTGCCGGCCCAAGAAGCGCCGCCGCGTTTAAGGAGAGTTGAGAAGCCATGGCCCGTTACACGGGTGCCGACTGCCGCCGTTGCCGTCGAGAGAAGATGAAGCTGTTCCTCAAGGGCAGCAAGTGCGAGGGGCCGAAGTGCCCGATCGAGATCCGGCCGTACCCGCCGGGCGAGCACGGCCGTGGCCGGAGCAAGGACTCCGAGTACCTGCTGCAGCTGCGCGAGAAGCAAAAGGCCAAGCGGGTGTACGGCGTACTGGAAAAGCAGTTCCGGGGCTACTACACCGAGGCCAACCGCCAGCAGGGCAAGACCGGTGAGGTGCTCCTGCAGATCCTGGAGTCCCGGCTGGACAACGTGATCTACCGGGCCGGGTTCGCCAGGTCACGGGACATGGCCCGCCAGATCGTCCGGCACGGGCACGTCCTGGTGAACGGGCACAAGGTGGACATCCCGTCCTACCGCGTCCTCAGCAACGACATCGTGTCGATCCGGGAGAAGTCCCACGACATGACGCCGTTCATCATCGCCCAGGCCGAGGCCGGCTCCCGTCCGATCCCGGCGTGGCTCGAGGTCATCTCCAGCCAGCTGCGGATCCTCGTGCACTCGTTGCCGGCCCGCGCCGTCATCGACACGCCGGTCCAGGAACAGCTGATTGTCGAACTTTATTCGAAGTAGTTTTCTCGGTGCGCTCGAAAACGACTTCGAGAGACTGCGAACTGCAAGACCTTGGGCGGCGTACAGAGGCAGCCCAGGCCGCACGACCAGGCGTCATATAGCGGTCGCCTGAACCTGATGGAGGAAACACAGTGCTGATCTCTCAGCGCCCCGCCCTGACCGAGGAGCGGTTGACCGACCTGCGCTCCCGGTTCGTCATCGAGCCGTTGGAGCCGGGCTTCGGCTACACGCTCGGCAACTCGCTGCGCCGTACCCTGCTCTCGTCCATCCCTGGCGCGGCCGTGACGAGCATCCGCATCGACGGCGTGCTGCACGAGTTCACCACCGTGCCCGGCGTCACCGAGGACGTCACCGAGATGATCCTGAACCTCAAGGGTCTCGTGGTCAGCTCCGACGCCGACGAGCCGGTCACCATGTACCTGCGCAAGCAGGGCCCCGGCGACGTGACCGCCGCCGACATCGCACCGCCGGCCGGGGTCGAGGTGCACAACCCCGACCTGCACCTGGCCACGATCAACAAGAAGGGCCGGCTCGAGGTCGAGCTGACCGTCGAGCGCGGCCGCGGCTACGTCCCGGCGCCGCAGAACAAGCAGGCTGGTCAGGAGATCGGCCGGATCCCGGTCGATTCGATCTACTCGCCGGTGCTCAAGGTGACCTACAACGTCGAGGCCACCCGCGTCGAGCAGCGCACCGACTTCGACCGGCTCGTGGTCGATGTGGAGACCAAGCCGTCGATGACCCCGCGAGACGCCATCGCGAGCGCGGGCAAGACGCTGGTCGAGTTGTTCGGCCTGTTCCGCGAGCTGAACCTGGAGGCCGAGGGCATCGAGGTCGGCCCCTCGCCGGCCGAGGCTGCCGATATCGCCAGCTTCGCGATGCCGATCGAGGAGATGGACCTGACGGTCCGCTCGTACAACTGCCTCAAGCGTGAGGGCATCCACACCGTCGGGGAGCTGGTCAGCCGCAGCGAGGCCGACCTCCTGGACATCCGCAACTTCGGCGCGAAGTCCATCGACGAGGTCAAGATCAAGCTGAGCCAGATGGGGTTGGCGCTCAAGGACTCCCCGCCCGGCTTCGACCCGTCGGCGATCGTCGACACCTACGGTGGCGACGACTACGACGACAGCGGCATGGACTACGCCGAGACCGAACAGCTGTAACCGCCGCCCGGCCGGTCCCGGATCCGGGGCCGCTCGGTCGGGCAACTCGAAGGAGCACAGATGCCCACGCCCACCAAGGGTCCCCGCCTGGGCGGCAGCGCCGCGCACCAGCGGCTGATGCTGGCCAACCTGGCCACGTCGCTGTTCGAGCACGGCCGAATCACCACCACCGCGGCGAAGGCCAAGCGCCTGCGCCCGCTGGCCGAGCGAATGGTCACCTTCGCCAAGCGAGGCGACCTGCACGCGCGGCGGCAGGTGCTCACGACGATCCGCGACAAGGACGTCGTGCACCACCTGTTCGCCGAGATCGGTCCGCGCTTCTCCGAGCGCCAGGGCGGCTACACCCGGATCGTCAAGATCGGTCCGCGCAAGGGTGACAACGCTCCGATGGCGGTCATCGAGCTGGTCGAGTCGCTGACTGTCGGCCAGGAGGCAGTGGGCGAGGGCGAGCGGGCTCGGGGGACACGCTTCGCCAGCGACCGCGTGGCCGCGACACCGGTGGCCTCCGACGATGCCGCGGCGGCGGAAGCCGACGACGACGCCGACGACGCTGACGACCAGGCGGCGGTCGCCGAGTCCGACGTCGAGGTCGACGTCGAGGAGAGTGACGTCGACGACGCCAACCCGTACGGCGAGGGCAGTCACGGCGCCCTCGAGGACGACGAGATGCCCGACGGCTACCCGGTCAAAGGCAACGAGTCTTCCAAGCTGTACCACCTGCCGGGGACGCCGTTCTACGACCGGACGAACGCCGAGGTCTGGTTCGCCGACGCCGAGGCGGCGGAAGCGGCTGGCTTCGCGCTGCCGCCGAGCCAGCAGGACGACGACGAGTAGTAGCACCGCGCCCGACGAGCCCGCCGACCCCACAGCCTCTGCGGCTGTGCGGGACGGCGGGCTCGTTCGTGTGCGGCTGGACCTGGCCTACGACGGCACCGAATTCTCCGGGTGGGCGCAACAGCCCGGCCGACGCACCGTCCAGGGGGAGCTGGAGGCGGCGCTGGCCCGTGTTCTGCGCTGCCCGGCCCGGCTCACGGTGGCCGGGCGGACCGACGCGGGCGTGCACGCCACCGGGCAGGTGGCGCACGTCGACCTCCCGTCGACGGTGTGGGCGGCCGAGGAGGGGCGGCTGCTGCGCCGGCTGGCCGGGGTACTGCCCGCCGACATCCGGGTGAGCGCGCTCGCCCAGACGTGGCCCGGCTTCCACGCGCGGTTCGGCGCGCTCTGGCGCCGTTACACCTACCGGCTCACCGACGCTCCGGGCGGTGGCTCGCCGCTGCGGCGTACCGACACGGTGTCGTGGCCGCGGCGGCTGGATGACGAGGCGGTGGCTGCCGCCGCGGTGGCGCTGCGGGGCGTCCACGACTTCGCCGCGTTCTGCCGGGCGCGGGAGGGTGGTACGACGGTGCGCGAACTGCAAAGACTGGACTGGTCCCGCGACGAGGACGCGGTGCTCGTGGCCGCGGTGCAGGCCGACGCGTTCTGCCACCACATGGTGCGGGGACTGGTCGGCAGCCTGCTCGCGGTCGGGGAGGGGCGCCGCCCGGTCACCTGGCCGGCCTCCCTGCTGGCCCACACCGAGCGATGCCACGAGATCCCGGTGGCGCCGGCGCGCGGTCTCACCCTGGTGGGCGTCGGTTACCCGGCCGACGCCGCCGGGCTGGCCGCCCGGTCCGCGCAGACCCGCGTCCGGCGAGAGTTGTCAGAGGATCCGCCTCACCCGTGACGCCGATCCACCGACAGGTCGGTGGTTCACGGGTTCAGCCCTCGTCGAGGGCCAGCGTGGTGATCTGCTGTGCGGCGGTGGCCGGGTCGGCGCCGCGGCCCACGGCGATCCCGAGCAGGTACGTGGTGAGCGGAGCGGCCGGGCGGGCGACACCGTGCGCGGCGTCGCGGGCGACGTCGAGGATCAACCGCAGGGTCGGCTCGTCCATGGCGTCGGGCAGCCCGAGTTCGGCGACCACCCGATCGGTCCAGTCACTCAGCTCGCTCACGCGGGTCCTCCCTCGGTCGACGCTGCGATCCACCGTCGAGCCTGCTCCAGATCCTCGACCCGGTCACAGTCCCACCACGGCGGCGGCGTACCCGGTGCAACCTGCCACGACACCCGAGCCACGTCCAACCGACCGAGGACGCGGTGCAGCGGGGCCCCGTCCACCGACGGCAAGCGGCTCAGCGCGGCCGCCAGTGCGGGAACCGACAAGGCGCTGATCAGCAGTTGGTCGCGACCGGTGTCGTCGGTGAGCAGGGCGCCGTCGCGCCCGGCGGCCGAGGTGAGCAGCGTCCGGATCACCGCCGCGGTGAGGAACGGCAGGTCCGCGGCCAGCAGGACCAACCACGCGGTCGGGACCAGCGCCAGGGCGGCGGCGAGCCCAGCGACCGGACCTCCGCCGGGCGGTTCCTCCTGGATCTGGCGCACCCCGGCCGGGACCCCGAGCGCGGGACCGACGACGATCCGCGGCTCGGCGTCGGGCACAGCGTCGAGTACCCGGTCCAGCAGCCGCCGACCGGCGAGCAGCAGCTCGGGTTTGGCCTGGCCGCCCATCCGGCGGGCGGCACCGCCGGCGAGCACGACGGCGGCGTACGGCGGATCCACGACGCCTCAGGCTAGACCCGCGGCGGGTAGCCTGACCGGTATGGGCAGGGTCACCGGCCGGCGTGCGGTGCAGCGGATCGACGGCCCTTCCCGGCGGCGCCGGATGGACACGGTCGCGGTCGAGGAGCCGCTGGAGATCCGGCTCGACGGCCGTCCGCTGTCGGTGACGATGCGGACGCCGGGTGACGACTTCGACCTGGTGCACGGGTTCCTGGCCACCGAGGGCATCGCCGGTTCACTGGAATCGGTGCGGACGCTGCGCTACTGCGCGGGTACCGACGACGAGGGCCAGCAGACGTACAACGTGATCGACGTGGCGCTGAGCGAGGGTGTCGTCGTCCCCGAGTTGTCGTTGGAGCGCAACTTCTATACGACGAGTTCCTGCGGTGTCTGCGGCAAGGCCAGCATCGACGCGATCCGGACGCTGTCGCCGTACGACGTCGCCTCGGACCCCACTGTGGTGTCGACCGAGGTGTTGTGGTCGCTGCCGGAGCGGTTGCGCGAGCAGCAGAAGGTGTTCGACAGCACCGGGGGGCTGCACGCGGCGGGACTGTTCACCCCGGCCGGCGAGCTGCTGTGCCTGCGCGAGGACGTCGGCCGGCACAACGCGGTGGACAAGGTGATCGGCTGGGCGGTCCGGGAGGACAAGCTGCCCCTGGCCTCGTGCGTCCTGCTGGTCTCCGGGCGGGCGTCGTTCGAACTCACCCAGAAGGCATTGATGGCCGGCATCCCGATCCTGGCCGCGGTGTCGGCGCCGTCCTCGCTGGCGGTGGACCTGGCCGCCGAGGGCGGGCTGACGCTGGTCGGGTTCCTGCGCGGGGAGACGATGAACGTCTACGCCGGTGATCAGCGGATCCGTGCCACCTGACCGGACCGGCGTCAGAGACTCGTTGCCGACGATGCCGAGGCACGGTTGGTGATCGCCAACAGGTCGCGGGCGGCGAGCACGAGATAGTCCTCGTCGGCGTATCGGATCTGGGTGCCGCCCGTACTTGCTGTACATCACCTTGTCGCCGACGCTGACGTCCATGGGCATTCGGTTTCCCTTGTCGTCGATCCGACCGGGGCCGATGGCGATGACGGTCCCCTCCTGAGGCATTCCCATGCCCGTGTCCGGGATCACGAGGCCGGACGCGGTGACGGTGTCAGGCTCGTTCGGCTGGATCACTATGCGATTCTCGAACGGGATCGGGATCCGTCTCGGCGCGGAGCCGGGAGCCCGCGGCGCAGCCGGCTCCCGGGTGGTGAGTGACGTTGGCGTCGCCTCGGCCAATGCCTCGATCTGTGGCTCGACAGGCTCTCCCAGCTTCACCGCAGCCCGGCGGATGAGCTTGGCGAGGTCGATGTCTGCCTGGGTGATCTGGGTCGTCAGGGGTCCCTCCGGGCGCGGGTCTGGTGCGCCCGGCCTGCAACTGCGCAGGGTACGCCGCTGGATCCCTGACGAAGATCCTTCCTACGGCCTTGAACAGCCGTAGTTCGGCCGCACTCAGCTCGTCGGAGTCCATCATCACGGTGAGCGCTTCAACGCCCGCGGCGGGCTTGTCATCCACAGGCAGGATCAGCCGGGGTGGTCGCCGCCGCGGAGCTGCGAGAGCAGGTGCGGCAACAGCGGCCCGAGGACGGCCAGGCCGTCCTTCACCCCGCCGGTCGAGCCGGGCAGGTTGACGATCAGGGTCTGTCCTCGCAGTCCGGCGATCCCTCGCGACAGCACGGCGGTCGGGACCTTCGGCGCGCCGTAGGCCCGGATCGCCTCGGCCAGCCCGGGCGCCTCCCGGTCGATCACGTCGCGGGTGGCCTCGGGCGTGACGTCGGTCGGGCTGCAGCCGGTACCGCCGGTGGTCAGCACCAGGTCCGCCCCGGTCGCCGCGGCGTCACGCAATGCCGCAGCCAGGGCGGCCCGGTCGTCGGGCAGGACCACCGGCTCGCCCACGTCGAAGCCCAGCTCGCGCAGCCCGTCGGCCACGGCCTGGCCCGAGCGGTCGGCGTACACCCCGGCGGCGGCGCGGTTCGACGCCGTGACCACGACCGCCCGACCGGTCACGACCGCTCCCAGGTGCCGGTCTTGCCGCCGGTCTTGGTCAACACCCGGACGTCGGTGATGACCGCCGCCGGGTCCACCGCCTTGACCATGTCGATCACCGTCAGTCCGGCGCAGGCCACCGCGGTCAGCGCCTCCATCTCCACCCCGGTGCGGTCGGCGGTGCGTGCGGTCGCGGTGATGTCCACCCCGTCGTCGGCCACCGTCAGCTCGACGGTCACGCCGTGCAGCGCGATGGGGTGGCACAGCGGGATCAGGTCCGGCGTCCGTTTGGCGCCCATGATCCCGGCCAACCGCGCCACGGCCAGCGCGTCGCCCTTGGGGACGCCCTCACCGCGCAGCAGCTCGACGACGGTGGAGGAGACGAGCACTCGGCCCGCCGCGGTCGCGGTACGGACCGTCACGTCCTTGGCCGTCACGTCGACCATCCGGGCGGCGCCGGCGGCGTCGACGTGTGTCATCCGCGGCGCGGTCATCGCAGTTCCCACACATCGACCTCGTCGCCGGCGCCCAGCGACGTCACGTCCTCGGGGATGACGACGAGGCAGTCGGCCATCGCGAGATGGGCGAGCAGGTGCGACGGCGGGCCACCGACGAGTTCCACGACACCGTCGGCGTACCGGCCACGCTGGAACTGTCGCTTGCCCTCCGGCGACCGCAACGGCCCCGCCAGCCGGGCCCGGCTCACCGGACGCAGCAGCTCCGCCTGGCCCAGCGCCTTGCGGATCACCGGGCGGACGAACGCCTCGAACGAGACGAACGCGCTGACCGGGTTGCCGGGCAGGGTGATCACCGGAACCTCGCCGGCGTAGCCGAAGCCCTGGGGCATTCCCGGCTGCATGCCCACCTTGACGAAGGTGACGCCTTGCCCGGTGAACGCGTCCTTGACCACTTCGTACGCCCCCGCACTGACCCCGCCGCTGGTCAGCAGCAGGTCGGTGTCGACCGAGGCCGCCTCGATCGCGACCCGGAAGGCCTCGACATCGTCGGTCACGAAGCGCACCAGCCGGGCCTGCGCACCTGCGGCGCGGGCGGCGGCCACGAGCATCACGCTGTTCGACTCGTAGATCTGACCCGGCTCCAGCGGCTGACCGGGCTCGACCAACTCACTGCCGGTGGCCAGCACGGTGACTCGCGGCCGGCGGTGCACAGACAGCGTCGCCTCGCCGATGGCCGCGGCCAGCCCGAGCTGCGGCGCCCGCAGCTGCGTGCCGGCGGTCAGCGCGACGGTTCCCGCTGCGATGTCCTCGCCGGCCCACCGCACGTGCTGGTGCAGGTCCGGGGCGGCGTCGAGGCGAACGACGTCCGTACCGCCGTCGGTGCGCTCCACCGGTACGACGGCGTCGGCGCCGGCCGGCATCGGCGCACCGGTCATGATCCGGTGCACGGTGCCGGGTTTCAGTTCGGGGATGTCGGTCCGACCGGCCGGGATGTCCTCGGCCACCGGCAGTGTCACGGGGACATCAAGGATGTCCTCGCGGCGTACGGCGTACCCGTCCATCGCCGAGTTGTCGAACGGCGGCAGCGCCACGGTGCTGCGCAGGTCGACCGCGAGCACCAGCCCCTCCGCCTCGGCCACCGGTACGTCGATCGCCGGCCCCACCGGCAGCAGCTCAAGCAGGTCCCGCCGGTGCTCATCGACAGTCTTCATCGGGCCAGTCTGCCTCGCGGTCATCCGGCGCTGACGAGGCGGACATCGACGCCGGGCAGGGAACCGAAGGCGGCCGCAGCGTCGGTAGTCAGCACCGTCCGTCGGGTCGCCACCGCGGTCGCGGCGATGATCAGGTCGAACGACCCTCGGCTCCGCCCCGATCGCATGGCCTCGACAATCAGGGTGGCGTGCGCGCGTGCCGTGTCCGGGGTGTAGTGCTCAACCGGCAGGCTGTTCAGCAAGACGTCGATGCGCGCCTCTCGCCTTGCTCGTGCGGGGCCGGCCGCTCGTGCGAGCCCCACGAAGAGTTCGGCGACGCTGATCGCCGCGATCGCGGCGTCGTCCTCCCCGAGTATCTCGCGTGGGTCCAGCCGATCGCGCTCGAACTCCACCAGGACGCCGGTGTCGACGATCAGTCGTCGGACCATGGGATCTCGTCGTCGTCGAAGAACGCCCGGATATCTGCGCGCGCCTGCTCCAGGTCATCGCCGAACTCCGGGTCGGCCGGCTGAGCCGCCAATGCCGCGGCCAGTCGTTCTGCGACGGTCTCGCGGTTCGGGCGGACCACGGCAACCGGCCGTCCCTCCCGGGTAACCAGGATCTCCTCGCCCTGCTCCACCGCCGTCAGCAAGGCAGCGAAGTTCCGGGAGGCCTGGGTCGCCGTCATTGTCCGCACGGCATCAGAGTATCTGACCCGTGTTCACAGTGACCGATATCCACAGGCATTCGGCAACCGCACCGGGCAGACTGCCGCGTTGTGGGTCACGTCGACGTCGCGCACGTCTCGCTGGTGCTCTCCGACGGGCGCGAGCTGCTCGCGGACGTCACGTTCCGGGTCGGCGACGGGGCCAAGGTGGCGCTGGTCGGTGCGAACGGCTCGGGCAAGACGACGCTGCTGCGGATCGTCGCCGGCGACCTGACGCCGTCCTCGGGCGGGGTCGCGCGAAGCGGCGGGCTCGGGGTGATGCGCCAATTCATCGGTTCGGTCCGCGACGACACCACCGTCCGCGAGTTCCTGACCGCGCTGGCGCCGCCGGGCATCCGGGCCGCGGGCCAGCGGCTGGAGACCGCCGAGATCGCGCTGATGGAGACCGACGACCAGCGGAGCCAGATGCGCTACGCCGACGCGCTCACCGGCTGGGGCGAGGCCGGTGGCTACGAAACAGAGGTCCTGTGGGACACGGTGACGGTGGCGGCGCTCGGCCTCCCGCTGGACGGCGCGCAGTACCGGATGATCCGCACGCTGTCCGGCGGGGAGCAGAAGCGCCTCGCCTTGGAGGCGTTGCTGCGTGGCCCGGACCAGGTGCTGCTGCTCGACGAGCCTGACAACTTCCTCGACGTGCCCGGCAAACGCTGGCTGGAGGAGCAGCTGCAGGCGACCTCGAAGACCGTGCTGTTCGTGAGCCACGACCGCGAGCTCTTGGCCCGGACGGCGACCCGGATCGTCACCGTCGAGGCGCACACGACCTGGGTGCACGGCGGCGGCTTCGCGTCCTACCACGAGGCCCGTACGGCGCGGCTGGACCGTCTCGAGGAACTGCACAAGCGCTGGGACGAGGAGCACAAGCGGCTGATCGAGCTGGTCCGGACCCTGCAGCAGCAGGCCAAGATCAGCCCGGACATGGCCAGCCGCTACCGGGCCATGCAGACCCGGTTGGCCAAGTTCGAGGCGGCGGGCCCCCCGCCGGAGCGGCCGGCCGAGCAGAAGGTCTCGATGCGGCTGCGCGGCGGCCGGACCGGGGTCCGCGCCATCACCTGCGAGCAGCTGGAACTGACCGGCCTGATGAAGCCCTTCGACCTCGAGGTCTACTACGGCGAACGGGTAGCCGTCCTCGGATCGAACGGCTCGGGTAAGAGTCACTACCTCCGGCTGCTCGCCGGGCAGCCGGTCGAACACGCCGGGCTGGCCCGCCTGGGGGCCCGGGTCCGCCCGGGCTGGTTCGCTCAAACCCACGACCAGCCCGCGCTGGCCGGGCGCACCCTGCTCGACATCCTCTGGCACGGGGAGGGGGAGCGGCCGGGCCTGGACCGCGGGGGGGCGATGGGAGCCCTGCGCCGCTACGAGCTGCACGGGCAGGCCGAGCAGAACTTCGCGACGCTCTCCGGCGGCCAGCAGGCGCGGCTGCAGATCCTGCTGCTCGAACTCGGCGGGGCCACCCTGCTGCTGCTTGATGAGGCCACGGACAACCTCGACCTGGCCAGCGCCGAGGCGCTGGAGGCCGGGCTGGCCGCGTACGAGGGCACCGTGCTCGCCGTCACCCACGACCGGTGGTTTGCCCGCGGCTTCGACCGGTTCCTCGTCTTTGGCGCCGACGGCGAGGTGTACGAGGCGCCGGAGCCGGTGTGGACCGAGGGCCGGGTCACCCGGGTTCGGTGACGTGACTTCGGACAGTGACCGGTTCGTTAGCAGATACCCCTCGTGAGGACGCCGGTCCGGGGCTAGTGTCACAGCGTCATCACTCACTCGGGGAGCCCACTTTCGTGCGTCCGGACCCGCGGCAGCTGCGCCGCATCAGGTGGTTGCCACCGCTGCGCCTGACGCTGCGCCTGGCGCCACCGCCGGCCACGCTGTCGCCGGATCATCTGCGGGAACTCGCGCGGGCGCACGCTCGCCGCCGGGCGCTCGTCGGCGCCGTGTCAGCGGTCGCGATCTGTGCCATGGCCGCGGGCTCGGTGCCCGGCGCGAGCGCATCGGCGGCCAGAGCGACGCAGGCGAGCGCCCAGTTGGACGTAGGGGTCGAGCTACGTCCCGAGTGGTCCGGTGATGGCTGGGTCATGGTCCCGGACAACGCGGGCCGTGCGGACAAGGGCCGCGGCGGCGCCGTACCAGGCGCTGCGACGACGCCGCGGATCGACGCCTCGGACCTCACCGACCTCGGCATTCCCGACGTGGCGCTGGACGCCTACCGCACAGCGGCGGCCGGCCTGGCCGTGGCCGACCCCGAGTGCCGGATCGCCTGGACCTTGCTGGCGGGCATCGGGAAGGTCGAGAGCAACCACGGCCAGTTCGGCGGACGCCGGCCCGGCGTGGACGGCTCGGTCGCACCGCCGATCCTGGGGATCCCGCTGGACGGTCGGCCCGGTGTCGCCCTGATCCGCGACACCGACGGCGGCCGGCTGGACTTCGACACCGTGTACGACCGGGCCGTCGGCCCCATGCAGTTCATCCCGGGCACCTGGTCGGCCTTCCCGGACGCCGACGGGGACGGCAACGGCACCGTCGACCCGCACAACCTGTACGACGCCGCGCTCGCCGCCGGCAGCTACCTGTGCTCCGGCCCCGGCGACCTGTCGACGACCGCGGGTCAGCAGTCGGCGGTCTTCCGCTACAACCACTCCAACTCCTACGTCGACCTGGTGCTCGCCTACGCCGCGGCGTACCAGGCCGGAGTGAACCCGACCGGTCCCGAACCGCAGCCCGGCGGGCCGCCACCGTTCGTCCCGACCGACCCGGTGACCGATCCGGTCCACCCCCCGACGAGTCCGCCGCCACCGACGACGGCGCCTCCCACGACGGGGCCCCCGACCACCACCCCGCCCACGACGACACCTCCTACGTCGTCTCCGACGACCGAGCCGCCGACGACCGAGCCGACGACCACCCAGCCGACCGCGCCCGCGCCCCCGACGAGCAAGCCGCCGAGGACC
>Ga0183260_10003550_pt1 | contig 12572 bp, 13 predicted proteins | sample AntDrymUQ4972206_2_FD_129768 | JGI IMG/M metagenome (GOLD analysis project Ga0183260, IMG submission 129768) | Polar desert sand microbial communities from Dry Valleys, Antarctica - metaG UQ497 (22.06) (version 2) (version 2) | ecosystem: Environmental > Terrestrial > Soil > Desert | place...
GCTCACCGGAGCGTGTCGCGGCCACCTGCCGCGAGAAGGCGATCGAGCTCGACCCGGTCGGGGAGGCCGGTCAGGTCGCCGACCGCTGAACCGCGGCCGAGATACGTGCTGACATCAGTGATCTTCACCGGCCGGCGCGCGCCTCGGCCACCGCCCGTACGGCCTGCGCGCCGCGTTCGGCGATCCCGGCTGGATCCCCGTCGCCGGTCAGCCAGCTACCCAGCCCGACAGCGAGCGCCCCGGCCCGAATGAAGGCCGGCGCCGTCTCGATCGTCACGCCCCCCGTCGGGACGAGTGGGACGTCCGGGAACGGGCCGCGGAACTCGCGCACGAAGTTCGGTCCCGCGACCGAGGCCGGGAAGAGCTTGACCGCGGCTGCGCCGGCGCGCCACGCCGCGAGGATCTCGGTCGGGGTATAGGCGCCGGGAAAGGCCGGGACGCCCCGCTCGGCGGCCCATGCCACGAGCGCCGCGTCGGTGTGTGGCATGACCACGAACCTGGCGCCGGCGTCGATCGCCCGCCCGGCCGCCTCGATCGAGAGGACCGTGCCCGCGCCGACCGTGAGCTCGCTGCCCTCGGCATGGCGGGCAACGGTCTCGATCGCGGTGAGGGCCTCGGCCTCGGGGTCGTTGAGGGTCAGCTCGAAGGCACGGACGCCGCCGCGGAGCAGGCCGTCGGCGATGGCCGCGACGCGTCGCGCATCGAGGCGCCGGCCGATGGCGACGACGCCGCCCTGGTGCAGGCCGGGTGGAAGGGCCGGTCGCACGATCACCTGGTCACCCCGGTTGCCGGCACGGAAGCCTCGAACCCCGTGACCGCCTCGGCTTCGAGTCGCGCAATCAGGCCATCCAGCGTCGCCGACTCAGCCGGATCGAGGCTGCGCCCGGGCGCCCGCAGCTCGCCGGACAGGAAGATCCCGCGCCGGACGAGCACACGCTTGGCGCCGAGCAGGAGCAGATCGGGCGACTGACCGGTCGGATCCCATCGAACGACATGTCGATTGACCTCTGGCGCGGGTGCCCGGGCAGCGTAGTTCACCTGACCTGAGGCCGACTGGCATGACGATCGGTGCCGCTCGGCGGGATTGACGGGTCGGATGGCCCGCGCCTACCTTGCGGAGGCCATTTGGTACGAATGGTGTGCACGACCGGGGAGGTAGTGCAAATCAGAAACCGGCGAGCACCGATGCGTCCCGGGATCCAAGCCGGGCTCGCGGATCGCGGGCCGCAATTGAGGAGAGTTGATGACCACGGAAGACCGGACTCGGAGCGCCACCTGGTGGAAGGTTGCGGCCCTCGGGACCACCTTCGCCATGGCGTTTGCCGCCTGTAGCGGCACCGGCGGCACGGCCGCCCCCACGACCGGCGGTGCGACCGCCCCCCCCACGACCGCCCCCACGACCGGCGGCGAGAGCGCCGCTCCGGGCGGCGACAAGCCGCTCTTCGTGGCAATCAACAAGGCCGCCGACCAGCAGTACTTCATCGATCTCCAGACGGCCTTCATCGAGAAGATCGAAGAGCTCGGCGGCACCGCCGAGAAGTTCGATGCGAAGGACCAGGCGGAGCTGGGCGTGAACCTCGTCAACGACGCCATCTCCAAGGGCGCAAAGGGCATCGCGATCACGGTCCCAGATCAGGCCATTGGGCCGGCCATCGCCAAGGCCGCGGCCGACGCGGGCATCCCGCTCGTCGCGACCGACGACCCGATCGAGGACGAGGCGGGCAATCCGATCCCGTTCGTCGGGTTCGACGGCACGGACATGGGCAACAAGGTCGGCGAGGAAGCCGGCCGCCTCCTGGAGGAATCCGGCTGGCTGACGGACGGCAGCGTCGTCGGCATGCTCGCGGTCGAAAAGCAGGACCTGTCCGTGTGCGAGCTGCGCACCGAGGCCCAGAAGGCCCAGCTCGAGGCCGCCGGCCTGCCCGCCGACCGCATCTACGACGTCGCGAGCGGCGCGACGGTCGACACCGCCAATACCGCCTCCGGCCCGGTCATCACCGCGCATCCGGACGTGACCAAGTGGATCGTCACCGGCTGCAACGACGAGAGCGTTCTCGGCGCGATCAACGCGCTTGCGGCCGCCGGCGTCCTGCCTGCCGACATCATCGGCGTGGGTCTCGGCGCCTATGAGGCATGCCGCCCGTGGGCGGCCAGCCAGGACTCGGGCTTCAAGGCAGCGTTGTTCATCTCCGGCCTCGACGTTGGTGCGGCCGCGGCCGAGGTCCTCTACAACAACGTGGTCAACGGGGACGAGATCCCGGCGATGACCGTTGCGAAGACGACGATCGTCAGTCCCGACAACTACACCGACGTGATGGACGCAACCTCGATCGCCAACTGCGGCGGCTGATCCCGCCTCCTCCGGTACTGTTCGCGTCAATCAGCCACGCAGCCGGCGACGCTGGGGCCCAGTCCACCGATGACGATTGCCGCGCCTCGCGACGCATCCGCACCGCCGCCCCCCGAGCCACCGCCGGCCCCGTCCGGGACCATCGAGATTCGGGGAATGACCAAGTCGTTCCCCAACGTGCTCGCCCTGCGCGACGTATCGATCGACGTTCACCCGGGCGAGATCCTCGCGTTGATGGGGGAGAACGGCGCAGGCAAGTCCACGTTGCTCAAGATCCTGTCTGGCGACTATCAGCCGGATGGCGGCACCGTCACCCGCGACGGTGAGTCGCTCGTGTTCGCGGCGCCGCGTGAGGCACGCCAGGCGGGCATCCGGGTCATCTACCAGGAGCCCGAGATCATTCCGGGCATCGACGTCGCCGAGAACATCTACGCCGGCGAACTGCCCATGCGCGGACCGTTCGTCGATCGGGTACGGCTCGACGCGCTGGTCGCCGAGGATCTTCGCCGCTACGGCTTCGAAGGCGTCCTGCCGACCAACCTCATGGGCGACATGCTCTCGTCCGCCCAGCGCCAGCTCGTCGAGATCATGCGTGCGCTCAAGTCGGGCGTGCGTGTGCTCGCCCTCGACGAGCCAACCTCGTCGCTGACCGACGAGGAGGTCGAGCGCCTGTTCACGCTCGTCCGCCGGTTACGCGACGAGGGCGTCGCGATCATCTACGTCAGCCATCGCATCAACGAGATCCTCCGACTCGCCGACCGTGTCGCGGTGATGCGCGACGGGAAGCTCGTCGCCGCTCGAGCGGCGAGCGAGCTGACCCAGGGGGAGATCGTTCGACTCATGGTCGGGCGGGAGCTGACCGACGTCTTCCGCCGCAGGCCGGCCGTCCAGGACCGCGTCGTCCTCCGCGCCGAGGGGATCCGCAGCGACTGGCACAAGGGCGTGGACTTCGAGATCCACGCCGGCGAGGTCGTCGGCTTCGCGGGCCTCGTCGGGGCCGGCCGGACAGAGCTCGCAAAGGTCATCTTCGGTGAGCTGCCGCGAACGGCCGGAAAGATCTCGGTGGACGGCCGCGAGGCGTCGATTACCAGCCCCACCAGCGCAATCCGGGCCGGCATCGGGCTCGCTCCCGAGGATCGCAAGCGCGAAGGGCTGGTCCTCATCCGATCGGTCATCGAGAATGCCTCGCTGGCGATCCTCGCCCGGCTGACCCGGTTCGGCTTCGTCCAGCGCCGCCTCGAGCGGCGAATCGGCGCCGAGTACGTCGAGCGGCTCGCGGTCAAGACCCCCTCGCTCGACCAGGAAGTCGGCAAGCTATCCGGCGGCAACCAGCAGAAGGTCGTCCTGGCGCGCTGGCTCGCCGCCAAGCCGAAGGTGCTCATCCTCGATGAGCCGACCCGCGGGATCGATGTCGGCGCCAAGGCAGAGATCTACCGGCTCATCGACGAGCTCGCCAACGACGGCCTCGGGATCATGTTCATCTCGTCCGAGTTGCCCGAGATCCTGGGCATGTCGGATCGCATCTACGTCATGCAAAACGGGCGGATCACCGGAGAGCTCCAGGGCGGCGAGGGCGTCACCGAGGAGCAGGTGCTCGGGCTCGCGATGGTCGATCACCTCGCCATGACCGCGGAACAGGCGAAGGCGGCGATGGAAGCAGAGGGACAGCTGTGAGCGCCGCCGACACCACCACGACCACCCCCACCACGCCGACCACGCCCTCCGTCACCCGCCCGCGTCGCGGGCGCGGGCTCATCCGCCGGGTCATCGCGGCGGTCGGGGTCGACAACCTGTCGCTCGTCCTCGCGCTCGTGCTCCTGGTCGTCGTGATCGGCAACCTCAGCCCGCTGCTCGGGATCAGCGGGGGGCAGTTCTTCTGGTCGTGGCAGAACCTGATGAACAGTCTCGCCCAGAGCATCGTCATCGTCGGGCTCCTGGCGATCGGCGAGACGGTCGTCATCGTCGCCGGCGCCCTCGACATCTCGGTCGGCTCGATCGCGAGCGTGGCCTCGGTGTTCTCGGCGATCATCGTGACCCAGGGGGTCCTCGGCAGCTTCGGCGCGGGCTCGATGCAGCTGGCGATCCTGGCGGGGATCGCGGCCGGGGTGTTCTGCGGCGTCATCAACGGCCTGATCGTCACGATCCTCAAGGTGAACCCGATCATCGCGACCCTGGGCACGCTCGCCGCGTTCGACGGGTTGGCATTCCTGATCGCTCCCGAGGGCAAGCCGATCGGCGTCGTCACCCAGCCGGAATTCACCTGGCTCGGGACGGGCCGGTTCCTGCAGGACCTGCCGATCCCGGATCTCGGGGGCCGCCCGTGGCCGGGCGTCCCGGTCATCTTCGTCGTTCTCATCATCGTCGCCGTCGTCATGCACGTGGTCATGCGCTACACGGAGTTCGGCCGGTCGATCTACGCGATCGGCGGCAATGCCACGGCGGCCCGCCTCGCCGGCATCAACCTGCGCAACGTCCGGATCACGATGTACCTGATCTCGGGTGCCATCGCCGGTCTCGCGGGCGTGCTCCTCACGGCCCGGGTAACCTCAGGCAACCCGATCAACGGGCGGAGCCTCGAGCTGCAGGCGATCACCGCGGTGTTTCTGGGCGGCGCGGCAACGACCGGCGGACGCGGCACGATCGTCGGCACCTTCCTCGCCGTGCTTCTCGTCGGCGTGCTGACCAACGGGATGAATCTGCTCGGCGTCGGCGCGTTCTACCAGCGGGTCGCCCTCGGCATCCTGCTCGTCGGCGCAGTCGCGGTCGCCCAGTACCGGCAGGCGCGGGCCGAACGCGCGCGGACACGGATCGCCGCCGCCTGAGCGGCGGCGCATCTCGCGGGCCGGTCAGGCGGCATGGTCGCAGCGCGCTGGCACGACCGGCCGGCGGTCGCCCTCGAGAACGACGCGGTCCGGCTCGTCGCCGTGCCGTCGCTCGGCGCGAGGGTCGTCTCGCTCGTCGATCTCCGCAGCGGGCGGGAATGGCTCGTCCAAGGAGCAACGAGCGGCGGGGAGGAAGCCGCGGCGGCCTGGGCGGCAGACGACGCGGTCTTCGGCGGGGCGGAGGCCTTCGGGTGGGACGAGTGCCTGCCGACGGTCGCGCCGTGCCCGGATCCACTGGATCCGACGGCGCCCGCCCTTCGCGATCACGGCGACCTGTGGGGCCGCCAGACCGTCATCGAGCTGGGCGCCGATGGGCTGGCAGCGACCTGGACGAGTCCCCGTTGGCCGTTCACGCTTCGGCGGGCGATCCGGCTCGATGGGCCGCTCGTCGTCGTCGAGTACGAGCTCGTGGCCGATGGCCCGCGCCCGCTGCCGGTCCTCTGGTCGATGCACGCGCTGCTCGCGCTGGAGCCGGGATCGACGCTCGTCGTCGAACCCGCGGTCCGCGCGCGCCTGACCCATCACGCGGGGTTCGGCTTTGCCGACGACCTCGAGGCGATCGACTGGCCGGGTGGGTCAACCGCCGCCGGCACCGCACCGCTCGACCGCGTGCGCGGGGTCGAGGCGGGCCAGTCGGCCAAGCTCTACCTCGATGCGAGCTCGGGCTTCGCCGTCGCCGCCCGCGGCACCGACGGCGCCGAGCTCCGGTTCGATTGGGATCGTGCCGTTGCACCCGCGCTCGGGATCTGGCTCGACTACGGCGGCTGGCCGACCGGCGAGCGGCGCCACCAGGTCGCGCTCGAGCCTACGACGTCGCCCCACGACGACCTCATGTCCGCGATCGATGCGGGCCGGGCACGGGTCGTCGAGCCCGGGAGCTTCCTCCGCTGGACCGTCCGCCTGGAGCTCGTCGTCCCGACGTGACTGGGTCTTGTGTCAACCCCCGCGCCACGTCCTGTGCCGCCTCGCCGACGTCCCACGGGGGTTCGACGTCTCGTGGGGCCAGGGTCCGCTACTCGTCGCGGCCCGCCTGCATCTCCCGGTCAGCCCGGGCCAGCGCCCCTGACGAGGTCGCGCCCGGCGACGAGCGCGTGCAGCTTCGCCCTGGCCACGCCGCGGGCGGTCTGCGAGAAGCCACAGTCGGGTACGAGCGAGAGCCGCTCGGCCGGGACGTGCTCGAGCACTCGCTCGATCCGCGCCGCGACGTCGGCGGCGGTCTCGACGTAGGAGTTCTTCACGTCGACGATCCCAACGGCCACGTCGAACCGGTCGGTCAGCGCCTCGAGCAGGTCGAGCTCGGCGAGCTCGCGGTTGGCGAACTCGAGGACGAGCTCAGCGACCTGGAACCCGCGCAGCTGGTCGAGGACCGGGCCATACGTCCGTTTCGCGAGCGGGCGGCCACCGTAGTTGCCGAAACACAGGTGGGCTGCCAGCCGCACCTCCGCCGGGACGCCCTCGATCACCGCGTTGAACAGGCCGGCGAAGTCGGCCGGCGCATCCGGGTGGATCGCCGGGGACGGCTCGTCGATCTGGATGAAGGTCGCGCCGTCGGCGACGAGCGCGCCGATCTCCGCGGCGAGGATCGGGATGAACGCCTCGGTTGCGGCAACCCGGTCGCGATAGACGCCACCGGCGGCGAGCCGGCCGGCGAGCGTGAACGGCCCGGGGATCGTGACCTTGAGCGGACGCTCCGTCCGCGTCCGGGCGTAGCGGAACTCGTCGACGACGCCGAGCCCTTCCGGGGCCGTGATCGGTTCGAGGACCTCGAAGCGATGCTGCTGGTCGTGCCCCGGCGCGCCGACCCGGCGCTCGGGGGCGAGCGGGCGCAGCCCAGTCAGGTGGCGATAGAACTCGGCCGTGAAGAAACCTGCGCGGCGCATCTCGCCGTCGGATACGACATCGACCCCGGCGTCCTCCTGGTCGCGCAGCGCGGTGTCGACCGCGTCGTCCTGCATCTCGCGGATGTCAACCGGCCCAAGCTCGCCACGTCCCGCGGCTGCGACCCCGACGACGAGCCAGGAAGGATGGGCATGCGAACCAACGACGCTCGTGACGAGGTTGCCCCCGAGCGTCGCCGGTTTCGCGGTCGCGCTCACCCCGCCGTGACCGCGACGGGCGCGAACGCGTAGGCGCGGGCCGGGTTGCGGACGAACAGCGCCGCCTGGGCGTCGTCGCCGATGCCCCGCTCGCGCATCGCCGCGGCGAACTCGCCCAGCAGGAACGTCATCCCGGGCTCGCCGCCATACGTCGTCCAGTAGCCCTGGCGAGCCGCATCCATGCCGAGCATCAGCTGGTCTCCGTAGCCGTCCTCGAACAGCCACGCGAGCAGGGTGAGCGTCCCGTTGTCGACCCCGGCCTTCCAGCGGAACCCCTGGTCGTATTCGACGAACGCGCCCGTCGCGAGGATCTCGCGATGGTAGCCGCGGTCGATGACCTTGTCGGTGTGCGACAGGGTCACATGGCGTGGATCGACACCGTGGTCGGCGAGGAGCCGGACCTGCTCGAGCGCCCCCAGGCCCTCGGAGCAATGAGTCAGGATCGGGCTGCCGGTCGTACGGTGGGCGCTCGCGGCCGCCTCGTAGACGCGCCGCTCGCGGGGGGTCAGCGAGGGTTCGCTGCCGGCGATCTTCATGACCCCGGCCAGATATTCGGTCCGCTCGACGACGGGCCCCAGGTAGTCGTGCTCATCGATCCCGTCCTCGATATCCGCCCGGAAGCGCTCGGCGAGCTCGTCGACAGAGCCACGCTCGGACCATAGGTCCGCGGCGTAGTACTTTGCGAGGTGGAGCCCGCTCGGAGCGATGACGTGGACGCCGCTCCGGCGACTGATCTCGACGAGCTTTCGCACGTTGCGCCCCGCGCTGCACGGCATCGCATCGACGACGCAGGCGAGCCCGAGGTCGCGGGCCGGGGCGAGCTCGGCGACGGCCCTGTCGACGTCGCTCAGGTCGAAGTCCGGGTACAGCTCGACCGGTCTCCCGCCGTCGATGACGAGATGCTCGTGGGCGTAAGTCGGGCCGAGGTCGGCGGGCTCGATGTCGCCGAGAACGGTTCGGATGTAGGTCACGCGGAGGTTTCCTCGAGCGCACTCATGACGACGGCGGCCGCGCCCAGCACGCCCGCGTGATCCCCGAGCCGGGCGACGCGCAGCTCGACGACCCGACCCTTGGGGAAGATGAAGGCGTACTCGCCGACGTAGGCCTGGACCTCCGCGAGGAACAGGTCGGCGGCGCTCATCGGCCCGCCCGCGAGCACCACGACCGTTGGGTTGTAGGCGTGGATCGCGGTGACGATCGTGGCCCCAAGGTCGCGCCGGAACTCGGCGAGGATCTCGGTGCAGATCCGGTCGCCGGCGCGGACGCCTTCGACAAGGGCCGGAAAGCCAATCGAGTGGGGATCCTCGCGGAAGCGCCCGGCAAGCATGCTCGGGACTCTCCGGCCGAGCGCGTCGCGCAACCGCCCGGCGACGGCGTCGGCAGAGACGAGCGTCTCGGCACAACCGCGATTGCCGCACAGGCACAGCCGGCCGCCGGTCTCGATCGTGAAGTGGCCCACGGACACGCCGTCGCCCAGGTTCGATGTTTCGAACGGCCGGCCGCCCACGACGACGCCGCTGCCGACACCGGTCCCGATCGTGAGGCCGACGACGTCGTCGATGCCGCGGGCAGCCCCGAAGCGCCACTCGGCGAGGGTGGCTGCCGCGCCGTCGTTGACACACCGGACGGGGACGCCGAACTCCGCCTCGAGCTCCTCGCGGAGCGGGAAGCCCTCGATGCCGAGGACCTTGCCCGGCAGGTAGCGCGAGCCGAACGAGGTCTCGACGATGCCCGGCAGAGCGATCCCGATCCCGGCGCAGCCGGCCCCGATCGCGTCAATGTTCGCCCGGGCGTGGGCGTAGAGGAGAGGCAGGACCGCGTCCTCGAAGCCGCCCCGGCTCGTGTCATCGAGGGTTGGTCGCTCCACGGCGCCGTCGAACCGGACGACACCCGACTTCAGGCGCGTCCCGCCGATGTCGAACCCGATCAGGTACTCGCCCGACGCGCCCATTCCGTGCCCGGCCCTCGTGCTACTCGGCCCGAACCGGCTCGGTCAGACGCAGGATCGCACCGTCGGCGACCAGCCGCGCTCGGAGCGCGTCGACCGCAACGTCGCGCGGGTCGCTGCCCGCGGCGGCCGCCATCGCCGCTGCCGTTCCGGTGGCCTGGCCCATCGCCATGCACTGGGCCATCGAGCGGACCGACGCATGGGCGTCGTGGGTCGCGCTGAAGCAGCGCCCGGCGACGAGGACGTTGGCCGCGTCACGCACGACGAGCGTGCGATACGGGATCTCGACCGCCTGCCCGTCGGGTAGGTATTGCCAGCGCGTGTCGGCGCCGGCGTGGTGATCCTCGATCGGCGCGCCGCACGGGCCCACGCCGTCGTCGAAACGGATGGCGGACAGGACGTCGTCGCGGGTCAGCCGGTAGTCGCCGTACACCCGGCGCGTCTCGCGGACCCCGATCTGGGTGGAGAGCGTGGCCAGCCGTCCGCGCTCGTAGCCGGGCACCTTGTCGGCCAGGAACCGGACGTACTCGAGCGGCTGGCGGCGACCAGCGATCTCGGCCCCAGTGAGGAAGTCCGGGTCGGTCGCGTTGACGAACAGCTCAGTCATTGCGGGCCACGCTCAGGCGGTGACTCGGTGACCGAGAAGCCGCCATCGACCTTGAGGACCTGGCCGGTGATCGCACGCGCCTCGCCGGACAGGAGGAACGCGGCCGCGTCGGCGATGTCCTCGGGCTCGAGGAGACCCCCCACGAGCGGCTGCTTCCAGTCCACAAAGGCCACCGTGGCCGGGTCGCTCGCCGCCCGTCCCGCCATCGGCGTCCGTGTCAGCGATGGCGCAACCGCGTTGACCCGGATCCGGTGCGGGGCGTAGTAGGCGGCCATCGTGACCGTCAGCGAGGCGATCGCGCCCTTCGCCGCGGCGTAGGCGTGGGTCGGGAAGTGGGCTGGCGACGGATGGAAAGCGAGGATGCTGCCCATGTTGAGGATCGCTCCGCGCATGCCCTGAGCGTCGCGTTCCTGCTCGAGCATCCGGCGGATGGCGGCGTGGCACATGAGGTACTGACTGCGCAGGTTCAGCTCGAGGGTCGCGTCCCAGCCCGCCGGGGTCGCCTCGTGGATCGGACCATCGCCGAACCTGCGGCCGCTGCCGCCGGCTACGTTGAACACGGCATCGATGCGGCCGAACCGCTCGACCGCCGCGGCGACGGCCCGCTCGGCGGCGCCCTCCTCGCTCAGGTTCGCCGTCTCGTAGGCCGCCTCGCCTCCGCTGGCGCGGATCGCCTCGACGAGTTCGCGGCAATGGTCCTCGGTCCGCGACGCGACGAGGACCTGGCCGCCCTCGGCGGCGAAGCGTTTCGCGGACGCTGCGGCGATCCCGGTAGAGCCGGTGACGAGGCAGACCCGGCCCGCGTAGCGCCGGGCCGTCATGCCGCTCTCACTCGTAGGTCTCGGGGACAACGAGCGCGCCGTCCGGGTCGTAGGCACGGGTGACCCGGCGGAAATACTCCTCGTAGACCCGCTCGAGCTGCTCGGCGCCGGCCGTCTGGCCGACGAAATGCGGGCTCGTCAGCACGACCGGCGGCATCCCGAGCTCGACGAGCCGTTCGGCGGTCCGCGTCTTGAGCATGTTGACGACCGCAATCGCCCCGATCGATGAAGTCGGGCCCACCTTGAACGGCAGGCCCTCGATCGCGACCGCGGCGTCGCCGGCGTGGCTCGCATTGTCGATCACGATGTCTGCCACCTCGGCTAGCTTGCGCCCCGAGGGATGCCGCGAGTCGGTGGACCGCGTGTGATCGAGCGACGTGACAGCGACGACCGGGAGGCCCATCGCCTTGGCGTACAGGGCGACCTCGATGACGACGCCGTTGATGCCCGTGCTGGAGAAGATGAGGAACGCGTCGCCCGGGTGGAGCTTGATCTGCTGGAGGATGATCCGCCCGAAGCCGTCGACCTTCTCGAGGAACATCGCCTGGCGGAGGCCGTTGGGGCCCACGACGCCGACATGGTTCGAGATCGCCAGCTCGGCGATCGGGTGAAACCCGGGAAAGCTGCCGATCCGGGGGAACATCTCCTCGGTGTTCATCCGCGAGTGCCCGGACCCGAACACGTGGACGAGGCCGTCCGCCGCGATCGTCCGGGCGAACAGGTCGGCCGCCCGCTCGATCGGGTCGAGTTCCGTCCCCTCGATCCGGTCCAGGACGGCGCGCGCCTCGCTCAGCCAGCGGAGCGCGGCATCGGGGCGGGTCTGGACGGTCATCGTGCGGGTCCTCCGAGAGTGAAGGGTTCGGGCCGGTCGGGCCGAGCGATCTCATGCGTCGGCCAGGAGCGAGGCGGCGATGTGGTCGGGCCGGGCAGCGGGGCGTCGTCACCGGCGGCCGTGGGAGCGCCTGGCCAGCCATCGCGGACGCGGCGCTCGAGCAGGAACCGCGAGCGATCACCGCGCAGGAGCAGGTGCGAAAGCTCGACGATCGACCCCGTCTGGTCCGTCGACATGCGGCGGATGAGCATCGCCGGCGCGTGGCGCGGCAACCCGAGGAGCCCCGATTCGCGGGACGTCGGGATGACCGGCTCGAGCGATTCGGTGGCCGCCTGAAGGGTGCGCTCGTAGTCCGCGCGGAGGATGTCGTAGGGGTCGAGCGGGTTGCCTCGATCCCTGTGCTGCCTGAAACGGCTGCGTCGCGGGCCGCTGTAGAGTGCATTCGCTCGTAACGCAAGCATAATGCGTGGCGCGCCCGACAGGTGTTGGGCGCGCGATAACGACCTACAGCGTCCCGATCGAGAGCCGAGACGAGTGCGCGGCAGCAGCCAGGCGGCACGCGGCCACACCCCCGCCACCGTGACCGGCCGCTACCTGCACGCCACCCCCGGCGAGGTCGCTGCCGCCGTCGCCGTCATGACCCGCGAACCTGACCCGCTAAGCCCGCCGCAGTCGCACGGCCGGTCATGCACACGATGACGCCCTTGCCCGCCCCTGACTACTGAACCGCAGTCACTCACCCTCGAAGCTCGCCGGGACGCGCGCTGTCGCTGGCAACACGACGAGTTGGCTCGGCGCTTGCTCAGTCGACAGCGGCCGTAGTCTTCACGAGGTGAAGGCGGATGAGACGCACGAACTCGGCTACGAGCGCGTCGATGACGATCCGAACGTCGAGGTGCTCCTCGCCACCATGGACGTCACTGCGGGATGGGAGGCGACGCGGCGGCTACGCGCATGGGAGCGGCACCAGTTGCGCCTCGAACCCGGTCAACGGCTGCTCGACGTGGGCTGTGGTCTGGGCGATGCGGCGCTCGCC
>Ga0183260_10003552_pt1 | contig 12565 bp, 9 predicted proteins | sample AntDrymUQ4972206_2_FD_129768 | JGI IMG/M metagenome (GOLD analysis project Ga0183260, IMG submission 129768) | Polar desert sand microbial communities from Dry Valleys, Antarctica - metaG UQ497 (22.06) (version 2) (version 2) | ecosystem: Environmental > Terrestrial > Soil > Desert | place...
AACTCGGGGTGGGGCGGGTCCTACCGCACGCTGTGGGCCACGGAGCTGGGCGTCACCCTCGGCCGCTTCGAACTGAGCCACGACCTACGCCACTGGGTCAACGAGGGTCTCATGACCGTCTTCTTCCTCGTCGTCGGGCTGGAGATCAAGCGCGAGCTGGTGTCGGGCGATCTGCGGGAGCCCCGGGCGGCCGCCCTGCCCGTTCTCGCCGCTGTGGGCGGGATGGTCGTGCCCGCGCTGCTGTACGTCCTCGTCAACGCCGGGGGCGAGGGGTCCAGGGGATGGGGGATCCCGATGGCCACCGACATCGCCTTCGCAGTCGGTGTCCTCGCCTTGCTGGGGCGGCGCGTGCCGGCGTCGCTGAAGCTGTTCCTCCTCACCCTGGCCATCGTCGACGACATCGGCGCCATCGTGGTCATCGCCGTCTTCTACGCGTCGGACCCGGAGCCGCTGTTCCTGGTCGCCGCCGCAGGCCTGTTGGCGGCAATGGTGGCGCTACGCCGGGCGGGGGTGGTTTGGCTGGTTCCCTACGTGGTGCTGGGGGCGGGGGTCTGGCTGGTCGCCCAGGCGTCGGGGGTGCATCCCACCATCGCCGGGGTGGTCCTTGGCCTGCTGACCCCGGCCCGACCGCTGACCGCAGCGGCCGTGGCCCGCCAGTGGGCCGGCGACCTGAGCGACGAGCCCGGGCCCGGCGAGCTGGCGGCCATGACCCGCCTGGCCTCCACGTCGGTCTCGCCGGCCGAGCGAATCGAGCACCTGCTTCACCCCTGGACCAGCTTCCTCGTCGTACCCCTCTTCGCCCTCGCCAACGCCGGGGTCGTCTTGCGGTCCGGCTCCTTCGACGGCCCGGGCGCCGCCGTGGCCGGGGGGATCGCCCTGGGCCTAGTCGCCGGCAAGGTGGTGGGCATCACGCTGGCGTCCTGGCTGGCCGTCCGTAGCGGTCTCGGGCGCCTCCCGGACGGTGCTACCTGGCCCATGGTGGTCGGCGTCGCCACCCTCGGCGGGATCGGCTTCACCGTCTCGTTGTTCATCGCCGAGCTGGCGTTCGAGCCGGGGGCGCTCCAGGACGCGGCCAAGATCGGCGTGCTCGCCGCGTCGACCGTGGCGGCAGTTGCGGGTGCCGCCGTCCTGCTCCGGGCCTGCCGCCGGGTCGCTCCTGCTGACCCGGCGGCGGAGACCGTCGCGGACCTCGCCTAGCTGTCGTCTTCCTTGTCGTCCGAGGAGTCGCCCTCCGACGACTCGGCCGCATCCTTGGCCTTCTCCCCCGGCAACTGGGCGTCCACCGGGTCTTCCTGCATCTCGTCGTCGGCCATCCGTCTGCCTCCTTGGGTACGGGCGTAGGTGGTGAGCCTCTTCCCCGTCGGCCCGCCCCCGACACCCACGGCGTTCGGGCGTCCTCGCCGCCGCCAGGTCCCGCGGTACGATCCGCCCCTCGGCGCCTCGGGCGAAACACGGGGCGACGTGAGGAGGCAGCATGCGCAGGTCGGCGCTGCTTGGACTGTTCGGGCTCCTGGCGGTCCTGGCCCCGGCGACCGCGGCGCAGGGGCAGACCCCCGAGGGTGAGACGTACGTGGTGCTCTACCGGGAACACACGGGTGCGGGCCGCCAGGCCGTCCGGTCGGCCGGTGGCACCGTGGTGAAGGAGAACCCGGCGATCGGGCTGGCCACCGTCACCGCCACCCGGCCCGACTTCCTCGCCGCAGCCGCCCGCCAGCCCGCCCTCGAGGGAGCCGGGCGCAACCGGCCCATTGGCTTCGTTCCTCCCGGCTTTCGGCCCAAGCACGACGAGCGCCTGGTCGAGGAGGGTCGGAGTTCGACCGGCCGCCCCTGGGTCGAGCCCGCGAGCCGGTGCCCCGGGAGCCCCTGGCTCCTCTGCAGTGGAACATGAGGATGATCCGGGCCACGGCCGAGGGTTCCCACGCCGTCCAGCCGGGCGGCAGGCGGGTGCTGGTCGCCATCATCGACACCGGCGTCGACGGGTCGCATCCCGACATCGCCCCCAACTTCAACCGGGAGCTGAGCCGCAACTTCACCGTCGACGTCCCCCTCGTCGACGGGCCGTGCCAGGAGGAGCCCGATCGATCCTGCGCCGACCCGGCCGACGTCGACGAGAACGGCCACGGCACGCACGTCGCCGGCACCATCGGGGCGCCGATCAACGGGTTGGGCATCGCCGGGGTCGCACCCAACGTCGGACTGGTCAACCTGCGGGCCGGGCAGGACTCGGGGTTCTTCTTCCTGCAGTCCACCGCCGATGCCCTGACCTTCGCCGGCGACAACGGAATCGACGTGGTCAACATGAGCTTCTACGTCGACCCCTGGCTCTTCAACTGCCCCGACAACCCGGCTGACAGCCCGATCGAGCAGATGGAGCAGCGCACCATCATCGCCGCCACCCAGCGGGCGCTCGACTACGCCCACGCCCGCGGTGTCACGAAGGTGGCCTCCCTCGGCAACCAGCACACCGACCTCGGGAAACCGATGACCGACGGGTCCAGCCCCGGCCTCCCGCTCGGAACCGAGAGGACCCGGACGGTCGACAACTCGTGCCTCGTGCTGCCCGCCGAGGGTCGGAGCGTGATCGGGGTCACGTCACTGGGGCCCAGCACGGCAAAGACCGACAGCTCGAACTACGGCATCGGGCAGGCTGACGTCTCGGCGCCGGGCGGCTTTCTCCGCGACCTGCCCGGGACACCGCAGTTCCGCACGCCGGGCAACCTCATCCTGTCCGCCTACCCGCGCTCGGTGGCCCTGGCCAACGGGTACATAGATGCGAACGGCCTGCCCACCACCGCCTTGATGGTGCGGGACTGCAAGGCCGGGGTCTGTGCCTATTACCGGTATATCGAGGGCACGTCGGTGGCGGCGCCGCACGCCGCGGGTGTGGCCGCCCTCATCGTGAGCCAGTTCGGCCACCGCGACAGGCGTCGGGGCGACGGAGGCATCACCTTGGCGCCCGGCCAGACCCAGTCGATACTCGAACGCACGGCCACTGACCACCCCTGCCCGGAGCCGCGGCACGTCTCCTACGGAAACGCCGGCCGGCCGCCGTCATGGGACGCCCTGTGTGAGGGCGGACCCTCGTTGAACGGGTTCTACGGCCACGGCATCGTCGACGCCCTGTCGGCGGTCACCCTGCGGCCTCGCACCTCTTGAGCTGCGCTTCTGTGCGAAATGGCGTGTCCAGGTTTGGGGCGCTTGAGGTTCGGTACAGTTCTAACGTGAATCCTCTTAAGTGGCTTGACCTATTGGGCGCAGAACGTACCGAGAAGGGCCAGGCCCTTTACGTCCTCTACGTCATCATCGCCGTCCTCGTCATCATCGTCCTCCTCAAGGTCCTCGGGGTCGTCTAGGAATTCCGGTACCGGCGCCACCTGCCCGTCCGGCCGATGGCGCAACCTTGTCGGGGTGCTGGCACGAGTACTGGCGGAGTGCTGACCCTCTGTTGGGCCTTTCATCTCCGCCGTAGGGTGACGACGTGTCTCCCGTTTGGACAGCCGGGAGAGCGGCGGCCGGTTGGGCCCGGGCCGATCTCCGCGCCCGCTGGCGGTCGCTGGTAGCGCTCGGCGTCCTCGTCGGCGTGTGTCTCGGGCTGGCGGCGGCGGCGGTGGCCGGTGCCCGGCGTACCGACACGTCGTTCGACCGGCTGCGCAGCCGGACGTCGGCCGCCGACGCCATCGTCTTCCCCGGCCAGGTCGGCATCTACCAGGCGGACTGGGACGCCCTCCGACGTCGGCCCGAGGTGGCCGCCCTGGCCAGGTGGACGCTCACCTTCGGACGCGTCCCCGGCCACGAGGAGGAGGCGGTTCTGTTCGCGGCCACTGACTCGGTCTGGCTCAACGAGGTCGATCGACCCGTGGTCGTCGCAGGGCGCATGTTCGACCCCGCCGCGCCGGACGAGGTGGTCGTCGGCGAGGCGGCCACCGCCGGGTCCGGGCCGGGGCGACCCTACGGGTCCCTCCACGTCGGTTCGGTGATCGACTACACGCCGTACGCCCTCGATGAGGACGACACCAGCGGAGACCCACCCCAAGGCCCTCACGTGCAGCTCCGCGTCGTCGGTGTGGTCCGCCACGTCCCCGAGTTCCTGTTCGTCCCCGGCATGATCATGCTTTCGCCCGGGTTTCTCGCAACTCACGGCACTGGGTTGCTGCTGGTCGAGAACGCCATGGTCAGGCTGGCCGGAGGCGCGGCCGACGCGAGCCAGTTCCGAGCGGACGTCAACGAGCTGGTGGCTCCGGGCGTTCCGATCAACGACCTCCACGTCATCGAGCGTCGCGTCGACACCACCATCAGGGTGGAGAGAGTGGCGCTACTCCTCCTCGGCGCTGCGGTCGCCCTCGCCGGGATCGTGCTGATGGCCCAGGCTCTCGGACGGTCCGTTTCCATCCCCGAGAACGAGGTCTTCGTGCTACGGGCCATGGGATTCGACCGTTTCTCGATCGCCCTGTGCACCGCCCTGGTCCATACGGTCGTCGCCATCGTGGGATCGGCGGTGGCGCTGGCTGTCGCGGTTGCGGCGTCGCGCTGGTTCCCCGTAGGCCTGGCGTCCCGGGTCGACCCTGACCGGGGGATCCATGCCGACTGGCTCGTCCTCGGCCCCACCATGGTGCTGGCGGTGGCGGTCGTGCTCGGCTACGCCACCGTCGTCGGATGGCGCCTGAGCGACCCGCGACGACGGTCGACGTCGCCACCGCGGCAGTCGTCGTTGGCGTACCGGCTGAGCCGGATGGCGCCCCTGACCGTCGGAGTGGCGACGGCGATGGCGTTCGGGACGCGCCGCCTTTCCCGGGACCTCGTCCGTCCGGCTCTCGTTGGCGCCGTCGTCGGGGTGCTCGGGGTGGTCGGGACCTTGACCATCGACCGCGGGCTCAACGACGCGCTGGCCCACCCGGCGCGGGCCGGGGTGGCGTGGGATGCGACCGTCACGCCGGTGACCGACGATCGTACGACGGCTGGCGTCAGCCAGACCCGCATCGACTCGATCCGGGCGGTCCCGGCGGTCGCCGACGCTGTCTCCGTCAGCCGCCTGGTCTCGGAGGTGAACGGAGCGGGCGTCCCCCTCTTCTCCGTGGAGCCGGCCGGCGGATCGATCGCCCTGGTGTCCACGTCCGGCCGGCCACCCGACCGGGACGACGAGGCTGCCATAGGCCCGGAAACGGCTCGCCAGCTCCACATCGGCATCGGCGACAGTGTCTCGGTCGGTTCGCTCGACCATCGGGTGAGGATCGTCGGCGAAGCGCTCTTCCCGGCCGACGTCCACGCCGGCTTCGACGAAGGCCTGTGGTTGACGAGCGGGGGCTTGGAGTCGACCGAACCGCCCGTGGCCCCGGACGACGTCAACGGCGCCGAGCGCGTCGTCGCCATCCGCTTTCAGTCGGGTACCGACGTCAATGCTGCCATCGCAGACGTGGCCAGGGCTCAGGGCGAATCGATCGCCGCCATCGAGCCGGTCGAGGTTCCGCCCGAGCTCACCAACCTCCGGAACGTCCGGACGCTCCCCCGCCTGGTGGCCGGCTTCCTGGCGTTGCTCGCCGCCGCCGCCGTGGCCCACGTTCTCGCTGCAGCGGTCAACTCGCGCCGTCGAGACTTCGCCACTCTGCGGGCTCTCGGCATGACCCGCGGCGGCACCCGGGCGATCCTCAACATGCAGGCAGCGGCGATCGCCATCGTCGGCCTGGTCGTCGGCATCCCCCTCGGCCTTGCCGTCGGTCGAATCGGCTGGCGCCTCGTAACCGTCCGGGTGCCGCTACGGTTCGTCGGGCCGGTGCCCCTCGCGGCGCTGCTCGTCCTCGTCCCCGCTGCGGTCGGCATCGCCAACGTTCTCGCCCTGTGGCCCGGTAGGCGTCTCTCCCGCCTCCGCCCGGCCGAAGTCCTCCGAACGGAGTGACACCCGCCACAACACCCGCCACCTCGTAACGAGTTCGAGGACGGGGGTATACCCCCTCTGACCTGCATGTTTGTGGTGGGCGATGAGGGTTTTGATCCCCCGACCTCTGCCGTGTGAAGGCAGCGCTCTGCCGCTGAGCTAATCGCCCGACGCGGCCCACGATAACGCGGGCTCCGGCGCCCGCAGTGGTGCGCGGAAAGTGGCCGTCCGGCCCTTGGGATGGCGGGCCGGGCTCACCACCATGCGCAGACCGGCGACCAGTGCCCCCCGGGAGACACCGGCGCAGGCGGCCAGGGGGTCGTCCGCCGGCACTTCGACCTCGACGCGGGAGACCCGGGCCAGACCCCGCACCCGCCCGCGGACCACCACCGGCCCGTCCGACCGGCGCTGGAGGGCGACGAGGGGCATGAACAGCGGAAAGGCCGGTCCCGCCGGCGTGGCCCGGAGGACCACACCGCGCTCCTCCCAGCGGAGTACCCGCACGTCGCCGTCGGCCGACCATCGCAGGGTGCCCAGCTCCTTGGGGAACCCCCAGTTCAGCCTGCCGCCCATCCGGGACTCGGCGGAGTCGACCACCATGGTGGTGATGCACACGCCCGCCCGGGCTCCGAGACGAGCGGGCTCCCCCACGGCCAGTTCGCAGTAGGGCCCCACCGGGGAGTCGTCGTAGCGCGCCGCGATGGCCAGGCCGGGACCGGGCAGGGGGTGCAGGCCCTCGGGCAGGGCCCGGTCCCCGAGGCCGTCGGCGACCAACACCAGCAGGCACTCGCCGGCAAGGGCCCACGGTGCATGGGGTGCATCGGAGGAGCCGGCGTCGGGCACCCCACCACGCTACCGGTACCCATACCAAAGGCCGGTCCCTGAATCAAGGGACCCGGCCGTGGTGTAATCGGCGGGTGCGAATCGCCATCATCGCCACGCCCTGGGCTCCCATCCCACCCCCGCTCTACGGCGGGATCGAACAGGCGGTCGACGCCGAAGCGAAGGGCATGGCCGCCGCCGGGCACGACGTGCTGCTCTTCACCACCGGCGACTCCACCTGCCCGGTCCCCCGCCAATGGCTCTTGGAGGAGTCGGAGGGCGAGCGGATGGGGTTCACCGTGCCCGAGCTACGCCACGTCATGGCGGCCTACGAGGCGGTGGAGGACTACGACATCGTCCACGATCACACCGTCCTCGGCCCCATCTACGCCGACCGCTACCCCGACCTGCCGGTTGCCACCACCATCCACGGCCCGTTCAACACCGAGCTCATCGACGTCTACCGGCGGCTGGCCCAGCGGGTGTCGCTCATCGCCATCTCCAATGCCCAGCGCGCGCCCGCCCCGGACATCCCCGTGGCCCGGGTCATCCACCACGGCGTCGACGCCGCCAACTTCCCGCTGGGCGACGGCGGCGGCGACTACGTGCTCTTCCTCGGGCGCATGTCGCCCGACAAGGGGGCCCACCGGGCCATCCGCGCCGCCCAGAAGGCGGGGGTGACCCTCCTGCTGGCCGGCAAGGCGCGGGAGCCCTGGGAGCGAACGTATTTCGACGCCGAGGTCGCCCCCCACCTCGGCGAGCAGATCCAGTACGTGGGCGAGGTCCCCCACGAGGAGAAGCTCCGCCTCCTGGGCGGCGCCAAGGCCACCCTGTTCCCCATCCGCTGGAACGAGCCGTTCGGCCTGGTGATGATCGAGTCACTGGCGTGTGGCACGCCCGTACTGGCCTTCTCCGAGGGTGCCGCCGTCGAGGTGGTCGACGACGGCCACACCGGGTACCTGTGCGAGGGGGAGACCCAGATGGCCGAGGCCATCCACACCGTCGACTCGCTCGATCGGGCCGAGTGCCGGGCGGCGGTCGAGGGGTACTTCTCACAGGACCGCATGATCGCCGAGCACATCGAGCTGTTCGAGGACCTACTCGCCGCCCGCTGACCGGGCGCTGGTCCCCGCCTCCGGCGAGTCGGCCTCCTGCTGCAGGCGGGTCCCGATCCTGGTCCGCAGCTCCCGGGCCATCCGGGCCCGGTCGCCCGGCACGGTCTTGGCCGACACCCGCACGGTCAGGAACTCTCCGGAGCTGTCCTCCACTCCCAGCATCTCGGGCTTCTCCAGCAGGCTCTCGGACCACGCCGGATCGGCGGCCAGGGAGTCCAGCTCGGTGGCGACCGCAGGTATGGCCCGGCTCAGGCCGAGGCCCTCCGGCACCCGGATGTCGACGAGGGCCTTGGACCACTCCTTGGCCGAGTTGCCCACCTTCCGGATCTCGCCGTTGGGTATGTACCAGACGGTGCCGTCGCCGGCACGGAGTTGCGTGACCCGCAGGTTCACCTCCTCCACGGTGCCGGTGACGTCGAACACGGTGATGGTGTCGCCGACGCCGTACTGGTCCTCCAACAGGATGAAGAACCCGGACAGGACGTCGCGCACCAGGCTCTGGGCCCCGAAGGCCAGGGCCACGCCGACCACGCTGGCCCCCGCCAGCAACGGCCCCAGGTTGAAGCCGACCTCGTCCAGCATGAGAAGGAAGGCGACCGTCCAGATGGTCGCCCGCACCACGCTGACGGTCACCCCGGCAAGCGTCTTGGCCCGGGCCTCGGCCCGGTCGCCCGACGCCTCCCGCAGCGGCGAGCGGGTTCCCAGCGAGATCACCGACCGGCGGGCGGCCCGGACCCCGAATCGGCTGGCCAGGGCGGCCAGGAGGATGATCAGCCCGATGCTGAGCAGGAACTCGACGCTGCCGGCGGCGAACCCGTCCAGCCCCCTGTCGGCCAGGAAGTCGCATACCCAGTCTTCAGGACGGCATTCCACCGCCGCCTAGCCTGGCACCGATGCCGCGCTGTCCCAAAAGGGGCTGGTGAGGGGCGATGATGCTAGAGAAGGGGGCGTGATTCGGGAGGCCCTCGCCGGCAAACGCATCGCCGTGACCGGCTCCACCGGCTTCCTCGGCACCGCTCTGGTCGAGCGGCTGTTGCGGTCGGTGCCCGGCTGCGAGCTGGTGCTGCTCGTGCGGGGCGGCAGGCGGAGCAGCCCGGCCACACGGGCCCGGCGGGAGATCTACGGCAACGACGCGTTCAAGCGCCTGCGGAGGGAGCTGGGCGACGGGTTCGACGCCGAGATGTCCCGGCGGGTGCAGGTGGTCAACGGCGACGTGGCCGTCGACGGCCTCGCCCTCGACGACGAGGGACGGGCCCTGGTGGCCGGCTGCCAGGTGGTGATCCACTCCGCCGCCCGGGTCAGCTTCGACTCGCCCCTCGACGCCGCCGTCGAGGTCAACCTGCTCGGTCCCCTCCGCGTTCTCACCCTTCTCCAGGAGACCGGCTCCCCCGCCCACCTCGTCACCGTGTCGACCGCCTACGTGGCCGGTACCCGCCGGGGCCGGGCGCCCGAAGCCGGCTTGGCGGAGACGCCCTTCAGCACCGAGGTCGACTGGCGGTCCGAGGTCGACGCCGCCCGGCGCACCCGGGCCGACACCGACGCCGCCAGCCGCCGGCCCGAGCTGCTGGCCCGGTTCACCAAAGAGGCCAGGGCCGAGCTGGGCGCCGCCGGGCCTCCCCTGCTGGCGGCCAAGGCGGAGCGTCGCCGGGAGCAGTGGGTGGCCGACGAGATGGTGGACGCCGGTCGCGCCCGGGCCAAGGCCCTGGGATGGCCCGACGCCTACGCCTACACCAAGTCGCTGGCCGAGCGGGCGGTGGCCGAGACCCGAGGGGACGTGCCCGTGACCGTCGTGCGGCCGTCCATCATCGAGTCCGCACTGGCCGAGCCCTCTCCCGGCTGGATCCGCGGGTTCCGCATGGCCGAGCCCGTGCTCATCTCCTATGGCCGGGGGCTCCTCAAGGAGTTCCCCGGCATCCCCGAGGGCGTGATCGACGTCATCCCCGTCGACCCGGTCCTGGCCACCATCATCACCGTGGCGGCCAGGGGCCCCCAGCCCGGGGGCGAGGTGTTCCACGTGTCCACCGGTTCCCGGAACCCGCTCCGGTACCGCCACCTGGTCGAGCTGGTTCGGGAGTACTTCCGCGAGAACCCGCTGTACGACACCCACGGCCAGCCGATCGTCGCTCCGGAATGGTCCTTCTCGGGACGGGGCCGGGCCCTGCGCCAGCTCGAGCACGGGGTGAAGGCCCTGCAGATGGCCGAGAAGGTGGTCGCCGCCCTGCCCATCCGCGGCCAGAAGGCGGAGGTGGGCGCCCGTCTGGAGGAGCGCCGGGCCCAGGGCGAGCGGGCTCTCGACTACGTCCGCCTCTACGGCGCCTACGCCGAGACCGAGGCCGTCTTCGACGACGTCCGCCTGCGGGCTCTGTGGGAGAGCCTCGACCCGGCCGACCAGGTCGAGTTCGGTTTCGACACCACGGTGATCGACTGGCGCCGCTACGTGCAGGACATCCACCTGCCGTCGGTCGTCCGCCAAGCCCGGGTGCGCACCACCGGCGGTGGCCGCGACGGGCCCACCCGCTACGAGCGGGGCAAGAAGTCCATCCTCTCCCCCGAGCGCCACATCGCCGCCTTCGACCTCGAGAACACGCTGATCGCCTCCAACGTTGTCGAGTCCTACGCCTGGCTGGCCACCCGCAAGCTGCCCCACGACGAGCGGGTTCGCTTCACCCTGCGGACGCTGCGGGAGGCTCCCGGCCTGCTGGCCCTCGACCGGCGCGATCGCGGCGACTTCCTGCGCCACTTCTACCGCCGCTACGAGGACGCCCCCGCCGAACGGCTGCGGGCGGACGCCCGGGAGCTGTTCAGCTACCTGCTGCTGACCCGGTCGTTCCCGGCCGGGTTCCGCCGCGTCCGCGAGCACCGCCGTCTCGGCCATCGCACGCTGCTCATCACCGGTTCCCTCGACTTCATCGTCGAGCCCCTGCGGCCGCTCTTCGACGATGTGGTGTGTGCCCGGCTCGACACCCGCGACGGCCGCTTCACCGGCGAGCTGCGCGACGCCCCGCCCACCGGCGAGGCCCGGGCCATGGTCATGGCCGACTACGCCGAGGCCGAGGGCCTGTCGCTGTCCGAGTCGATCGCTTACGCCGACTCGGCCAGCGACCTTCCCATGCTGGAGGCGGTCGGCCACCCGGTGGCCGTCAACGCCGAGCCCAAGCTGGCCGCCATCGCCCGCAAGCGGGGCTGGCACATCGAGCACTGGACCAAGGCGCCGGGCGCCGGCACCAACCTGCTTCCCCTGGCTCCCCGGTTGATGGGCAGCCGACGGTGAGCACTCCTGGTTCTTGGCGCGCTCAGGGTCGCTCTGCGACCTTCTGCGCGCCAAGAACGCCGGGGGGGGTGGCGCGGTGAGGGCGCTGCTCTTCGAACGCAAGATCCCCCGCTACGCCGCCGCCCTAGTGGCCGGGTCCCTGGGGCCGGGGCTGGGCGCCCGGGTCGGCCCGCTCAGCCTGAGCGAGGTGGCCGAGCCGGCGCTCCCCGGTCCCGGCTGGCAGCGGGTACGGCCCCGGCTCTCCGGCATCTGCGGGTCCGACCTGGCCACCGTCGACGGGAAGTCGTCGCGCTGGTTCGAGCCCTACGTGTCGTTCCCGTTCGTTCCCGGCCATGAGGTGGTCGGCGACCTCGACGACGGCCGGCGGGTGGTTCTCGAGCCCGTGCTGAGCTGCGCCGTCCGGGGCGTCGACCCGCCGTGCCCGGGATGCGCCGCCGGGCACACCGACGCCTGCGAGCGGCTGACGTTCGGGCAGATCGAACCGGGACTGCAGACCGGCTACTGCTGCGACACGGGGGGAGGCTGGTCGACCGCCCTGGTGGCCCACGACAGCCAGCTGCACCCGGTTCCCGACGCCATGACCGACGAGGCAGCGGTGATGGTCGAGCCGGCGGCCTGCGCCATCCACGGCGCCCTCAGCGCCGCGACCGCGGCGTACGGAGACACCGTGCTGGTGGTGGGCGCCGGCACCCTGGGGCTGTGCACGGTGGCTGCCCTCCGCCGCTTCGCGACCCCCGGCCGGGTGATCCTGTCAGCCAAGCACCCGGAGCAGCGCCGCTGGGCGCAGGAGCTGGGCGCCGACGTGGTGGTGGAGCCGGCGGAGACCGTCCGTGCCGTCCGTCGGGCCACCGGCTCGCTGCGGGTGGGCGGTGCGCTGTCGGGGGGGGTCGACGTGGTCGTCGACTGCGTGGGTACCGAGGCGTCGCTCAGGGACGACCTGGCCGTCGTCCGGCCGGGTGGCGCGATCGTGCTGCTGGGCATGCCGGCCACCGTCAACGTCGACCTGACCCCCCTCTGGCAACGCCAGATCACCCTGCGGGGGTCCTACGCCTACGGCACCGAGCGGGTCGACGGCGGGCAGCGGCGTACCTTCGACCTGGCCTTCGAGCTCGTCGCCGAGGCGGGGCTGGAGCGGTTGGTCTCGGCCTCCTATCCGCTCGACCGCTACCGTGAGGCCATCGACCACGCTGCCAACGCCGGCCGGCGCGGCGCCGTGAAAGTGACGTTCGACCTCCGAGGAGAGAAGCGCCGGTGAGCAGGCCTGGGTTCGTCATGGACGTCGAGCGGTCGACACCGCCGATCCTCTTCCACCACGGCGAGGGCTTCCGGCTCGAGCGGCTGCCCGTCGGCAGCCGGGTCGTCTACCCGGCCGAGCCGGTGCCGGGCCTGGCCGACCCCGACGGCGCCATCCGCCACGCCCTGCTGAACCCGGTGGGCGACTCCCTGCCGCTGCCCGATCTGCTGCGCCCCGCGATGCGGCTCACCATC
>Ga0183260_10003553_pt1 | contig 12564 bp, 13 predicted proteins | sample AntDrymUQ4972206_2_FD_129768 | JGI IMG/M metagenome (GOLD analysis project Ga0183260, IMG submission 129768) | Polar desert sand microbial communities from Dry Valleys, Antarctica - metaG UQ497 (22.06) (version 2) (version 2) | ecosystem: Environmental > Terrestrial > Soil > Desert | place...
GGGGCGGTCGTGGCGGGCGCTCCGTCTGCGACCGTGCCGACGCAGGTTGAGACTCCGGATCCGCCCTCGTCGGCACATCGGAAGTCGGCGGTGAGCGTCGCCCCCGAGACCACGACCGAGCCGTCGGCCGGTGCGTCGATGCGGATCGCCGGCGGCGTCGCGTCGACGGGGGAGGCGGGCGCGCCGAGCCGGCCGATCGCGCTCGCGTTGCCTTCGGTGAACCAGACCGCGTCGTCGGAGCCCGCGGCGATCGAGAACGGCGAGGAGCCGACCGTCGGCAGCGGGAACTCGGTGATCGCACCGTCGAGCGTCACGCGGCCGATCACGTCGGTGTCGGGTCCGGTGAACCACATCGCGCCGTCCCAGCCCTCGGCGATGGCCATCGGGTCCGACGCCGCGGTCGGCACGGGCCACGTCGCGATGGCGCCGGAGAGCGTGATGCGCCCGATGCGATTCGCGGCCCGCATCGTGAACCACAGGTTCCCGTCGGGGCCGGCCGCGATGCCCGACGGCAGGCTGTTCTCGACCGGGAGCGCCCACTCGGTGACCACACCGTCGGTCGTGATGCGCCCGATGCGGTTGCCGCGTTGTTCGGTGAACCACAACGCACCATCGGCGCCGGCCGCGATGCCCAGGGGGCCCGGCAGCGGCGAGGGCAGCGCGAACTCCATCATGGTGCCGTCGGTTGCCACACGGCCGATCAGGTGAGCGCTGCGTTCGGTGAACCACATCGCGCCGTCGGGGCCTGCCGTGATGCCCGCGACAGCGGCGTTGTCCGTCGGCACGGCGAACTCGTCGAGCGTGCCGTCGGGCATGAGCCGGCCGATGCGGTTCAGTCCTTGCTCCGTGAACCAGACGGCCCCGTCGACGCCGGCCGCGATCGCGGTCGGATCGGCGCCCCCTTCCAGCGCGGTCCACGGTCCGGGGGTGCCTTCGGTCTCGATGCGTCCCACCGAGTCCGTGCCTCGCTCCGTGAACCACATCGCGCCATCGGCCCCCGCGGCGATGCCGAACGGCGACACCCCCTCGGCCAAGGGGAACTCCGTGAGCTCCGGGGGCGCCGCCGCGGTGGCAGTGGGCACGAGCACGGCGACGAAGGCGAGCGTGAGCAACGCGGCGCCTGCTCGACCGGCTGCCGTTCCGAGGGCACGCGTTCCCACCATGTTCCGGGTATCGGCATCTCGGCATCAAGGGCACACGGTCCAAGGTCGGCGGCGCATGCGACCTTCGGGCCCCCCCGGCCCCGGGTGCGAGCGGGCCCGGACGGTATCCTGCGGCACATGAGCGAGCGCATCGTCCTCACCGCGGATCGGTTGATCGACACCGAGCGGGGGGAGGTGCTCACCGGTCGTTCGGTGATCGTCGACGGCGACCGTATCGCCGACGTGCTCCCAACCGCCGATGCGCCCGACGGTGTGCGGCGCATCGACCTGACGGGGCACACGCTGCTCCCCGGACTGATGGACATGCACTCCCATCTGATCGGCAACGACGACAACGGCCAGGGGTACGCCCAGCTCGTGATGCGCTCGAGCGCGCAGGAGGCGATCGTCGGCGTGCGCAACGCTCGCTCGACCGTCGATGCCGGCTTCACCACGGTGCGCGACATCGGCACGTTCCGAGCGTTCGTCGATGTCGCGCTGCGTGAAGGCATCGATGCCGGATGGTTCCCGGGGCCGCGCATGATGTGCGCCGGCGCGTACGTGACCACGCCCGGCGGCGCGGGCGACGTGACAGGGCTCGCGGTCGACGTCGACGAGGCTGTGCCGCGCGACCTGCGCTTCGGCGTGACGAGCGGCGTCGATCAGATGCGTTCGACCGTGCGCCAGGTGCTGCGCTACGGCGCCGACTTCATCAAGGTGCTCGCGACCGGCGCGGTGCTCACGAGCGGCACGAGGCCGGGCATGCCCGAGTTCACCGAGGCCGAGCTGCGGGCCGCCGTCGAGGAAGCTGAAGGCGCGAGCACGCACGTCGCGGCGCACGCGCACGGGGCGGAGGGCATCAAGCGGGCGGTGCGCGCGGGCGTGCGTTCGATCGAGCACGGTTCCCTGATGGACGACGAGGCGATCGAGCTCATGGCCGATCGCGGCACCTACCTGGTGGCCGACATGTACGACGGCGACTACATGCTCGAGGTCGGGCCCTCGCTCGGCTATACCGACGAGGTCATCGACAAGGTGCACCTCACGAACGACACGCAGCGCGAGGGTTTCACGAAGTGCGTCGAGGCCGGGGTGCGCATCGCGTTCGGCACCGACTCGGGTATCGCGCCTCACGGCGTGAACGCGCGGCAGTTCCCGTACTACGTCAAGTACGGACTCACGCCGATGCAGGCGATCCAGAGCGCGACGCGCTGGTCCGCCGAGCTGATGCGGTGGCAGGACCGGGTGGGAACGATCGCGCCGGGCTTGCTGGCCGACCTGGTCGCGGTGCCCGGCGACCCGACCGACGACGTGTCGATCCTCGAGCACGTGCCCTTCGTGATGAAGGGCGGCGAGGTGCTCAAGGGCGCGTAGGGAAGTAGCCATGGCCTGCCGATGACGAAGTACGTGGCGCTGCTGCGCGGCATCAACGTCGGCGGAAAGAACCCGGTACGCATGGCCGCCTTGAAGGAGGGATTCGAGGGCATCGGCTTCGTCGACGTGGCGACCTACATCCAGAGCGGCAACGTGGTGTTCGGGGCCGGTCGCTCGAGCGATGCGGCGATGACCGAGCGCATCGAACGCATGCTCACCTCGACCTTCGGCTTCGACGCCAGGGTTGTCCTGCGGAGCCGGACCCAGATGCGGTCCATCGTCGAGCGCGCTCCGAATGGCTTCGGCGCCGATCCCTCCACCTACCGGTACGACGTGATCTTCCTGAAGCCGCCCCTCACGCCACGAGCCGCGATGCGGAGCGTCCCGACGAGGGAGGGTGTGGACAGCGCGCATCCGGGCAACGGCGTGCTCTACTTCTCGCGGCTCACGAGCCGGGCGCCACAGAGCCGGCTCTCGCGCATCGTGTCGATGCCGATCTACCGCGACATGACGATCCGCAACTGGAACACGACCACGAAGCTCCGCGAGCTGGTGGAGGCTCCGCTCGGGTCGTGAGGCTTCTCGGCACCTCGTGTAGGTCGAGGATAGGGATACTCGAACCGTGGGCTCACCAGAGAGGGTCGGTTTCATCGGGCTCGGCATCATGGGCACGCCGATGGCCAGGAACCTGCTCGCCGTCGGGTTCCCGGTCACGGTGCACTCACGCAGCCCAGGTCCGGTCGAGCGTCTGGTCGCCGAGGGCGCGGCCCGAGCCGACAGCCCGGCCTCTGCCGCGGCGGCGAGCGAGGTGACGATCACGATGCTGCCCGACACCCCCGACGTGGAGCAGGTGCTCGTGGGAAGGGGTGGAGTGATCGACGGTGTCGCCGACGGCGCGCTGGTGATCGACATGAGCTCGATCGATCCACGACCCACGCGTGAGATGGCCGAAACGCTCGGCGCGAAGGGCGTGTCGATGCTCGACGCACCGGTGAGCGGGGGCGAACGGGGCGCGATCGACGCGACGCTCTCGATCATGGTGGGCGGCGAGGAGGCGGCGTTCGCGCGAGCGGCGCCGATCTTCGAAGCGCTCGGGAAGAGCATCGTGCTGGTCGGTCCCAGCGGGGCCGGCCAAGTGTGCAAGGCCTGCAATCAGCTCGTCGTCGCCGCCACGATCGAGGCGGTGGCCGAGGCGTTGCTGCTCGCTGAACGCTCAGGGGTCGACGCGGCGAAGGTGCGACATGCGCTGATGGACGGGTTCGCCGGATCCAAGATCCTCGAGGTGCACGGGCAGCGCATGCTCGACCGCGCGTTCGATCCGGGATTCCGCATGCGACTGCATCGTAAGGACGCTCGCATCGTCGAAGAGGCCGCCGGCGTCACGGCGACGCGTATCCCGTCGTTCGAGGCGGTGGCGGCACAGATGCAGAGGAGCATCGACGCCGGCGACGGCGACCTCGATCACTCGGCGCTCTACGCACAGCTCGCTCGGGAGAGCACCGAGGGCGCCTGACGTATCTCGCGCCTCGCGCGAGCAGGTGTGAGAACGCGTCTCGTTGGGAACGCAACCCTCCATGACCTCCTTGCGGTCGGTCCCCTCCACCGGAGACGATGCTCCGCGCGTCGCCGACGACGTGGGGATCGTCGTCCCCGATCTGCCCGCCAGCGCGCGAACGGTGCTCATCGTGGACGACGAGGCGATCGTGCGAGATGTCATCGCGCGCTTCCTCGAACGCGACGGGTTCCGTACGATAGAGGCCGAAGACGTCGACGCGGCTCGGGCACAGATCGAGCGCGAGGCACCGAGCATCGTCGTCCTCGACATCCTGATGCCGGGTGGAGACGGGCTCGAGCTCTGCCGATGGATCCGGTCGGTGTCGTCGGTGCCGATCATCTTCCTCAGCGCGCGGGGTGACGAGACCGACCGCATCGTGGGGCTGGAGCTCGGTGCCGACGACTACGTGGTGAAGCCGTTCTCGCCTCGCGAGATCGCCAGCCGAGTGAGGACCGTGCTGCGACGGGTGGAACCTCGAGTTGTGCCCGCGGCGCGGCTGTCGTTCGACGGGCTCACGATCGACGCCGGCACCCACGATGTCGTCTGCGACGGCAGGCCGGTGTCGCTGACCGCTCGCGAGTTCGAGCTGTTGCATTTCCTGGCGCGGCACCCGCGCCAGGTGTTCTCGCGCGAGCTGCTGATGGACCGCATCTGGGGCTATCACGCAGCCGTCGACACCGGAACCATCAGCGTGCACGTGCGGCGCATCCGCATGAAGATCGAGTCCGATCCGGCGGAGCCGCGGTTCCTGCAGACCGTCTGGGGCGTGGGGTACCGATTCGTTCCTCCGATGTCGGCGTCCACCGGAGGGTGACGGGGCGCCGATGCGCCCCGCCACCTTTGCAGCCTGTTCGTCGAGTGGTGCGTGAGCGGATCCCTCAGTACGCGGCGAGCCCGGACACCCCGTCCGCGACCGGGAGGCCACCCTTCACGACGCCGAGCGGCATCAGGCTTCCGTCTCCGGCGACGTCGAAGGCTGCGACAGCGCCGGTGCCTCTGAGGAGCAGGTAGAGGAAGCTGCTGTCACGGCTGAGGGCCAGGTCGACCGGCTGGCTGAGGGCTCCCGTGAACGCGGCCTTCCCGCGCATCAGGTGCAGCTTCCCACGGTCGCCGAATCGGTAGCTCGAGATGGTGCCGCTGCCGAAGTTCGCCGTGTAGACGTACCGACCGTTGTCGGTGATCACGACCCAGCACACGTCGGTCTGGTTGTTGCGCACCGATCCGCTGATCACGTTCAGCGCACCTCTGTCCCCGAGCCGGTAGGACGAAACCGCGGAGCGCTCGGGTGCGGCGTTGAAGGACTCGACGACGACGAGCTTGCCGTCGTCGCGGAATGCGAGGCTGAACGGACGCAGCCCGTGCGAAGCCTCACGCCTCGGCGTGGCGCTCGCCAGACCGTCGCTGCCGATCCTGAACACGTCGATGGCGTTCTTCGGAGGCAGCAGCACGTTCGTGGTCTTGTGGGTCACCAACAGCTTGCGACCGTTGGGGCTGAACTGCACCTGACCGGGAACGGCGATCGGCGAGCTGAGCAGCCTGAACGATTTCGGGATCTCGCTGAGGGTTCCGTCAGCCGCGACCTCGAAGCCGAGGATGCCGTTGCCGGCGACCGAGCCGTCGAGGACATAGAGCAGGTCCTCGTGCAGCGTGATGCTGAGGGGCTGGTCACCCGCGTACACCTTCTGCAGGAAGGTGAGATCGGTGCCGTCGACACCGAAGACGCTCACTTCGTCGCTGCCGGCGTTGGCGGCATAGAGGAACTCGTGGTCGCTGCTGAGCGTCAGGCCGCCCTGCGCGTCCAGATCCACCCCGATGCCGTTGCCTCGGGTGGACACGCTTCCGACCCTGGTCAACGTGCCGTCGGTCGCGCGCCGGTAGGTGATGATCCGGTTGTCGTCGACCTCGTTGGTCATCGCGAACGCGGCACCTGCCCGCGCTCCCTCCCGGGTCGCAGCGCGCACCCGGTCGGCCGAGCTCTGCACGTTCGCGAGCGTGATCGCGCTCACGAGCGCTGCCAGCGTGAGGATGCTGACGGCGGCTTGCTTCAGATGGTTCGCCATCGTGACTCCCTTGATCTCATGATGCGGACGGGCGGTGATGACCGACCGATTCGGATGGTCCTTCGATCTCGCTCCTCCTCTCGGCATGGCAGATGTGTCTGCTGCCGAACGTATGGGAGCGTTGTTACGAGCCGTTGCCGCACCTCTTACCGTTGTCTGAAGTCCGACAGGAACCTCGAGGCGGCGCATCTTTACGCTTGCCTGAATTCGACTCAGACGTCGACTAGGCCCCGGCGCCAGCGGGCATAGTGGTCCGCATGAGGGCCGAGGCAGGACGCCATGTGGGTTTCAGCGGATGACGTGGGTTGCATTCGCCCTGGCTGGCGCCACGCTCGTGATCGGGTTGTCGATCGCGCCACGCTTGCGGGCCTTGCCTTCTGTTCGACAACAGCTGATGGCACTTGCCGTGTTGGCGATCGTGCTCACGCTTGCGCCGCTCGTGGTCTTCGGCGTGATCACGTTCCGATCGGGACTGCTCACGAGTCAAGGCATCGCCGTGCTCGCGGTCGGCATCGCATCGACCGGGGCAGCGCTGGCGGCGGCATCATCGCTCCAACGGGCGATCATGCGGGCGCTCGACGGTTTGTCGGCGTCGGCCGCCGAGCTCGCTGCCGGCGACCTCAGCGTGCGAGCTCCGACGCAAGGGCCCCAGGAGGTCCGAGACCTGGCTGCGGCATTCGATCGCATGGCCGAGAACGGGGAGCGTCATGTGGAGTCACGCAGCGAGCTGACGGCGTGGATCAGCCACGATCTCGGGGCACCCGTCACCCTGATGAGGGCGATGCTCGAAGCCATCGAGGACGGCGTCGTCGAGCCCGAACGGTACCTCGGTCCCCTTGGGGAACAGGTCGACGCCCTGGCCGATCTCATCTCCGACCTTCTGGAGCTTTCACGCATCGACGGGGGTCAGCTCACGGTGCACCCTCACCAGGTACCGCTCGGCGACACGATCGAGGCAGCGACCGCAGCCGTGGCCGCGTTGGCGTCGAAGGAACGGGTGCGCATCGACACGTCGATCGAACCGGGCCTGCCGTCCGCATGGTGCGATCGCGATCTGGTCGATCGTGTCCTGCTGAACCTGATCACCAACGCGGTCCGTCACACGCCGGCGGGTGGCCAGGTCCGCTTGCGCGCATGGGCCTCCGGCTCGGAGGTCCTGGTCGCCGTCGACAACTCCGGGCTGAGCATCGGCGACGATGCCATCGTGAAGATCTTCGAACCCTACTGGCGCGGGGACGCCCCCGCCTCGAGCTCCAAGGAACAGCGCAGACTTGGTCTCGGACTGACGATCGCTCGAGCCTTGATCGCGGCCCAAGGGGGGCGAATCTGGGCGGAGAACAGGCGTGAGGGCGGCGTCAGCCTCATCTTCTCGCTCGAGGCACGCCGCTGAGCGGGTCTCCGTGACGCGACGTGCATCGGGGAATCGGTCAGATCGGAACGCCCGCCCATCGTTCCGCCCACCGCGCCAGCTCGTCCATCACCTTCGTGAGGTCCCGGCCGCGATCGGTGAGGCGGTACTCGATCAGCACGGGGGTCGAGGGTGTCACGGTGCGTGTCGCGATGTCCTCGGCCTCTAGCTCCTTGAGTCGTTCGCTCAACAGGGCGTCGGAGATATTGGGGATCGCCCCCTTGAGGTCGCCGAACCGGACCGCGCCGGCCTGCAGCGCCCGCACGATCTGTGGGTTCCACCGCTTTCCGATGACCTCCGCGGCTCGTTGGAAGTGCTCGCAGATCGGCTCGTCCTCGGTCCTCATGTGTGCTCCTCGATGTCGCGCACGCGCCGTTGCGTCGACGGATGGAAGGTACTCTGGAATATAGAGTACCTTGGGAACCGTTAGCGAGGGCAGGTACCGTCGCGCTGCGCGACGGGCGACGCCAACAGGAGAAGGGGCTCATGGCACAGGAAGCTCGGGAGATCGACGGCATCTCCATCCCGCCCGCGGGCAAGTACGAGCTCGACGCGAGTCACACCGAGATCGGATTCGTGGCGCGTCACATGATCACGAAGGTCCGTGGCCGCTTCACCGAGTTCTCGGGCACGATCGAGGTCGGTGAGACCCCCGAGACATCGAACGTCGAGGTCGAGGTCAAGACCGACAGCGTGCAGACGAACTTCGAGCAGCGCGACAACCACCTGAAGAGCGCCGACTTCTTCGAGAGCGACGAGCACCCGGTCATGTCGTTCCGTTCCACGGCGGTGCGTCACACGGGCGGCTCGAGCTTCGAGCTCGACGGCGATCTCACGATCCGTGACATCACGAACCCGATCACGCTGAAGGGCGAGTTCCTCGGCTGGGGCAAGGACCCATACGAGAACACGTTCTTGTCCGCCGAGGCGTCCACGACGGTCGAGCGCGAAGACTGGGATCTGACGTGGAACGTCGCGGTCGAGACCGGCGGATTCCTCGTCAGCAAGAAGATCGACCTCGTCGTCGACGTCGAGGCGCGTAAGGTCGGCTGAGAGCGAGCATCGCGACCGGGCCGGGGTTGCGCCCCCCGGCCCCTTCGTGTGTTCCGAGCGTTCTAGGGCGACGGCTGCGCGCCGCTCGCGCCGGCCTCGTACCAGGTGAGCTCGAACAGCCGCTCGTACGCCACGACGGCATCGCCTGCGATCCAGAGGTCGGCGCTCCATCCCGTGTCGAGGGCCGTGAACGTCCACCGCGTGGCGTCGAACTCGCCGGCGGGGGTCTGCACCGGGTCGGGGCCATGCAGTTCGTAGCGCTGCCGGGTCCTCGAGGGCTCGAGCGTGACCGGTGCGATGTCCACGACGTCGATCTCGGCGGTGCCGCCAAGCCGCTTCGTGGTGATCAGGTTCGTCGCGGGCGTGAAGTGATCGAGATGCACGTCTGGTCCGAACGCGATCTCGATCTCGCGGCCGTCCGCGAACCCGCTCAGCACGTCGCCGCGAGGCTCGAGCAGCACGTGGTGCTCGCCGGTATCGATGCGAACCCGTGCGATGCGCCAGCGGGCGTCGACGGCAATGTCGACGACCTCGCGGTGGGTCGATGGGTCGATGGTGTAGACGTCGCTGAAGTAGCGCCATCCCATCGGGCCCGGCGCACTTCGAAAGCTCTCGGTGCCGACCGGGGCGCCGTCGTCGCCCAGCACCGTATAGCGCCCCTGTGGCATGTGCTCACGGTACCCGCGGCCACCGGTCGACGCGAGCGTGGGCCATCGCGGTAGGGTCCGGTGCGATGACCGACGAGAAGACTGCCGACGACGAGCTCGACGACGACATGCCGGACGACGAGACTCCGACGGCCGAGCACGAAACCGACAAGGAGCGCGTCGACCGCGAGCTGATCGAGTTCCTCAACGAGGTTCGCGTGGTGCTGCCTGGCGTGCAGGTGCTCTTCGCCTTCCTGCTGACGGTGCCGTTCACCGGCGCCTTCGCAAAGATCGACGGCGGGGAGCGCCTCGCGTACATGGTGGCGTTCTTCTTCACGGCGTTGTCGGCGGTGTTGATGATCACGCCCACGCCGTTGCACCGCCTGCAGTTCCGACAGGGGGACAAGGAAGGATTCCTGCGCACATCGAACCAGCTCGTCCTGGCCGGCATCGCCTGCCTCGCTGTCGCGACGGCTGCCGTCGTGTGGCTGGTGGCGCAGATCCTGTTCACGTCGGGCCTGGCGACGGTCACGGGCGCCGTCGCCGCGAGCATCGTGGTCATGCTGTGGTTCGTGCTGCCGCTCGTCAGCCGGTTCTCCGACGGGAGGTAAGCGCCGTGCGCGTCGCCATCTGTCAGATGCGCTCCGGCGACGACGTCGAGCGCAACCTCGTCTTGGCCGAGCGGTTGCTCGCCGAGGCCGCCGACGGTGGCGCGGAGCTCGCCGCGTTGCCCGAGTACCTGGATTTCATGGGCCCTGGGTCCAAGCGCGCGCAGGTTGCCTCGCCCGTGCCGGGACCGGTCACCGACCGGCTGGCGGCGATCGCGCGCCAACGTTCGATGTGGGTGCTCGCCGGCGGTGTGCTCGAGGCAGCCGAGGGCAGGGTGCACGACACGTCGGCGCTGCTCGATGGCGACGGCGAGGTCGTCGCGACCTACCGCAAGATCCATCTGTACGACGTCGAGCTTCCCGACCAGCCGCCGATGCGGGAATCCGACTCGATCAGCGCCGGCGAGGAGATCGTCACCCATCGGGTTGGCGACCTGCGGCTCGGCCTGTCGATCTGTTTCGACGTGCGGTTCCCCGAGCTGTACCGGGGGCTCATGGCGCAGGGCGCGCAGGTGCTGTGCGTCCCGGCGCAGTTCCAGCACACCACCGGGCGGAAACACTGGCACACCCTGCTTCGCGCGCGGGCGATCGAGAATCAGTGCTTCGTGGTGGCCCCCGCGCAATGGGGGTCCTACGGTGAGCCGGGGCAGGGGCGAAGATCCTACGGTCACTCGCTCGTCGTCGACCCCTGGGGGATCGTGCTGACCGAGGCTCCGGAAGAAGGCGACGGCGTCTGGTTCGCCGACCTCGACCTCGAGGCACAGCGAGAGACGCGACGCTCGTTCCCGGTGCTCGGCAGCCGGCGGCTGGGCATCACCTGCTGATGTGCAGGCGGCTCGAGGGCGGGTTCGAGCTCGACGACGACCCTGCTCGAGTCGACGTCGACGCGGTGCACGCGTTCCTCACGGATGCGTACTGGGCCGAAGGACGCACCCGCGAGACGGTCGAGCGGCTCGTCGCCGGCGCCACACGCGTCGTTGCGCTCTCTCGCGGTGAGGGATCGATCGGGTTCTGCCGCGTCGAGAGCGACGAGGTGACGTTCGCTCTGCTGCTCGACGTGTTCGTGTTGCCCGAGCACCGCGGGCGCGGCCTCGGCGCCGAGCTCGTGCGAGAAGCCGTGGAGCGCGGACCGCACGCGGACCTGCCATGGCATCTGGGAACCCGCGACGCTCATGGCCTCTACGAACGGTTCGGCTTCGGTCCGCCCGACGTGCAGCGCCAGATGTTCCGCCCCGGCACGAGCCGGCCATGATCGTCAGCAGGCTCCGCGCCGCCGGCTGTGTGTTCGCCGAGGACGAGGCGCGGCTGCTCATCTCCTCGGCGCGGACACCCGCCGACCTGGCCGCCATGGTGGACAGGCGATGCGCCGGCCTTCCCCTCGAGCACGTGCTCGGCTGGGCTGCATTCTGCGGCCTGCGGATAGCGGTGGACCCCGGAGTCTTCGTGCCCCGTCGTCGTACCGAGCTGCTTGTTCGGCACGCCGCTCCCGTCGTTCGGCCAGGAGCCGTCGTCGTCGACGCCTGCTGTGGCTCCGGCGCCGTGGGGGTCGCGCTGGCCGCGCTCGTCGACCGCGTCGAAGTGCACGCGGTCGACATCGACCCCGTTGCGGTGCGATGCGCTCGGCGCAACCTCGCTCCGTTCGGCGGCCAGGTCTACCAGGGCGACCTCTTCGGGCCGCTGCCCGGAACACTGCTGGGTCGCGTCGAGGTTCTGGTCGCCAACGCACCCTACGTGCCCAGCGAGGCCGTCGCGCTCCTGCCGGCGGAGGCGCGGGCGTACGAAGCGCGGGTGGCGCTCGACGGCGGTGCGGAGGGATTCGATGTGCAACGGAGGGTGGTTGGCGGTGCCCCGCGGTGGCTTGCGCCGGGCGGCCATCTGCTGGTCGAGACGAGTGAGCACCAGGCGTCGCAGACCTGCGACCTGTTCGCTCGCAGCGGCTTGGCCCCTCGGGTGGTCGTGGATGAGGAGATGGACGCCACCATCGTCATCGGGACCAAGCACTCCGTGGGCCAAACGGGGCCCGAGTGACTGAAGCGCACCATGGGCATGGGTCGAGAGCCGACATCGAGGTCGATCAGCGTGAGACGGCTTTCCCTCGTTGGTCTCGCGTGACCGCTTCCCACTGAGCTCGAACGGGGCGATCACGCCGGGATTCGCCGTGCACCGTGTGTTGGCGGCGGGCCTCCCCGAGCCTACGCAAGCAGATCGTCTGGGGTGTCGATGTCGGGTGGTGCTTCTCGGTCGATCGTGACTTCCTCGACCCACTCGGGATGGCTCGCGATCAGCACGCGGGCGCCGACGTCGCCGTGCAGGTGACCGGCTTCGGCGTAGATCTCACGGCTGAGCAGCGACGGACCGGGGCCGTCGGTGAAACGCAGCCGCGCGATCTGTTTCCTGGTGGCGCGGAAACGCCCGACGAGTGCAGACACGTCGTCGGCGGTGATGCCGGGCTGGTCGGCCATGAGCACGACGGCGGCCTCGCTGGCCTCGGCGACCTCGTGGAAGGCTGCCGCGAGCGACGTGGCCTGGCCGTCGCGATACGCCGGGTTGCGGACGAACCGGCCGCCGGCCGGAAGCTGCAGGGCCGATTCGACCGCGTCGGCGTCGTGCCCCGTGATCACCAGCACCTCGTCCATACCTGCGTCGATGAGCGTGTCGATCGCGTGTTGGGCGAGCGGCTTGCCGGCGACGCGCTCGATCTGCTTGGTACCGCCGAA
>Ga0183260_10003554_pt1 | contig 12563 bp, 14 predicted proteins | sample AntDrymUQ4972206_2_FD_129768 | JGI IMG/M metagenome (GOLD analysis project Ga0183260, IMG submission 129768) | Polar desert sand microbial communities from Dry Valleys, Antarctica - metaG UQ497 (22.06) (version 2) (version 2) | ecosystem: Environmental > Terrestrial > Soil > Desert | place...
GGCGGCGCAGGTCGCGGTACTGCTCGAGCGCATCGGTCTGCCGTCCACAGCGATAGAGCGCGAGCATCAGCAGCGCCCGCGTCCGCTCTCGAAGCGGGCTCGCTGTGGAGAGCGCTGTCAGCTCGGCGACGAGGTCCTCGTGGCGCCCCAGTGCCAGGTCCGCTCGGCCGCCGAGGAGACCGATCGCCTCTCGCAGCTCGCCGAGGATCTGCTCCTACTCGCTCGCTCCGACCGGTCGCAACTCCCGCTCCAGCGCGAGCCGGTTCAGGTCGACTCCCTCCTCGACACCGTCGCGTCCCGCCTTGCACCCCGCGCCCGGGAGGTCGGCCGCACGATCGACGTCGCAGACCGAAGCACCCTCCAGGCACGCGCCGATCGACGGCGTCTCGAGCACGCGCTCGGGAACCTCGTCGACAACGCGCTCACCCACGGCGCGGGTGTCGTGCTGCTCAGTGCCGAGGAACGGGACGGCATGGTCGAGCTCCACGTACGAGACGAGGGCGCGGGCTTCTCGCCGGACTTTCTCCCGCACGCGTTCGACCGCTTTACGCAGGCCGACCCCGCGCGCACAGGTACAGGGTCAGACTCGGCCTTGCGATCGCCCACGCGGTCGCGGTCGCGCACGGCGGCTCGGCGCATGCCACAAACCGAGACGAGGGGGGCGGCGACGTCTGGCTCGCGCTACCGATGCGGTAGGTCTTTCGCCAGCGTGATTCGCCTGGTGAGGATGAAACGTTTGCGGAGCCGAGCGGGCGCAACCAGTGGCAACCGCCTGCAGACGCGAGAGGGCTCGAAACCGCAAGAACAAGCCAGAACCGTTGCCGAGGGTTGCGATCGGTTGCCTCCGGGTCCGTATGGTACGGAGAGGGTCGACGATTCGAGTCCGTCAAAGGGCTTGCACTAGCGCGGCAAGATCGCGGGGATCGTGTCGCGGCCTCGCGCGCGACCGAGATGCTGCCCTCAGGAAACTTCGAAGACCGCGTTCGGGCGGTGACTCGCGTCGGCCAGTCGACTGCGGTCAGTCAGGGTCGCTCTGTCCGCGATCAACGTCTTCAGCTCCTCGGCGACGTCGGCGGCGTGTCCCGCGAGCACCGCGCCCACGAGTCGGTCGCCGGCAAGGTGAAAACCGAGCAGCTTCCCCCCACCGATCGAGCCGCGCAGCACGAAATCGTCGGCGGCCTCCGGCTCGCCGTACACCTGCAGCTCGAGGTCGAAGAGCTTGGTGAAGAACGTCGCCACCTCGCCGAAGCTGCCGCGCCCGCCAGCGAGGTTCCGGCCGAGCAGGGCGCCTTGCCGATCGGCGTTGCCCCAGTGCTCGACACGCCGCGGACGCCCCGCGACGACGTCGACGAAGCGCGCCACGTCTCCGACGGCGTACACATTCGGAACGGACGCTCTCAGCCGCTCGTCAACGAGCACTCCGTCGTCGACTGCGATACCGCTCGCCTCGAGGAACGCGGTGTTTGGCTCGACACCGATCCCGACGACCGCGAGGAACGCTTCGATGACCTCGCCCGACGCCATTCGCGCGCCAGTCAGGAGACGACCGTTGCCGTCGAACCGCTCGAGTGACTCGTTCAGCATCACCTCGACGCCTTGCTCGCGGAAGACGTCGGCGAGCTGCTCCGACAGCTCGTCCGAGCCGAGCGCCGGCGCGAGCCGCGGCCCCATCTCGACGATCGTCACCTCCAGCCCGCGGAGGCACAGCGAGGCGGCGACCTCCGAGCCGATAAAGCTGCCACCGACCACGACCGCCTTCCGTGCCTGCTCTGCCTCGTCCCGCACCTGAAGCGCGTCATTCAGAGTGCGGTAGGTATGGACGCCGGCTAGATCCGCGCCCGGAACCTCGAGCCGGCGCGGGCTCGCGCCGCTGGCGATGACGAGCTTGCCGTAGCCGATCCGCTCGCCGCCTTGCACGACGACCTCGCGTGCGTCGGCGTCGACGCCGACGACCGTCGTCTCGAGGCGTAGATCGACCAGGAGGTCGTCGTACTCCTCGATCTCGTGCACAAGGGCGTCGTCAGCCGACTGCTCGCCGCGGAGGATTCCCTTCGAGAGCGGCGGGCGGTGGTATGGCGGCCGCTCGTCGTCGGACAGCATGATGACGAGCGCTTCGCCACCAGAGGCGCGGTACTCATCGGCGACACGGGCCGCGGCGAGCCCACCGCCCACGATCACGATCGCCTCCGACTGCCTGCTCAAAACAGCCGGATCAGGCTGCTCAAAACAGCCGGATCAGGAGATTGATGAGGATCGTGAGCAGCACGGAGACGACGATCGAGGCGACCAGGCAGCCCGGCGAGCACCCGTACACCTGAACACGCCCGCCCCGGAAGCTGCGGGGTCTCATCACGAAAGTGCTCCCGCGGTGTGCGCAGCCGTTCCGGCTCGATGTCGTTCGAGCGCCACGACAAAGTCCTCGTGCCGCACCGCGGGGGTCGGCTCATCCGCGCCGGCCCGAGTCATCGCCGCGAGCGCCGCTTCCTGGGCCAACGCTTTCAGGTCGGCGGGGGACAGACCTTCGGAGTTCCGAGCGAGCTCCTCGAGTGAGACCCCGACGGTCGGCATCCGCGCCGTGTGGAGACGAAGCATGGCGAGCCGTTCTGCCTCGTCCGGCAGCCCGAGAACGATCGTTCGTGAGAGGCGTCCGCCTCGCAGGAGGGCGGGGTCGAGCTGGTCGGGCCGGTTCGTCGCCCCGATCACGAAAACACCGCGCTGACCCGAGATGCCGTCGATCTCCGACAAAAGCTGATTGACGTGACTGTCGTGGACTTGAATCTCTCCGCGGCGCCCGGCCACCGCGTCGATCTCGTCGATGAACACGATCGACGGACGATTCTCACGCGCACGCTCGAAGAGCTGCCGGATGTTGCGCTCAGATTCACCGACCCACTTGCTGATCACGTCCGCGCCCGAGATCGGGTAGAAGGACGCCCGAGCCTGGGCGGCCAGCACCTTTGCGACGGTCGTCTTCCCGGTCCCGGGCGGCCCCGCCAGCAGCAGACCCGTCGGCGCCTCGATCCCGAAGCGCTTGACCGACTCGGGGTCCTCGATCACCCTCTGAAGCTGCTGGAGCTGAGCCTTGATTGCCGGGTCGAGGATCAACGAGTCCCACGACCAGTGCTCGACCGTCGGCCGATCCTGCCCGCCGTAGCGCTCGATCGCAGCGAGAAGCTGAGCCGCGTCGACGAGCACCTCGTCACCGCTCTCCGTCGCGGCCCGGAACGCCTCCAGAGCGGCGGAATCGACAACTTTCGAGATCGCGGCGGGCGTCATCCCTTCCGTCCTCGCCACGAGCTCGTCGAGGTCGACCTCGCGCGCTGTGGGACGATCGTCGAGCTCCGCGTCGAAGATCGCGCGCCGGGCCTCGGCATCGGGGAGGTCGATCCTGATGTGACGGTCGAACCGGCCGGGCCGGATCACCGCGGGGTCGAGATGCTCGATCGAGTTGGTCGCCGCCATCACGAGCAGCTCACGCTCGTCGCGATGGGCCTCGAGCGAGGTCAGGAGTTGGTTCACGGTGCGGCGAGATTCCTGATCCGGCGTGGTGTCGCGCCGCTGCGCAACCGAGTCGAACTCGTCGAAGAAGAGCAGACACGGTAGGTGATCGAGCGCCGTCTGGAATGCCTTGTCGATGTTCTGCGCGGACTGACCGACGATCCCACCCACGAGATCGCCCGTCGAGACGTGCATCAAGCTCAGCCGGTACTCGCCGGCAATCGCGCGCGCGAAGAATGTCTTCCCGACCCCCGGGGAGCCGTGGAGCAGGATGCCGTTCCATTCGATCCCGTAGCGCTCGGCGTCATCGGGGTGCTCGAGCATGAGGCCGACTGTTCGCCGCACCTCGTCCTTCAGCTCCTCCATCCCCCCGACGTCGGCAAACGTCTGCAGCTCGTCGGGAGACTCGACCTCGAACTCACCGCTCCCGCCGAGACCGCCGCCCATGCTTCCCATGAGGCCGCCAAACGGGCCTTGAGACGGAGCGGCCTGCCGACGCCGCCGCGGACGTCGCTCCTCCCGCTCCCTCACGGGGGCGGGCTCCTCCTCCAGCACGGGGATCTCATCGCTCATCTCGACCCACTCGCCCGTTTCGGGATCGAGCTGGAAGGACCGGGCGCCCATGCCCGTCATCATCGACTCGAGCAGTCCCCCGAACGGGAACATCCCGAACGGCGAGGCGTTGTCGGACGGGTCGGATCCGCCGCCGGCGGCGCGGCGCGCTTCCGCCTCCGCAGCCTCGTACGCGCGACGGCGCCGGCGCGCCGCGCTCGAAGCCAACGAGATCACCAAAATAAAGACCAGCAGCAGGAAGAGGAGCGTCAGCACGAGCCCCTGGATGTACCCCCTGCTGGGAGGGCGTAACCGGTCTGCCGGCGGCGTCCGCCTCCCAGGGCGGCGTTTAGCTCGCTTGTCGAAGCGGAAGAATCGACGCGGACACGCACGCACGAAGAAGGAGGAGAACAGGAATGGCAGAGCTGACGAACGTCGAGACCAAGCTCGCCGAGGTGACCGGCCTCGCGATGGCCGCCCAGGCCGCGACGAAGAAGGTCATGTCTCTCGCGAGGAAAGAGGCCAAGGAGCTCGTCCCTGACCTACAGCGCATGAACGAGGAAGCGGCAGAGACCGAGCGGCGCTGCACCAAGCTCGCGGGCAGCTCCGACGGGAAGAAGACGGCGATCCTCAAGGAAGCGCGCGCGACGAAGGGCAAAGCCGCCGAGATGATGTCGAGCTACCTCGATTCCGACTCGGACGTGCTCGACGGCTTCGAGTTCCTCACGATGGCCGAGGCAGGCGAGGTCGGACACTGGTCGGTGCTCAAGGTCCTTGCGGCAGCGGGCAAGAAGCGCGAGGTCAGCGAGCTCGTGTCCTGGGCACTGCCGATCCAGGAGCGCCATTTCCAGGGTGTCAAGCAGGCATCGCTCAAGCTCGCGGCCGACGAAGACCCGGACGGCACCTCCTGAGACCTCCCCGTACCGACAACCCACTCACGATTCGCTCCCTGGAGGTCGCACGATGATCCGTCGTATCGATCGCATCGCCATCGAAATGCCACCACCGTCGGATCCCGATCCCGAGGGGGCGGCAGCGGTGCAGGAGCTGCTGGGCGGCCGCTTCGGGGAGATGTCGACCTTCTTGAACTACACCTTCCAGTCGTTCAACTTCCGCAACAAGCAGGGCGCCCGTCCGTTCTACGACCTCGTCGCGAACATCGCCGCCGAGGAATTCGGGCACGTCGAGCTCGTAGCAGTCGCGATCAACACGATGCTCACCGGTGCCTCTCCGATCGACGGAGGGCAGGCGCCGAAAGCATCGCTCGCGCCCCTCAAGGGCGTCGGCAACCCGCATCACTTCCTGGTGGGCGGCCAGGGAGCGCTGCCGCAGAACTCCCTCGGACAGCCGTGGAGCGGCGACTATGTCTTCTCGTCAGGCGACATCGTCGAGGACCTGACCCACAACTTCTTCCTCGAGACCGGCGCCCGCAACGGCAAGCTCAAGGTGTACGAGATGGTCGAGCACCCGGCCGCGCGCGCGCTGACCGGCTACCTGCTCGTCCGCGGTGGCGTCCACCAGGTCGCCTACGCCCGCGCGCTCGAACGTTTGACCGGAGCCGACCTGATGAAGCTCTTCCCATCGCCGCGGATCCCGACCGAGAAGATCCCGGAATGCAAGCCGTACATCGAGCGCGGCGAGCATCTCCGCCTGTATCGGTTCTCACCGAGCGACTATCTCGAGCTCGGCGCCGTTTTCACCGGCCCGCATCCAGAGACCGGTGAGGAGCTCGTCGTGGAGGACGAGGCACCCGAGGGCGCGCCGGCGTTCGATCTCCCCTCGCAGCCGGCGGTGTTCGCGCCAGACTACGCGCCTGAGGAGATCGCGAAGATCGCCGAGAAGCTCCGCACGGATGCCGGTCTGTCGAAGGCGCCGACTGGCGTGGTCGCGAAGCAACCCTCGCGGCGAGCCAGCGGCAGCGGCAGCGGCCGCAAGCGGATGGCGGCCGGCACCAAGTAGCGGCTGTCGTCGCGGATTAGGCGTGGTGGCGCCGGGTATCAACCCCTCCGTGCTCTCCGACCTCGGCCGGACTCGGATGGGCTGGGTCGAAGAGCCCATGCTCGCCTTCGGGCACGATGACGAGGAGGCGCCGAGCCGGGTCGCGTGGATTCGTGCGCACCTGGCCGAGCTCGCGGCGGTGCCCCTACCCGGTGCCGGCGAGACGGTTGCTCGCTTCCAGACGCTTGCCTCAATCACGGCGATCGACGGATCGCTGGGGCGGCTGGCCGAGGGCCATCTCGATGCGCTGGCGATCTGCCCCGAGCTCTCGAGCGAGCCCGTTTCCGAGGCGCCCGCTGTCTGGGCGGTCTGGGCAGCGCACCCCGCGAAGACTCGCGCGACTCGAACTGCGTCGGGTTGGCACCTGAGCGGGACGAAACCGTGGTGCTCCGGGGCCGAGCTGATCGACAAGGCGCTCGTGACCGCCGCCGACGACGAAGGTGCGGCCCGGCTCTTTGTGGTCGATGTCGACAGCCTGACGTTCGCAGACGACTGGCGACCGCTGGGCATGCGGGCGACGGCCAGCCGCACCGCAAGCCTGGAGATCGACGTGGAGCTCGACTGCGAGCTTGGGCCGCCCGAGGGCTACGTTCAGCGGCCCGGGTTCTCGCACGGCGGGATCGGCGTCGCTGCGTGTTGGCATGGTCTTGCCGGCCGCGTCGCGCTCGATCTCACCAAGGCCGCGCGCGAAGGTGCCGACCCCTATCGCCGCACCGCTGCCGGACTCGCCGTGACGGAGCTCGTCAAGTCGAGGACGCTGCTCGCCGCTGCTGGGCGCTGGATCGACGAGAACCCGCTCGACGAGGATCGCGGACGGCATCTGGCCAGGGTCGTGAGGGTCGCCGTCGAGGCTTCGTCGCGGAGAATCGTGGAGGGCTCCATCACCGCCCAGGGCGCTGGCGCCCTCTGCTTCGATCCCGCGCATGGGCGAGCGGTAGCCGATCTCATGGTGTACCTGCGTCAGCTGCACCCCGGCCACGACCCGGCAGCGATCGACCTCGATCGGCCGCCCGACGCGGAGCTTGATTGGTGGTCGCTGTGAGCGTGGCCTTCGTGGACGCGGCAACGCGGTCGGCCGCATGGTCGGGGTCTCCGCCCCTGGGCGAGCGGATCGTCGTCGTCGCGCCTCACCCTGATGACGAAGTGCTCGCGGCCGGCGGACTCATGCGGTGGGCAGCCGAGCAAGGTCGCGAAATTCTGATCGTGGCCGTCACCGACGGAGAGGCGTCTCACCCCGCGTCGAGCCGAGTCAGCCGCACTGACCTGCGGCGCCGCCGTGCGCTCGAACGGGACGAGGCACTCGTGCGTCTTGGCATCCCCGCGACCGATGTCGTGCGACTCCAGGTCGACGACTTCGCCTGCGCGCGCCTCATCCCCGAGGTCGCGCGTCGCCTCGGCGCCCTGCTTCGCGCGGAGGACACGGTCATAGGTCCGACGATGACTGATCGCCACCCCGATCACGTCGCGGTCGCGGAGGCCGTGGCCGTCGCCAGCTCAGGCAACCGCAACGTGGAGCTGTGGGAGGCGCCCACATGGGCACTCGTCCACGAGACGGCGGAAGAACCGGATCGAACGCTCGTCCTCGATGCGCCAGCGTGGGAAGCCAAGGGCCATGCAATGGCGGCGTATCGCTCCCAGCTCGAGCCGCTCGGGCCGGACCCTGGTGACGGGCCGGTCGTCCACCCCCACGAGCTGGCCGCGATGCTCAGGCCGGTAGAAGTGTTCAGAGAAGCCGCCGCTGGCAGTCGTCGAGGCCCGTCCCAGAGGGCACGATGAGGAACGAGACGCCGACCGCGTACTTCGAGGATCTCTGGAACGGCTCGCCCGATCCGTGGGCTCACGCCGAGCGCTGGTACGAGCACCGCAAGTACGACGTGACCGCGGCAGCCTTGCCCCGCGAGCGCTACGCCCGTGTCCTCGAGCCGGCCTGCGGCGTCGGGCTGCTGACCCGACGCCTCGCGTCGCGGGCGGTGCGAGTCGAGGCGTCAGACCGCTACCCGGAGTCGGTCGCTGCGACGAGCGCGCGCTGCGCAGACCTCGAGAACGTCACGGTCTCGCAGCGTGACGTGCGCGACCGACCACGTGGAACGGCCGACCTGATCGTGCTCGGCGAGGTGCTCTACTACTTCGACGAGGCAGCCGTCCGCCGGATCGCCGAGCTGTGGCAGACCGCGTGCGACACGGGCGGTCACCTCGTCGCCGTGCACTACCGACCCGAGGTCGCAGAGCACGTGCTGACCGGGGATGTTGTCCATGACGTCCTGCGAGCAACGTTGGGTGCCCCTCTCACCTCGATCGAGGATCCATTCTTCCTCCTCGACGTCTTCGCGCCGTGATCCGCGCGATCGGGGTCGCGGTTCCGGCGCGCGACGAGGTGACGAGCATCGGCGCTTGTCTCGGATCCATCGCGGACGCGGCGGCTGCGACGACCGTGCCCGTCGTCGTCGTCGTGGCGGCCGACTCGTGCACCGACGACACCGCCGACACCGCCAGGCGCAGTGGAGACGAGCACGGCCTCGACCTCGACGTGGTGACGTGTCGATACGGCTCGGCGGGACTCGCCCGAAAGCACGCCGCCGGCCACCTGATCGAGCGGCTGGGTACGCATGGCTGCTCTCCCGCGTCGACGTGGATCGCCTGCACGGACGCCGATACGACCGTTCCGGAGGATTGGCTCGATCGCCAGCTCGCCTGGGCGGCGCACGGATTCGACGCGGTCGCGGGACTGGTCGATCTGCCGCTCGACGCCCCCGTAGAGCTCAGGGCAGCCTTCCACGATGCCGTCCAAGAGGTTGGAGCTCGTTACGGTCACCGTCACGTCCACGGTGCCAACCTCGGGATCCGCCTCTCGGCCCTCGTCGCGGCGGGAGGGTTCCCGGACGTCGAGCTCGGCGAGGATCATGCTCTCTGGGGGCGCCTTGCCCGCAGCTCTGCCCGGATCCTGGGTGCGACGGACACGACCGTCGTCACCAGCGGCCGCCTGGTCGGTCGCACGGCCGGCGGCTTCGCAGCGTTCCTGACCGAGCTGAACGAGAACCTGCGCGAGCCCGTCGTACGGCAGTCCGCCGGAGTCGAAGCCGGTAGGAGCACTGCACGACGAAACGGGTAGCTCCGGCTGCCGTCAGGTCACGCTGCTCGCCGAGCAGGAGATCGTGTTCCGCACGCATTCCGCATAGCGGCTGTTTGGCGACCGCCTCATCGGGCAGACCGAGGTTGTGTCCTCACTCCTTGCGATCTATCTGCAAGATCACCACGCCGCCGCGATGGCAGGCGTCCGCGTGGCCAGGCGCGCGGCGTCGTCGCTGCAAGATGGCCGGCAGGAGATAACAGGCATCGCGGCCGAGATCGCCGAGGATTTGGACACGCTGGAGCAGCTCATGCAGCGACTCCAGGTCGGGCGCAGTCGCATCAAAGATGTCACGGGCGTGGTGGCCGAGCGATTGAGTCGCCTCAAGCCGAACGGTCGCTTGACCGGTCGGTCCCCGTTGAGTGATCTTCTCGAGCTCGAGACGCTCGTCGCCGGGATCACCGGCAAGAAGGCTCTGTGGGTCAGTCTTCGAGGCGTGCCCCATGTCTCGAGCGACGAGATGGATCAGCTGGTCGAGCGCGCAGAGAGTCAGAAGCGCCGGGTCGAGGCGATGCGCGTCGCTGCAGCTCGCCGGTGCTTCGGCGAATCGCGCTGAGCGTCGAGGATCGCCTTTTCCACGCTCACGGTGTCGGCGGACCACCGAGTCGCCTAGGCGAGGGAAATACGACAGGAGGAAGACGATGAGAGCGGTCGTTTGGCACGGCACCGAGGACGTTCGGGTCGACAACGTCCCTGACCCGGCGATCGAAAAGCCGACCGACGCGATCGTCCGGATCACCTCGTCGGCGATCTGCGGGTCTGATCTGCACCTCTACAAGGTGCTCTCGATGTACATGGACGAGGGCGACATCCTCGGGCACGAGCCGATGGGAATCGTCGAGGAGGTCGGGTCGGAAGTCACCCAGATCAGCCCCGGTGACCGCGTGGTGCTCCCATTCAACATCTCGTGCGGCCACTGCTACATGTGCGAGCGCGACCTGCAGTCGCAGTGCGAGACGACGCAGGTGACGGAGTACGACAAAGGCGCCGCGCTCTTCGGCTACACCAAGCTCTACGGTCAGGTCGCGGGCGGCCAGGCGGAGTATCTCCGCGTCCCGCAAGCCCAGTACGGCCCGATCAAGGTTCCCGACGGTCCTGCTGACGAGCGGTTCCTGTATCTCTCGGACGTGATCCCGACCGCCTGGCAGGCGGTGAAGTACGCGGACACGCCGAAGGGCGGGACGCTCGCGGTGTACGGGCTAGGCCCGATCGGCCAGTTCGCGGTTCGCGTCGCGAAGCACTTCGGTGTCGAGCGGGTGATCGCCGTCGACCTCGTTCCCGAGCGGATGGAGCTCGCCCGCCGCCACGGAGCGGAGATCGTCGAGTGGAGCGACGACGGCCGTTCCGCGGCGGCGATCAAGGAACTGACCGACGGTCGTGGTGCCGACGCGGTCATCGATGCGGTCGGAACCGAGGCACACGGAGCGCCGGTTCAATCGGCGATGCAGACGATCGCCTCGCGCTCGCCGTCCGCGATCGCGGCGAAGCTGATGGAGAAGGTCGGGAGCGACCGCACCTCGGCTCTCCACACAGCGATCTCGACCGTGCGTCGCGGGGGAACGCTGTCGATCAGTGGCGTCTACGGTGGGGCCGCCACGCCGATGCCGATGATGGAGCTCTTCGACAAGCAGGTGCAGGTACGCATGGGACAGGCCAACGTAAAGGCCTGGATCGATGAGATCATGCCGCTCCTGACCGACGACTCCGATCCGCTCGACACCGAGAGCTTCGCAACACACCGGATCTCGATCGAAGAGGCGCCCGACGCATACAAGATGTTCCAGCAGAAAGAAGACGGCGCAATCAAGGTCGTGATCAAGCCGTAGGGGACGCGCCGGTGATGTAGCGCGGACGTCCGTGTCGCGCGCGACGAACCGGGCTTTCAGTCACCGCTCCTCGGCAGCGTCGGATGGTCGGTGGGATAGACGCCGACCGCGAAGCCGTACATGGTCTCCCCCGACCTCGGCAGCCGGTCGAACTCCGTCACGAGCTTCGCCATCCGCTCCCAGAACTCCGACGCCTGCGCCTCCGAGATGCGGGCGTGCCGGATGAAACCCCACAGCTTCCCGTCCCCGTACGCGGCAGCCGACTCCCGAGCCGCGACCTCGAAGTCGTTGAAGTCTCGAGGCATGTCGTCGCCGTCCGGGCTCCGCTCGACCCCGACGTAGAACATCCGTGCCGTGCGGCCGTAGAACCGCTCCTCGATCGCGCGCACCCGACGCGTCCTCACCACTTGCACCAGCCCTGCCTCGGTGAGCACCTTGACGTGGTGGGCGACCGTGCTCTTCGGCCGCTCGACCGCGGCCGCGAGCTCGGTCACCGTCGCCGCGCGCTCGTGGAGCAGGCCGAGGATGGTCGTGCGGAGCGGATGGCCGATCGCCTTCACCTGGGAGGGCCTGGTGAGCGCGATCCGGTCGGCGAGCTCGTAGTCCGGCGGAGACGGTTCGCCAGCCACGACCGAACAGGCTAACATTGCCGAATGTTCCATTATTATGGATCAATTGGCTTAGGAGGCGGGAGGGTCGGAAATGACCGAGGTTCTGCTGTACCACCACGTGCAGGGGCTGACCGAGGGAGTGCAGTCGTTCGCCGACCAGGTGCGGCAGGCGGGGCATACCGTGCACACGCCCGACCTGTTCGCCGGGCGCACGTTCGAGACGCTCGAGGAGGGCATGGCGTTCGCGCGTGACGCGGGCTTCGGCGCGCTGGCCGAACGCGGGGTGGCCACGGCCGACGGGATCAACCCCGACGTCGTCTACGCCGGCTTCTCCTCCGGCGTCATGGTCGCGCAGCAGCTCGCGCAGACCCGACCCGGCGCCCGCGGGGCGTTGCTCATGTACTCGTGCCTGCCGGTCACGGAGTTCGGGAGCGCCTGGCCCGAGGGCGTCCCGGTGCAGGTGCACGGCAAGGAGGCCGACCCGTTCTTCGCCGAAGACCTCGAGGCCGCACAGGCCCTCGTCGCCTCGACCGATCGAGCCGAGCTCCACCTCTACCCCGGAGAGGAGCACCTCTTCGCCGACTCGTCGCTCCCCGCGTACGACGCCGCAGCCGCGGCGCTGCTCACCGAGCGCGTGCTGGCGTTCCTCCACACGGTCGAGGCCGAGGGGTCAGATCCCCAAGGCGGAGCGTGACTTCCTGCGGTTGATCGGAGTCTCGCCCTGGACTGCGTGCGACGGGCATATGAGCCCACGGAAGAAGTGGTTTCGAGTTCCGCATGACCGTTGCGTGGCTGCCCACGGCTCACGCCCGCCTGGCACGATCTCGGGCGTGAGCGGAAGTGGAGCGAGAAAGGAGCGCCTCCGCGACCTCGCGCGGCTGCGCTGCGTCCGCGACCCGGATCGATCGGGAGTACGCGCAGCCGCTCGACGTCGAGGCGCTCGCCCGCGAC